>Ga0255338_1000142_pt1 | contig 315987 bp, 316 predicted proteins | sample MeOH1_35cm_T4_19_FD_203715 | JGI IMG/M metagenome (GOLD analysis project Ga0255338, IMG submission 203715) | Sandy soil microbial communities from University of British Columbia, Vancouver, Canada - MeOH1_35cm_T4_195 | ecosystem: Engineered > Artificial ecosystem > Sand microcosm >...
AAGAAACGTAAAAACGGGGGAATTTTTGGTGCAAGACTGACAGAGTTGTAAACGGGACCAAGTTTAAAAATAAAGCCCCTGCTGATGCAGAGGCTTTTTGGCTTACCGGTTGTGCTCCCACCTGGGCCGACGCAGAGATTTAAATTCTTCTTTGTCTAAGGTTCGGGACCAAATCAGTAAGCCGGGTAGGGCATTAGCATTTACCTACCTGAGCCCTCGAAAGACTGTTATTTATTGGTAACATAATTTGCAGTCCGGCTTTCTCGAAGGCTGAATTAAAATTTGGAATCTTGTCTCCAGCGAAATACTTCACCATGGCCCAAGCACGATCTAGCTCTTTACGAGCAGCCTCCAATTGTTGCTCCAAAAGACTATTCTTGCTCTTTACTTCGGTATACGCTTCATCTCTCCACTCAGGCGATTTTGAAATTTCGCTTTTGTCTTTTTCAAACATTTCGCCAATACCTTCAATTAACCATGCCTTATTTACTCCAAATTCCTTGTGAATTAAATCGATCGTAGGTCCTGTAATCTTTTGACGCCCAGTTTCTATAGCAGAAACAGTCTGTCTTTTTAGCAAAATTTTGTCGGCCATAGCATCCTGCTCCAGCCCGAGGTAACCGCGTAGAATTTTAAACCTCTGATTTACACCATTTTCCATGTTTTTAAGTTTAATTGTTAATAACTAAACAGCCTAACGCAGCATAATATAGAATATAACAGCATACATTAGCTCTGTAAATAATACATAGCAAATATATTCTTTTAAACTGGAATTAGCAATTATAGGACATAAAAATTATGAAACAAAAGCACATTATAGCAGAAACGCCAGCGAAACGCAAAGCCGCGCTGAAAAAGAGATTAAAGTTGGTAAAGGAGAATCTTCCATACAACTGGATTTCTCCGTTTGTTTATGTATTCCAAGAATACGCGGAATTAAAAACTCACCTAACAAACGTTGGTTGCGGTCGAAGTCTGGACGAAGCTGTTATTTCCAAAATGGAGGAACTCGCTGAAAAACTTAAACCAATAAAAAAACAATAAATGCCACGCGTTCTGATAACCAGCGCTCTTATTCAACAGTGCCAGCATGGTGTATTTACGCCGCTATACTATTATGCAGTGGATGGAAAATACAGCCGCAGGGCTGACTTATGGGTTAATAAACACACAGGAAAAAAGGTTGTTGAAGGAATTATCTGCTCAGGCACAACAGATTTATCACCAGTAATTAGCCGTGACGAAAATTATAATCCTGAGTGCAGCTGCTGTTACCTGGGATTTGCACACACCGAAGAATATCACAATAAATCAATTAAAAAATAACTATGGAAACAATCAGTTTTGTCTTAATGATAGTATGCTTTCTTCTGACTGTGCAAACAGCAAAGGAGCTAAAAAACCACCGGAGCGAATACCACCAGCAAAGAACCATATATTTTAAAGAGTTTGGAAGATCTGAAGCGTACAATGTAGCTAAAAACAACTACACCACTTGTATTCTCGGAATAATCTTCTTTCTGTTTCTCGCAGGTTTTTTTCTAACCATTTTAATTTATTCGATATGGTAATAACAATTGTAAGCTTTCGCGCCTATGACAGGGATTGCAAAGAGGCGTTTACAGATAAATCATTCGAACAAATTCATCAGGCGCTTACTGACAAGTGCAACACTTATGTTCCATCTTCTATTCTTCACGGAACCATGAATGCCGAATTCCTTCCATTACAAACCTTAACCCAGTTTAAAAATGAAGACACAAACGCAACAGCTGACAATAAATCAGCTTAACACTATCCTGGTAAAAAGAAACCAGTCAGAAACAGAACGAAGCGAGATCAGGATTAAAGACTTTAACGCCTGGTCACGATACGAATCTTTATCAAAAGACATTGAAGAATACGAGAAGCAAATTAACAGCATTAAAGAGCCAAACTGATGAACCTTGCTGCTGAAGTAAAGACATATATTAAGCATAAGCGGAACATTGCTGACAACAGCACAGGACCGCATTATCTTAATTTTCAGCGCATGGCTGCGTTGCAACGTTGCTGGACATTGCTCAACCTATTTTGTTACCAGCTGCAGTATTTAACTCCGCACGACGTTGCAAGATTTGTGCTTCAGAGTAAGCAGGATCTTTTTACAATACTTCCTGCAGAGGAAAACAAAAGTTACAAGAGTCAGCTGGACAAGTACAATAAAATAATCGAATTCGCACAAAACACATTAAAACCTAAGAATACATGAAAACGGCAAAAAAAGAATATAAATGCGACTGGCCAATAATGAGCCTGTTCGATATTAACAACATTTACGGCAACGACGACAATAAATTTAATCCTAAAGTGCAAAAGGTTAGTTCATGGATGTTCGCCGGTACTAAAACATGGGATGAATTTTGTAAATGTTTCAGCGATTTTCCAGCTGAAAAACAGTTTCGCGTTTTATACAAGGAACCATTAAAAGAATTATGTATAACAACGGTTGATTAGTTAAACCTTCCGGACAAAACAATCGCTAACCAAACAACACCACGTTAACCCTATGAAGAAAGATTTTTTTAAATACCTAACAAAAACACAATTCAGGACATTAATGCTTGCCTGTATTTTTTACACTATCCTGGAATGGAGCTTGTTTTTTACTGCAATTACATTCGGCTTCGGTCCTTATTTTATAACCGGAGTAGTTATGCTTTTATCCTTTGCAATTGCAGGTACATTATTTACAGCTTATTTAATTTACAGACTCAACAAAGCTTCTGAATAAGTATGTACGTAACACAGGAGCAAATACTGGAGGCCACCAATGGCGGTCTCGACATAATTTTACATTACTATCCACAAGCCGGAGACAGCGTTTCTACCAGGGGGAAGAAATTTAAGACGCGGGAAAGCGAAAAAACCGCTTCTGCCTCTTTGAAACTGCTTCAAAATGGCGTTTGGGTAGTAACCGACTTTGGAGGCGACCAAAAGAGCCGCAACGGGATATTTGTTGCAATGGAGGAGGAACGGATCGAGTTTAAGGCAGCCATTCAACTATTAGCATCCCGTTTTAACGTAGCAGGTTCAGATCCGTCCAAAGAAGCAACAAAACCATTATTCGAAAAACGGCCTGCCCGTGAGGATGAAGAGGACGGAAAATACATTTTCGTTGTTAAGGGAGACTTCACTGAAATGGAATTGCGGGAGTTGTTTTCAAAAAAGGTAATTGAGTTCTTTCAAAAGCAGCATAAAGACGCTTGGGCTGCAGAACTTCAAAAAGTTTGTGTGCGCGAAGGTTTTTACGCTCTTACCAGCTTTACCTACGTTAAGGACCGCATTGCACTCATCACTTCCAGCACCGAAACGTATCCTATTTTTATAATCGAGGGTGAAGGTTTTAAAAAAATATATCAGCCTAAGAGCTGGGATAAATCCTACAGATTCAGGTACGAAGGAAAAAAACCTGAAAATTACATTTTCGGATACAAGCGCCTCATTAAAAAATATAATGACCTTCAGGAGGAGAATATTGACGAACCGCTGGATGAAGGGGAAGAGCGGGAACTGTTAAAGCTGGACAATGTAATGATATGTTCAGGAGATCGTGATAGCCTCAACGCCTCAGCACTCGGATATAACGTTATTTGGCTTAACAGCGAAACTGACAGCGACACACTTTCACCTGAAACATATCTGCAGTTAAGGAAAATGTGTGAGAATATTTACAACGTTCCTGACCTTGACGATACTGGCCAGCGTGAAGGGCACAGGCTTGCATTAAAATATCTTGAATTAAAAACCGTTCAGCTACCAGCTGCGCTCAGGCAAAAAACAGATTTCAGAAAAAATCCTTGTAAAGATCTTCGCGATTACCTCAACCACTTCTCTAAAAAATCATTTGACGACCTGGTTAAAATCGCCCTGCCTTATCAATTTTGGGATATTGAGCCTCAATATACCCGGGCAGGAGAATTTAAAGGATGGGGATACCAGTTCAACAACGTTCATGCTTACAATTTTTTAATGAAAAATGGTTTTTACCGCTTCAAAATTGACAACGAAAAGGAGGGATACATTTATGTTCAGGTTAAAGACAATATTGTTAAACAGATCCGCGCTAATGACGTTAAAGCTTACATAAATCAGTTTATAGAAGACTATCGGCCCGCACTCGACATCAAACTACGTAATACCTTTTACAAGAGCACACAGCTAAGCGAAACCTCACTTAGTAACCTAAAGGAAACAACAATTGATTTTGAAGACTATGGCAAGGATTTTCAATATATGTTTTTCATTAATAAGACCTGGAAAATAACAAAGGACGGTATTGAAGAATTTAAACCAGGAGAAGTTGGTAAATATGTTTGGGACCAGGAGCTTATAAAGCACCGAGTAAAAAAACGCGAAAAGCCTTTTACAATATCAGTAATAGAAAATGCAGACGGATCCAAAACTTACGATATTGAAATTCATGATACTGATTGCCTGTTCCTGAAGTATTTAATTAACACCTGCAGGGTACACTGGAGAAAAGAATACGAAGAGGGGTGGACACCTGATAAGGAAGCTGAGCGCCTGAAGTATATCGAAGAGAATAAATTCAACATTGCAGGTCCTCGCCTTTCACAGGAAGAAATTGCAGAACAAAAACATCACCTTGTAAACCATATTTACGCTTATGGTTATTTGCTGCACAGGTACAAGGATCCTTCGCGTCCTTGGTGTGTTTTTGCAATGGACCATAAAATATCTGAAGAGGGAGAAAGTCACGGAGGATCCGGTAAATCAATTGCATTCAGATCCTTATTTCATTTTATGAATTGGGTTCGCCTGGACGGGCGAAACAGAATGCTCACTAAAAACCCTCACGTATACGAAAATGTTACTGAGCACACTGATTATGTATTAATTGACGACGGCGATCAATACCTGGATTTTAATTTCTTTTTTGCGCCACTTACAGGAGAACTTACCGTAAACCCAAAAAACAACAAGCAATACACTATTCCGTTTGAAAAAGTTCCAAAGTTTGCAATCACTTCAAATTATACGCTACGCAATTTGGATCCTTCAACGCTCCGCAGGATTTTGTTTTACGTATGCGGCGACTACTACCACTATAATCCCCCTGACAGTAAAGAATACAATGAAGCCCGCGATCCTAAAGACGATTTTGGTAAAAACCTATTCAGCGATTTTACTGAAGACGAGTGGAACTATTTTATAAACGTTGCCGCTTATTGCTGCAGCGCCTATATGAATTACGGTAAAATAGATCCGCCAATGGATAATGTTAACCAGCGTAATCTATTAACGATTATGAATGCAAACCTTAAAGAGTGGGCCGATGTTTATTTTGCTCCAGAGAGTGGACGCCTTAACGAATTTGTTCCTAAAACTGAAGCGTTCGACGACTTTATGAAGGCTAGTAATCAAAAAGGCTGGAGTTCTCAGCGCTTCAACAGATCAATCGAAGCATGGTGCTTGTATTACCATTACGAGCATAATCCTATAGAGCTTCACAATAAGGATGGAAGGGTTATCAGAAGGCATATGCAGCAACTCAGAAACAAGCAGGGTGAAGTTATTGGCGAAAAGAGCGTTGCAACGGAAATGATTTTTATTAAAACGAGCGCAGCTATCGGAACGCCTACTAACCAGCCAGAACAAATTGCTATCGGAAATGAAATTAACAGCAACGACGATTCAGATTTACCATATTAAACGAAACGCAAAATAATATTATGCTGACAGTAAAAATACACATTACGAAAGACTATAACCTCGACGATAAAGATCGCCGTGGTTTTGTACAAGAAAATCGAATTAGCGCTGATGAAAATGGCCAGGTATTGATATTTAATTCACTATTCAGTAACGCAGAATTGCAAGTTTTCCATTCACAACTATTAAACGCGATTGGAAAAAGGTACATCAATTGCAAACACACAATACCGTTTAATTTTTAAGAAAATAACAAGACCATCATGGTCAACACATACGAAGAAACAATTAACACTTATAAAATGGAAAAAATCAAAACAATCACATTAGACTTCCGCAACGGCGAAATGGATTTAATAGAAACGAACGTTCAAAACATTCTTGACGTTCTAAAAGCTGAATTGACTGAAACAGAGGTTGAAGAAGGTGAAGAAGTAGAATTTATTATTACCGTGAAGCGTGACATGACGCAGGAAGAATTTGAAAACCTTCCTGAGTGGAATTAACAAGACCATTATGGGAAACAAAAATATGGAAGAAAAATATATCATAACAGAAATCGTAAAACAAGTATGCTCGCAGCCATGCTGTAGCTTATTATATCAAGTGAACAAAGCGAACGCGGAAAAATATTCAACCTACGGCGATGCAGTTAAAGGAATTGAAACGCTTGAGGAAGGCGAGTATCAAATACAAAAAATCTTTGTTAAGAAATAAGACCATTACGGTCCCACAAAAGCATGGAATTATACAGCAGATACACAGATAGTAAAAACACCCTCTTTGTAATTGTTAGGAGGAAAATTGACGTGGATTTTCCTGGTAAGAACAAACGGGATATAGTAATTACTTCCAGCACTATTGACCTGCTGAATGTGCACGCTGAGAAAGTTGCAACAATAACCGAAGAAAGTTTTAAAAATCACCTGGCGAATGGCACACTTGTAAAACTAAAATAATAAAACGTAACACTGTAAACGCTTATGAAAAAAAAATCAATCAGAATCAGAATCAAAGACAAAGAAAAAGGCGGTGGAATTATAAAAGTTCCTGAGTTAAAATTTATTTGTATGAAACGAGGAATAACGCTATCGCAACTTGCAACCAAATTAAAATATAGTAGTAGGGCTGGCTTTTATCATTCACTGAACACAGGTAGGATTCAAGTTCATAAACTACTCAATATTTGCGAAATACTTGAATGTAATATTTCTCAAATAATTCACCATAAAACATACTCTGAGAATGAAAAATAATAGCACAGAGGAGCTTAGATTGTTATGTGAAATCAGCATAATTAAACAAAGAATAAAAGCTTTATCGGCTCGCCAAGGAATCACTTTAGTTGCTTTATCTGTAAAAATAGGATATACAAACTGTGGGCTTCATAGAGCGTTGTCACACGGTTCACTGCCTGTATATGAGTTATATAAAATAGCAAGCGTTTTACAGTGTGACGTATCAGATTTTTTTAAGCCAGTTAATATTTAATCAATGAATAATTTAAACACAATCAACGAAGTAAGGATCTTAACGATCCGTCAACCATTTGCAAGCTTAATGCTGCATGGTAAAATTGAAACCCGAACCTGGTCCACAAAGTATCGGGGACCAGTTCTCATTCACGCGGGACTTATTCCATTCAAATGGAACCAGGTACTTGAATACTCTTCAACAGATCAGTTTGACGAAATGTGCGACCTATTTCGTCATTATAACATTGACAAATACTGTGGGCACGCAATTGCGGTAGGTAACCTGGTTGACTGCCGATCTATGCGAAAAGCAGACGAGACAAAAGCGTTTGTACAATGGAGCTCGTCCCTTTACAGTTTTGTTTTTGAAGACGTAAAGTCTATTGTTCCTTTTCAGATTAGAGGCACACAGGGCTTTAGGAGGTTAACACCTGTAGAGATCGAAAAAATTGAGTATTCAATTGAGCCATGCAGTAAATGCGGAGGAAAAGATTTCAGAACCATTCCATTCGGAACGTATGGCCATCCGATTACGACTTGTAATGACTGCTACATTAAAGCAACTCACAAAAACGAACAACAATCAAACTGATGGCGAAAACTGAAGTAAATAAGGTTTACAACTTCAATAAAAACGGAGTGTGCACTAACTCCACCACCGTGTTTAGCATTAAGAATTTCAAAAATAAAAACTACGTTTTACCTCACGGTAGTATTGAAATTGCAATGTATAAAAACAAATGGGGCTATAGAACATCTGCATTTTTGTCCAATAGTGGTGGAACAAGCCCGCTTTGTCGCCTTGACTGTAAATACAAAGAACGTACTGCAGCAATCATTGCCGGCATTAAAGACTTGCGTGACAGATATAAAAGATTATCCGACAGCGCAGACAAAGCAATCGCTAAAAGATGCCTGAAGCTTATAGATGAATTCGATATTAAGACGGTTAACACAGGAAAAGGAATTTCTGCCTTAATAGAAGTGAGATCTAAAGAAAAAAATCAAACTGTAAAAAAGAAATTAAATAGTAAGGTGGGAAAAGGACTAACAGCATTATTAAGTGATAAACCAGCAGGATTATCCGCTATCCTACTTGAAAAAAAAGAAGCGAAGCTGGCTGCACCAAAACATTCAAGTATTATCAGGGGAGAAGGAAGTAATAAAATAATTTATATCTGCAGCAAATGTTCATCGTCTAATATCCCTTTATTTGGATCAGAAACAAAAGAGGTTGATCGCTATAATATTTCCAAGAGCATGGTTCATATCGAGTACTCGCACCCTTGCTACAAATGTAAAACAGTTCACCGGATAGGGCTCGATGAAAATATTCCTGTATGGGCCCAGGAGAAAGAAGAAGTAAAACCTATAGAAACACCGCAGACAAAAACAGCTACACCGGCCATCTTAAAATATGGCAAGGACCGCACGGACCGACAGCGCATCAAACGCAAAGCAGAGCGCTGGGAGAAAAACTTCAGGGAGTTGTCCAACCAGGAACAAGCGCTCATTTACGAACGAATCGAAAAAATATTTAAAGAAAAATAATAACCTATAAAACAACAACAATGGAAAACCTACAGATTATCAAGGCTAATGCCTTAGAGGCTTATCAGAAAGCCGACAAAAAAACAAAAGAGATACTGGAAGCGCTCTTACCTGAAATTAAGACGAGTATCAAACCGAACAAAGCAATGAAAATTACCGATCGGGTTAAAACGTTCGAAGACGCTTGCAATGTTTTAAACATTGAAGAGGCGGATATTTTGAACGGAAACGAAACTCAGGACGAAACAGCCTATATCAAATTAAAGACAATTGCAAGAGCTCTTAATGAAGGATGGAAACCTAATTGGCAGAACAGCAGCGAATATAAATACTACCCTTTGTTTTACATGGATCAACCCGGTTCCGGCTTTTCGTTCGACGACTACGTTTACGATTACGCGGCTTCGTGCCTCGGCTCCCGCCTTTGCTTCAAAAGCAGAGAGCTGGCAGAATATGCAGGAAAGCAATTCACAGGTATTTACAGAGATTTTTTAACCCTTTAATTAATAAACAACAATGAAAAACATCAAAACTTACGAGGACGCCTGCAAGGCATTACAACTCGATCCTTCAAACTTACCAGCAGTTACCGGCTTACCTGCAAGGCATCAAAAAGCCATCACCGCGCACTTTCAACTCATAATTATTACTGAAGCTTTAAATGAAGGTTGGAAACCAAACTGGAAAGACTGGGACGAAAGAAAATATTATCCCTGGTTCGAAATGGATAACAATAGTGACACAACCTCCGGTTCCGGCTTTTCGTTCGACGGCTACGTTTGCGATGTCGCGGGTTCGGGCCTCGGCTCCCGCCTTTGCTTTAAAAGCAGAGAACTGGCAGAATATGCAGGAAAGCAATTCGAGAGCCTGTATAAAGAATATATACACTTAACCGATTAATAAAAAAACGGCGGTGTGTTGTTAGGGCTGCAGTTTCTCCGGTTCCGGCTTTTCGTTCAACGACTACGATAACGATAACACGAATTCGAACCTCAGCTCCCACCAATTGCGGAGTTCTAAATAATGGCAACACAGGCCTTGCCAACATGGCAAAAAACATAAACACTTAAGAGGGGCGCTGGTACCGCAAGGGAAAGCGACCTTTAAAAGCAAAGGAATGAAAAGAATAAATAACCTATACCAACAGATCTGTTCGCTTAAAAACTTGGAGCTGGCCGACAAAAAGGCGCGTAAAGGAAAAATGTTTCAGCGCTCAATCCAGGAGCATGATAAAAACAAAGTAATTAATTTACTGCAGTTACAGCAAATGCTCCTCACCCGCACCTACAAAACATCAGAGTACATAACCTTCAAAGTTTACGAGCCAAAAGAAAGAGACGTATACCGGTTACCTTATTTTCCTGACAGGATCACTCACCATGCAATTATGAATATCCTGGAGCCGATCTTTGTTGCAACGTTCACAACCGACACTTACAGCTGCATAAAAGGCAAAGGAATCCACGCAGCCGCAGCAAAATTAAAAATCGCATTAAAGGATCAACCAGGAACACAATTCTGCCTGAAGCTGGATATAACAAAGTTTTATCCGAATGTAGATCACGGAATCCTGAAGCAATTACTCAGGAGGAAATTTAAAGACCAGGATCTTCTTTGGCTGCTTGACGAAATAATTGACAGCGCTGCAGGTCTTCCAATCGGTAACTATTTAAGTCAGTATTTAGCCAACTTTTATTTATCGCACTTCGACCACTGGATAAAAGAGCAGAAAGGAATAAAGTATTATTTCAGGTACGCTGACGACATTGTTATTCTTGCTCCTAATAAACCTGAGCTTCACCAGGCGCTTGCGGATATTAAAAATTACTTTGACAAAGAACTTAACTTAAAAGTTAAGCCTAATTACCAAATATTTCCTGTTGCAGCTCGGGGAATTGATTTTGTTGGATATGTATTTTACCACACGCACACAAGGCTACGCAAAACAATAAAACAGAATTTCGCGCGAATGCTTGTCAGTAACAACAACTCTGCTTCAACGGCTTCTTATTGCGGTTGGGCTAAACACGCGAACACAAAAAATTTACTTAACAAATTATTAAATGGAAGAAATAAAAAGCTTTAAAGACTTTGGGATACAACCAAAACTAAAAACCCTCACCGGTGAAAAAATAAAAATAGAGCGCGTTCTTAACACGGAGATCACTGTATGGGATTACAGGATAGAGCCATCAAAATTTACAGGACGCTGCCTTTATCTGCAAATCGAATACAAGAACGAGAAGAGAGTTATATTTTCAGCGTCAACAGTTCTTATTGAGTTAATCGAGCAGATTCCGAAGACAGGATTCCCTTTTAAAACAACCATTATTAAAAACGACGAAAGATTCGAATTCACATAATAATTAAATCATGGAAATCCAGTTAAATAACATTTACAAAAGAAACCCTGCAGAAGAAAGATCTTGCAGGAAACCGATAAAAGAAAGTTTTTGGCGCGTTGTAGCCATAGACATCTACGGGAGAATTTTTTTAGAAGACGTAAAAAAGTCAGGACCCAGACATGGCGTATCATTTTGGGACGAGAAGTCTTTTAAAGAAAACTTTACACCTGCAGATAAAAAAAACAATCCAGCACATAACAACGAAACCATGTAAGACCGAGCGTCACTTAAATGTGAGCGGTATCTATGCGAGATTTGTTGCCCGCCCACGTTAGAAATTTCGCAAGCGGGCCAGCTGGATCAGCCGGTGGATTAATCCACCGGCTTTTTTAATACCTAATCTCAACCTCCAGCATTTTTCCTGTTTTATCCTGGTAAAAATTCTGCAGATCATGAACGAATTCACACCTGTAAACCTCATTTTTATATTTTGCAACACGATCATAAATATCCCAGGTAATACCATTGCGCTCATAGAGCCCGTGAGTAACACACCTAAAAGCAAACAAGTTAAGCCAGGACTCATTTAAAATGATCCCGGCGCACCGTTCCGTTTTACGATTAAACCCTCCCTGGAATAGTATCTTGTCACTTTCGGTTCCCACAACCATTCCCCTTATAATTGGCTCTGCAGGCCTCCGCGTTTCGTTATTATCGAACAGAACTATATTTCCTTTTCTTACTTGCATTTAACAAATGTATAAGCGCTGCGAAGGGATCCTTGCCATATATTATAGCTTTCGCAGCATTCTGTTATCAATGTTACAGAAAAACGGACAAAAACAGACTCGAAGAGTCTGACCGCTTACTTCTTTTTCATGGCGGGGCAGTTTTCTCCTGCAACCTCTCAACTATCTTTACTATAATTTTTTTGTAACTCTGTAACATTAATAAAAAAATAAATAAAAAATACTTATATAATGCTGCAGGCTAATAAATTACAGTTGTTACAGATTAATATCTCTTTTTGTAACAAAATAGTCAGTGTTACAGAAATTCTGTAACAGAATTCTCCTCTCATTAAGTGTTACAGAATTATAGCAGCCTGTTACAAATTGCTTTTTTCACTCTGTAACGCACTAAAACGTTGATAATCAATAAGAATAATTTTAATGTTAACGGTGTTACACTGTTACAGAACTTTCGCACCGCAAACCAACGGACAATTTAATTGTGTTCGCCTGATATTCCCTTAAAACAAAAATTGCAACGATTGTTGCAACACTAACCTGTTAAAAAATATAAATAGCAAATTGTAGCATATATTATAATTTAGTAGAGTAAAACACACCTCACTTAATGAATTTTTTTGCCTGGATTTGGTTCTTCTTACCTAAGAAAAAGCTGCTTAGCGCTTCTGAATACGAGCGTTTGAACAAAAGGTATAACCAGCCCGAAACGTTTGTTGCAAGTGACGGTAAGATATACTTCCGTAACCGACACGGAATTTTTAAGGTTCGCGGAGCCACTGAGTTATCAGTTGAACAAAAGCTTCAACTCAATATTTCTCCGGAAGAAAACATTTTTGATTTTACAGGGATACAGTTATAAATGGAGTTAAGAAAACCAACTATAAAAAAACTAGCCGAACTGTATGATATAGACAGGACTACTTTTTACAGGTATCGCAGGCGCTGGATGGCCTCCATAAATAAGCTTGCCTCAAAGTACTGGAACGGCAAGCGTTGGGTTAAAAAGAAATGGTTAAACAGTCACCAGGTACAAAAGATCGTGCAAATAATGCAAGATCCTCCTGAAGGATATAAATGTGTAAGAGGTAAACTAATAAAATTCGAAGAATAAAAATGAACGACAAACAATTATCAGACTTAAGTCCTGACAACAGCGCAACGGAATTGCACGTTAAAAAACAACAGGAAATTAAATACAACTATAAAGGATCCACCAGGTTGGAACCAGGACAAAAACTATGGTGCTGGAATATGGAGACTCAGAAGCTCTCACAGGTTGACCTGCAGAAAGAAAGTAATTATGACATGGTAACTGATAAAAATCTTACCACTGTTAAGCGTCTTAACATGAATAAGGATTGCCTATACGTTCCGGCCATTAATGAAAAAAATGCAATGCGAAAGGTACTGAAGCATTTTGGATTTCATTATAGTAAAAGCGGTGTTATCCGCACTTCCATGAAAGTAGAAAAGGTTCAGGTAAACTTACTCGATATTCCAAAAGCAGACGGAACCAGGGAAATGGTAGAAATACAAAGCCCTGAACATGAGGCAGAGATCATTGCACAATTAAAAGAGCAGGAACAAAAAAGCCAGGAAGCTTCAGATGAAGAAAATAATTTAACTGTAGTAAAAAATGACGAGTAAGGATCCTACAGCTAAATGCCCTGAGTGTTGCAACAACGTAGATGTTTGTGACTGCAACGATAATTTCGAAAGCGACCACTATGAGCCATTTGAAGACGATGGCGCTTATGCAGATGACACTGATAGCGACTAAAAAACCACTTAAAAACAATAATATGAATTTAACCACTTGGGACAAAACCACCATCACACGGGCAGGAGTATCACCAAACACTCCAATGATTAGCATTAACAAAAAAGGGCAATGCTTTATTAATAAAGCAGCTAGGGAACTGACAGGATTATCTGACAATGATAGGGTTGCAGTATCTCAGGATCAGGATAATCCGGTTGACTGGTATTTACATAAATCTCCGGACGGGTTTATATTAAGAATAAACGCTTCAGGAAGCATGAGTTTTAATTCAGGAGACGTACGCGAAGCTGTATGCAGCTGTTTTGACTTCGATAGTGACGAAACATTAAAACTGGAAATATCAGAGAAGCCTAAAGTTTATAGTGCAAAAAATTTTTGGAAGATCCTTTTTGAATTTGAAACTGAATAATGTTGTCTCACGAAATATTTTGCCAGGGATGCAATAAGCCATTCAACAGTCAGGTTCCACCGGATCAGGCTCTTCCAATGTGCCAGGAGTGTTTTGGACAAATTTTGTCAAATAATCCAAAACCTCCTGTATTTATAATTCGCTGGTTCAGGATCCTTAGAGAAAGAATAAACGCAGTTAAATCTGACTACATAATTGTGAAGGTACATACAGTTGATTGCGTTCAGATCCCGAATATTCTTGTACCAGGCACACTCATTCCAAAGGAGATAATTGACACAGATTATTTCAATTTAAAAGATAGGAAGTTCTATGGGCCAAAGGCACACGCAACACCCATGAATTACTTTTTAACTCAGCTTCTGATTAAGCGTTTCAGGAAAGAAAATAATAATTCAAATATTGAATACTGGGCCGAGCCGGTTATTTACATGACATGAAAAAAGAGGCGTTAAAAAGAATCGCAGTATATAGTGCAGAGGAGGCTTACAGGCGTTCAGGATTTTTTGGAATTATTACCTATTGTGTAACCAATTATGGTTCCAATCAAAGTGCCGGATACTGTTTTGTCAAGGATATTTTTCCATGCGAGAACACCAACAACAATAGTAAAGATAACAACCAGGACGCTAAACAGGATCTTGTTAACGATCGCGTCCCACTTTATGCCTTCAAATTCTTTGGTTTTAACTTCCTTGTAATTTGCCATTACACTCTCGATAATACCACGAATAGTATTACCAATTTCAATAGCGTTCGGATGCTGCAGAAAGTCATAAACATTCTTTTTTGGATCTTCTTTTTTTTCGGGTTCCTGTGGGGTGCTGGCAGTTATTTTATTTTCTTCCATTGATTTTTTAATTAATAAATATATAAATAAAACCTGCAGGAGTATAGGCAACCTGGTAAATAAAATGGAAAATAAAATAGTACCAACAACCGGACGAATCGTAATGTACAACACAACAGAGGCGGAGCGCAACGCACTGCAACTATTAGGTTGCAACAAACAAACACAACTGCCAGCCGTAATAGTGGCTGTTTGGGGAGATACTCCAAACGCCTCCGTAAATCTGAAAGTCTTTGTTGACGGAAACCATTTAGATCTTTGGAAAACATCAGTGCCTGCAGGCGTAAAAGATGCTGAAGGTAAATACAACGAATATTCCTGGAGCTGGCCTGAAAGAAACTAAAAAGCTCGAAGAGCGGTGCGCGGACTTTGACACTTTGTTGCACCAGGGTTAATAACACTCTTCGACACGCCACCCTGGAGGTTTTTGATTTTTCCTCCAGGGCTTATTAAAGGTGGTGCCTTGGAAACACCAGCGGAATACCGACGCCGCAGACAAGTAGGTTAATTTTGAAAAACGATAATATGAAGAAAGACAACATTTATAGAATAATTTCTATAGTGCTCGCTTCTGTTGTCAATTTTCTACTTCGAGCGAAAACATTTGTCAGCGAAACCTATACTCCTAAACGGGATCATAGGCTTATCGGACTAAAGTCTTCGGTTGTTGCAACAATCGCTGAGGCGATCCACAGTTCAAACAACTGGTGTTACGCAATGTACTCGAGGTGGCATTTTGATATACGGCTCGCGGATTGAAAATCGCTAAACAAAAACTAAAAAAAGGCTGGATTCAGGGGGATCCAGCCTTTTTTTATTGTTGCAACAACACCGTTGCAACAATTGCGAATTTTATCACATTCACGCTCAAACCGTTGTAATCACTAGTGTTTCATAAGGTTTCATAACGTTGCAGTGACACTTTTCACTTACTGAATATTTGATCCACAGAAAAGGTTCTTCCTGGGACCATGTGTGTTTTAAGTTTTAACGTGCCTATGCAACAAAGCGAAAATGTGAAAGTATTCTGTATCGGTGGACTGATATTCTCAATCATGGAATACCTACCTCACCTGGATGCCGAAACAATGGTAGCATTTTCGCTTTTTGTTGGCAAAGCCGCCACATCAGGATTAATCGGAGCAGCAATTAATAAAATGTTCGGTAAGAAAAAAGGCCAATGAAAAAAGGAACGCTAATAATTGGAAGTATTTTATTGGCTGCAGCTGCAGGAACGGCGTATACAGTAAGCACCTACAAGAAAAAAGCCGCAAACATAACTTTCGGCTTTGGATTCAACAGAATACACGGCCTGATCGGAGAAGGAATTTCAAAGTTTCTTAATCCTACTATCCGCACAGTTTTCAATATCGACATAAAAAATTATTCAGGATTAAACCTGAGTGCTGAGAAAGTTTATGCTCGCCTGGAAGTAAGAACACCAGGATCAAACTCCTGGGACGTTGTTGCAACGCAAACAGGATATAAAAACTTCACTATTAACGATGGAAAAGAGATCTCTCAGGAGATCACTATGGACGTTAAAGGAGCCGCGGCAATTACAAGCCTAACAAACAAAAAGAATTTACACCGCGTTGCTGTTTCTTATGTTTTTAAGGGAGTACCTGGTGTATATCATGAAGAGATTCAGATCGCGGACCAGGTAACAGCATACTGGAATAAAATGAAATTAAAATTCCCTGGATTAACAGGAGTAGAAACCAACATCTCACTTTTAGCATGAACGTATTAGTTGATAACGGATATTCAGGACTTGGTATAACTGCCACGCACAGGCGTATTGTGAAAGAAGGGTTAAACTTCGATCACTTATTTCCTGATCCGGAAGGGACAGATCCTATCGTAAATAAAAATGCTGAAGTACACGACACATTAAAGTTCGTTTCTAAAGTTGTTCTTAATACCCTTAACGATACTAAAAAAATTGCTCGGATTTTAAAACGCAAAACAGCTCCTGCAACTATGAAGTCGGTTTTCGATTTCTTTTATCAGCACTATCAATATAAGCTGGATAAGTTCGGGGTTGAACAGGTAAGACGTCCAGCTCGTGCCTGGGCTGACAGAAAGCAGGGTATTGACTGTGATTGTTTTGCTACAAGCGTATCCTCAATACTTACAAATCTTGGAGTTGAGCACTTCCTTAAAATCATTGCAATTAACGGCAAGGATTACTTCCAGCACATATATGTTGTTGTTCCAAAATTTAAAAACGCTGACTTGAAAGTGAGATCGAACTACTGGGTTATAGATCCTGTATTGAATCGCTTTGACGAAGAGGCGCCAAACATAACAAAAACCGACTATCTGAAAATGAACGGAATTCCTTTACAATACCTAAACGGTGTAGATGATAATAACTACGCTAAAATGGCCGGACTCGGGAGAGAGTTTGACGGTATCGAAACAGAACTGAGTGGACTTGAAGACATGGAAGGCTTAGGCTATGCACGTTTCCGTGCTGCCATGCATAACCATGTGCGTAATACCATGAACAAAATTGCCAGCCATCCGAACTCGGTGGAGGCCGTTTATAAGCCTCATGCCTTACTTGAAGGGTATCGTTGTTTAAACGAAGCATTTAATGGCGACGACGAGCACTTAATGGGTGTTCTCGAAGATCTTTCGGCCCGTGAAGAGGAAATGCTTCAGCCACAATTCCAGGGCTTAGGCAGCGCATTGCATCAGCATGACGACTACCTATACGGTATTATGTACGGAGATACTGACGATCAAATGATCGGAGTTGTTTTAGGGCTTGCAGGTAAAAAGGGCCGCTCAGGAGGAAAAATTAAAGCTGCTGTAAAGAAGGCAAAAGCAGGTGTATTTACAAAAGTAAAGAACGCTGTAAAAACAGCAAAAGCAGTTACGAAAAAGGCTGCAACAAAAACGAAAGCCGTTGCAAAAAAGGCTGCAGTCGTAGTCAAGAAAATTGCCAAAGCAGTTGTAAAACATAATCCCGTATCAATAGCAGCGCGTGCAGGTTTCTTAATTGCTATGAGGACCAACTTTGGTTTTATCGCAGAAAAGGCTTACTGGGCTTATCAGACCGAAGCGTTTGCAAAGTCAAAAGGTATCAGTTCTGACTATTGGAAAAAATCCAAACAACTCCTGGACAGAATTACAAAAACATTCGTGGGAACACTTAAAGGTGACGCGAGCGCTTTAAAAAAGGCAATTGTTAATGGTCGCGCTGCAAAGAAAACTACTAAGCAGTTAAAGAAAAAAGGAATGACTGGCCTTGGCGCCTTAATGGGATTGGGAGTTGTAGAGGCCGCAACAATTTCAGCTGCAGCTGCATTTATTACACCGATTCTCACTTTTATGAAGGGGCTTTTCAAAAAGGATCCAAACAAAAAGGCTGCAAAAACCAATACGCGCAAAGGCAAAAAAGGAGAAGGTGAGATCGAAAACGAAAATGACACTGCAAGTGACGCACCAACAGACGACGTTTCTGAAGAAATAAACGAAACGGCACGCGAAGCCAGTGATCCTTCGGATACAACTGTGGATAATGACGGATCTGTGGAAGCTGCAGACGCCGCTAACGAAGAGGAGCCATCAAGCGAAGGCCAAAATTTTAATACAGCTGCCAACGGTCGAGGAGTTGATCCTGGTAGCGAAAGACTATCTATGCCTGATGCGGTAAAAAACTCCAGCAAGCTGACAAACGAGGAAAAATCATTGCTTGTTGCCGCAATGAGGCGTAATGGAATTACTGAGGATCAGGTTGAGAGAATGTCCATGCCAGAGGTTGCAATAATAATAAATAAAGAGCGTCAGCAACAAAAAACTGAAGCTGAAAATAGCAACGAAGGAGAAAAGAAAAGCAATACCCCTTTAATCATTGGCTGTATTGCAGCAGCGGCACTATTAGCAGCGGATGCACTTGGTGGTAAAAAGAAAAATAGCACCGTAAACGGATTATCAGGATTTAATAAAAAGACTGAATCAAAGAAGCTTAAGAAAAACCTGAAGAAAAAAGGAGTGACTCTTCCTCACGGATATGAAGTAAAAAAAAGAAAGAAAGTAAAATCAATCAAACTTCAATAAAATGCAGACACATTATCTCGCACTTGTAAAAGCAAGCAGGGCATTAAACTCGGCTAAGGCAAAAAAGCCCGCAAAGAAAGCGGCAACAAAAAAAGCAGCTGTAAAAAAATCAGCAGCAAAAAAGCCCGCAAAGAAAACGGCAAAAAAGTAGGATTAATTCAATCAATTCATAAACCAAAAACAAAGACAAATGAGCACAACAGCAGCAACCGCCAAAGCAAAAGCAATGGCATTAATCCCGACACTTGACGAGGCAAAAAAAGCCGGTTCAGAGGTTGGAGGCGTTGCCCTGGGAATTATGGCTTCTCATGCAGTCATTAACCTTATCAAAAAGCAGGACAGCTTACTCGTGAACGGTGCTGTGTTTGCTGGTGGGGCTATTGGCGCAATGAAAGTTAAAAACCCATTTTTTAAAGCTCTCTGCGTAGGCGCTTGCGTTTACGGCGGATTGAAGCTTATAAATAAGGCAACTGCAGCAGTTAGCACTCCAGGTGCAACTGAAGGCTTAGCAGGTATGTTACCTGAGAGCGTAAAATCAGCCTTACGCAAATTCGTTCCAACATTCGCAGGTATCGACGAGGTATCCGGATTAGGAAACACCGACGACATGGAAGGTCTATCACTGGATGACCAGGGTAACGGTGAAAGTATGAACAGAGACGAGGACCTAAACGGTCGCTTTTCTCGCCGCTTCATGGAGCAGTCCACTGAAGGGGTAGGAAATATCCTTGACAACGCTGCATAATGACACGAAAACACACACACTAAGTAACCAGGAAGGCCGCAAATCAATTAATCATTCATTTAAAAAATACAAAAATGACAAACTCTGAAATTATTTCAACAGCTAACAAAAGCGGCCTTGTTGAATTCTTCAACACAATGGTAAAGAACGGCCATTTAGCTCAGCAGGATCTTTCTGATTACCAGGCTGGCAAAAAAGTGTTCTACACTGCAGACCTTTACGTTCGTAAATATTTAGGACAGGCTCTTAGCGGAGAGATCCAGGCAATTACTGAGAATGAGGTTGAATACCTTACTCGTTGTAACCTGTCAAAGGGCCGTATTCCTGACGAGATGAACGTAATAATGTCACACTTCTCGCTTCGTTTTGGTGAGTCAACAACTGACTACTCAACCACTCCTGAGCGCGTGAAGTACACCAACTGTATTTATGATCTTGCTGACGTTGTTGCGGATGCTGGTCGTAGTGCAGTAGCAAGTACAAGTGTATTTGTTCAGCGTATTCCAAACGCATTCATTAACGGTGAATATGAATTAAAATGCGACGACGGTTTAGTTGACAAAGGGCGTATTTCTGAGCACCTGGTAAATAATACTGCCACTCAGCACGTACAGGGAGCCGGAGACAATGCTAAGCTGTACTACTGGCCAAAATTGTTACCAGCAGGAAAAACTTTACGTTTAACGTTAAAGTTCCCTTCTTCAGCTGTATCCGGAACAGACTACCCTGCTTCAACTTACTACTTTGTAGAAGCAAGCGTTAAGGGTATGTACTTAGGCCGTCGTCCTGGCGCATAATAAATAAACATTAACAAATAACAGAGCTCTGTCCCTCTTCCGTTTTACGGTGGCAAGCAGGGGCAGGGCTTTTTTAAAACTCACATAATGAACTTAAGCGAGAAACAAATATCAGAATTGAAAAATATCAGCAATAAAAGCGCTGATACAAGAAGAATAAGTGAAACCGTAAAAAAAGTACAGGAAATAAAAACTCCTGAAGAATACTGGCCCGCAACGGAACACGCTGCGGTTAATCAGGCAAAAAAGAATAATGCTGAAAACAGCAGCAACAAACAGCCATCGGAAAACAACACTATTAATCAAAAAACCTCAGAGATGAACACGAATATTCCTTGTGAAAAAACCAAAATAATCAGCAAAACCATTGAATTAGCAACAGCAATGGCCGCAGGCACACGCACAACCATTTCCACACTCGGAACGGAGTACAAGCGCGTATTGGGCTACTATATGCTGCAAACATCGTTAGGCGGTTTAACTGCCGGCGAAGTAAAGGTAGGTATAGGTGACGGTACCAGGACCGTAATGGAAAACACAAACATCGACCATTACACCGCTTCAACATCAGTACCTCCTAATGAACGTTTCATTAAGGACATAATTGATCTGCCTGCAGGTAAACTGGAGTTTGCCCTGGAGACTGACGCTACAACATCAAGCGCGTTGGAGATTCAGGTTATCATGAAAGTAGAAAAACACTAACATAGGCGGGATCAGGGAGCCCGTAAGCTCTCCTCCGGTCTTTAATTTTTTTTACAAATGTTTAAATACGCCACCCACTATACAACGCAAATAAGCGACACTAAATCAGCCTTTATCAACGCGAAAGACTGTTTTAAAGTTGTCATTCAAAACGATAGTCCTGGAACTATCCTTGTAAACAAATGCCCTATTGAATCAGGAGAAACTAAAAATTTCGACGGGCTTCCGCCTGGAGTTGTTTTTGCAAAAGACTTCGACCTGGACACCAAAAACACTGAAGACGCTGTTGAGATTTACGTAACACGCTACTTCTATACTAATGATCCTGTTAACTGTAAACCTGAATCGAACATCTGCTAATATGAGGTTGGAAGACATAATAAAATTAATTATTGATAAGGGATACTTGTTTCAGATAAGTATCCCTAATCGAAGTTTCTCTCATGGCAGGATCACCATTGCTCAGGCTTTAATTGACAGCGCCTCTCTTCAGGATTATTTTAATAAAATCATTCGTAATAATAGCGCGGAAAATTTACTGGTTAAAGTTTTTACTCCAAATGGAAGCTCAGTTAAAAATCGCGGAGAGTATCTTATTTCTTTGGCCTATACTCAGCCCGTTGCAACGGTACAAAAAACTGAAACACCCGTTGCAACAAACACAACTCCCACGTTGCAAGGTGCAATAGAATCGCAACAACAAAAATCTTCAAGTAAAAATTCAATGGACGTTAACGATCAAATAGAATATAAGGTCCTCCAGGTGAAGCACGAAATGCTTCTGAATCAGAAAAACGAGCTGGATCAGAAAGTAAAAGATCTGACAAAAAAGGTCGACACCCTACAGGACGAAAAACTGGAGCTTGTAAAATCACAGGCGGTTTCAAAAGAGAAACATGAGCTCGAAGTTGAACGCGCCCGCTTTGCGGCTGAGAAAGAATCTAAGGACGGACTCAGCGGAATTGTTGACTTTGCAGAGAATAATCCCGAGACGATAAAAATGCTGGTAGGATTATTCAAACCGGATCATCCTATGTTTAAAAATGAGGAAATGAACGGAGCATCTAATACTCCAGCCCTGGAATCGGGACCGGTTAAATATCACAGCGATCCTGAAATAAACGTTGTCCTGCAGGATCTTCCAAACACAATTAAAACACTGAGCGGTGAACAGATCGCCAAGATTTACATGGTCTTTTTGAAGTTTAAGGAGAATCCTGAAAGCATAGAAACAGTTCATTCATTATTACATACAAATTAAAAATTAAAACAATGCAAGCCACCATTGACATACCAGGAGATTCTCTTGAAGCAACATTGAAAAGAATGGCGCTGGAGAAGCTCGCAAAAAACGTTAGCAAGGAAAACCTTCAATTCCTTGCAGAGCTTAGCGAAAAGCCAAACGCTAACGACAAGCTCTCAAAAAAGAAGATCTTGATTCAAACATTTTTTTAAACCATGAGCACAACAGCAGCACAACAACCGCAGCCGGTTATTATCGGTTCCGGAGGAGGATCCGGAGTAGGCACAGCCTTAATTGTATTAGGATTGGCAGCCGGAGCTTACTACGTTATTGATAAGAAGGTAAGTGACAAGCGGAAGAATGCTGCAGAGGAGGAAATGGATACGCCTGCAGGCGCAATTGCTTTGCAACTTAAAACAGTTTTTGACGCCTGGCCGAATGTTAACGCTCGGGATTACAGGAACGCCATGCTGCAGGTAACCCCAGCGCTTAAAGACGACGTTTATCGTTTGTATAGACTTAGCACAGGTGGAAGAAACCTGAGCGACGATATTGCAACAAAAGTTCCTGCAGGAACGCAAAACACAGTTGCTAAGCAGGAAAAAATAAACGCGACCACTTCAGGAATCATTAAAATAACTCCTGACGATAAAATCGAGTTTCTGGTGAGTAAAAATTCCCTGGTACGTTTTGAGCCAGGAAGCAAAACTCCCATTCCGTTGTATTTAAGTCCTTCAGGAATTGCAACGGCTTCGAGTCCTACGTATTTACTGCAGCCGTCTGCAATGAATTTCAAAGTGTGGGATGTAAAAGAGGTTGCCTATACCGGTTTAAAAGCAACCGAAAACTGGCAGAAGTTCTTTAGGCCATACGTGAAGACTCGTAAGGTTTACGCAGCTGTTCAAATCGTTTTACCAATGATTAACCAGGCAACCGGAAAAAAAACTCACGTGACATTATGGGGTGACGCCAGGCTGTTCAGGATCGGTAAGGGTACTAACTTTTTAAAAGGCATTGGTTGTGCCTGTAAAAACAACTTGGGATTAATATCATAACATGGCAGCATTCCAATACATAGAACAAGATCTTCTTAAACAAGGCATCGGACACGTTGACAATCCAGCGATATATGTTCTCGGCGCAAACTTCGAAGAGATTGACGACTTTACTGAAGGATGGGAAGGCGGAGCTACCGACGATCTTTCGGATAACGCTTCTAAATTTCCTGTACCAGGCACTCACACTTATATTAAAAAAGGAAAGCAACACACTTCAAGTCACTGGCACACAAATAAGGGAGTTACCTGGCAAACGTTTGTTGCAAATGGTAAACGCTTAAATTATTTACCTACTCCGGCGCTGTTCTTTAAGATGCCTAAAGATCTATGGCTTAAAATTGCGAAAGCCCGTTACTGGGACGTGATTAACCTTGACGAATATAAAAGTCAGGCAATTGCAAATATCATGTTCAGCTGGCAATGGGGCTCAGGATACGGATGGCAAAACAGAATTTCGCGCTACTTAAAAACAAAAGGGATTACATGGATCCCAGGAGTTACGAAGGGATCCTTCAAGCCGATTCAGTTTAAACTTCTCGCGCAGATATTTAACCAGCTCGCAGCAAAAGCAGAAAAAACAATATTCCTGGAATTGATCGAACAAAAACGTCAATTCCTTCAGTCTTTGGACGATTGGCCTAAATACGGTAAAGGATGGACAAACAGGCTGGAGGATCTAAAGAGTAAGAGCTTAAAATTCGTTACCGAAAACCCGGGAACAACTGCAACAGGCGGAGTTTTTTTTTTCAGCCTCATAGCACTGGCAATTTGGAAACGTAAAGCAATAGCTGCAGCATTAAATAAAAAACCGCAGACAAAAACAACTACACTTAATGGGGCAAGAAAAAGGAAATAAAACAGCGGACCTATTCACGAAAGATAATTTTAAGCGCCTGGTGCTTGAGTTGATATACTTGTATTCACACAAGAAATCATTTTTCAGTAAAAAAAGAATAGAGAGCGGAATTGCCTTTGGTGTAATGGAGTTTGGAGCAATTTACTTTCTTATCACAAAGATTGAGGTAATGACAGCAAGCGACTTCGCGATTTGGGGAGCAACGCAGGCGGCCTTATGTGGATATACAATTCATCAAATACAAAAAGAAAAAAAAGAAACTGACAATGTTTAAGCTGGAACATATAATGCTATGGTTCGGACTCCTGTTATTTTTTCTATTCATAGTGGAAAAATGTGATACCGTTCGCCGTTCTGATAGTATTACGACTAAAACAGACACCCTTTATATTGCATCGAAGGATACCACTCACGACGTTACTCCTGCAATGCCACCGGCTCCAACATACATAACGAATAATTACACTTATGAAGCGGAACGAGGACCAATTGATACCAGCGCAGTGATCCGCGACTACTTTAACAAACGCGGATACCAGGATACGATCAGAAACGACAGCATCGACATTGTTCTGCACGAGGAGGTATATAAAAATGAATTGAGACGGTTAAAGGTCGCCTATAAGTGGAAAGCGCCTGAGCGCATTATAACTACAACAACAACGGTCACAAATCAAAAGCCTGCAGCTGGATTTTACGCAGGCGGATTTTTAAGTATTTCTCGAGAATCCTTCGGCACTGGCCCTGTAGTTAACTACGTCTACAATAAAAATAATTATGGTGCTGGTTTTGACCTCGTAAACAGATCTATACAACTTCAATACTCACGCAAACTCGGAAAGTAACTATGAGCAAACACTTAGACGAAATCACAATAACAAAGCAGGAAGCGCTCAGTCTTGGTATTATTGGAAACAAAGGACTGGGTTTCGTTCAAAAGGATCTTTATAAACAGATCAATAAGAGGATCCTGGATTACATCAAATCTGAAAAGGATCTTCCGTGGAGAAAACCATGGAGAGACGGCTACAAAATAAAGAGTGTTACCTATGGTCCGCAGAATTACGTTACAGGGAATCCCTATCGCGGTGCAAATGCTTATGCGATCATGCTTCACAATATTTTCACAGGACGAAATGATAATTATTTTCTTACACGTAAACAGATTGCGGCCAGAGGAGGAAAGTTAAAAAAGGACGCTGTTTCGGTCTATGTGTGGGCTTTTATCAAAGGTACCAAGGTTCGACAAGACAAAGAAGGTAAGGAAGTTAAATCACACTATGAAGGCGTTGTCACTTATGAGGTGTTCCCAATTGGTGAAACTGAGGGAGTGAAACCAATTAAACGGAAGACGGCTCAAACCTCTGATACAAATAATGAAGTAATTGTAAGCGCTGAGGAAATAATAAACGGAATGCCAAAGCGTCCACCAATTAAAAACGATGGCGGTGATCGTGCTTTTTACAGACCTTCCACGGACAGCGTACATATGCCTCCTAAAAAAGCATTTGACGAACTAGAAAATTATTATGCTGTTTTATTTCATGAGCTTGTTCATAGTACCGGAAACGAAAAAAGAATTGGCCGGCCATTCGGTAAAACTAAAGGAGACAAGCTTTATGCGTTCGAGGAACTAATCGCTGAAATCGGATCCGCATACTTGTGTGGAGTTTCAAATATCGCCTATTATAACCTGAAGAATTCCGCTGCATATTTAAAAGGTTGGGCGAGTATGTTCCAGGAGAATTTATCAAAGGACAAAACATTTTTATTTCGCGCTATTCTAGCGGCTACAAAAGCCTCAAAATATATAATCGGCACTACTCTTGAAAAGAAGGGCGAAATTGTTCCGGAAGGAGAAAAACAGGCCCAGCAAAAAATCGAACATGGTAAACACGGACAGTATAAAATGAATCTTCAGGGAACAGACATAAAAGATCCCGGCTTACAGATCATTTACAGATATTTGAAGCTTCATGGAACAACAGTAAAGAAGAGCGCGGTTAAAAAATTCATTCAGGATCTTCAGGCCGACATTAAAAAAGGGACAATTAAAAAATCACACCCTTATGCTGAACATATCGAATTAATCCAGGACCAATTAGTTCGCCTTTATAATATTATGGGATCCACTGCATTTGTTGAAATCGCAAAAGGCAAGGAATATCGGGAGATTATTGAGAGGGAACTGAGCGGCCTTGGATTCCTTCCTGTAGTTGCAGCTGCAGCTGGAGGAAAGCTAGTTGAAAAAATGCTGGAGAAAGTCTTTAACAGAAAAAAGGAAGGTGTTTCAGGACTTAACAGAGCAAAAAAAAAAAGCGATTTAAGTGGAGCGAATGAAGCTGTAAAAAGCGAAAAGACTCAGGTAAAAAAAACCACTGAATTGCCTGGATTCGTTCGAGCGGACCAGGAAGCTGAGCAAAAAGCGCCGGACACGTTTCGTGTTCCTGGTGAAATAGGAAAGTTCCTGCAGGACATTCAGCCTTTTAAATACAGTATTGTTTTAACAGGAGATACTCATGCCGGAAAATCTGAAACAATTTGGCAGCTTCTTAATGCTTTTGCAGCTACAGGAAAGGAAGTTGCGCTTTATGATCTTGAACAGGGCGGTATTGCAAGTAAAGATACAAGAGCGGCCCGTGATCGCAACGTGGATACTGAAAACATCAAACGCATACACATTACCGGAGAAGCTCCGCGCGGGATACAAACATTAAAAGAAGTTGCCTCAACAGGAGTATTCCAGGTAATTGCAGTGGATAGTTACCAAAAGCTTAAAGCTAAGCCTTCAGAGTTTGACGACTTGCGACATGAGCACCCAAATATTATTTGGATTATCATTTTTCAACAGAACACTGAAGGTGGCACCAGGGGCGGAAATATTCCGGACTACGATTCACCTGTACACCTTAAAGTACACCGTGTGGATCACACCTTTAAAAACAATTACGTAGAGCTGAAGAAAAACCGCGGGAATTCGCTTGATCGCAAATATTTCATTTCAGATAAGAAAACAATTTCATTAACAACACCTCAAAAAATTAAAGAAAATGGGAAGAGTAAATAAAGGCGACTGCATAGGAGTCGATAGCATGACAATTGCATCAGGAACGGCCTCACAGAACATTACCTGTAGTTATCCTAATGCAACAAAAGCATTAATTCAGGTTTGGACGGATGCTGCAGGTATAACAGCCATTGGTACCGACGTAATGGCTTATCAGCCTTTAGCCGTTTTGAACGAAACAGGATCCGCAGCGGTTTCCGGATACGCAGGAACCAAGGGATTATTTTTGTTTCACATGGCCATGTATGAAATCGAGACAAAGCAAAACATTGACGCGGCGCAGATCATTCCGTTCACAACCGGTTATAATACTTATGTACGAATTAATTATTATAAATAATGAGTGGAAGAAATAAAGTCCGTAAACGGATATTAAGCAATTCAGGCGTTGCAGGAACAGCTACAACTGCCGGCTTAGCATTAAAGGAAGATGCTGCAAATAAAGCTACCGACTTTACTACGGTAAATAATACAAAATTTCCTACCACTCAAGCGGTTGTTAATTATGTTGCAACCGCCCTTGTGGGCCTACTCGACTACAGAGGAACGTTCGACGCATCAAACGGAACCGCCCCATCAACCGGTGGATCAGGAACAGCAGGAGCAATACTTAAAGCCGACTGCTGGATAGTTTCAGTTGCTGGAACTATTTTAGGAACCACGGTGAGCGTTGGAGACTTAGTTATAGCTAAAATAGATTCTCCTGCAAATCTTGAAGACTGGGGATTTCTCGAAGGTAATTTAGGCTATACGCCCGAAAACATTGCTAATAAAGCCACTGACTGGTCATCAATCGACGCCACCAAGTATCCAACTGTTGCTGCGGTGGACGCGCAAAAAATGGACAAGAATATTGCCATTAATAATCAAACAGCAGATTACACGCTTGTTCTCACAGATAACAATAAGCTTATTGGCATGGACAAGGCTACTGCAATTATACTAACCATACCTCCAAATGCGGACGTTGCTTTTCCATATGATCCAAGCACTCAAATACTAGGGTATCAAAAAGGAGCTGGACAGGTAACAATTACTCCTGGAACTGGCGTAACCATTTTAAGCCCAGGATCAAAAACAAAAACCAGTGCTCAGTATGCTGCTTTTTCGTTAATTAAAGTAGCCGTTAATACCTGGCTATTAAGTGGGGATTTAACAACATAATAAAAAATGAAATTATCTCAAATCGGTATAATTGCTTCAGCAAATTTTGATCCTGATGCGGTTGCATATTTCAATCAGCTTACAGGAACTATCTCTTATTCTTACAAGAATTCAATCAACAAACTTGTATTAGCTCTTAAGTCTAGTGGTGATTGGAATAAACTTGATCGCTTATGGATTCATGCTACTGAACAACAACAACACGCTAGGATTAGTTTAAAGAATCCTACATCAACAGCTATAACAGAAGTAAACACACCAACCTGGACGGCGTCTTTAGGTTATACAGGCAACGGCAGTAATATGTATTTAAATACTAATTTTAATGCCCGGACACAAGGTGTTAATTATCAACAAGCAAATGGGTGTTTTGGTTTTTATTACCCTGTAAATGCATCAGCAGGATCGCATTATAATGGATGTAATGACGGAACGTTTCGAATTCAGTTAATACCAAGATATACAACCAATGTCGTTTTTTATTCCATAAATACAAGCACGTTTAGAAGCGGAGGTACTCCCGCATCTTATAAGGGGTTATTCGCGGCAATATACCTGACAACAACAATGGCTGTCTATGTAAACGGAAGCCAGCTAGACTCTGTTGTAACAAGCAACCATCCAATACCTAGTTTTAATAATTATCTTTTATGTGAAAACGCATCAGGGGTAGCTCAAAATTTTTGTACAGAGACGGTTGCATTTTCTTTTTTCAGTTCGGGAGATATAAATCAGTCAACATTTTATACAGCAATGCAGACATTTGCAACCGAAATAGGCTTTAATGCATAATGAAATAAAAAGCCCGATCATCAGACCGGGCTTTTTATTTCATGCGAGCTGAAGCGGCCGCAACCCTTCCATTTCCTTCTCCACACGTTTTCGGGAAGGCTTAACGTAGTGCTTTTCACCTGTTTTAATAGAGCTTTGCCCCATCATGATCCGGAGACCTTCCAGGCTCCAACCATTCTCATAATTCAATGTTGCAAAGGTTTTACGGCCTGTATGAGTGGTAAGAGGTTTTGATATACCGGCAAGGTGCGCAACCTCCTTTAAAACGCGGTTATAGGCCGCATTTGTAATTTCAGGAAGCTTACCCTGGTAATAATTGTGGATCTGTTCAGCGATCGGGTGAAAAGGGACATGGTACTCGATTCCGCTTTTTAGCCTCCGGCCCTGCAGCCAGTTCTTTCCTTTTTTATCAGTTGTAACATTGTAACTCCACAGATCCGCATAACTCAAACCCGTTAAAGCCTGAAAAATATACAAATGCTTTACAGTATTCATTATTTCCGAGGCGAATTGGTATTTTACCAGCTTTATGAATTCGACCTGTTCTAGGCACAGAACCTCTTTTATAGGATCTCTTTTTGTCTCCATGCTCTCCAGGGTATTGTATGGGATAAGATCAGCCTGAACAGCGTATTTAAGCGATCGTTTACATAGTTCCAGATGCCTTGCGCTATGAGTAAGACTACATTGACTCAAATTCTGATGCAGGTATAACTTCAGGTCCTCCATGTGCTTTATTTTTACTTCCATTGCTGTAATTCCGCTCAGACGCCTGAGTTTGAAAAACGTCTCAATGTTCTGCAGAAAACCTTCATATTTTTTTATGGTACTTTCCTTCAGGGAATTTTCTGTTATTTCTTTTGAAATGTACTGCCTCATTACCTGCAAAAAAGGCGGGTAAGTTGGTTGGTTTTTCTTGAAGACGCGTGTAACTACACGTAAAAACAGAGCGGGGATGCTTTTTGAGTTTCTCATAAATAATTGTTGTTTAGTGAATAAAAGAAACGTAAAAACGGGGGAATTTTTGGTGCAAGACTGACAGAGTTGTAAACGGGACCAAGTTTAAAAATAAAGCCCCTGCTGATGCAGAGGCTTTTTGGCTTACCGGTTGTGCTCCCACCTGGGCTCGAACCAGGGACCCTCAGATTATGAGTCTGATGCTCTAACCGGCTGAGCTATAGGAGCTAAAAATTTTTCCGGATTGAGGACTGCAAAAATAGATATTTACCCCATATTTGCAAAATAAATAAAAGAGCCACGCCTACTTTTTAAACTTAGCAAATAATTGAAAAATATTAAGAATATAATTTTTGATCTTGGAGGGGTAATTATTAACCTGGATATTGATAAGACAATTGCCGAGTTTAATAAGATTGGCAATACAAAGTTCGAAAATATTTATACCCAGGCCGCGCAAAACAAATTATTTGATCTGTTTGATAAGGGAATTATTTCGCCGGAAGAGTTTTTTGAAGAAATTAAGAAAGAGATAAATTATAATGGAAAAGATGAGGATGTGATTCTCGCATGGAACGAGATGTTGCTGGATGTTCCAAAGAAACGACTTGACGCGCTTGTAAAGGCAAAACAAAACTATAACACTTTTCTTTTAAGTAATACCAACGAAGCGCACATTGCAATATTCGAACGAAATCTTTATAAGCAACACGGAGTAAAAAATTTTGAAGATTATTTTGATAAGGTTTATTACTCCTGCAGAATGAATATGCGTAAGCCTGACAAAGAAATTTTCGAATATGTATTAAAAGAGAACAATCTTGTTGCAGAAGAAACCGTATTTATTGATGATTCAATTCAGCATGTTAAAGGGGCAGGGGCATGTGGTATTAATGCTTATCTCTTACCAAAAAATATGGATGTGAGCGATCTCTTGAAAGAGCTGAAATTAATTTAAAAAGATTTGTACCAAGGATTAATTACAGCATTTCACTCTGTGAAAATCAGTGAAATTCTGTGGCAGATCGCTCTTATTTAATAAACCCAATCACAACTTCAAAAAACTCTTTTGGTTTTTCAGCATGAACCCAATGTCCTGAGCCTTCAATAGTTTCAAAACGGCAGTTGTTAAAGCGGGCTTTAAAATCAAGTTTATCTTTTTCGGTTACATAGTTCGATTTTTCCCCACGAATAACAAGACATGGCGTATTACTTTTAAACAGAGGAACGGAAACCCCTATGTTATCATAATTTTCACTGATTACTTCCAAATTAAACCGCCAGGCCATTTCATTATTATCCGCATCCTTCCAGTAAATGTTTTTTAGCAGGAATTGTTTAGTGCCAAAGTCTTTAATGTATTCGTTCATTTTTGCTTCGGCTTCTTTTCTGGTTTTTATTACAGAAAAATTTACAGCGTGTAAAGCTTTTAAAACATCGTGGTGATGCGGTTCATAGGCGCGAGGAGAAATGTCGGCAATAATTAACTTATCGGCAATGCCAGAATATTTCCATTCAAAAAACATGACAGTTTTACCCCCCATGCTGTGTCCCATAATGATTGGCTTGAGCAGGCTATGCTCATCAATAAATTCTTTAAGGTCATCAGCCATCACTTCGTAATTCCAGATATCGCTGTGCGGAGAAAGCCCGTGATTACGCTGGTCTACTGTAAATACCCGCAAACCCTGATCTGCAAACTGTTTCGCGAGTGTGTTCCAGTTATCGCTTTGTCCAAATAACCCATGAAGTATAATTAGGGGCTGGCCGCCTCCAAATTCTCTAAACGCAAGTTTCATTAAAGTATCTTTTGAGATTGATTTTTAAAAACTGATTTGACAATAAATCATTTTAATTGACGCAAATACATCTGCACTGTGTTTTCCAAACCATAATACAAGGCATCGCTTATTAATGCATGACCAATTGAAACTTCAAGTAATCCTGGAATGTTTTGTTTGAAGAACTTAAGATTTTCAAGACTAAGATCATGACCGGCATTAATGCCGAGTCCTAATTTATTCGCTGCCTCTGCTGCATTAATAAATGGAATAATTACGGCCTCCCGTTGAGTTGCATACAACCTGGCATACTCTTCGGTATAAAGTTCTATTCTGTCTGTTCCGGTTTCTTTTGCACCTTCCACCATTTTAACATTGGCATCCACAAAAATGGAGGTACGGATTTGGTGAGACTTAAACAACGAAATCATTTCTTTCAAAAAGTCTTTATTGTTTATTGTGTCCCATCCATGGTCGCTTGTAATCTGGCCTTGTGTATCCGGCACCAGTGTTACTTGATCCGGCTTTACTTCAAGTACCAGGTCAACAAATTTTTTTTCTTTTGGATTACCTTCAATGTTAAATTCAGTATGCAGAACGTTTTTAAGATCACGCACATCCTTATAGGTGATGTGGCGCTCGTCGGGCCTTGGATGTACTGTAATTCCGTGAGCCCCAAAGCGTTCAATGTCCTGAGCTGCTTTAATTACATCGGGCATGTTTCCTCCGCGCGCATTCCTGAGAGTGGCTATTTTATTGATGTTTACGCTGAGTTTAGTCATTCCGGCGTGATTTATTTTTTGTTTTTTTAGAAAATAAAAGTAAAACTAATTTATTAAATTTGAGAAAGTATGTTAGTAGGAGATTTAATAACAGACGAGATCCCACCGTTAAAGACCACGGACACGGTAGAGATGGCACTCGACTGGATGGAGCAGTTTAAGGTATCGCATCTTGCGGTAGTAAATAACCGTGAATTAATTGGAATAGTTGCGGAGGCAGATCTTATGGATTATGATCATCCTGATGAGCAAATTAACGTAAGCAAACTCCCATTAATCAAACCTATCATACATCATACGCAACATACGTACGAACTGGTTAAGTTAATGAGCAGTCTTAATCTAACACTTATTCCGGTTCTTGATGAGAATGAATTATACAAAGGTTGCATTACGCTTAAAGGAATTGTTCAAAATCTGAGCAACATGACTGCGGTGCAGAATCCTGGTGGAGTGATTGTTCTCGAATTAAATCAAAACGATTATTCTGTAACGCAAATAGGCAACATTATTGAAAGTAACGATGCAAAAATTTTAAGTTTACATGTTTCGTCACAGCCCGACAGCATGAAGCTGGAAGTAACCATTAAGGTGAACAGGGAAGATCTCTCGGGAATTCTGCAAACTTTTTCAAGGTATAATTATACGGTTAAAGCACATTTCCATCATGGGGATTATGACAAAGACATCAAAGATAAATTAAATGAGTTTTTGCATTTCCTCAATATTTAAAAAAAGTTTCTTTTTCATTTTTCTTTTCAGTTTTTTAATCTGTTCTTCTCAAAGCATCGATAGCTCGGCCTTTTATAAGGTTTCCCGTATTTGTGTAAAAGGCAATCATAAAACAAAAAATAAAATCATCCTCCGCGAGCTTCCTGCTGAATTAAGGGACTCAATGCCTCTTCGTTCTGTTGATTTTTTTAAGAAAAGAAGCGAGCATAATATTTTTAACACCCAGCTTTTTGTTTACGACACTGTTTATACATGCATTGATCACAGGGATAAAACTATTGAGATTGATGTTGTTGTGAAAGAACGCTGGTATATCTGGCCGGTACCGGTTTTTGAAATTCAGGACCGGAACTTTAACAGTTGGTGGGCAACTAAAGACCTATTCCGTATTAATTACGGTTTTGCATTGGGTTGGGAAAATTTCAGTGGGGTAAAAGACAACCTTGTTCTTTTATTTCAGCGGGGCTATACTGAAAAATACGGTTTTAGTTACCGCCTGCCTTACCTTAACAAAAAACAAACCCTGGGCTTTAATTTGCTCTATGTTTTTGGAAGAAATAATGAGGTAACCTATAATACCGAAGCTAACGTTCCGCGGTTTGTGCGCAATTATACGAAGTATCTGAGGAAAGAACACGAGGCAAAAGCCGGGATTATTCACCGCCCTAATTTGTATGAACAATCAACACTTGAACTTGTTTACCGGAATTCGGCTGTTAATGATACGGTTGTTAAAATTAATCCCGATTTTTTTTCATACGGTTTAAAAAGTATCAGTTACGGAAGTCTTCAATACCGGTACACGTATGATAATCGCGACAATAAAGTTTATCCTTTAAACGGGTGGGCATTTGATATGTGGGCGGTAAAGGATGGGTTTAATTATTCAGAGAGCTCACCGGTAAATTTGATGTATTTAACAGCCAGCTTGCGAAAGCACACTAAATTTTCTGAGAAATTTTATTTAGCCAATCTCGTAAGAGGGCGACTGATGAATACGGATAAGGTGTCGTATAATTTTAACAGGGCCCTTGGATATTCTGACCTGGTGAGGGGTTACGAATATTACGTAATGGATGGACAACGTTATTTCTTAACAACCAATAGTTTTCGTTACAGGATTATCAAACCCCGTGTAGCAGAGCCTTATCTTCTCAGGAGAATTAAACAATTCAGTACCATTCCTTATTATGCTTTTATTAATGTGTTTTTTGATGCAGCCTATTTGGAAGATAAATTTTACTACCGGTATAATAAGCTTGCCAATTCATGGCAATATGGATATGGCGTTGGTCTTGATTTCATTTCTTACTACGATTTGGTTCTTCGCTTTGAATATACCATGAACAGGCAGTTTCAGCGAGGATTCTTCATTCATCTCACTTCCGGTTTTTAGTTTATTAAAACCTCAAAAGCGCATAAAAGCGCTTAAAAAAATTAATTATATTTACAGCTATTACCGTATTACTATGAGTGAGAAACAAAGAACTATAAAGCAACCGGTATCCGTTTCAGGAGTAGGTTTGCATACTGGCAAGCAGGTTACAATTACTTTTAATCCGGCACCTGAAAACCATTGGTATAAATTTCAGCGAATGGATGTTGAAGGACAGCCAATTATAGATGCAGATGCCGATTTGGTAGTAGATACTTCGCGCGGTACTACGCTTGAAAAAAACGGTGTACGTGTTTATACCACCGAGCACGTTCTTGCAGCTCTTGTAGGACTAGGAATTGACAACTGTCTCATTCAGATGACAGCCCCTGAAATGCCAATTATGGACGGAAGTTCGTGGAAATTTATCGAGGCCCTGGAAGCTGCTGAAATAGTGGAACAGGAAGCCCCACGTGATTATTTTGAATTAACCGAAAACTTAACTTACGAAGACCCAATAAAGAAAGTGGAAATGCTTGCGGTACCGCAGGACACTTACCGCTGCACCGTAATGGTTGATTATAACAGCGATGTTCTGGGAACACAGCATGCAGGAATCTATGCAATAGACCAGTTCAAAACGGAGATAGCAAAATGCAGAACGTTTGTTTTTTTACACGAATTAGAAGCTTTACTTGCTCATAACCTGATTAAAGGGGGCGATCTTGACAACGCGATTGTGCTGGTAGACAAAGAACTTCCTAAAGAAAAACTGGACCACCTGAAAAAAGTATTTAATAAGGAACATGTAGAAGTAAAGGGCAAAGGCGTATTGAATAATACACAACTGCATTTTTATAATGAGCCTGCGCGCCATAAACTTCTTGATATAATTGGCGACCTTGCTCTGGTTGGTAAACCATTAAAGATCCACGTTCTTGCCGCGCGCCCTGGCCACGCTGGCAACGTGTCGTTCGCTAAGAAAATCAAACAGCGGATTAAGGATGAAATTATGAGGAAGAAGAAAAATCTTCATATCCCATATGATCTTAATAAAACCCCACTTTACGATATTAATCAGATTCAGAAAATATTACCTCACCGTCAGCCCTTCCTGTTTGTAGATAAGATCATGGAAATAACAGAAGAAGGAATTATTGGTGTAAAGAACGTGAGTATGAACGAAGATTTTTTCAGAGGTCATTTTCCTGAATCACCTGTATTTCCAGGCGTTTTGCAAATAGAAGCAATGGCGCAGGTGGGTGGTATTTTTGCCCTTAGTAAAGTTCCTGATCCTGAAAATTATCTTACTTATTTCATGAGTATCGATAAGGTAAAATTTAAAAACCAGGTTATTCCAGGCGATACCATTGTGTTTAAACTGTTTCTGTTAACTCCTATCCGCAGAGGTATTGTACACATGCGTGGCGAGGCCTTTGTTAGGGATAAGCAGGTAATGGAAGCTGAAATGATGGCGTTGCTTTCCAAAGTAAAAGGTAAAGAAGTTAAACAACCGGCAGAAGTTAGCTAATATGATTTCAAACCTCGCGTCAATCCATCCTAAAGCTAAAATTGGCAACAATGTTACCATAGAGCCGTTCGTTACAATTTATGGTGATGTTGAAATAGGAGATGGCTGCTGGATAGGGCCCAATGTGGTTATTATGGATGGTACACGTATCGGCAAGAATAATAAATTCTTTCCCGGCGCCGTAATTGGCGCAATACCGCAGGATCTTAAATTCAAAGGTGAGAAAAGCCTTGTTGAAATTGGAGATAACAATTCCATCCGCGAATGCGTAACTATCAACAGGGGAACTCTCGACAGAATGACCACAAAAATTGGAAATAACAATTTATTGATGGCATATACTCATCTTGGACACGACACCATTTTAGGCAACAGCATTATTATAGCCAATAATGGAAGTCTTGCCGGTCATATAACAATTGAAGATTATGCAATTATAGAAGGTGTTGTTGCGGCGCAACAATTTGTAAATATTGGCGCTCATTCTTTTATTGCAGGGGCTTCTTTAGTTCGGAAAAGCGTACCACCTTATATCCGCGTAGCACGCGAACCGCTTCAGTTTATTGGCGTTAATACTATTGGCCTGGCACGACGCGGTTTTGACAAGGAAGTTATTAAGCAGATCGAAGATATTTATCGCATTATTTTTGTTCGCGGGCATAACATTACAAACGCGCTTGAAATTGTAGAAAGCGAAATTCCTGACTCTTTATACCGTAAGGAAATACTTGATTTTATCAGGGGTCAGAAGGACGGAATAGTGAAGGGAATATAAATTTAAAACGTGCTTTCACTTCAAATAAACAATCTGGGAAAAAAGTTTGGTTCGGAGTGGATCTTCCGGAATCTTTCATTTACAATAAATGCCGGAGATAAGATTGTTATTCTTGGCGGTAATGGATCTGGTAAATCTACTTTGCTGCAGGTTATCAGCGGATATGTTACACCCAACGAAGGAAATATTGTTTATCACCTCAGCGCTCAGTCAAATCAAGACACTATCAGTGAAGAAAAACTTCGAAATCACATTTCTTTTGTCTCTCCTTATCTGCAGCTCATAGAAGATTTAACATTAAGCGAAACGATAGAGCACTCTTCTCTGTTTAAGCCATTCATTAATAATTTGTCTGTAAAAGAAGTTGTAGATCTAGTTGATCTGAGGCACGCAAAGGATAAATTTATAAGGCAATTATCAAGCGGAATGAAACAAAGATTAAAGTTGGGACTTGCCTTGTTAAGCAATACACCTTTGCTTCTGCTTGATGAACCGGTTTCAAATCTTGATAAAAACGCAATTCTCTGGTATCGCAATCTCATTTCAAACTATACCCATGGACGAACTATAATTGTTTGCTCCAATAATATTGAAGACGAATATTTCTTTTGCGGAAAACAACTTAATGTAACGGATTTTAAAACCGGAAAACAACCTGTTTAACTCCTAATATTTCCGCTCATAAAGTAATCATATTTTATTGTAACATTTGGAAAGGCCTAGCGTCTTAATTCTATAATTTTACTTTTAAATCAATAGCTCATGCTTTTAAAAATCTCCAATCTCAGTAAGCTTTACCCGGGTGGCGTTAAAGCTTTAACCGATGTTAATCTCGAAATTTCAAATGGTATGTTTGGATTGCTTGGCCCTAACGGAGCCGGGAAATCAAGTCTTATGCGTACTGTTGCAACTTTGCAGGAACCGAGTTCAGGAACAATTTTTCTGGATGATCTGGACGTATTAAATCAGAAAGAAGAAATGCGGAAAGTATTGGGTTATTTGCCACAGGATTTTGGGTTTTATCCTAAAGTTAGCGCTGAAGATATGCTTCATCATTTCGCTGTGCTTAAAGGGATTTCAAATAAGGCAGAGCGAAAAGAAATTTGTGACGCTCTTCTTCATCAAACAAATTTGTATGAAGTAAAGCACCGGTATATTGGGGATTACAGTGGTGGTATGCGTCAACGGTTTGGAATTGCACAGGCATTGTTGGGAAATCCTAAGGTGGTGATAGTGGATGAGCCCACCGCAGGACTTGACCCTCAGGAAAGAAACAGGTTTCACAACCTGTTAAGCGAAGTAGGGGAGAATATAATAGTAATTCTATCTACACATATTGTCGAAGATGTGCGCAACCTTTGTAATAACATGGCTGTGATGAATCTTGGCCAGGTTATGTTTAAAGGAAAAACCAGCGAGGCTCTGGAACTATTAAAAGGTAAAATTTATTCGGCAACTATTGCCAAGGAAGAGCTGAATGATTACCGTCAGCAGCACAGAGTTATTTCAACGCGTGTAGCCGAAGGAAAAATTATTGTTCACGTGTTGCATGATGAATTACCAAACAGTGGTTTTACTCCTGTAGACGCGGATCTTGAGGATGTATATTTCTCCTATATTAACTTAACTAAAAACTAATTTAAAAATTAAAATAATGTTTAAAGAGATTTTTGTTTTTGAATTAAAGCAGTGGCTTAAACGCCCGGGAATATATATTTACTTCGCCTTGTTTTTGATTTTATCGTTTTTATTAGGGGCGCTTATTTCCGGTGTTTTCAGTGGAGTAACTGCTGATACAAATTCCTACATCAATTCCGCGTCTACTATTGCGGGTATTTTTACAAGTTTTAATTCTGATTACCTGCTGGGCCTTATCACCTTATTGATTTGCGTTGCGCTGATGGCCGGAAGTGTACAAAAAGACTTTCAACATAATTGTTTTTCATTTTATTTTACCAAGCCAATCTCAAAATTTGGTTATTTAATAGGCAGGTTCAGTTCAACACTGTTGCTTACTTTTTTTGTTCTTACCGCTTTAATGATGGGATTATGGCTGGCGTTTCTTATTTCTCCAAACGATAATGGTCAGCTTGGGGAGTTTCACTTCATTAATTTTTTTCAGCCCTTTGTAATTTTTGTTTTGCCAAACGCGTTTATGATTGGCACTATCTTTTTTAGCCTCGTTACATTTACACGAAACATGACCAGCGGTTATGTTGGAAGTTTGGTGTTTATAGTTGTTGCAGGAATAGCTAATTCTATTACCAGTGATCTTGACAATAAAACGGTAGCAGCGTTAATTGATCCTTTCGGCCAGCAGGCATTAAACATCGAAACGGAATATTGGACTCCTGCTGAAAGTAATGTAAAGCTGGTTCCGTTTAATGGCTACATCCTGTATAATCGATTATTTTGGATTGGTTTGTCAATTGCTTTACTAATATTTACATACATCCGTTTTAGTTTTAATCAGTTTTTAAATCCTGTAAGTATTTTTACACGCAAGCAAAAAGAAAGTAGGTCTCAGGTTTCCAAATTAATTCAGTCAATCGGTCATTTACCAAAAGTTACTCAAAAATTTGACAACAAACTGGCATGGTCGCAGTTTTTATTTCTTACAAAATTTGAGTTTCGGAAATTAACGCGTTCAATTTTCTTTTACATTGTTATTGGCCTTTCGATTTTGCTAACCGTTCTTGTTAATCAGTTCAGCGGACTGATTTACGGCACTGAAACATATCCACTTACCTACATGCAAATAGAAACAAGTGGTGGAATTTTCAGGTTTTTCATTTTGATTCTGGTAGTATTCTATTCGGGTATTGTTGTGTGGAGGGAGCGCGACAGTAAAGTAGATGAACTGGTTGGCGCATCCCCGGTGAGTAATGGCGTGCTGTTTTTTTCAAAATACATTTCTCTTATTTTTCTTTGCCTCTTTGTTTATTTTGTTTGCATTATCACCTGTGTTTTTATTCAAACGTATGCCGGATATTATAACTATGAGATTGGGTTATATATTACAGAATTAATAGGCCTTAAAATATTTTCACTGCTAACAATGGTAGGGCTTGCCGTTAGCCTGCAAATTTTTTTCAGAAATCGCTACATCGGGTATTTTGCAACAGTGCTTATTATGTTAGCTGTACCTTTGATATATAATGCCTTTAAATACAATAACGATCTTGTTACTTTTAATTCGTCAGGGGATGTTATGACCTATTCTGATATGAATGGACATGGGCACACTTTAATGGGATTTTTCATTTACAAATTTTACTGGATTGGATTTATGCTCATTATAGCTTCTCTGGCGGCATTGCTATATCAACGCGGGAAAGAGAATTCCTTTACCATTCGTTGGAAACAAGCCTTTAAAAAAGTCAGGGTTCCTTATAAACTGACAATGCTTGCCGGCGTATTATTACTTGCCGGTTGCGGGTCTGTTATTTATTATAATACTCGGGTATTAAATAAATATAAAAGTCCGGAAGATGAAAATAAAGAACTTGCCGATTTTGAAAAAAAATATAAGCAATATGCGAAGGAGTTACAGCCTCGCGTGGTTGAATCCAATTTAAATGTAGATATTTTTCCAGATGAGTTGGGATGTAAAATCAATGGCTTTTACTATCTGAAAAACAAACACAAGATCCCTGTAAAAAGAATTTTTATCAATGTACCATCGCAAGGAGTGTTCGGATATGCGAAGATTGGAAAACTCATTATCAACGATGAAAAAAGCGGATTCTATGGATTTGAATTAGAGAAACCTTTGCAGCCTGATGATTCGATAAAATTTGAATTTAACCTGTCCTATTTTCCAAAGAATTTTATCCTTCAAAAGGAGCAAACGCAGATAGTAAATAATGGTTCATTCTTCAACAGCGGCTTGCTTCCGTCAATCGGTTATAACAGCGATGCTGAATTATCCGATAATTCAACCAGGAAGAAATATAAACTCGGACCTAAGCCAAGGATGGCTTCAATAAATGATACTACTGCGTATGGCAACACGTACATTTCAAATGACGCTGACTGGATTCGCTTTGAATGTATTGTTTCAACAAAAGAAGGACAAATAGCCATCGCGCCAGGGTATCTTCAGAAAGATTGGAAGGGAATTGAAAAACCGGGAGATCCGGTACGCCACTGGTTCCATTATAAAATGAACGCTCCTATCTTAAACTTTTACGCATTCCTGTCCGCGGAATATGAAGTAAAAAAGGAAATTTGGGTTAATCCCGGCGATAAATCAAATGTTGTGAATCTGGAGGTGTATTATCATAAGGGGCACGAGTACAATATTGATAGGATGATGCGTGGAATAAAACGTTCTTTGGATTATTATACAAAAAACTTCAGTACATACCAGCACCGCCAGGTTCGTATTATCGAATTTCCAAGGTACGGAACGTTCGCGCAATCTTTTCCAAATACCATTCCTTTTTCAGAAAGCATAGGATTTGTTGCTAAAGTAAACGACGAAGATCCTAATGAAGTTGATTATCCTTTTTATGTAACAGCGCATGAAGTTGCACATCAATGGTGGGCGCATCAGGTAATAGGAGCCAATGTACAAGGCTCTACACTGATGTCTGAAACCATGAGCCAGTATAGCGCGTTAATGGTAATGGAAAAAGAATACGGACAAGCCTCGATGAGTAAATTTTTGAAGTACGAAATGAATACTTATTTAAAGGGACGGGCTGGTGAAAGCAAGAAAGAAGTTCCTTTACTTTATTGCGAAAACCAGCAATATATTCATTACAATAAAGGAAGTGTAGTTATGTACGCGCTTAAAGATTATCTTGGCGAAGACACTTTGAACGCTGCGTTACGCAAATACATAAAAAAGACAGCCTTTCAGGAAGCTCCATTTACAACAGCACTTGAGTTTTATGATTTTATTAAAAGTGCAACACCAGATTCTTTAAAAGAAACAGTTAAAGACATGTTTGAACGAATTGTACTTTTTGATAACAAAATCAAAAACTGGAGTTATATAAAAACTACAGACGGAAAGTTTAAAGTAATTGCTGAGGTAAGCTGCATAAAAACAAGGAACGACAGTTTAGGAAAAGCAAAAGAAGTTGTTCCCTCGGATTGGATAGATATTGGTGTATTTACGAAGAATGAAAAGAATTCAAGCGCTCCCGGAGAAAAATGTTATCTGAAAAAAATTAAAATCAACAGTAACAGTCAAAAGATTGAACTAATAACCGATAAGGAACCTTATATGTTGGGTATTGATCCGTATTATAAATTAATTGATAAGAATACAGGTGATAATATAAAAGATAAATTTGGCAAAGAAATTGGCGGTGGAGCCGATGAGCAAAATAGTGTGACAGTTAAAGTGGAATAAGACGATTACTATTGTAAATTCGTACTGCTATTAATTTCATTACGTTTTTTAATTGCCCATAACGAGAAGATTTTTAGTAAACCCGTTCACATCAAGGGTAGATCCAATTCAATAAAAAAGCCCGCACACTGCGGGCTTTTTTATTGAATATTTTTATTTGGATTACTTAGATATAACTAATTTTTCTGTTGTGATTTTATCACCAGCTTTAATTCTTACAAAATAAGTTCCTTCAGGTAAAGATGAAAGATCAAGTTTTATTTTATTTTCAGATAAATTATTCTGAGAAGCAACAACAGCACCTAAAATATTGATTACTTCCAATTTTGTAACGTTAGCAGAGATAGCTTCAACTGTTACAACACCATCGCTACTAGGATTTGGGAATAATTTAAATTTAGCGTTTAAGTCATGTGTCAGTTTGCCGAGGCCAGTGCTGATATATGCGGAGCCATTAATTGCTACAGAGTCGATACGCCATGAACCTGCGCTACCTTCAGAATTCCAGGCGTAAAATTTAAAAGTGCAGGGATTGATTAAGTTTACAAAGTTTGAAGCGGAAAGATCTATTTTACAAGTATTAAACCATGCTGAAGATGTTTTTGCATCATCACTCCAGAAAAAAGTATTACCGTTTTGAACAGTAATAACGGTTCCGGTCCCTGTTACCATCGACGCGTCAGCAGGAAGGTTTGCGGCAAAAGCGTCCAAATTGCTTCTTACGGCCCAGTTACGAGGCCCAGTGCCGGAGCGGGTGGTGTAAAAAACAATATTGTTAACGTCAATAGCATATCCGCCGTTTGGTGTTAAGGTAATTTCAAAGTTTTTGGCAGGGTCTATTGAACCGGTAAACGTGGTGTTGTTACCTGTAGTTGCACCTGTAGGCCATTGGGTAAAGGCAAACACATTTGTTGTAGTTGGATTTGCACTAAGCCCATTAGCTATAAAAGAACCAGAGGTTACGCCTATTGCGGTAGGTGTAGGTGTTGGGTCAATAGTACCTGAAGTTGCGGTTACGTTACTGAAACTGTAAACCAGTGAAAATGATTGTGCCTTAGAAACGTGCATGGCGGCAATAACTAAGGTTGCTGAAAGTAATTTTTTAATCATGGTTATATATTTTAAATTTACACAAATTTACGCATTTAACGTCGAATACCATTAAGCTAATGTTAAGGAAAATCTTTTTCTTTTTTATTTGTTTCATTATTATAATGGGCAAAGTTTTCCCACAGGAAAATACAGAAGGTCTTGTAAAATGGCTCACGTTCAAAGAGGCGCAGGAAAGGAATAAAACCGTTGCAAAACCTTTTCTGATTGATTTTTATACCGACTGGTGTGGCTGGTGTAAACACATGATTAAAACCACGTATTCCAACCCCTCTCTGGCAGCATACATTAATGCTAATTTTTATCCGGTAAAGTTTAATGCCGAAACAAAAGACACAATAGAATATAACGGTAAAATATACAAGCCTCTTTCCCCGTTACCAAAAACTCCGCATGAACTAACAGTTAAATTTCTCGGAGAAAATCTTAGTTATCCTTCTACGGTGTTTGTAACAAACAACTATGAATATAATTTACTTACTCAGGGATATCTGGAGGATAAAAAAATAGAACCAATTTTAATTTTCATGGTGGAGAATGCCTGGCGTACTTCAATCTTCGATGAGTTTAATAAACATTTTACACATACTTTTTACGACACAGTATTTGCTAAAGCTCCTGTAAAGTTTACCTCGTTTGAGGATCTTGAAAAACTGCAAAAGAAAAAATCAAAAAAAGTACTGGTTCACATAACAGCCGGTTTCTGTAATACCTGTAAAGTGATGACGAAAACAACATTTGCCGATACATCCCTTGCTAAATACATCTCCAAAAATTTTTACGTTGTTAATTTTGACGCGGAAAGAACGGATACAATCATGTTTAAAAACCAAAAGTATTATAATTCAATTATTAATAATTACCCATTGCATAACCTTGCGTTCAAACTTTCAAATAACCGTTTTACATTACCCGCACTTTGCATTCTGGATGAACAACTGAATACACTGGATGTGCTCGCGTTTTATCAGTCTTCTGAACAAATTAAACCAGCGCTTGCTTACTTTGCTACCGACGCTTATAAGAAAAAGAACTGGCAGGATTTTATTAAAGATTATTCCCTTAAACCCCCCCAAAAGACAAAAAAATGAAGTCTGCAACAATTCATCATATTAATACCGGCCTGATTATTTTGTCGTGTATTATAGCCTTCTTTATTCCGTTTGAACTTTTTCTTTTTTCGTACGGCGTGCTGGGTCCCCTGCACTATTTAACAGAAATAGGTTGGCTGCATAAGAAGAACTATTTTACAAAAGGAAAGTATGATTTTGTTTTTTTAATCGGAGCGTGTGTTCTTTTGATGGTGTGGATATATTATCCTCCCAAAAATCATAATTTGTCAACTGATATTATCCTCTTTAGTGTGTTTGCCAGTATTGTTTTTGTTTTCATTAAAGACTGGCTTTACCGTTTTGTTCTTCTCGCGCTTGCCCTGGTTTTAATTGCCTTTTTAAACGACGCCTCTCAATATATTATCTGGATTGGAATTTTTCTTCCTACAATTATACATGTATTTATTTTCACGTGGGCTTTTATGCTTTACGGTACATTAAAGGAACGTTCCTGGCAAGGAAGTCTTTCTATTTTAACGCTTATTGCCTGTTCCATTATTCTTTTCATGATTCAGCCACAAAACTTAAATTATGAAGTAAGCGACTATTCACGCCAAAGCTACAGGCAATTCAGTGAACTTAACTTTTGGCTGATTGATTTTTTTAATATGGACAAACTAACCGAGATAAAAGAAATTTTTACAACCAACGCTGGTTTTGTTATTATGCGTTTTATAGCATTCGCATACACATATCACTATCTTAACTGGTTTTCGAAAACATCCGTTATCAAATGGCATCTCGTTCCGAAAAGAACTTTGTATATCACCATCATTCTCTGGTTAGCCTCAATAGCATTATATATTTATGACTATAATGTGGGATTAAAAGTGCTCTTCTTTTTAAGCTTTCTTCACGTTTTCCTTGAGTTTCCTTTGAACGTAGTTTCTTTTACGGGCATAGGAAGAGAAGTTATGACTTTAAGGAAATCAAAGTCAACTTCTTGAAAAGGGTAGTTTATATTTTACTGTTTTTTACAGGTATTGCTCATTCGCAGGAAGAGATCCTGAAAAATCTTTATTCCAAATCCATGCAAGCTTATTATAATGAGGCGTACGATTCCGCTTTGTACTATAGTAATTCCCTTAAAATTAAAGCTGAGGAACAAAAATCAGACAAATATCAGGTATTATCTGGTCTCTATACTGCAAAAGCCCTTGCTGCCCAAAACAAAATCAAGGAGGCGTTTGATAAATATTTTGCTTCGCTAAAATTGAGCCGGAAAGTTAATGAAACAAAAACCGAAGGAATCATACTGGACGATATTGGCTTACTATATTTTGAGCAAAAAAATTATATTGAGGCCAGGCGCTTTTTTAATGAGTCTATTTTGCATAAACAGAAAGCAGGAGACTCGGTACAACTTGCTAATACTCTTTTAAACATAGCAACGCTGTATCGCAGGTTAAATGAGTTTGATAGTTCAGCAGTGTTACTGCAAAAAGCAAGAAACATCGCATTCGCGAAAAAAGACCCTGTTTTATTAGGTCATTACCATAATGCTCAGGCTACTCATTTTTTTAATCTGTTTATCCATGCCAATAATATTAATTCAGCGGGAGGCGATACCGCGATTTGGGACAGGAAATTTTTGCTGAGTAATCTCAGGGATTCTGCCGAGCTATACTGGCAGAAAGCGCTTGCTTTATGGAAGAGCAAAGAAAACAAACTAAACAGAATTAATCCGCTTTTTAATCTGGGTTACCTTTACCATTCTAAGAAAAATTTTTCCAAAGCGGTAGAGTTTTATCAGGCTGCAAAATCGATTATGGATTCGCAGCAAATGCAAAGTCAAAAAGCAACTGTTTATGGTAACATGGCAGAAGTTTATTATGACATGAAAAATTATCGTGAAGCGGCAAATTATTTAAGGAAAGTAATTGAAATAAAAGATTCGTTGTGGAAGGACGAAATAAAAATGTATTCGATTAAACTGGACCGCCAATACCAGTTGGAAAACAAAAATAAAACGATTCTTGAACAGGAGTTGGAATTAGCGCGTAAAAATGCAAGAATTGATGAGCAGCAAAAACGGATTTATATATCTGTTTTACTTTTTATTATACTGTTGTTTATAGTAGTGGGGATAGTAGTTTACGGTAATTTCAATAAACGGGTAGCCCGAAATGTTGAGAAAGCAAAAGAGAAATTCTTCGCTAATATTATGCACGAAGTACGCACCCCATTAAGCATGATTCAGGCCCCGCTTAAAACCCTTAAACCAAAAATTCAGGATGAAGAAGGCAAGTATTACATTAATCTTGCAGAGAAAAATGTGGTTAGATTGAATGAATTGATTAACCAGATGCTTGATCTTTCAAAGCTTGATAGCACTTCGTATAAGCTGTCTTCTTCTGTTGGAAACCTTGATTTGTTATTAAAGGAAATAACAACAACCTATCATAAACTTGCTCTTGAAAAGGCAATTGATTTTGTATCAGAAATTAATTATAACAATACATTACTTGTATTTGACAAGGACGCGCTTGAAAAAATAATCGGCAATCTTTTATCCAATGCTATTAAATATACTTCTGAAAAGGGAACAGTTGGTATCACGGTGAACTGTGAGCCAAATGAAAGTTTCAGCAGATTGAATATTGAAGTATGGGATACTGGTATAGGCATTCGTGCTGAAGAACAATCAAAAATATTTAACCGGTTTTTTCGCAGTGAACGATCGGCAACAAAAGTGACTGGAGTCGGCATCGGTTTGTCGCTTGTTAAAGAACTGGTAGATGCGTTTGGAGGGAAAATTACGGTGACCAGCGAAATTAATAAAGGCACCCGTTTTGCCGTTCAGCTTGATCTGAAATATCCGGAGCAGGCTACGGTTCCTGTTCTTTCCGCACTGGAACAAAGTAAGTCGTTGATTCTTCTTATCGAAGATGATGAAGATATTCTCGAATTTGTGAGTAGCTATTTGCAGGGAAAAAATTATGAAATCGTCAAGGCAAAGAATGGAAATGTTGCTAAAGCTCTTCTTAAAAATATAACTCCTGATCTCATTGTAACCGATCTGATGATGGATGAACTCGACGGACTTTCGTTTATTAAGCTCATAAAATCAGATAAAGGTCTTAATCATATTCCGGTAATTGTACTTTCAGCTAAAAGCTCAGGGCCTACACGTGTTGAGGTTCTTGCCTCAGGTGCGCAGGTATTTATGACAAAGCCGTTTTTGCCTGAGGAGTTAAATTCAGTAATCTCTAATCAGCTGGCGCTAATTTCAACTATAAGAAAAGAATTTAAAACAAAAGTTGAAACTTCTAAAAAGGATCAGACAGCGGAAGAAAAATTCACCAGTACGGAACCATACACTCAAAAGCTATTCGACCTTATTTTCAAAAACCTTGATAATTCTGAATTGTCGGTTGAAATGCTTGCCGATTTAATGGCAACAAACCGGAGCCATTTTCAAAGAAAAATAAAAACATTAACCGGATATTCTCCTTCAGAAATAATCAAACTCATAAGGCTTGAAAAATCAAGGGAATTTCTTTTGGCAAAAAAAGGTAATATAACTGAAGTAGCTTATATGTGCGGTTTTTCATCGCAGTCTTATTTTACTAAATGCTTTACCCAGCATTTTGGCAGTAGTCCTACTCAGATTAATTCAAATTTAAAATGAATATTCTTAAACTTAATGTGACAGGTAAATAAACTTCCTGTTCGTTTGAGACGTTGCTCCTCTTAGTGTTATAAGATATACTCCCGGACTTATTCCCAGTTGTGAAAGGTCAATAGTAATCTCACTATTACGGTTTATATGGTTTGCGTAAAGTAATTTTCCTGACATGTCTCTTAATTCAACATTACCATCAGAATTGCTGTTTAAAATAATTTGTTTTTCTGAAGGATTGGGATAAATGTGCAACACATTCTTTTCAGAATTTTCTGTCAGATTTGTTATTACCTGCGGAACGCACGTTTTCATTATTTTAAATCCAAAAGTGTTTGTAGCGCCATCGCTCTTAAAACGTAAGGTAAGATTTTGTCCGCTGGAAAGCACGGTACCCGGAGAGTTTGTTCCGGTGTACACGCCAATCATAGGGGATACTGTGCTTGTTCCGTTATACAACCATAGTGAATCGTAATTCAGTTCTGTTCCGAAACTCTTAAATTGAAGTTGAACAAGGCTTCCGGTAGGCGCGGTTAGAGTGTAAAAATATTTTTCGTTGTCATAATAATTTCGCGTTGGCCCTCCCATGTCGTATAAACTATCGCTGCACAAAACAGGCGCACAATCGCTGAATTTATTCTGTATGAGTGTCCAGAAGGAAGTCATTCCGTTATCATAACCTAATGCCCATATGCCAATTCCTCCCATACCTCGCTGGTTAACAAGGTCGTATTTTCTGCCCATACTGTAAATATCATCTATCCAGCATTGCCTCCAATTGCCTGCGGACTGATATGCATAAAATGAATTAAAACAATTTCCTTCCCAGAATTTGTTTGTTGCAGTGTATGTTGCGGGATTGTTATTAATATAGGAAAGTGTTCGTGATGAAGTAAAGGTTCCGCTGGTTGCTGACGGAGCAATATTTGTAGAGGTTTGCCATTCACGTCCGTAATAGGGTAAACCCATAATTAGCTTTGAAGCGGTTGCGCCCTGCTTAATATAATACGTAATTGTTTTTGGTAAAGTATAATTATATGAGGTTTGAAAATTATATAAAGGCGATTCGGGCCCTGCCGTTGTGCTACCTCCATAATAATAGTCGTATCCCATAATGGTAAAAAAATCAACCTGGTTGTTTAATGCTGGTATGTCAAATACACCGCTCCAATCAACGGCATATAAACAAATAGACAACTGATAATTGGGGTTAGCGGCATTCAGGGCTGAGTTTAAATTTGTAATAAAGGTTGTGAACGGAACTTTGTCGGTTGATCCCATTCCTTCAAAATCAATATTTACACCATTTCCAGCACGTGTATTTAATAACGAAACAATGTTGTTAATGAATGTTGTTTGGGCGGAAGTGGAGGCCCAGAAAGTAGAATGGCCACTGAACATTGTTGCACAAATATGAATTTTGGTTCCATTATTTTTTGCAACCGTAACAACACTCGCTGTATTCCAGGCAAACGAAGCGTTGGTGTTACTACCGGTTGATGGAGCGATTGTGTAATCAAAATAACAGAGATCGCTTAAAAGATTCCATTGATAGGTCGTATACGTTGTTCCGCCCCAATAAGGATGCCAACCGAAAATTTTTTTCGTTAGAGTACATGTGCTGGAGTTAACCGCTTTTGATTCGGGGTTTATTGATATTCCTTCAATTTTATTACGCAGCGAATCGAATTGCTCATCTGTTTTAAGACCAAGGGTTCCATAATATTCCCTTTGCTCTTGCATAATGGATTTAAACTGCTGCGCTTTTGTATTGATCAAAAGCACACTAAAACAGAGGAGTATTAATTGTTTCACGCTATTAGCCTTTTAAAATGTTTTAATAAAATTACTCAAAAAAGTTCGTGGAATATGCCTCAGCCTGAAATTCAGATTAAATGCATTTAGCGGGATCTTAAAATAATTCTTCCCTTTCAGCCTTTAAATTCAACAGAAAATTTAAATCAGTTTCGTCTCACTATTTCTATTTAGGCAATTTTCTTTTATCTTTCGATGTGAAACAGATTTTCCTCCTTCTCTCTCTGCTGATTTCTACAGCAGTCTTTTCGCAAACCCATGAAATAGACTCCCTTAAAAGTATTTTAAAAACTCCGGGATCTGATACCAACAAGGTAATCGCTAATATTATGCTTTGTTATCACTATGCCTATATTAATACCGATACATCGCAACGTTATGGCGAAAACGCGTTGGCTCTGGCACGCGCGCTTTCCTATAAATCGGGCGAGGCTAACGCGTTACTTAATCTTGGGTTATGCATGACCAAAAAAGGTGAATATAAAACCGCACTTGAGTTGCTGAATAAAGCGTTGGTTAGTTATGAAAAAATAAACGATAGACGGGGCATTTATAAAACTTATGTGAATATTGGTAATTTACACCGACGTCAGGCACAATATCCGAAAGCAATTTATTATTACCTCCAATGTCTTAAGATTAGTGAGGAAAATAAGGACAGTGCCGAGATCGCGGGTTCCTATCTTAATCTTGGTATGGTTTATAGTTATCAGGAGAAGTATGACCTTTCCCGGGAATATTACCTAAAGGGGTATGCTATTGCCTCTGCTTTGAATGACCTGGATGTTATGGCCGACATTAAAATGAATATTGCCGGCGATAACTTTGAAATGAAAAAACTTAAGGAAGCAAGAAAGGAATATGAAGATGTTTTATTGATTTACGAAAAAATTGGAGATAAATGGCAGTCGGCATCAACAATCTCAAACATTGGACAGATTTATGCGCTTGAAAAAAATTACGACAAGGCTCTGGAATATAATTTTAAAGCGTTTGATGTTTTAAAAGGCATGGGCGATAAACTTTCCATGGGGCTTCAGTACAGCGCTATAGCTCAGGTATATCAGGAAATGAAGAGGTTTGATGTTGCGGCTGAGTACTTCAGTAAATCAATCGATATTTTTAATGAAGTTGGAGATCTGCAACACATGAAGGAAGCGTATGGAAATCTTTCCGAGCTTTATTATGAAAAAAGCGACTTTAAACGTGCGTTTCAATATCAGAAGCTATATGCTGATTTGATTCAAAAAATATTCAGTACTGAAAGCCAGAAACAAATTGCCGAAATGAGCGCTAAATATGAAACAGAAAAAAAAGAGAAAAAGATTCTTCTTCTCAACAAGGAAAATGAAAAACAATCTGCACTCGCCGCAGCGGATAGCAGAAGGCATCGTATTATAATTATTTCTGTAAGTATAATATTGCTAATAATAAGTATTCTCGCTCTTTTCATATACAGGAGTTATCGTCAAAAGCAAAAAGCTAACGAGATTATTGCTGCTCAGAAAAAAGAAGTTGAACATCAGAAGGAACTGGTTGTAGAAAAGAACAAGGAGATTACTGACAGCATTCATTATGCTCTTCGTATTCAAAACGCTTTACTTGCCACTGAAGAAATTCTGAAAGAGAATCTTAATGAACATTTTACGCTATTCATGCCAAAGGATATTGTGAGTGGTGATTTTTACTGGGCCGTGGAAACCGGAACACACTTTTATCTTGCCGTGTGTGATAGCACAGGTCATGGAGTTCCTGGCGCTTTTATGAGCCTTCTCAATATGGGGTTTCTCAGTGAAGCCATAAAAGAAAAAGGTATTATATCGCCTAATGAAATTCTCGATTTTGTAAGAATGCGACTTGTTCAAACTGTTAGTAAGGGTCAACAGAAAGATGGTATGGATGGAATTCTTATCTGTTTTGAAAAGAAAAGCGCAAAAATTACTTACGCTGCCGCACACAATACACCTGTACTGATTAGCAACGGAGAAATATACGATCTGAAAGCAGATAAAATGCCTGTGGGCAATAGCGAGCGTTATGATCCGTTCACGCTTCAAATAATTGAAGCAAAAAAGGGAGACGTGATTTACTTATTTACAGATGGATATGCCGATCAGTTTGGCGGGCCTAAAGGAAAGAAGTTTAAATACAAACAGCTGAATGAAATTTTATTGGCTAATGCATCCCTGCCAATGGAAGAACAAAAAACTATGTTAAAACAAACTATTCTTAACTGGACCGGAACTTTAGAGCAGGTTGATGATGTTTGTGTGATTGGAATCCGCATTTAATAACTGAAACTATAAATCAGGATTGGAATGTTGTGGCTACAGGTTTAACAGAAAAAAATTCAAAAGACAATGATCCTCAAACTATTTGTAGGTTAAAAAAGAAAGGACTTGCCGCATTTGAGCAGTATTTTAAAAATATAAAACAGTATCGGAAGCCGAAAAAGTAAAAGATTAGGAAATAAGTTCAATATTGAAGGATTTACTAAATTAGTTTAATTGGAAGTATGGAACTTCATATTGCAAAACTAATTTTAATCAGGAGAAAGCAAAAAACGGCTTCGTGTAAATATGTCGAAGTAAACGCGATTTAGGTACAGATAAAATTATTCATTATCTGATTATAATTTTCTTTGTCAGTCGTTGACCTTTACTATCAATTATATTAATAATGTAAATTCCACTTACCAAAGTCTCTGTTGGTATATAATACTCTGAATTCAACTGATTTTCTTTTACAATTCTTGCACCTGACATATTATAAAGTTCAATGGAATAAGGCACTTCGCCACCCGTTACGTGAATAACTTCTCCTGCATTAACAGGATTGGGATAAAGGAAAATCTTGTCCGGTTTAGAGGTGGTGTTTGCTTCGTTAAGCGTGGTTACAATCTGAACAGGTTTTTCATAAGCGCCAATATCCCTCAGATTGCCTGCGGGTAGTAAGGAGTTAAAAAAGTCAACTGAACCTGTGTTGATTGCGAATAAGCTATTAAGATCAAGGGCGGCATTAATTGCCGGAGAGCCAATAGCTGTTTTATAAGCATTGAGTGAATAAGTTGGAGAAGGAGAAATAATAATTCCTGCACCAGCATTGGTTAAGAGAGGGTCGGCTGTAACTCCGGTTAAAGTATTACCCGTCTGTTCATTTCCGGTCGCGGTACGCCAGGAATTAACGCTGCTGTATGTTGTTCCCTGATATCTGATCTTAAAGGCGCCGCCCGTAGACCAATAAAGATTACCAGCGAAAAACGCGCTATACCCGGTTGGTATATTAACGAGGTATACGCCTCCTGTTGTCTGAAATATATTGTTGTACACTTCAATTCCTGTAATGCCGGTATACCAATCCGTAAAAGTAAAAGCACCTACTCCTGAATTGGATGAAGAAGGACTACTGTAAACAGTGTTATTATATATTTTACAGCCATTCATTGAAGCGTTCGGACCTTTAAAAAGTGTAATGCCGCCTGAATTTGTACGGCCATCATTTTCACTTATGTTGTAACGCACCGTGTTGTTAAGCCACGGTCGGGCGTTATCATATTGCCCAAGGAGATAACCTGCGCCATCATTATCATGAGAGTAATTATACTGAAGAACAGAGTTTATAATTCCTCCATCAAGATCAAATCCAAGCCCGTCACAACCTGTGCCCGACGAATTGCTGTAACTTTCGCAGTATTGTATAGTGATATTATTACAATCATAAGCCCATATACCTCCAGGACCTCCGCAATGAGTATTGTCAGTTCCATTATGATGCGCCACACTTTTTTCTATCAAACCACTATCCACCTGGGCCATTATTATTCCGCTTCCACGATGTGAGCCGGCGTCGGCATATCCGGGAACGTTATAAACCTGGCTATTTCGTATCACAACATTCTCGTGCGCCCAACCTTCATGTGTTTGAGAAGTATAACCTTTAATAAAGAGGCCGTTCTCTCTCACGTCGTGAACGTGTAACAGGTCAATTAAAACATCTTTAAAGCCGGTATTGTAATAGGAAGAATAAATATAAAGGCCTACTTTTCCGTAATTACGTATTTCAACGTTCTTGATTTTAATATTGCTTAACTTAATATTTCCTGCCAGGTTGGTGGAAATTTTTATTCCGTCAGTGCTATTGGCAGTCATGCCTGCCCCTTCGAAAATAAGATTGGAAATTTCAATTCCTTTTGTATTAAATGAATTCAGGCCAGCTGATGTTCCAGATTGAATATTAGCTTTCCCAATTCCATAGGAAGAAATAATTATGGGGTTAACAGAGTTATTTCCATCATTCGCATCAAGATTAATACTGCCGCTAAAAATCTTCCCGCCTTCAAATAACACAACAGTTCCTGGTAAAAGGTTTATGCTATTCAATTTTGAAATACTTTGCCAGGGAGTAATACTGGAAGTTCCCGCAGCATTATCATTTCCTGTAGGACTTATATAATATGTTACTGCTTTTAATGTGCTAAGGGATATTCCAGCAAGAAGGGTGATAAATGTTTTTTTGGAAAATACGTTTCTCATCAGGGGGATAAAATTTTGATTGTAACTAATCCGTGTTAACTCAGTGTCCTTGTACGTTAAAGAAGGACTATGGATACCTTATTTGCAGCGGATTACGCGGACTTTAACAATTCACATAAGGTTTTTAAGATAAAGGATGTTAAAATGAAGAATCAATTCTGTTTATCAGACAGCGAGCCTTGAGCAAAGAAAAACTGTGGTATTTTTTGAATATAGTTAGTTGAACCTCAAATTGTCTTTTATTTTCTTTTTACTTTTCCTTAGATTAAAAGTAAACAAAAATCAAGGCCCGTCGACCTTCCTTAGCGCTCTTGATTTTTCTTGAAAGTGAAGCAAAGTAAAAAATTTTTGACCGTTGATAATGTTAAGCTAGTCAAAAATTTTAAACGCAAGCGCCTTTGCTGACTTTCATACGAAAAATCAATTCACTCCTTCGCACGCTCAGCGACGGGTCAGCCCGACCGCACCTAAGAGCATAGGAAAAATTAATTCTCGCCCTGCCAACCTCGGCGAAACGCCAGTGCCACCGCTCGGAAATCAACCGGATTTTCCGTCACAACTGATTGTTTTTGGCAAATTCTTAACCCTGTTTTTTAGAATAAACTCTTTACAAATTAAATTTTCAGAGTATTTGAGGGACTAGTTATATACAGCCACTAAATCAGATCAGGGCAATTTAACTATTTGAGTATTTGTAGGAGTATTATCCAATTATTATATTTAAGCTTTAGTCCTGTTAAATGAAATCGTTTCTTAGAACATCGCTCTTATCAATATTATTATTTTCAACTTCATTGGTATTCGGTCAGGATGAAAACTTTCTCGATTCTTTAAAACGCCAGCTTAAGTTTGCAAAACACGATACAGACCGGGTAAAAATACTCAATGAGATTACTGAAATTTGTAACGAGCCAGACATAGCATCTTATTCCTTTCCATCTATTAAACTAGCTCAGAAATGGGATTTTAAAAAAGGAGAAGCTAAAGCGTGGGGAAATCTTTTATTCTATTATCATCATATTGGCAATAACGATTCTGCTTTTATTTGTTTAAATAAAGCCATTACAATCGCGAAAGAAATTAAAGATTATTTTGGACTTGCAGCCTCTTATAACAACATGGGGTATATTTATCAGCGTCTTGGTGAAAATGAAAAAGCACTGCATGCTTATGACTCCTGTGTTACATATTACACCTTAAGTAAAAGCACCTATGAGAAGGCTATTGTTTATCTTAACATCGGAAATCTTTATGAAACCCAGGGAAATTCAAAAAAGGCTCTTGATTATTATTTTAAGGGGCTTGACTTATATAAAAGTGTAGATGATAAAACCGGCATAGGATACGCGTATTATTGTCTTGGTACGCTTTTCGAAAAGCAAAACGATTTTGAAAAAGCTGAGAAATATTACAGGTACTGTATGGATCTTCGACTGAAAACAAAAGATATGCAGGGATATTCTGTAGCCTGCTCCGCATTGGGGGTTCTACTTGAAAAAAAAGGACATAACCAGGAAGCACTTCATTATTTTCAGGAAGCACTTAAAGTAAGTGAGCAATTAAATTTCCCGGAAGGAATTTCCGCCGCGCTTAACAATCTTGGTTTATATGAGCAAAAAGGAGGTAATTACAAAGAGGCATTAAATTATTTTGAGAAGAGTTTGGTAATTGCCAATCAACTGGGAATGGTAGAAGGTATTACAATTGGAAATTCAAACCTGGGCTTTATTTATTTTATGCTAAAAGATTACGGTAAAGCAGAAAAATACGCACTAAAAGCACTTGCCCTCGCCAGACAGGCCTCTTATCCGAACCAAATTCGCAGGGCCGCTGAAATATTAAAAAATATTTATACCGCAACAGGAAAATACAAGGATGCTTTGGAGATGACGAATCTGTTTTATTTGATGCGCGATAGTGTGTCTAATGAAGAAACGCGCAAGGCTGCTTTGGAAAAAGAATTGGGTTATGAGTATAGCATGAAAGAAGCTATGTTAAAAGCAGACCAGGAAAAGAAAAATGTAATTGCAAAGGAAGAAAAGGAAAAACAACAGATTGTTATTTACCTGGTTAGCGCGGGATTGTTAATGGTTTTATTACTAAGCGCTTTTATTTTAAAAGGCTATCGTCAGAAGAAAAAAGCTAATGTCTTGCTGGAACAAAAAAACGAGTTAATAGAGGAGCAGAAAAAAATTGTTGAAGAAAAGAATAAAGATATTACAGACAGTATCAATTATGCCAAACGGATTCAAACCGCATTGCTTGCTAACGATGAATTACTTGCAAATAATTTAGATCAGTATTTTGTATTGTTCAAACCTAAAGATATAGTGAGTGGTGATTTTTACTGGGCAGCAAGAAATAACAATAATTTTTTTGTAGCGGCATGTGATAGTACTGGTCACGGGGTACCAGGCGCATTCATGAGTTTGTTGAATATTGGTTTTTTAAGTGAAGCTATAAAAGAAAAAAATATTTCAGACCCTCACAAGATTTTCGATTATGTAAGAGAGCGACTGGTAGAAAATATCTCGCGAGATGGGCAGAAGGATGGGATGGATGGCATATTGATGAGATTTGAGAAGATAAACGGTATTTCAAAAATAACTTATTCAGCAGCTAACAATGCGCCGATATTAATAAGAGGAGAATCTTTTGTAGATTTAAATACAGATAAGATGCCGGTAGGTGTAAGTGAAAAGGCTAATTCTTTTTCTCATTTTGAAATAGAGGCGCAAGCAGGTGATATGATTTATCTGTATACAGACGGCTATGCTGATCAGTTCGGCGGCGTTAATGGTAAAAAATTCAAGTACAAACCACTAAATAATAAACTGCTTGAAATTAGCAAGAAACCATTAGCTGAGCAGCGAGAGATTCTTGATCAGACGTTCGAAAGTTGGAAGGGAGTTCTGGAGCAGGTTGATGATGTTTTGATTATTGGAATAAGAGTTTGATAACTAGTATTCATCAAAAAGTTATTTTGTAGTTTATTTTCTTTTTTACTTTTCCTTAGATGAAAAGTAAACAAAAATCAAGGCCCGTCGATCTTTCCTGGCGCTCTTGATTTTTCGTGAAAGTGAAGCAAAGTAAAAAATTTTTGACCCATGAGAATATTAAGCCTGTCAAAAATTTTAAACGCAAGCGCCTTTGCTGACTTTCAAACGAAAAATCAATTCACTCCTGCACACGCTCAGCGACGGGCCAGCCAACCGCACGTAAGGGCATAGGAAAAAGTAATTTCCGCCCAACCAACCTCGTTGGAACACAGCCCACCGCTCTGAAATCTATCGGGTTTTTCAATCATAACTGCCGATTTTCGGTAAATTTTTACCCTTGTTTTTTAGAAGAAACTCTTTACAAATCAAACATTCAGAGTATTTGAGGGAGGACTAACTATTATTTAAGATTAATCAGTTCATTGGTTTTTAGTATCAGATCCATAAAAAGGATTTTTGGGTTAGCGTTGCGCTCAATGTAATAGTAATTATTATTGAACTCCTCTACCAGCTTTTCGTAATTCTTTTGTGTTACAAACGGGGCAAACTTTTCAAGGAATTGTCTTTCCTGCCCGCTCAAACGCACAAGGTTTCTGTCGCCGAAGTTATACATGAGGCTATCGCGAAATACTTCCAGTCCGTATTGAAAAAACTGTTTTTGTTTTTCGCGACCCAAAGACGCATTTTCATCAATCCATTGAAATGCCTTGTTGCAATCGAATTTTAACGCAAGGCGCATGAAAGTTTGAAAATTGGTAAGGAAAGATACGTTGTCATCGTTATGCGTTAGCAGGTGAAGAGCCTCGCCATAATTACCGTTCGAAAGAATAGCCGTTTGCTTTGCAACCTCTGGATTTACTTTAAAATTAACAATAAGCGCCTGGGTTATTTCTTCTTCAGTGCAATTGTAAAATGGAATTTGTTGTACGCGTGAAATAATAGTCGCAAGCAACTGATCGGGGTGCGTGCTCACAAGGATAAAAATAGTTTCGTCAGGCGGCTCTTCTAGTATCTTTAGTAATTTATTGGCAGCTTCAGCGTTCATTTTCTCGGGCTGCCATATAATCATTGTTTTATAAGAACCTTCGTAACTTGTATAGCTGAGCTTTCTTAAAATATCATTGGCTTCTTCAACAGGAATGATGGGCTGTTTGTTCTCGGCATTAAGTTCATTGAACCAGTCATTAAGACTTATATAGGGCTGACTGAGATAAGTTTCACGAAACTCTTTTAAAAGATCGTTACTGCTTTTAATGTCTTTACTTTTTGCAATCGGAAAAACAAAATGGAGATCAGGGTGAATAAGCTTTGCTACCTTGTTGCAGGAAGCACAAGTTCCACAAGGGCCATTTTCGGTTTTGTTTTTGCAATAAAGATGCTGTGCAAAAGCAAGAGCGGCGGGTAAGTTCCCGCTTCCTTCCTGTCCGGCAAACAGCAATGCGTGCGGCACGCGGTTTTCCACCACCATCTTTATTAAACGGCCTTTCGCTTCTGTTTGTCCTATTACATTATCATAAAGCATCGTTTACTTATTGTTATATTCATTCATGCATCTTTGCAAACCAATAAAAGCAAAAGCTTTTACGGCATCGGCTGCTATTTTAATTCTTTCATCCAGTGTTTTTAATTCTTCTTCACTCCATTTCCCAAGCACATAGTTTACCTGCGCGCCTTTATTAAACTGGTTGCTTATTCCAAATCTTAAACGTGGATAATTTGAATGGCCAAGCACTTCCTGAATATTTTTTAATCCATTGTGCCCGCCATCGCTGCCTTTAGGGCCAATCCGGATTTTACCAAAAGGTAAGGCAAGCTCATCTACCAGTACTATCATATTTTCTACATCTATCTTTTCGGCTTGCAGCCAGTAGTTCACCGCTTTGCCACTAAGGTTCATGTAGGTTGTTGGCTTAATAATAACCAGTTGCTTTCCTTTGTGTTTAAGATATGCAACATCGGCCAGTCTGTCCGGGGAGAATTTCACCCCGCCTTCTTTTGAGAGATAATCTGCTATTTTAAAACCAATATTGTGGCGTGTTTCAGCATATTCATCACCAATATTGCCAAGTCCCACTATTAGAAATTTGCTCACGAATGTAAAAAATCCTGATTGTTACCGGGATTGAAGATATAAAAAGAAAATTACTTTTTAGGGTTGTAATACCCATGTTTAATGTTAAACCGCACGCAGTCCCAGTATTCTTTTGTATAGTTCACAAAAATTTCTTCGCCGGCTTTAATATCACGTTTTGATACAATAAAACATTGGTCGCCAAAAATTTCGTAGTTACAATTATTACTTAATCCTTTAACACGGCTTAAACCGGCGGCATCGTTAGCGTAGCGGGCTTTGTACTGTGGAGTAGGATAAGCATCAATACAACGTTTGTTACTGATGTAAAAAAGGTATCCATCTTTATTTTCAGCAACACGTTTTTCATATTCTTTCCAGTTAATTATTTCGCCTTTATATTCTATCACCTTTTCTCCTTTTTTAATGGGTTTGGTTGTATAAAGGCCTTTTCCGGCATTTGGTAGTTGCGATTTTTTTACGATTAGAGACATAGCGGGCGCAAAAATAATTTTAAATAGGATATAAAAAACACCTTTTGGAAATTGTTGGTAAGTTTATAAATAACCTCCTGAAAGTTCTTTGAAAACCGTATGCCAGCGAGCTTCTTCAATTGGTATTAACTCGGCTGTAGAATTTTTTACCAGTAAAACTTTATGGCAGTACTTAAGAACAAGGTCAAGATCGTGTGAGCTAACCAGTATGCACTTGTTATCTTTTTCGGCTAAAGATTTAAGTAACAGAAAAAGCTCGTGTTTGCTTGCATAGTCAAGAAACGCTGAAGGCTCATCAAGTAGCATAACAGGCGTTTGCTGCGCTATGCATTTTGCAATCATTGTTTTTTGAAATAATCCGTCGCTAAGCTCGGTAAGTAATTTATTCTGATGAAGTAAAAGACCGCAAGCTTCAATAGCTGAGTTAATTATTTTTTTATGCTCTGGCTCAAGGGCATTAAAAATGTTGGTATAAGGCATCTGTCCGGCAGCTACCGCATCGTAACAATTAAGATTAAACCCCGATATTTTTTCAGTTAAAACAATTGACGCTTGTTTTGCAAGTTCTGAAGCCGAGAGTTCTGAAAGGGATATTCCATTAATGGAAACATCTCCTTTTAGCAGAGGTAATAATCCACAAACCGACCTGAGTAATGTAGATTTTCCGCTTCCGTTAAGTCCGGCTACGCCAATAAATTCACCTTTACCAAATTTGAGAGTAATATTTTTAAGAATATCTACAGATGTTTTGTGTTTGGTGTAACCAAAGTTTGCGTTACTGATATGTATAGCCGCCCGATTATCCATTACCATTGCTTGTTTTTAAAAAGTAAATAAATAACCAGAGGGGCTCCAACAAATGTGGTGATCATATTGATTGGTAATGTAAAATCGGCGGAAAAAGTATGACATACTACATCTGAAAATAAAAGTATGATACTACCAATGAGTATACAGGATAGAATATGAACACCCTGATTAGAAGTAGTAAATAACATTCGTGACAATAAAGGAACTGCTATTCCAACAAAAGCAATAGGCCCGCAAAAGGCGGTGGTAATACCGGTGAGAAGTGATGAGACTAAAATGAGAAAGAAGCGGTTTGCGGAGTAATTAATTCCGGCATTGATCGCGTAATTTTGTCCAAGTAAAAAAGCATTTAACGGCTTGATAAAAAAAACAAGAACAGCGAGTGCCATAAATGAAACCGGAATAAATATCATCAAATCAGAATTAGTGGTGCCTGATAAAGAACCCATTCCCCACATCACAAAACTTTTCAGGCTGTCAGGATCGGCAAAATATTCCAATGCTCCCTGTAACGCTCCACATATTTGTGACAACATGAGCCCGACCAATAAGAGAATAACATTGCTACTGATTTTTTTTGAGAGAAAAAGTATAAGCAAAGTTATGAGCACGCTGCCTGTAACGGAAGAAAGAACAATAATACTTTTTCCAATAAAATAATTACTAAAAAAACCAACAGTGTTTCCTGTAAGAATAGTAATAGCAACCATAAGAGAGGCTCCGGAGCTTATTCCTAATACATATGGCCCCGCCAATGGATTGCGAAACATAATCTGGAGAATAAGGCCTGCCGCGCTTAAAGTAGCTCCTGCAAGTATTGCGGTAATTGTTTTGGGAACACGGATTTGCCAGAAGATAAAATTATCAGAAGAAAAATCTGAAATAGTTGTAGCATTACTTCCGCCATAAGCAAGACTAAACAAACAGCCTGCAAAAAATAAAAGAAGCAGGAACAAAAATTTTATGCTGCTGTAAGATTTCACTTAATCTAATTTTTTGTAATAATACAGTTCGTTTTTTATCCGGCTCTTTAGTTCGGGATGAAAAATTAAAATAAGATCACTTAAAACCCGGTCAGGAAAAATAATTCCGGTTTCCCAGTAATCGCTGTAGCCTTTTTCATTTACATTTTTAATGTTGTTGTACAGATTACCTTTTTTAAACGCTTTAAATTCCGAGTAACGCGGTTCCTGTGCCAGGAGTTCTTTTTTCGAAGTTACAAGCGCCATATTAAGCCAAAAATCAGCATCCTTTGCTTTGGTGTATACTTCTTCAAATCCCAAATGAAGACTGCCTGTTTTATCGTTATCCTTCCAGATATAATTTGCATTCGCGTCTTTAATAAAAGTTGAAGCGAAACTTTTTCCTCCGGGCACATACCAGATTTCTCCTAATTTTATTTCTGTAAATACAGAAGGCTTGTTTGCCGAAGAATCGGCAAGCTTTCGTAAGGCGAAGTAATTTTTTTCAACGGAGGTGAATATGGAATCTGCTTTTTGCTTCTTGTTTACAAATGCGGCAAAAAACTTTATCCATTCAGCGCGGGCAAGTGGTGTTTCTTCAAGATGGTCAACCGCCACGGCAATTGGTATTCCTGCAAGCAGCAATTTCTTATTTATTTCTTTGTCCGGGTTTCCCATGCCAAAAGTAAAAATGATATCAGGATTTAACTGAATGGTTTTCTCCACATCAATGTTTGGGCTCTTCACCAGTTCAACAAGTTGTTTATTATCAAACTTTCGTTGAATAGTTTTGTTTGTATAATAATCAATATTATCAATCGCGTATATATGTGGTAATTCATTAAGAAGGTGTAACATGCTTGTATACACGCTGCTCAGGGATGCGATTTTTTTAGCGGATGAATTTAAAACAAATGTGTTATTAGCTGATTTAAGTTTGTATGAGGTGTCTTTTAAAATGATATAAGTTGCAGAAGTATCATTGATATTTACGTTACCAAATAAATAAACCACCTTGCAATAATTATTTTCAGCGATTGCAAAACGTTTAGCGTAGCGAACCGAGGTGTCATTAATTAGATTGGACAATAAATTGATTTTCTGATTTCCATTATTGTGATCGGTTTCACAGGCAAAAAGAAAGCCTGCAAAAGCAATCAGTACCAAGTATTTTATTTTAAGCCGCATTAAATCTGATTTCAAAAATACTGCCTTTTGGTTGATTGTCTTTTACTGAAATATCACCATTGTGCTTTTTGGCCAGGTAGTTCACTATGTAAAGCCCCAGGCCTGTGCCTTTTGAACTTCGTGTTTCTTCGTTACCGGCCCTGTAAAATTTAGTAAATATTTTTTTCTTATCAGCATCAGAAATTCCAATTCCGGAATCGGCAACAGATAGCAATATCTGATCGCCACTTTTTTTCACAGAAACTATTACTTTTTTTTCAGAAGGAGAATATTTAAGTGCATTGTCAAGCAGGTTGGTAATGATAGAAGGAAAAGCAGCTGCGTCAGTTTCTATAAATAGATTTTTTTCAATGTCGCTTATAATTTCATTTTTTGAAAGCTGTGTTTTATAATATCGATTAACAATAGTTTCTGTTAGTTCGCTGATGTTATGTCTTTCTTTTTTGAATGAGTATTCCGCCGATTCAAGTCTGCTTGCCAGTAATACATTATCAATAAGAGAATTTAAACGTTCGGTTTCGGCAAGGGCATTTCCAATAAGTTCTTTTTGTTTTTCAGGTTCCAACTGATGTTTTTGCAATGTTTGAAGCTGAAGTTTTGTAGCCGCTATGGGAGTTTTGAGTTCATGTGTAATGCTGAGAAAAAAATTCTTCTGCTGGTTGGTTAATTCCAGTTCTTTGCTTTGCGCCTGTTTGATCTTGTAAATTCCAAACAGAAGAAGTAGTAAAAAAACTGTGCCCTCGCCAACAATCATAATTACCTGCATGTTTTTTTTGTGATGAAGCGAGGCAACTTCTTTTTGAATTACATCAGGATTTGATGAAGAAAGTTCGATCAGCTTTTGTTTCAGATCAGTGATTTGATCGGTTTTTCTAACAAATATTATTTCCCACGAAATGAATTGAAGAAGGACGTATCCAAAAAGAATGGCTAAGATAATTATTGAGCGTGATTTCAGTTTCACGAAGGAATTACGATTAATTTTTCAATCTGATTTAAAACTTCAGCAGTTCTTTTTACCGAAGTTACATCTTCTATTGATAAGAGCAATTTATTATTTTGCTCTTTAAGCTTGCAAAGGGCTGGATATTTTTGCGCGAAGGCAATAGCGGCGTGAAAAATCGGAGTGGCAAAAAAGTCGCTGTTTTGCTTACTGATAAAATAGGCGATCATCTTACTGTTTTTTAGCGTAAGCTTTTCAAATCCAAGTTTCATGGCTTGCCAGCGGATTCGTAACACATTAATAAGTTCAGTTACTTCTACAGGAACCGGCCCGAAACGGTCGCGCAGGTTATTCTCAAAGGCAATTAAATCTTCTTCTTTGGTGATGTTATCCAACTCGCGATACAATAATAATCGTTCAGTTAAGCTGCTAACATAATTATCGGGAATTAGTAATTGCAAATCCGTATCAACAACCGTTTCCTTTACAAACTGGCGCGAGAAAACCGATTTATCTGTTTTACCTTCTTCGCCTGAAATTTCCTGGTACCATTTTTCTTCTTTTAATTCTTCAATGGCTTCGTTTAATATTTTCATATAGGTATCAAAACCCATATCATTGATAAATCCACTTTGTTCCCCGCCTAGTAAATTTCCTGCACCGCGGATGTCGAGGTCGCGCATAGCAATCTGAAAACCGCTGCCAAGATCGCTAAAATCTACAATAGCTTTTAAGCGTTTTCTTGCTTCGTTGGTCAGACTTATCTGTGAAGGCGCCAGAAGATAACAGTATGCTTTTTTTGTGCTTCGGCCAACGCGGCCACGCATCTGATGAAGATCGCTAAGGCCGAAATTTTGCGCGTCGTTAATAATAATGGTATTTGCATTGCTGATATCCAGTCCGCTTTCAATAATGGTTGTGGCAACAAGAACATCGTAATCGCCTTCCATAAATCCAAGCATCACATCTTCAAGTTTATCACCATCCATTTGACCGTGTCCTATGGCAATGCGCGCGTCGGGCACAAGCCGCTGAATCATTCCAGCGATATCAGTGATGTTTTGAACTTTGTTATTTACAAAGAAAACCTGGCCGCCCCGGTTTAATTCAAAACTTATTGCGTCGCGGATGAGTTCTTCATTAAAGGTATGGAGTTCTGTTTGCACAGGATAACGGTTGGGAGGTGGGGTAGAGATAACTGAAAGGTCGCGTGCGCCCATTAAGCTGAATTGCAGAGTGCGTGGAATAGGAGTAGCAGTGAGCGTTAGGGTGTCGATGTTAGCTTTAAACGTTTTTAATTTGTCCTTTACCCCAACGCCAAATTTTTGTTCTTCGTCAATAATAAGTAAGCCAAGGTCCTTAAATTTTGCCTCCTTGCTTACAAGGCGATGTGTTCCGATTATGATGTCTAGGTTACCTTCAGCAAGCTTTTTAAATATTTCTTTTTGATCCTTGGCGCTTTTAAAACGATTGATGTAATCAATATTGGCGGGAAGATTTTTTAACCTCTCTTTAAAAGTTTTAAAATGCTGGTAGGCAAGAATAGTTGTTGGTACAAGAATAGCAACCTGCTTGCTGTCGCACACCGCTTTAAAAGCAGCCCTTACCGCAATTTCGGTTTTGCCAAAGCCAACGTCTCCGCATATCAGGCGGTCCATAGGATGAGGCTTTTGCATATCTCTTTTTACATCGGTGGTTACTTTGATTTGGTCAGGAGTATCTTCATAAATAAAGGAGGCCTCAAGTTCGTGCTGTAAATAATTATCCGGAGGAAAAGCGTGACCAGGTTTAGCTTTTCTTTCCGCATACAGTTTTATGAGATCGTAGGCAAGCGCTTTTACATTACGTTTTGTTTTTTGTTTTAAGGTACTCCAGGTAGAACTGCCAAGTTTATCAACCCTTGGCACATGGCCTTCTTTACCACTGAATTTACTGATGCGGTGGAGACTGTGTATGCTAACATAAAGCGCATCATTATCTTTAAAAAGCAGCTTTACACTTTCCTGTTCTTTACCGTTGATTGTAAGTTTTTGTAATCCGGCAAAACGCCCGATCCCGTGATCAATATGTGTAACATAATCGCCCGGATTAAGCATTAGTAATTCTTTTATGGTAAAGGCTTCCGCATTTCTATGCTTGGCTTCCTTTAATTTAAAACGATGGTAGCGTTCAAAGATCTGATGATCGGTGTACACCGCAATTTTCAAATCATGATCTATAAATCCTTCATGAATGTTAAGTGGAATATAAGTGATAAGGCTTTCATAAGTGCGGTGGTCTTTTGCAAGAAGATCATTAAAAATACTGATCAAACGATCGGCTTGTTTGGTATTATCAGTTAGAAAAAAGTTGGAATATCCTTTAGCGCTGTTTTGTTTAAGATTAGAAATCAACAGATCGAAATTTTTATTAAAGGAGGGTTGAGGCTGTTGATCAAACGATACTGTGGAAGAAGAGAGAATATGCGTAATCCCGTATTCGAATATGGTGAAAGAGTTTATGTAGTTTTTAAGTTCGTTGGCAGTTGCAAATAATCTTTGAGGCATCATTTGCTTTATTTCACCTTTATAGGCATCATAAGCCTCCTGCGCTTTTTCAAATTTTTTATCAAAGAGATCGAATGAATATTTTATGTCCTCAAAAAATAGATATGCTTCCTGTTGAAGAAAGTAATTAAGTAATACAGATTTATCTTCGCTAAAAGTTTCTGAATTTATATTGGGAATAATTGTAATAAAATCATAAGTGGCGTTTGATAATTGAGATGCGGCGTCGAAAGTTTTAATGGCCTCAACTTCGTTACCAAATAATTCGATGCGATAGGGATATTCATTTGCGAAGGAGTAAACATCTATAATCCCTCCCCGAATACTAAACTGACCAGGCTCAAACACAAAGTCGGTATTTTCAAAATTATAGGAAAGTAAAAATTCGGAAATAAAATCAATGGATAACTTTTCTCCTTTTTTTATCTGTAATGTATTTTGAGTTAGCTTTTGTTTTAAAGCTACTTTTTCGGAAAGAGCCTGAGGATACGTAACAATAATGCCTTTGAAATTATCTTTTGATACCAGATTTAAAACTTCTGTGCGTTCCTGGATATTAGCGTTAGTTGTTTTTTCTACCTGATATGGCTGCCGGTATGTTTCAGGAAAGAATAAAACTTTTTTCCCGGGTAAAAGTGTTTCAAGATCGTTAAAAATATAGGCAGCCTTTTCCTTATCGGCTGAAACGATAATTGTGGTTTTGTTGTCTCTGTTAAAAACAGATTGAATAAAAAAAGACAAAGCGGACCCGTTCAAACCCTGTAGCCAGTGATTTTGGCTTAGGTTCAATTCATCTATACGGACATCATAAATCCCCTCAAGCTTCTTAACAAGAGACATTCCAGGTGCAAAAATAACTAAATACCGCGAGGCGCATTAAGATTTCGGTAAGTGCCACGAAATAATAGTTGACATTTAGAAAATTGATTGCTAATTTAGAGGGAGGTTAAATTATTTATAAACCAAGAAAATTTAAACAATGAAGAAACATTTATTAAGTCTGTATATTGTTGCAGTTGCTGCTCCGGTAGTTGCTCAGCTGCCAGTAAGTACGGCTCAGGAAAATCGTAAGGTTTTAGTGGAGGAATTTACCGGTATTACCTGTCAGTATTGTCCCGACGGCCATAAAAAAGCCGATCAGCTAATTTCTGCTAATCCAACAAGCAATTTTGTAATTAACGTGCATACGGGTGGTTATGCCAATCCTGCCAGCGGTGCGCCTGATTTCAGAACAGCGTTTGGAAGTGCTCTCGCTAGTCAGTCTGGTTTGGTAGGCTATCCAGCAGGAACAGTAAACAGGCATTTATTTTCGGCTCTTAGTCAGAATACAACTACTCCCGGCACTGCAATGAGCCGTGGTGCCTGGGCTAATGCGGCCGGCCAGATAGAGAGTATGCCTTCCATTTTGAATGTAGCATTGCAGGGAACTATTGACGCCACAACACGTAAATTAACTGTTGATGTAGAGGTGTATTATACCGGAACAAGTACTGTTAGTACAAATTATTTTAATCTGGCTTTAATACAGGATAGTATTTTAGGACCTCAAACAGGAGCCACAACATGGTATCCTCAAATGATGGTAGGATCGCAATACCAGCATAATAAAATGCTGCGCCATTTATTAACCGGTCAGTGGGGAGATCCGATTAATACTACAACAGCAGGGTCAATGATTGCAAAACAATATACCTACACTATACCTGCGCAATTACCGTTAACGGTTACCAATGGCGCTATTAAAACTGATGTTTTATTGTCAAAGCTAAAAATAATAGGATTTGTTACAGAGACCCAGCAAGAGGTTCTCTCGGCGAACAAAGGGCCTATAACAATTGTAAGCAGTAGTCCAACTGGAATTGAAAAGTATGATGCGAAAGATGAGTATTCGGCAACTTTATTTCCAAACCCAACCGCGGATAAATCTACTTTGGCTCTGTTGTTAAGCAAAAATGGAAACGTATCTGTAAAAGTTTACAATTTATTAGGCTCCCAGGTTTACAGCTACCAAAATGATCTTGAAAAAGGAATGCACGCCATTAATATTGATTGCAGAAATTACGAAAGTGGTGTATACTTTGTTCAGATAACAATTGATGGCAAAGTGAGAACCGAGAAACTTGTAATTTCCAGGTAAGAAATTAAAAATTTATTCAAGAGCCGGCTTTTTGCCGGCTTTTTTGTTGAAGATAAATCGTCTAAATATTTAAATCGTTAGATGTCAATACAATGTGTAGTATATTGATACAGCTATGAATGACGCGTTAAAATTTAACAGATTAGCAATTGACAATTGAAAAAATGTTAAATATATTTGTTTGAATATAAATCAGTTAAAAATTTAAATCAATTTAAAAAATGAAGAAAAATCTATTAACTATAGTTGCTGTTACTTCTTTTTCCGGAAGTATAATGGCTCAATTACCGGTTAGTACTGCACCACAAAATAAAAAGGCAGTGCTTGAAGAATTTACTGGAATCCACTGTGGTTATTGTCCTGATGGGCATAAAATAGCCACTAACATTTATAACGCTGATCCTGCGAATGTGGTTCTTATTAACATTCATTCAGGTAGTTTTGCAAATGCTGCTACGGGTGAACCAGATTTTAAAACAGCAGAAGGTAACGCAATCGATCCAATGCCGGGAATGGGAATTACAGGATATCCTGCAGGAGCCATGAACCGTACGGTTTTAACCGGTAGCGTTATGGCTGGCGGACGTGGCAACTGGACTGGCTGGGCTGCTACAATTAAAAGTCAGTCGGCTTATTGTAATGTTGCATTACAGGGAACGGTAGACGTGGTAACCCGCGTATTAACTGTAGAGGCACAGGTTTATTATACCGCAAATAGCCCGGCAACAACAAATTCATTAACGATTTCATTACTTGAGAATAAAATAACAGGAATCCAAAGTAATTATGGAAACCCGCTTTATAATATTACCAATTATAATCCTGATGGAAGTTACAACCATAATCACGTTTTACGCAAAAGTTTAACTCCAACTTTCGGTATCACCATTCCTAATACTACTGCAGGTACTACATTTACAACAATGGCTACCTATACTGTACCTTTAACTTATGGTGCTTCAGGAAAAACCACTCAGTGTTTATTAGGTAATCTTGAGCTGGTTGCTTTTGTTACTGAAACAAACAAAACCACAATCAATGGTGCTTATGGTCCAATTGCTCTAAGTAACTTTGCAAACACAACCGACATTACACCAACTACCTTAAAAAGTGATGCTTCAGTTTGTTCTGGTAACAACTTTAACTCATCTTTTAAATTTAATAACTTAGGTAGCTCTACTGTAACCTCTGCTGTATTCTCATACGTAATTAACGGAGGAACACCTAGCACTTACAGCTGGACAGGAACCGTAAATCCAATGGCTGAGGCATTAACCATTAACCTGCCTGCAACAAATTTCTCTCCAATTGCAAGCAACACTTTACTTGTTGATGTGGTTTCTGTAAACGGATCTTCGGATCAAAATGCAGCTAATAATACAGCTACAAAACTAATTCCTTATGCGGTTGCAGCTAACGACCTTAACATGACTCTTAACTTTACTCAGGACCGTTACGGTTCAGAAAGTACCTGGAGCGTGAAGGATGAGGTTACCAATGCTACAATAACAAGTGGCGGCCCTTACTCTGATTTAACTGCTAACGGAGTATTATTACATACACACACTTTTGTTGTTAGTCCAAATACCTGCTATAAACTTACCGTAAATGACTCTTATGGTGATGGTATCAATGCAGGTTACGGTGCCGGTAATTATAATTTAAAATCCGGAACAGTAACTATCATAAGCGGAAATGGTCAGTTTGGCAGCGGCGAAACTAAATTATACAAAACGTCAAATGTTACAAGCATTTCAAACAATGCAGTTAATATTAATGATGTTAAGTTGTATCCAAACCCAACAGCAACTTCCGCTAACTTAACAATCGATCTTCGTCAGAACGAAGTATTAAACATTTCTGTTTTAAACAGTTTAGGCCAGGAGGTTTATTCAGTTAAATCAGCAAATTATAATGCCGGTGAAAACACTATTACATTTAATACTGAAAACTGGGCTGCCGGAGTTTACTTTATCAATGTGGCCTCTGCTCAGGGCTCTGTTAAACAAAAATTAACCGTTAACAAGTAAGATGACATTTTAATATTAATAAAAGCTGACTAAAAAGTCAGCTTTTATTATTTATTCATTTTTGTTATCATATTTAAGTAAGAATTAAAAACCAATAAATAAATGAAAAAAATATTTACTCTAAGTTTTTTATCTCTATGTGCTACAATTTCTGCACAAACATTTTCTATGTATAAGCTTAACAATGTTGGCGTAGTAACACAAACTATTACCAATGGCGGTAATGTAAGTGAAGTTACAGCTATCAGTGGCGTTACAAACACAAAAATTAAAATAAAAAACAATGCAGCTACTACTCAAACTTTCAGCGTATTAAGAACGGTAGTGTATAATAATCCATCTTTTTTTCTTGACAACAGCGCAAGCACACCTAATACCTATTTTTGTTTTGGATATACTTGTTTTGGCAGCGGTACAAGCAGCCCCTCTTCTGCGGATTTCACCATTCTTGCAGCATCGGGTCAAACAAGCACATCATTCCCTCAGTCAGATAATTCAACCGATAATGGGCAGCCTTTTTCAGTTTATGTAGAAGAAGGATCAACCCTGGGAGATTATATTGTAAAATATAAAGTGTTTAATGTAGCTAATGCTAACGATACACTTTCTTTTACTATTACATACAACAATCCTGTTGGAATTAAAACTCACGCTTCCAATAACGAGAAAATTTCTGCTGTTTATCCAAATCCTGCAAGTAATTATGCTACAATAAGTCTAACCTCCGAAATCAGCCAGGCAGCGACACTTTTAGTGTATAACTCTTTAGGAATGCTTGTTAAAACCAGCAAGGTAAACCTGATGAATGGTAATAATAATGTTACGTTTTCAACCGAAGATTTAGCCTCTGGAGTGTACAATGTTATTATTAATACAGGAAAACTTTCTCAAACCAAAAAACTAACTGTTTCGAGATAATACTTTACATTTTCTTTTAAAAGCCCGGATTTTTCCGGGCTTTTGTGTTTATATCAGAACCTGAAAAATTCATTTTTTTTACGTTTCTTTACACTTTATTTCAAAATAAACTATGGAATTATATTTAGATTCAGCCAACTTAAAAGAAATTGAAGAAGGATTTAAACTTGGCTTCTTAAACGGATTAACCACCACCCCCACTTTTATGCAAAAGGAGGGAATTACAGATATTGATGGTACTATCGTTAAGCTCAGCAAAATGGTACCTGTTTTGCAAATTGAAGCTCTTGGAAATACTGCAGAAGAAATATTGGCTGAAGCCGAGCGCCAGATTGCCCTTGGACTTGATGTAAAAAAAACAGTTTTTAAAATCCCGGTTTCTTTGGAAGGTGTACGTGCATGCCGCGTATTAAGAAATAAAGGATACCTGGTTAATGTGCATTTGGTATACACGCTTCAGCAGGCTTATATGGCCATGCACGCAGGGGCGACATATGTTTGCCCGCTGGTTGGACGCTTGCAGGACCAGGGACATGACGCGCTTGCGCTCGTTCAGCAATGTGTTAACGCTGTAAATCATTATGGTTACGATACCAAAATCATGTTCTCTTCTGTTAGAACCGCAGAACATGTTAGAAACGCTATTAATATCGGTGTACACACCATTACTGTTCCTCTCAAAATAATGAAACAGTTAACCGAAAATAATTTCACAACTGTAGGTACGGACCAGTTTATAATGGATACGCGCTTAATGATGGTTAAAGTTAAGGAGGCGATAAATGGCGTTAATCCAATTGTTACAGAGGATACTTCAATAACCGATGCCATCATTAAAATGACCGAATATAACTTTGGTGCCATTACCGTAGTTAAAAAAGATGGAAGCATAAAAGGCGTATTTACTGATGGTTCCTTAAGAAAATTGTTAATGGATAAAGGGCGTGATATCCTTAGCAAACGTTTGAATGATCTTGAGTACCGCGAACCGATTACAATTGATGGGAACGCATTATTGAATGAAGCAAATAATTTATTCAAGAAAACAAACGTTGATACCATTGTAGTAACTGATAACGGCAAGCCTGCGGGAATGCTGGATATACAAGATCTTAAATCATAAAATCAATAAGCCCTGAAAAGGGCTTTTTTCATGCAGGATATCGAAGAACAATACCAGCAATTGGGAGGCAGATTTATAACCTCTATAGACGGAATTAAAAATCGCCTTCTCAAAGCCAAAGCATTTATTTTTGACTGGGATGGCGTTTTTAATGATGGGAGCAAAACTGCCAATGCAAGCAGTGCGTTTAGTGAGGTTGACAGCATGGGAACAAATCTTCTTCGCTATTCTCATTTTTTACGCCATAAAAACATTCCGATAACGGCGGTTATAAGTGGCGAAAAAAATGATACAGCATTTTATTTTAGTAAACGCGAATGTTTTCACTACAATTTTTATAAAGCTGCTACAAATAAAATTGACGCATTGCATTATATATGTAATAAGGAAAAAATAAAACCCGAGCAGGTTGTATATTTTTTTGACGATGTGCTTGACCTTTCGATTGCTGAAATTTGTGGATTGCGAATTCTGGTGAATCAAAAATCCAATCCGCTTTTCGCAAATTATTGCAAGCATCATCATCTGGCTGATTATATAACAGCTAACCGTGGCGGCGATTTTGCAGTAAGGGAAGTAACCGAATTATTAATTGGATTAAACGACAATTTTGAACAGGTTATTTCAGATCGTAAATCAGCAGGAAAAGAATACCAGCATTACCTTGAGCACAGAAGAGCGGTAAACACACAGTTTTTTACCTTTGCCGATAACATGGTTATAGCAGGAGACGTTAAGCTTTAGCTTAATTCAAACTGCATTTTACTCAGTTTATGATATAGGCCCTCTTCGTTAAGAATGAGTTGCTGGTGGGTTCCGGTTTCCTGTACCACTCCTTTTTGTAACACAACAATTTTATCGGCATTTCTTATGGTTGCCAGGCGGTGAGCAATAACAATACTTGTACGACCAATCATTAATTTATCAAGAGCTTCCTGCACAAGGTGTTCGCTTTCACTATCGAGACTGCTTGTAGCTTCATCTAAAATTAAAATACTTGGATTTTTAAGTACAGCGCGCGCAATGGCAATGCGTTGCCGCTGGCCACCGGAAAGCTGTATGCCACGTTCGCCAACAAGCGTGTTAAATTTATCAGGGAAGGAATTGATGAAATCCAGGGCGTTTGCTTTGCGGGCCGCCTCTTCAATTTCTGCGTCGGTTGAATTTGGTTTGCCATAAGCAATATTGTCTTTAATAGTTCCTGCAAATAAAATTACATCCTGGGGAACCAAGGCAATTTGTTTACGCAGTTCGGTTAAAGAAATATCTTTACTGTTTACCCCATCAATTTCGATACTACCTTTTTGCGGATCATAAAACCTCAGAATTAAACTGGCAATGGTTGATTTACCCGAGCCGCTGCTTCCTACCAGCGCAACTGTTTCACCTGAATTTGCTTTAAAAGAAACTGATTTAAGCACTTCAAATTCCGGCCGCGAAGGATAATTGAAGGAAACACTTTTAAATTCTATTTCTCCTTTTGAAGTTTTAGCAGGCAGGTTTTCTTTTACTAAATCTATATTTTCAATCTCACCATCTATTAATTCGAATACGCGATCGGTTGCGCCAAGCGCACGTTGCAGGGACGCTATTTGTTCAGGTAATCCTCCAAGTGAACCGGCAACGAATAAAGATAGCATCAAAAATTTCCCAAACTCAGCACCAGTAATATCATTGCTTATAACCGCTTTCACCATCAGGTAAAGTATAAAGAACATTGCGCCGAAAACAAACGATACAACGAAAGCGAAAAACGCCCCTCTGAAAATCCCGTATTTGATGCCAAACTTGCGGATGTCTGCAGTTTTTGTCGTGAACTTTGTGATTTCGTGCGCTTCATTTGTAAAAGTTTTAACGTTGGTAATTCCGGTTAAACTTTCTCCAACAATAACATTTGCTTCAGCAATTTTTTCCTGAAAATTTTTTGAATAGACACGAATTTTTTTTGCAAAAAGAATTGCCACAATGGTTAATGGTGGAATTACAAATACAAACCATTTTGCAATACTCCAGTCAACATTAATAATCATTAGAATTAAACCACCAACGCCCACGATAGTTTGACGAATAATTTCTGCAATGTTTACGGTAAAAGCTTCTGAAATAACATTAATATCTGTGGCCATGCGGCTGCTTAATTCAGCAACCTGATTTTTTGAAAAAAAGCCCATGGGCATCTGAATGATGCGCCTGAAAGTATCGTTACGAAGGCCATTAAGAATATTCTCCGTTACCTGGGCAAAAAAATAAACACGGCCAAACGATATAAGCCCCTGAAATAATAAAATATAAAATAAAGTGGCTCCAAGCTGACTTAATTGGGAGAATTTTTGATCGCTCGCCATGGTTGTGTCGCTTAAAAAACCAAATAGCGATCCGGCCTTTAAAGGAAAAATAAGTCCAATACCGGCAGATGCAACCAAAAAAAGCATCCCCAACATAAACTTCCATTTTTGCTTTTGCAAATACGAAAAAAGCCTTAAAGATTTCTTTAAATTTGCCCAACTGAGCTTAGCCTTTGGAAGTTCATCGGTGTCTGAATTCGTGGGCCCCTGCCCTCTGCCGCCGCGTTTTGCCATATTTAAGTGTACAAAATTAGGGGTTAAATCCTTGAACTTGTCATGAAATTGTAATGAAACAGCGATATTTAGGCTTTTTTCCTATAAAATTTGCTCCGATAGAAAATAGGATGTATATTTGCAGTCCGTTTTAAAAAAATAATAACTTAAAAACTAAATAAAATGAAACGTACTTTTCAACCATCGCAACGCAAAAGAAAAAATAAACATGGGTTCAGAGAGCGTATGGCTTCTGCAAATGGTCGTCGTGTATTAGCATCGCGTCGTGCAAGAGGACGTAAAAAACTTACTGTTAGCAGCGAAAAAACACACAAATAATATTTTGTAAACTAAATGGAAGCCGTTAGCGTACAGTTAACGGCTTTTTTTATTAAACAAAAAAACAAAATCAGTCATAAAAGCCAAAACCCTGTTAAAACGCACCTTTTGAAGCAAATTCTTTTGCTAATTAACTAAAAAACAGTAATTTTGTGTCCCTTTTTTAAGGCAATGGGTAAAAGTCAATTCATAATTCAATTTGCCGGTTTGCCTATAGGAATTCATGAATTTGAATTTAAGGTTACTGATAAGTTCTTTAAAAATATTGAAAATAGTGAGGTTCAAAGAGCCAATCTTGATGTGATTGCTACTCTTACCAAACAAAACAATCTTCTCAGGATGGATTTTGATATTACGGGTACTGTGGGCATTGAGTGCGACAGATGTCTGAAAGATTTTGATATCCCGGTTGAAGCAAATGAAAGCCTTGTGATTAAGCATGGCAATCCTGAAGACACTACCGATGAGATATTGGTGATAAATGAGGGAGAAGGGGAGTTTGATGTAGCCCACTATATTTATGAATATATAATATTAGCGGTTCCGGCTCGTAAAGTGCCATGCGAAATAGATTCGAAAGCGTTTATTTGCGATTACGAAACACTGGATAAGTTAAACAAGATTAGTTCAGAATCACAAAAAGAAGATGAACCAATAAACCCAATGTGGGAGCAACTTAGTAAATTAAAAAATAATAAAAATTAAATTTAGAAATCATGCCAAATCCAAAACGAAAATTATCGCGCTCACGCAGGAATTCACGTCGTGCAACATACAAAGCGCCAACAATGACAATTGCCAAAGATACTACCACTGGCGAAGCGCACTTGATGCACCGCGCACATTGGTTTGAAGGCAAACTTTACTACAAAGGGAAAGTAGTAATGGAAAAAGCCCAGGCATAATTGTTAATTAGTATATTTAAAAGCAGGTCAAAAAACCTGCTTTTTGTTTTTTAAAGCTGTTTTTAAAATTGTATTATTGTAGTTTGTTTAACTAAGTTTTTTTCAAATAACATATGAAAATAGGCTTTGATATATTAGGCGGTGACCATGCACCAAAGAACTGCCTCGATGGAGCAATTTTAGCAGCCAAAGAACTTCCGGGTGATGTTAAATTGGTTTTATTCGGTGATAGCGACAAAGCCAAAGAATACTTTAAACAACAAAATATTGATCCGGAACAATTTGAATATGTTCACACCACCGAAAATATTGAGATGGGCGAACATCCAACAAAAGCCTTCTCGCAAAAACCAAACAGCAGCGTTTTTCTTGGATTTAAATATTTAAAGGAAAATAAAATTCATGCGTTTGCGAGTGCAGGAAATACAGGCGCCATGCTTGTGGGCGCTATGTTCACTGTAAAGGCGGTTCCGGGCGTAATTCGTCCCTGCATAACAAGCCCATTGCCAAAGGAACACGGCGGATTTGGTATTATTCTTGACGTTGGTACAAATGCGGATTGCAAGCCCGATGTACTTTATCAATTTGGTGTACTTGGTTCTATCTGGGCAAAAGAAATTTATAAGATTAAAAACCCGAAGGTGGGTTTGTTGAATATTGGTGAAGAACCTGAAAAAGGAAACCTGGTATCGCAGGCTGCATACAACCTGATGAAAGATGCAAAGGACTTTAACTTCGTTGGAAATATAGAGGGGAACGATTTATATAACGACAAGGCAGATGTTATTGTTTGCGAAGGGTTTGTGGGCAATGTTGTGCTAAAGAACGCCGAACAGTTTTACAACCTCATTCAGTCGCGCAACCGGAGCGACGAATTCTTTGACCGTTTCAACTACGAAATTTATGGTGGTACGCCTATCCTTGGAATAAACTCTAATGTGCTTATCCTTCACGGCAAATCGAGTCCGCTTGCCATTAAGAATGCCTTGCTTCTTGCGAAAGAGATGGTTAATGCCAAACTCGATGAAAAAATAAAACAAGTATTTCAATAATGATTAAAGCCGCCATTACCGCTGTTGCAGGCTATGTTCCTGAAAATATTGTCACAAACAAAGATCTTGAAAAAATAGTAGATACTACTGATGAATGGATTACCACCCGTACCGGTATCAAGCAACGCCACATCGAAAAGGATCCTAAAAAAGCTACCTCCGACATGTGTGTTGAAGCTGTTAAACTACTTTGTAAAAAAAGTGGCTTAAAGCCGGAAGAAATTGATCTTTTAATCTGCGGTACGGTTACGCCGGATATGGTTTTTCCTGCTACCGCAAATCTTATCTGCGCACGTATAGGAGCTGTAAATTCATGGGGCTTCGATCTTTCTGCCGCTTGCTCAGGATTTCTTTATGCGCTTACAACCGGTTCACAGTTTATTGAAACGGGCCGGTATAAAAAAGTTGTAATTGTTGGCGCTGATATGATGAGCCGTATTCTTAACTATGAAGACAGAACTACCTGTGTGATATTTGGCGATGGGGCTGGTGCAGTGTTGCTGGAGCCAAACACTGAAAATTTAGGTGTTCAGGATTTTCTTTTACACGCTGATGGTAACGGTTGTCAGTATCTGCACATGAAAGCCGGAGGGTCATTAAACCCTGCTTCAATGGACACAGTTACAAATAAGATGCATTACGTACACCAGGAAGGCCAAACAGTATTTAAACACGCTGTATATAACATGGCTGAAGTAAGCGCGCGCATCATGGAAAAGAATAACCTCACTTCGGAAGATGTAACCTGGCTGGTAGCTCATCAGGCAAATAAACGCATTATTGATGCCACTGCACAACGCATGGGCGTGGGTCCTGATAAAGTAATGATGAATATTGAGCGCTACGGAAACACAACTGCAGGAACAATCCCTTTATTACTTTGGGATTATGAAAAACAACTCAAAAAAGGAGATAACCTTATACTCTCCGCTTTTGGAGGCGGATTTACCTGGGGTGCTATTTATGTTAAGTGGGCCTACGATGGTTCTAAAGTGAAAGTTTAGCCGCTTAACAGTAGTTAAGATAAACGCTTTTATTTATTCACTACCTTTACTGCCTTGATCAAAATAGGCAATATCCAGTTACCTGATTTTCCTTTACTTCTTGCTCCAATGGAGGATGTGAGTGATCCACCTTTTCGTTACGTTTGTAAACAATATGGTGCAGATTTAATGTATACTGAATTTATCAGCAGCGAAGGATTAATTCGCGACGCGATGAAAAGTAAAAAGAAGCTTGATATCTTCGATTATGAACGGCCAATAGGTATTCAGATTTTTGGTGGAGATGAGGAGGCAATGTCTTTATCTGCCAAAATTGTAGATGCAACTCAGCCGGATCTTGTGGATATTAATTTTGGTTGTCCTGTAAAAAAAGTAGTTTGCAAAGGCGCAGGCGCAGGCGTATTGAAAGATGTTGAATTGATGGTGCGCTTAACCACAGCTGTTGTAAAATCAACTAATTTACCCGTTACGGTTAAAACGCGTTTGGGTTGGGACGACTCAAGCATTAACATAATGGAAGTGGCGGAACGTCTGCAGGATATAGGCGTTCAGGCCTTAACAATACATGGAAGAACACGCGCCCAAATGTATAAAGGTGAGGCTAACTGGAAATACATTGCTGAAGTTAAAAACAACCAACGTATTAAAATACCAATATTTGGCAATGGCGATATTGATAGCCCTCAAAAAGCACTGGAGTATAAAAACATTTACGGAGTTGATGGTATTATGATTGGTCGTGCCGCCATTGGTTATCCATGGATCTTTAATGAAATAAAGCATTTTTTTAAAACCGGAGAAAATCTTCCAAGACCCACTATTCAAAATCGTGTTGAAGTATGTAAAACTCATCTTCAAAAATCAGTAGAATGGAAAGGAGAGAAATTGGGAATACTTGAAATGCGTAATCATTACGCAAATTATTTTAAAGGCATTCCTAATTTTAAAGAAACACGCACAAAACTTGTTACTTTAAATTCGTATAAAGAAATTGAAGAAGTACTTAACGCTGTATCCTTACAGCCTGAATACGCGGTACTATAAACGTTTGAACAATCCCTTAATATAATCCATTGTGGCAATTTCTTTGTAATTGTCGCCGAACGCATGATTCCACATAAATGGAAGATTGTAGCTAACGGTTGCCATTTTGGTGATTGTATCATCACTCCATGACTTGCTTAACCCTTGTGGCAATTCAATCTTATGTTTTTGAATCATTTGTTTGAATTCACGCACACCATCCGGGTAAATATCTTCAAGGTGCTGAAAGATAATACAATTGGCATAACAGTGTCTAGTACCATGTATTTTAGAAAGGCCATAACTTAATGCGTGACACACGCCAACTTCACTATACGTTAAGCTAAGCCCTCCCATTAATGAGGCTACCATAAGTTTATCATTGTTCTCTGGAGTTTGTCCGCTTTTTTCATTTAAAAATACATCTCGACAAAGATCAAGGGCTTTATCGCCGTATGCAAGACTAAAAGCATTGTTGCGAATACCATTATGCGATTCAATGCAATGTATGTAAGTGTCCATACCTGTGTAAAACCACCAGTCGCGTGGAACACTTGCGATTAATTCAGGATCAAGAATAACCTGGTTAAAAACAGTCCAGTCACATTTTAAACCAAGTTTTTTTTCCGGTCCGGTAAGTACTGCTGTCATTGATACTTCAGCGCCCGTTCCACTGATTGTAGGAACGCCGAGATGATACACGCCTGGTTTTTTTATCAGGTTTAATCCCTGATAAAGAGTTGAAGATCCTTCGTTGGTAAGCATAAGGGAAAGCGCTTTCGCAATATCCATTATACTTCCGCCTCCTATTCCAATAACACCGCTCGGTAACCCTTTCCTTGCCAATATTTCATTGCGTAAAGAATCTATCTGTTCGGTAGTAGGTTCATGTGGATCAACGTCAATAAAGAATATTAAGTCTACAGGAAGATTTTGTAATTTTTTACTGAGCGGTTTATCCTTAAAATAATTATCTACTATATAAACAAAATAATTATTGTTCTCTTTCCGGATTGGTTCAACGGTTTCGGCAAGTTGTGCAAAGGCTCCTCTGCCATAAGTTACCTTATCGATGTTTTTAAAATTCTTATGAGTCATAATGGGGTTTTATAAGAAGGAGGTTACTTAAGAATTATTTGATTCGTTTATTTTGTTTTATATAATTCTTCCGCTTTTTCCCAGTTTGCTACATTCCACCAGTTGTTGATGTAATCTGCGCGTTTGTTTTGGTATTTGAGATAGTATGCGTGCTCCCAAACATCAAGTCCGATAATAATTTTTCCTCTTTCATAATCAAGATTCATTAAAGGGTTATCCTGATTAGGAGTAGTTGTAATTTTTAATTTACCATTCTGATCAATTAACCAACACCATCCGCTTCCAAAAATTTTAAGTGCTTTGTCAGAAAATTCCTTTTTGAATTCATCAAAGGATTTAAATTCTTTATTAATTGCTTCGGCTAACTTTCCCTGAGGTATGTTGTTGGCTGATGTTGGATTGGGTTTAAGCAACAACCAGAATAAACTGTGATTGTAGTGGCCCCCAAGATTATTACGAATTACTGCTGATGTTGTTTTATCAACATGTGTGCACTTGGTAGCATCATTAGAATTGTAATCAATATTAGTGGAAGGAGTTGCGTTTAATTTGTCTACATATGCCTTATGGTGTTTGGTGTGATGAATTTCCATCGTTTGCTTATCAATAAACGGCTCCATGGCATCATATGCGTATGGAAGCTCTGGCAATTTAAATGGATTTTCGCCGTTTGAATTTTTTCCTATCTGTTCTATTGCTTCAAGTTGATTGTTGCTGATTAATTTTGAAGCGAGAACCGATAGACCAAAAAGGCCCGATTCTTTTAAAAACTCTCTTCTGTCGCTCATATTAAAATTGAATTAAAACCTGATTTTTTTCAACCGCAGATCCTTTATTAGCGAGTACTTTCTTTATTAATCCGTCGCTCGGGCTTTTCAAAATATTTTCCATTTTCATAGCTTCCAAAACTATCAGGGCATCACCCTTCTTTACTTCTGCGCCTTCATGTACCATAATATTCAGAACCATGCCCGGCATTGGCGCTTTAATGTCACTTACCTTTTTAGCGCTCATATTATCAAGGCCAAGTGTATGCAGCAACTCATCATATTTGTCCTTAAGCCCTAATGTATATTTAACCGAGTTAATCTTTATCACCATTGATTTCTCTTCAGTGTTAAGCTTAACAACATCCATATTATATGAGCTGTTATTATATAATAAATGAAACTGATAAGGATTAATTTTTATTAGATCGCCTTTTACTTCTTTGCCATTTAAAATTCCTGAAAAAGACGTGCCATTGATTTTGAGATCAGTTTTGTAAACTGAAGATCCATTGATGGTGATTGTAAACATAAATGCAAATTTACTTTATTAAAACAAAAAAACCCTCTTCGTTTGAAGAGGGTTTTTTTAATTTTTTCATCGGGTTACTTTTTAACAAACTCGCCCATTTTATTGTCGTAGTTCAGAAAGTATCCTCCTTTTGGCAGGTTGCTTACATCAACTTTGCTTCCAAATCCTTTTTTAACAATGTTACCGTATTGATCGTAGATTTCATACATTGTCTCCATTGGCTTATCAGTTTTTCCTTTAGCAAAGAAATTAATATCCTTACTAGCCTTAATTGGAGCGTATTCAATTTCAGTTATTTCGCTGATAAAATCAACTGGCTTGCTTAAACGTGGTTGTCCGCTGTAATCTGTCTGGCGAACGCGAACCATATTTTTGCCGCTGTGAGGAACAACTTTGAAAGAATAATTGTTACTTGTTGGAGTTCCGTTACCATCAACTTCTCCAACTTTTACCCATTTGTTCCAGCGAAACTGTTCAACAGCGAATGCTAATTTTCCGGTTTCAGATTTTGTAGTCCATTTAACTGTTCCGTCTTTATCAATGGTCATACTAACCACTTCGAAAGTACTTTTTGGTTTGAGAACTTCAGGATTTAATACTTTTGGCTTGCAGTCTTCTTTATGAAAAATTTTAATTTCAACCTTATCTCCAATATTTAGTTTGTGAGGCTTCATGTCAATTTCAAAAGCACTCGACTGAGTCTCATCCGTTGTAATATTTCCATTCACTTTAACTTCGAGTACACAAAAACCTACACCGCCGCTACCGAAAGGGTTTTGCACATACAGATTCTTTCCCTGATAATTACCTTCCAGGATGATAACACCACCCTGAGCATTAATAAAATTTATGCCCGCGAACAGGAAAAAAAGATATAAAACAAATTTTTTCATCGACAAAACTAAAATTCTTAGCGTTGCAATATTATAACGTTATTTTCGAATTACAAAATATATTTTCACCTAAAACGCATTTAATTTTAAAGTAAAATAGTTAGTTTTGTTAAAATAAAAACAAAATTTGTATGAGAATTTCTCTTGTTTATGCCTTACCTTTTGCTATTATTACGGCTCTAACTTCCTGCAAAAGTGGTGACTCCAACCTTTCCGGTGAAGAGTACAAGGGGGGAAATAAAATAGTACGAATTGCTGAAGTAACCTCACCTACAAGCATTTTCCCTCATAAACTAACAAACGCTGTTGAAGGCTTAATCGCATCACAAATTCATGAAGGCCTGGTTAAGATAGATCCAAAGGATTTGAAAATAATTCCTGGTATTGCCGAAAAATGGGAGATTGCCGCGGATGGAAAAACTGTCACCTTTCACTTGCGCAAAGGTATTAAGTTTCAAAGTGTTGGAGCTTTAGAGGGTAAAAGCGAGGAGATAAAAAGCCAGGATGTAAAATTTACTTTTGAACTTTTGTGTACCGATCGTCCCGGCAATGTGCATTTTCACACAGTTTGCAAAGATCGTGTTGTTGGCGCTAATGAGTTTTATCAGGCCAGCAGTAAGGGAGAAAAGAGAGACCTGAAAGGATTTAAAATAATTGATGATTATACCTTTTCTATCCAGCTTCTTAATTCGCCAAACATTTTTCTTGAAATTCTTGCAAATCCTGTAGCGGCCATTCTGAACAAAAAAGCATACGAGGCAAAAAAAGAAGAATCGAACATCGGAGCAGGGCCATTCATTCTTGATGAAAAGTCCAGCACCAAAACGCATTACGCTTTGTATAAAAACATAAACTATTATGGAGTTGACAAGAATGGAAATTCAATGCCTTATATCGATAGCCTGATTATTGATATTGTGCCTTCTTCGGAAGAAGCTCTTCGTGGATTTCAAAGCGGCAAGTATGATTTTATAACATCTGTGCCAAGCAATCAACTGAAACAGATAGTTGAAGATAATATCAAGTCTTTCAAAGGCTCCCCACCAAAATTTATTATTGATCAGCGTCCTGAAATGATCAGCGCTTTTTACCTGTTTAATATTCACGAAAAACCTTTTGATAATGTAAAAGTAAGGCAGGCTTTCAATTACGCTATTGATCGTAACAGAATCATCGACCATGTTCTATTCGGGCAGGCATACGGCCCCGCAGTGCATGGAATTGTTCCGCCAACATTTAATTTTTACAATATCACAGGTTTAAATGGATATGATCTTAACGTTGAAAAAGCTAAACAATTATTAAAAGAGGCCGGCTATCCTGATGGGAAAGGCTTTCCAGAGGTTCAGCTTTACGTAAATTCAGGGAACACGCGTAATAATACTGTTGCCGCAGAGATTCAGAAACAATTAAAAACAAACCTGAATGTGAATATAACTTTCGAATCACTGCCAAATGGCGAAAAGTTTAACCTGCAGGTGAAGGGAAAGGGTAACATGTACCGTGACGGGTGGGTGGCTGATTACCCAAGCCCGGAATCCTTCCTTTCTATTTTTTACGGCGAGCCCGTGAAGGACGATACCACGCATATGGCGTATCCTAATACAATCAAGTATAAAAACGCAGAGTATGACAAGTATTATAAAATGGGAAGGGACGCGTTAAACCGTGATACAGCCGCTGTTTATTTTCTGAAAGCCGAACAAGTTTTATTGAATGATGCGCCATTAATTCCATTATGGTACGAAAGCAACACAAGGCTTATATCATCCCGCATGAAAAATTTCCATTCTAATCCTTTGCGGTATTTTGATTTTTCGCAGGTGATGGTTGAAGGAAAATAATATTAACTCTAATTTTTCCAATGCTTCTGACTTGATTAGAATGATGAAGGGAATGGTTACATTACATTCGAAAGCTTAAATGAAAAAAGCGGGCGCGGGCATTATCCTTTTACTTTTTTTTCACTGCACTATGTTTTCCCAATACACTATAAGGGGTAAAATATTTGCAGCAAACAACAAGGAGGCGTTACCATTTGTTCCCGTTATCATAAAAGGAACCACAATTGGCACTCAATCTGATTTTGATGGAAATTTTGTAATAAAAACAAACACGTTGGGCGATTCGCTCATTGCGTCTTATGTTGGTTATAAGCGCACTGCCCGCGCAATTAAAAAGGGAGTTCCTGACCAGGAAATAAATCTGGCGATGGAAGATGCCGGAGGCCTTGTGCTGGAAGAAGTAGTGGTTCAGGCCGGTGAAAATCCGGCGCACAGAATTGTTAGAAATTGCATTAAACGTAAAGAAATTAATAACAGAAGTAATCTCGATGCTTTTGAATATGAAACATATAATAAACTTGAATTTGACCTTAATCGCATACCAAAGGAAATGCGCGAGAAAAAGGTATTAAAACCAATAGCTTTTGTTTTTAATAATGTTGACAGTGCCAATAGTGGCGAAAAGCCATCTCTGCCTTTTTTCATAGTTGAAAACCTGTCGCAGTTTTATTACAAGAAAAATCCAACCAGAAAAAAAGAAATAGTTATTGCTTCTAAAATTACAGGTATTGAAAACGCTAGTGTATCACAGGTTTTAGGGGATATGTATCAAAACATTAATGTTTACGATAACAATATTCTCGTATTCAATAAACAGATGCCAAGCCCCATAAGCGATAACGGTTTATTTTATTACAAATATTATCTCGAAGACAGCACGTTTGAAGGCAATCAATATATCTATCACATTCGTTTTAAACCCAAGCGCGTTCAGGAGCTAAGTTTCAGCGGTAACATGTGGATTGCGGATACTACGTGGGGAATAAAACGGCTTGAAATGAGCCTGCCAAAAGACGCTAACATAAACTTCATAAACAGCGTTAATGTTATTCAGGAATTTTCGTATGTAGACAGTACCTGGTTTCTAACCAAAGACAGACTTGTTGTTGATTTTGCCCCAACAAAAAAAGCGATTGGTTTTTATGGCCGAAAAACAACTTCATATAAAAAGATAAAATTCAACCAGCCAAAACCCGATAAGTTTTATGAGTTTGCAGATAAGATTGTGGTAGAAGATAGTGTGTCGCATCGCTCGGATGAGTTCTGGGCACAAAATCGTCACGACAGTCTGACCATGCGTGAAAAGAAAATCTTTAAAATGATTGATACAATTCAAAGCCTTCCTATTTATACAACATGGGTAGATATTTTTTATTTACTAGTAGCCGGTTATAAAAAGTACAATAATTTTGAGATTGGTCCATATTCCAATTTAGTTTCATACAATAAAGTGGAAGGCCTGCGATTAAGGTTTGGCGGAAGAACCAGTGATATCTTTAGTAAATGGTATGAGCTTGCAGGTTATGTTGCTTACGGAACTCTTGATGAAAAATGGAAATATTCCATCGGATTTAAAAGCTTTCTAACAAAACGTCCGCATCGGCAACTTGTGGGCATGAATTATAAAAGCGATTACGAAATTCTTGGACAAAGTACAAATGGGTTCTCTCAGGACAATGTGCTTGCCTCTTTTTTCCGGGCTAATCCTTTAACTAATTTAACGCGGGTAGACAGAACTGAAGCATATTACGAACGTGAGTGGTTTCCTGGTCTTATCACCAAAACGTTTTTAACCGGAAGGCAATTTACTCCATTAGGTACAAATCAATATTTGTTTCAGAAAAAAGACGGATCAATTGACAGTAAAGAAAACATCGTAAATACCGAAGCGCGTTTAACTGTTCGATTTGCGTGGAAGGAAAAATATGTTGGCGATGGGTTTACAAGGGTTTACCTTGGAACAAAGTTTCCTGTTGTGCAGGTTAATTACGCCAAGTCTCTTCAAAACGCATTTAGGGGAGAATATGATTATCATAAAGTTGTAATGAATATCAGCGACAGGTTCAGGATTACACCAATTTTGGGTTATACTGATTATGTAATTGAGGGCGGTAAAATTTGGGGCGTGGTTCCCTACCCTTTAATGGAACTGCATGGTGGAAACGAAACTTATATTTACGACTACATGGCATTTAACATGATGAACTATTATGAGTTTGCCAGCGATCAGTTTATTTCGGCATCTATATTTCATCACTTCGAAGGATTGTTTCTGAATAAGATCCCGCTTCTCAGAAAATTAAAATGGCGTGAGGTTGCAACAGTAAAAAGTGTTTGGGGAACTGTGAATGAAAAAAACAGAAAGACATTATTATTTCCTTCCACATTATCTTCACTGGATAAAGGCCCTTATGTTGAAGCAAGTGTAGGAGTTGAAAATATTTTTAAGATCTTCAGGGTAGATGCCTTCTGGCGATTGAACTATCAGCTCCCGAGGGCAATTGATAATTTCGGCCTTAAATTCGGATTCCAGCTCGCATTATAATGCTAAAGTTTTTTAAATGGTTTGTTCGGTTATAGAACAATTCCGGAATTCTTCAAAAATCTGATTACCTTTGAAAAGATGATTCTCCGCAGCGAAAATTTAGTAAAAAAATATAAGAGCAGAACTGTTGCCAACAATGTTTCAGTAGAAGTGAAGCAGGGAGAAATTGTGGGTTTACTTGGTCCGAATGGCGCAGGAAAAACAACATCATTTTACATGATTGTTGGAATGGTAAAGCCCAATAGCGGAAGAATTTTTTTGGATGATCTGGATATTACCGATGAACCAATGTACCGCCGCGCGCAGCTGGGCGTGGGTTACCTTCCACAGGAAGCATCTGTTTTTCGTAAGCTGAGCATTGAAGATAATTTGCGGGCTGTACTTGAAATGACAAAGCTTACAAAAAAGGAGCAGGAGCTAAAAGTTGAAAGTTTACTAGATGAATTTGCTTTGCATCATGTACGAAAAAATCTTGGCGATCAACTCAGTGGCGGTGAACGCAGAAGAACTGAAATTGCCCGCGCCCTGGCAACCGACCCTAAATTTATTCTGTTAGACGAACCTTTCGCAGGCGTTGACCCTATTGCTGTAGAAGATATCCAAACGGTTGTAAGAAAGTTAAAAGATAAAAATATTGGCATTCTTATTACCGATCATAACGTTCACGAAACATTAAGCATTACAGATCGTGCTTATCTCCTGTATTCAGGCCAGGTAATCAAATCAGGCACGGCAGAAGATCTTGCAAACGACGAACAGGTGCGCAAAGTTTACCTTGGGCAGAATTTTGAACTGAGAAAATAATTTCAAAATCTAATGACTCTCGTTTTCGCTTCTTCCAATCAAAATAAAATTAAAGAGATTAATGCTATTCTGCCTCCAGGCTTTGAAATAAAAGGCCTTAAGGAAGTTGGTATTTCAGAAGAAATTCCGGAACCCGGCTCTACAATTAAAGAAAATTCATACCTCAAAGCTAAATATGTTGCAGAGCATTTAGGAAGCACTTCTAAAGTTGGTGTATTTGCTGATGATAGTGGTCTTGAAGTGGAGGCATTACATGGTGCGCCTGGAGTTTACAGTGCACGGTATGCCGGTGTTCCTAAAAGCGACGAAGCAAATAATAAAAAATTACTTAAGGAATTATCCATTGCAACTAATCGAAAAGCAAGGTTTGTAACGATTATTACTCTAATACTGAATGGGGAAGTGTTGTATTTTGAAGGTGAGATAAAAGGAACGATTGCTTTTGAAGGCCGGGGGACTAACGGTTTCGGGTATGACCCCTTGTTTATTCCACAGGGTTACAGAAGCACATTTGCTGAATTGAGTCCTGAAACAAAAAACACAATCAGTCACCGCGCAATGGCGGTAAATAAGTTGATCGATTTTTTATCTCGCACTAAATCCGAAACTTCGAACTCTCAGCTCTGAATTAACGAACTTCCCATTCTTTCCATTCCATTTCTTCGCCACTTAAAATTCTTAAATAGCTTTCATAACGTTCCGGTGATATTTCGCCTCTTTCTACCGCTTCACGAACTGCGCATTTAGGTTCATTTACATGCAGGCAATTGTTGAACTTACACTCATTCATCCGTTTTCTGATTTCAGGAAAGTAATGTCCAACCTCTTCTTTTTTCATTTCAACCAATCCCAGTTCTTTTATTCCCGGAGTATCAATAATATCTCCTCCAAAGCTTAACGGATGAAGTTCGGCAAAGGTTGTAGTGTGCATTCCTTTCAGGTGAACGGAGGATATCTCTCCTGTTTTAAGATTTAGTCCAGGCTCCAGTGCATTGATAAAAGTAGATTTACCCACACCTGAATGCCCGGTTATTAATGTTACTTTGTCTTTAAACAAACCTTTCAAATTTTCAATTTGCGCTTTATTATAGCTGCTCACGCTGTAACATTCATATCCTATATTTTTATACAGTTTGATGGTCTCATTCTGAATTTCAAGAAGGCTTTCATCCAAAAGGTCGGTTTTATTAAAAATTAGTTTCGCGGGAATGCCATATGCCTCTGCTGTAATCAAAAAACGATCAATAAATCCTAAACTGGTTCTTGGCGCAACAATGGTGGCAATCAAAACCGCCTGATCTAAATTGCTGGCAAGAATATGAGCTTGTTTGCTAAGATTAATTGATTTACGAATGATGTAATTTTTGCGGGGATGTATGTTAAGGATGGAAGCCTCTGTTTCATTTTCCGGCTCTATATCAACAATATCGCCAACGGCAACAGGATTAGTTGTTTTCCTGCCATCAAGGCGTAATTTTCCCTTCAATCTGCAATTAAATATTTTACGGTCTTCTTTTCTCCTAACAATGTACCAACTGCCTGTAGACTTAATTACAATTCCCTCCATTTAACAAAATTAAGTATAAAAAACTGTTTAAAAGATTTAACGCCGTTCTTAGGATTAAAACATTAAATTAGGCGCGCTTAAATTTATTATGATGAAAGAAGTATATATTGTATCTGCTGTTAGAACCGCAATGGGTTCTTTTGGCGGAACGTTGGCGGGTGTTTCTGCCACGCAGTTAGGGGCAACCGCAATTAAAGGTGCTCTTGAAAGAATTAAACTGGATCCAAAACTGGTTAACGAGGTTTTTATGGGTTCAGTATTACAGGCTAATCTTGGCCAGGCTCCGGCGCGTCAGGCTGCTAAGTTTGCCGGCTTGCCGGATACTGTTAATTGCACAACCATTAATAAAGTTTGCGCAAGCGGAATGAAATCTATTTCACTTGCAGCTCAAAGCATAATGCTTGGTGATAGTGATATTGTTGTTGCTGGCGGAATGGAAAACATGAGCTCTGTGCCATTTTATTCTGATAGCACCAGGTGGGGCGCAAAATATGGTAATGTACAATTGATTGATGGCGTTGCAAAAGATGGCTTAATTGACGTTTACGGAAATTTCCCTATGGGTAATTGTGCTGAGATTTGCGCGAAAGAATTTAAGTTCTCCCGTGAAGATCAGGATGCATTTGCGGTTGAATCATACAAACGTTCTGCGGCAGCATGGTCTGCCGGAAAGTTTAAGGATGAAATAGTACCTGTTACTGTAAAAACAAAAAAAGGCGAAATTCAGTTTGCCGAAGACGAAGAATATAAGAATGTAAACTTCGAAAAAATACCAACCTTAAAACCTGTATTTGTAAAGGACGGAACCGTTACCGCTGCAAACGCAAGCACTATGAATGACGGAGCCGCAGCTCTTGTTTTAATGAGTAAAGAAAAAGCTGAGGAATTAGGAATTAAGCCAATTGCAAAACTTAGAGGATACGCCGATGCAGAGCAAGCTCCTGAATGGTTTACAACAACACCAAGTGTGGCTTTGCCTAAAGCAGTTCAAAAAGCAGGTTTAAAAATGAACGACATCAGTTATTTTGAATTGAATGAAGCATTTGCCGTTGTTGGTTTAGCTAATATTAAATTAATGGGCCTTGACGCTTCAAAAGTAAATGTTAACGGCGGAGCAGTTTCTCTGGGCCACCCATTAGGAGCAAGTGGAGCGCGTGTTATCGTAACTCTTATTAATATTTTAAAACAAAACAAGGGTAAATACGGTGCTGCTGCAATTTGCAATGGTGGCGGTGGTGCTACAGCGCTTGTAATTGAAAATGTAGATTAACAAGCTTCGGAGTATAAATATTAAAAACCTCAACCCAAACGGTTGAGGTTTTTTGTTTAAATTAGACGCCTTTAATAACAACCTTCCCGGGATCTATAACAAACATCATATGAAAAATACAGCATTAACACAAAAGCACATTGCGCTTGGAGCAAAAATGGTTCCGTTTGCCGGATACAATATGCCGGTTTCTTATTCCGGATTAAATGAAGAACATTTAACAGTACGCAATGGCGTTGGTGTTTTTGATGTAAGTCACATGGGCGAGTTCAGATTAAGAGGAGCTAAGGCGCTTGATCTTATTCAGCAGGTAACATCCAATGATGCTTCTAAGCTTACAGACGGAAAAGTTCAGTATTCCTGCCTTCCAAATGACAAAGGAGGAATTGTTGATGATCTTTTGGTTTATCGCTTTAAGGCAGATGAATATTATTTGGTTGTAAACGCTTCCAATATTAAAAAAGATTGGGATTGGATCTCTAAGTTTAACACCTATGGGGTTGAAATGACCGATCTTTCAGAAGGAATGAGTTTATTGGCTGTTCAGGGTCCAAAAGCAATTAATACGCTTCAAAAATTAACAGATGTAGATCTTTCCTCAATGGAATACTATACTTTTAAAGTGGGAAAAATGGCAGGAATTGATAACGTTATCATTTCTAATACCGGATACACCGGAGCAGGAGGATTTGAGATCTACATTATGAACCAGGACGCTGAAAAAATGTGGAACTCAGTTTTTGAAGCCGGTAAAGAATTTAACATAAAACCAATCGGATTAGGAGCACGCGATACGCTACGCCTTGAAATGGGCTTCTGTTTATATGGAAATGATATTGACGATACAACTTCGCCAATAGAGGCCGGTCTTGGCTGGATAACAAAATTCACCAAAAACTTTACAAACCGGGCATTTATTGAAGAGCAGAAACAAAAAGGCGTTTCTCGCAAACTTGTTGGTTTTGAGATGATTGACCGGGGCATCCCACGCCACGATTACCCAATCGCCGATGCTTCAGGTAACATTATTGGTAAAGTAACCTCAGGCACCCAATCCCCAAGTCTTAATAAAGCCATTGGAATGGGATATGTTAAAACAGAGTTTTCGGCACCTGATTCCGAAATTTTTGTCATCATTCGCGACAAGCCAATTAAGGCTAAAGTGGTGAAAATCCCTTTCTTAAAGAAATAAGCAAGGGTTTTTACTTACTGGTATTTATTTTTTCCTGGGTAGCGAAACCTTTAAAAATTGGTGTCGTAGAACACAGTAGCTTACGGGTTGGTTTGAATTTAATCGAAGAAATACAAAAATTAAGCTAAAAGAATTATTGTCGCCAGAAAATATTAATAAATTTGATTTAGAATGAAAAAACTTTTATACATTTTAATTACAGTTTGTGGTGCCGGGTTCGCTCAATCTCAGTCTTCTGAGGTTATAAAGGGTGATACGGTTAACAGAATTGATGTAGATGGTAAAAAGCAGGGCAAGTGGATTTTATTAGGCAAGCATAAGCCGGGAACCTGTTACCAGATAGAACAAAAAGTTGAAGAGGGCAAATACCAGGACAATCGTAAAACAGGAATTTGGATTGAGTATTACTGTAATGGCAATATGAAAAACAAATTAACCTTCACAAATGGTCGTCCGGATGGATATGCAATCATGTACCATGAGAATGGCAAGATTAGCGAAGAAGGAAATTGGAAAAATCAAAGGTGGGTAGGTAATTATAAGTTATACTACGAAAACGGACAGGTTCAGCATGAGTTTGTTTTTAATCCAAGCGGTAAACGTGAAGGCGCTCAAAAATATTTCTATGATAATGGTCAGTTAGCTATTGAAGGAAACTTTGTTAACGGAAAAGAAAGCGGCCTGATTAAAGAATACTACGAAAACGGGGATATTAAGGCGGAAAAGAATTTTGCTGAAGGAAACGTTGATGTAGCATCTATTAAAGAATACACACCTAAAAAGCCATTGGTTAAAAAATCAGATGTGCCTGCCGATAATGCGCCGAAAGTTATCGTTACTAAAGATGAAGCTCCTAACGACGCGGTTAAGAAAACCACCGGTCCAATGGTGTTAAATGGCCAGCATACACTTTATAATAAAAATAAGCAAATCACTAAAGACGGTGTATTTAAAGACAACCGTTTTATGGATGGCAAAGCTTATATCTATAACGACAATGGTATCTTAACACGTGTTGCAGTTTATAAGAACGGAATTTACGTCGGGGATACGCAGGTAGAAAACTAATTTCAAAGGCGCTTAAAACAGCGCCTTTTTTATTTCCGCTTTTCTTATTGAAATAAAAATTCTATTTTTGCGCACGCTTTAATCAAGTGTAAAAAGGGGGATTAGCTCAGCTGGCTAGAGCGCTACCATGGCATGGTAGAGGTCATCGGTTCGACTCCGATATTCTCCACCATAAAGCAGAAAGCCCTTGTTTATCAAGGGCTTTTGTTTTTAACTTAACTGGAAAGTCGAACCTTTGCTTATATTTAAGTTTGCAATATCCAACGATAATTATTTACAAATACTTTTATCGGTATATCGCTCCAATCAACAAGTTATGCACAATTAAGGAATCTCGGGAAAAATTGAAATGGAACTATACAACAGGATAATTAAAATAGTAGATTTTAATCTGATTTATTGTCTAATTCCAATAATACTGACTTTACTTCTTATCGAACTTTTCTTCAAAAACAAATTTGAAACAAAGAAAGTGCTGAATTTGATTCGCTGGACAATTATTATTTATGCAATAAATACTTGGATTTACAATTTAATTGAAGTGGCTATGCATCCAGAAGAGTTTGCATTTATTGAGCGAGCAACAGGAGCTTTAAAAAAAACATATTGGATAATGTTTTTATCTTCTTTGATTTTACCTTTTACATTATTCATTAATAAATTAGGATCTAAATTTTTATATGTTCTCTTTGTAGCATTTTGTATGAAAATCGGATTTTATTTCGAGCGTTTTATAATAATTGTGGCTAATTACCATCGAGATTATCTGACCGAATACGGAAATACTGAATTTACAAACTCACTCTTAATTGGAATGGTATTTCTACAAGGAATGATAATTGCAATTCTAACTTTGGGAATATTTGAAATAACGAAAAGAAAAAAAACTGTGCATAACAGCAAGCAAAATTCAGCGGCAACTGAATGTAGACCTACACAAAATAACTTTTAAGTGCCTTTTTTTGAAAGCATGCTCGAAGGAATCATTGGAGAAATCTTCATGGAAATAATTTGGTCTAAAATTATTAGACCTTTTTTTTACTATTTTGGAGTTTCCTTCCATATGTTCCTAAATCTGTTTCGTAAGAATAAAACAGACCCTTACAAAAGGACAAATAATACAATTGTGGGTTTTTTAGTTTTCGGGTTTCTAACATTTGTAATTATTTTAATAGTTGTTCAGTGGTAACAGCTATCCGCCATTTTCGAAACTGGACTTAACTTATTGGTATAACAGTTTTTAAGCTATATAACAATAACATATCTTTTACTAAGGGGTTTGACAATTTGTCGGTAGCCTCCACAGAAGAGGTTGTTTAAAAAGCAACCTCTTTTTTATTCTTATAATTTTTCCTTTATTTTTTAGTTAATTATCTCACTTCGTTAATAGAAAAAATCACTTCATTAACTGAAAAAGACAAAAATGCGTTAATCGGATTTTGTTGCAAAAATTGGCGTTTCGAAATAGAGTAATTTTACAAAATTTTTTAAATAAATTTTTCCCAAACATTAAAAACTAATCACAATGAAAAAAACACTTTCTCTTTTTATCACTTGTATCACACTCATGGTTCCGTTTTTGAGCAGTTCGCAAATAAACATGTGGACCTGGATCAATGGCTCCGACACTTTGGATCAATATGGTAACTATGGCACCATAGGTGTTGCAGCGCCAACAAACTCACCGGGATCAAGATTTAAAGGCGCCACCTGGACCGATAACAGCAATAACTTATGGTTATTCGGTGGATCAGGTTTTTCAGCTTCAGGCTCCGGATACTTAAACGATATGTGGAAATATGATATTACCACAAATGAATGGACATGGAAAAAAGGAAATAATTCGCAAAACATAAATGGTGTTTATAGCGGATTTGTACCGTCAAGTTTTTGTCCTGGTGGACGTCACGGCGCTGTTACATGGAAAGATGGAAACGGTGACTTATGGTTGTTCGGGGGAAATGGTTACGGATTAACCGGATCTTCAGGCGCCCTGAATGATCTTTGGAAATATGATGTAGCAACCAACTCGTGGAGTTGGAAAAAAGGAGCAAACTCGGTAAATCAGAATGGAACATACGGAACAATGGGAGTAAGCGCTGCTGCAAACACTCCGGGCGCACGCGACGGAGCGGTTAGCTGGGTTGATGGCAATAATAATTTATGGTTATTTGGCGGGGATGGATTTGGAGCATCAGGCGGATCAGGTCAATTAAACGATCTCTGGATGTATAATATTATTCTTAACGAATGGGTTTGGGTAAATGGCCCTAACAGTATTAATCAACCTCCTGTTTACGGAACTCAGGGAACACCAGCGGCCTCCAATATTCCTGGTTCAAGATCAAATTCATCAAGTTTTGTAGATGGTAACAGCAACCTATGGCTTTTTGGTGGCTTTGGTTATGCTGATACAGCATCTCTTGGAGATTTAAACGATCTGTGGAAGTATAATATTAGTACAAATCAATGGACCTGGATGAAAGGATCTAATCTGACATCTCAAAACGGAACTTATGGAACACAAGGAGTTTTTGCACCCGGTAATACTCCTGGAGCAAAACTACAAGCTGCAAGCTGGAGTTACAACAATGAACTCTGGATCTTTGGTGGAGTTTCTGGTATCAATGAATGGAACGACTTATGGAAATATGATATTACGCTAAATCAATGGGCGTGGGTAAAGGGTTCAAATACAGCCAATCAATTAGGCAATTATGGCACAATGGGAGTTGCATCGGCGGCTAATATTGTTGGCTCAAGAGATGCTTTGATGAAATGGATGGATAACAGTGGTAATTTGTGGCTTTTTGGAGGATATGGATATGATAATGCTTCTGATGGATTAATGAATGACCTTTGGAAATTTGTACCTTGTCAGGCACCTGCGGCTCCAACAATAAGTACACCAGCAGCCAATCTTATGGTGTGTAGTAATGATTCCGTAAATATTACAGCAATAGGTACAGGAACACTGTCATGGTATACAACATCAATTGGTGGAACAGCAATAGCAACCGGAACAAATTACACTACACCAATTCTTACAACAGGATCAACGGTTTCAACTTACACCTATTATGCCGAAGATGTTACTTGTTCTGCCAGCAACACACGTGCTGCAGCAATTGTTACGGTTAACCCATTACCGGTTTTAACTGTGGCAAGCACCTCATCGCTTTTATGTGCAGGCCAATCAGCAACATTAAACGCTGGCGGAGCAAACACTTATAGCTGGAATACCGGTGGAGCAGGAGTAAGTATAGTAATTACCCCAAGTGTAACCAGCAATTACACTGTTACTGGTACAGACACTGTTGGATGTGTAAACTCAACAGTATTTACACAAAATGTTTCTTTATGTACTGGAATTAATGAATGGAATGTTTTAGGCTCTGTAACAGTATTTCCGAATCCTTTCACTAATAAGATAACCGTGTTGTCGGTAGATGGTAATAGGAATATACAAGTCTATAATTCATTGGGAGAACTTGTTTATTCAGTTAAAGTGGAAAACGAAAAAACAGAAATCAATCTTAATAACCAACCTAAGGGAATATATTTCATTTGTATTAAATCGGATAATGGAACAGAAGTTAAAAAGCTTATCAAACAATAATTTGTAGCTTCCGATTAAAACATTTGAAATACTCATAGCATCCATCTGATAAAAAGCCCCGAAAGGGGCTTTTTAGTTTTTAACCGTAAATAGACAGTAGATTTCGTAGTGAAAGCCAAAAACTGCAAAGGGCTTGAAAAGCGCAAATTTGAGGACTGTAAGAATATCTTACGATATTTTGAAGACCGGAAAATTGAGCATTTTCAAGGACTGCCGCAGATTTTGGTTTGTAATAGAAATCCTACTGCCTATTTACGGTTTAATATTAATTTTACGGGCATGTCATTAAAGAAAAAAATATATGATGAATGTTTGGTTACACTTGAACAAAGATTGATGAAACTTGATGATGCTTTAAAATCAGTTGAAGAAGCCATTAATAACGAAACAAAAAGTACTGTTGGCGATAAACACGAAACGGCACGCGCTATGATGCAATTGGAACAGGAAAAGTTAGCAAAACAAGTACAGGAATTAAATGATCAGAAACTAACTCTGGAGAAACTGAACATTAGCAGTTCCGAATCAAAAATAACCGCTGGTTCACTAATAAATACGGATAAGGGATACTTTTTTTTAGCAACCGCCCTGGGCAAAATAATTGCGAATCATAAAACAGTAATGGTATTGTCGCCGCAGTCACCTTTGGGCAAAAAGTTTTTAGGACTGAAAGTAAATGAAACCGCGGAAATAAATGGAATAACGTATAAGGTTCAGGAAATCATTTAGTGTTTATTTAACACCATCCAGTTTCTTTTTCACGTCCTCAACAACTTTCTTCTGGTTTTCGATCTCCTGTTTTTTCTTTACCTGGTCTTCTTCGTTCTTTTTAATGTCCTGCTCCGCCTTCTTAATCTTATTTTGGTTATCCTCAATATCGTTTTTCAAATTCTTTCTTTCCTTTTCAAGGTCGCGTAACTGATCCTGCAGTTTATCGTAAATGTTCTGAGCGCTTTTTGCCTGTTCGCTAACCGCACCTGAACTCGCATCTACAACTTTCTTTTGAATACTTACCTCGCCTTTTTTCTTTTCTATCTCTGCATCCTTTACAACAATTTCTTTTTCGGCTTTGGTTATTTTATTTTTATACTTCACAATATCTTCCTCCAGGTCTTTCTTATCTTTCTCCAGATCTTTTTGTTGATCTTCAAGCTTTGCCTGCAATTTTTCAGCGTTCTTCACAGCTTCTTCTATAGGAGCTTTGGTCATTTTCACGGCAAACTCTTTCATTAGCCTTTCAATGTACTTTGATTTATCCTTGTCACTTGAAGAACTCACGTAGGCGCCTCCAAGGTCAACTGCCACCATCATTTTCACAGTCTTCGAACTTTTATCCTCTTCAAAACGGGTATACCAGTCAGATGTGTTGTTGCCCCATTCTTTAATTACAATATTATCGCCGAAAACTTCGTCGTTGCTTTCCTTTACCTTTTCATTTTTGAAGTCTTTCAATACTTTTTTCCATTCGCTCATCACTTCGCCCATTTTATTCTCGTAAATGGTTGTGGTTAACGCGTTTTGGCTCCCCGTGCTGAACTTTTCACTTCCTTCCTTAACGGAAATAGATTGTGATTTTAAAACTGTAATTGCCGCAACAAACAGAAGTGTAATTAGTTTTTTCATAAGAAGGTTTTATTAATTAGATTATTCTATATCCCACACACTTCTGCGTTTTTTCGCATAAAATGGTTTAAAGTAATTTTTGTGTTCAAGTATAAAGGCCATTATAAAATAAATAATAACCGGGCTGCCGAATGTAAAAAAGGAAAGGTAAATAAAATACATTCGAACTGTAGTGGTTCTGATTCCCAGCTTTTTTCCCCACCATTCGCACACGCCAAAGGCTTTTTGTTCGAACCACTGTATTATTCCATTCACCATAAAAACAAAAATAGCAAAATTCAGACAGATTTTAAAATGGCCGCGGCAATACCACAATTAAGGCAACGGCGCTTAACGCAGTAGTTGTCGTGAAGATGAATTAAAGCCTGGCTGTCTGCAGCATTCAATAGCACTGATTTTTTATCGGAATATAACTTTGTTTTCGCGTTCTTTTCAAATTTGCACTTCTCAAGTAGAATTAACGGTAAGGTTTCAAACTCTGCCTGGCCTGTACGCTTAAAATAAAAAAAGAAGAAAGTGGCAAAGGTGTTAATCATAAGGTTGTCAATTGAATCCACCCCAAGGTTAAGGTCTTTTTCCGTCTTTTGCCCATCCATTGTATAATGATGTTGCCAATACCCATTTGGTTTTAATTGCAACGCAAATTTTATTTTTTCAAAACTGTTAAAGTTTTGCGGACCGTTAAAAAGCGCTGTTTGTTCATGTATAAGTTGCGCGAATTGCGATAGTCTAAGAGTTGCAAAATTAGCCGGGCGAAGCCTGGAGAATTTAAAGATTTCTTTTTTTAGTGGAATAAGCCTGTGTTTATTTTTAAGATACTCAAATTCATTTTGAAGTTTTAAAACGTATGGGTTTTCGAATTGTTCTTCGAGTAATCCTGCTGTTCCAAACAACAAAGCCTCTACCTGCAAAAGATTATCCGAATGCTTTAACAGAATGGCTAAAGGAAGCTGTCGTGCCAGCAATTCAAAAGGTAAGGCATTTACTTTAAAGCCAAAATTTCTTAGTAGTACGGTGTAAAAAGTTTGACTGTAATTTCCATCGTAACTTTCAAACAGCTCTTGTATCCAGCCAGTTTTGTACTCAAGCCTTTCAACAAACATGCGCTGAAGCCAGGCGGAAAATTTAAGATCGTCAACCACATTTAACTGTCTTGCACAGGCAAGTGGTTGCTTTGAATTTAACAGAGAAGTGTACTGAGAAAGCAAATGTTCCGGCAACAAATGCATTAACTCTATAACTTCAACATTATTGCGTTTGTTTTGCTCCAGTTCTATATCATTCTTGTAAACCACATGAAGTATAATGTTATCATACGTTTTATCCGTTTGATGGTTGTGCTTTAACCAGTCGCTCGTTTTAATATGCACTTCAATGTTACCGGCAAGCGTAATATTATTAATACGAATTTGCGCGTTAAAGAAATCAGGACCCGAATCTTTGTTCAATTCACCGGGTTTTAAAACAGTTAATTCTTTACCGGATGTGGTAACAATTGGCCCTGGCTTAAGGAGTTTATGCTGCCATGCAAACTGCAAGAGATCTTCTTTAAAATCAAGCATAACCTTTTATTTTATATATGATGTAGCCCATCCATTCATGAATCAAAAACTGCAAACTAAATAATGCATCAGGATTAGGAATAAATAAATGATCGGGTGTAAACCTTCTTTTGCCGCTGACTTTATTTGTGATGTAAGGAGTTAGATTGGTGTAACCTGCTCTCTTAAATACAGCCATCGATCTGGCATATGATAGGCTGAGGTTACCAAAAGATAATTTCCCTTCTCGCCAAGACTGTCTAAAATCCTTTTTGTTAACACCGCGTTCTCATATGTGTTTTTACTGGATGATTCAATTATAAGAGAACTGTCAGGAATATTTATACTGTTCAGATATTTTTTAACAAAAAGCCCTTCGCGTTTGTCAGGAAATTCAATACGGCCCGAACCACCGGTGAAGATGATTTTTTTTATTCTTCCGTTATAATAGTATGGCAATACCTGAAAAAGACGATCGGCACTCCAACCAAAGTTGATCTTTTCCAAACGCAGGTCAATATCGCCAATTCCTCCAAGCACAATGGCGCCATCGTATTTAGTGGTCATAAGGTCGTAATCGGGTGTAACAGGCTCCCACATCCTGAAACATTCGTCAACAATAAAAGAATTGCTGCACAGATAAAGAATTACAAAAGCGGTAATTCTTAATTTTCTTGCGCGCCCTTCCACTTTTGTTTTAAACGAATATAAAAGCAACGCGAACACCCAAACAAGAGGTGAAAAAACAAAAGCCAGCAGTTTTGATAAATAGAAAAACATGTGCTACTAAAATAATAAAAAGAAATCTATAGGTTTGAAAGTAAAAAAGCTTTTAATGGCTATCTTTAAGCCATAATTTTCTTACAACTGATATGAAAAAGATACTTGTAGCCAACCGCGGAGAAATTGCTTTGCGTGTAATGCGTAGCGCCAGAGAAATGGGAATTAAAACGGTTGCTGTTTTTTCTGAAGCTGACCGTAATGCGCCTTTTGTAAAGTACGCTGATGAAGCGGTATGCATTGGTCCTCCTCCCAGCGCGCAGTCTTATCTTCAGGGCGACAAGATCATTGAAATATGCAAACAACTTAATGTAGATGGAATTCATCCGGGTTATGGCTTTTTGAGTGAGAATGCGGATTTTGCAAGAAAAGTAAAAAAGGCCGGAATTACATTTATTGGCCCAAGCGCCGAGAGTATGGAAATGATGGGCGATAAACTGAGCGCAAAGGCCACAGCAAAGAGATATCAGGTTCCGATGATACCCGGTTCTGACGGGGCAATCAGCGATGTTAAGGAAGCTGTTAAAATTGCCAAGGAAGTGGGCTTCCCTTTATTAATTAAAGCAAGCGCCGGAGGTGGAGGAAAAGGAATGCGTTTGGTAGAAAAAGAAAGTGAAATTGAAGAACAGATGAATACTGCCATCAGCGAAGCTATATCGGCTTTTGGTGATGGAGCGGTGTTTATTGAAAAATATGCGAGCGGACCAAGACATATTGAGATTCAGGTATTGGCTGATAATCATGGAAACTGTGTTTACCTGTTTGAACGAGAATGCAGCATTCAGCGCAGGCACCAGAAAGTAATTGAAGAAGCTCCCAGTTCTGTTTTAACCCCAGAGTTACGCGCAAGAATGGGTAAGTGCGCTGTGGATGTTGCCAAAGCCTGTAATTACAGTGGTGCAGGCACCGTTGAGTTTTTAGTAGACGACCAGATGAACTTTTATTTCCTGGAAATGAATACGCGTTTGCAGGTGGAGCATCCTGTTACCGAAATGATAACAGGCCTTGATCTTGTAAAAGAGCAAATTAAAGTGGCGCGAAACGAAAAATTAAGCTTTTCGCAGGAGGATCTTAAGATTAATGGCCACTCCATCGAAGTGCGCGTATGCGCGGAAGATCCGGCCAATAACTTTTTACCTGATATCGGAAGATTACTTGTTTATAAAGCTCCTTCAGGTGCCGGTGTTCGTGTGGATGATGGCTTTGAAGAAGGTATGGATATTCCGATTTTTTATGACCCGATGTTATCAAAACTGGTTGTTCATGGAAAAGACCGTACTGAAGCCATTGAAAAGATGTTGCGGGCAATAGCGGATTATAAAATAGTTGGCGTGGAAACCACACTCGATTTCTGCACGTTTGTTCTAAAACACCAGGCGTTTGTAAGCGGAAAATTTGATACCGGTTTTATTAAGAAATACTTTACCCCTGAAATGTTAAATCAGGCGGGTACCCACCTGCATGAAATAGCGGCGCTGGCCGGAGCTCTTATTTTTGAGAATAATAAAACCAGCGCCAAACCAGCGGTTCAAGACACTGTTAAAAAAAGTAAATGGAAAACTAACCGTTTAAATTAGGACGCAACTTGAAGGTTACCTTCTACGTATAATTATATAAATGATTGTATGTCGGGAAGGTTTTTTACATATTTAAAAAAATCGGGCTTCAAATCATTATTAGCAATTCTGATCCTGAGCATTCCTTTTGTTTCTATAGCCCAGGTAAACTCAATACATGATATTACAGTACCTCCTACGGCAGGTTACCGCTGCAGGGCTGAGATAGTTAATGGCGACACCATTCCGGTTGTTGACCTGAATACAATTTATGTTTACACTGAATTTGTATTTAAGAATAAACATCATTATGAAATGTGGACCCGCACCAAGCAACGGGTTAAGAATGTTTATCCCTATGCAATTTTAGCCGCGGCCAAATTGCGCGAGTATGATAAAGCACTTGAGAAAATGGAAAATGAGCACATGAGAAAAGCTTTTTTAAAAGTGTGCGAAAAAGACCTCCGCAAAGAATTTGAAGATGAGTTGAAACAAATGAGTGTGCATGAGGGAAAAGTATTGATGAAGCTGATTGACCGCGAAAGTGGTAAAACAACATACGAAATTGTGAAACAAATGCGGGGCAGCTTTCAGGCCGCTATGTGGCAGGCTGTGGCTCAATTATTTGGTAACTCCATGAAGGTGGAATATGATCCAAACGTTGAGGATATAATGATAGAACGCGCTGTTAAGCTTGTTGAAACCGGCCAGTTCTAGTTGCTTTATCCGTGATAAACTCTTGAATAAATAATTTTCCCCCCTTTAATCTGTAATACTTCTCCAACATTCAGATCTTCTTCACCCTTTACTTGTCGAATGTATTCAATAAATACCTGTTCTTCATCGGCTGTTAATTTAACAAGCTTGTAATGCAGTGTTGGAAGGCGATTAAAAGCATCATGCCACCAGGCCCTTAAGGTGTCTTTTCCTTTTATCAGTCCTTTTGTTTCGGGCTGGCGCTGTTTTAATTTCGGGCTATAATGGCTGGCGTTTTCATGGTAAAGCGCGAGTAGAGCTTCAAGATCCTTGTTGTTAAAGGCGCTTATCCATTTTTGGGCGAGGTCTTTGTTCTGAGTAGATATCATTTTCTAAAAATAATTTTTTTCTTTAACTTCATACCATTATGAAAAAGTTATTTATTCTTTTGTTAATGTTTTCTTTAGGCGTAAATGCGCAAACAAAGAAACCAACCAATACCAAAGGTAAAGGAAAAGGTAAAACCGCAGTTACAACAGATAGTACCATTACCCAAACGGAAGAGCAAGAGTTAAGTCCAATGGAGAAATTGGAGCTTGAACTGCCTCCGGAAACCGAAATAGATCCTATGACCGGTAAAAAAGTGTTTTATAAGGAACGCAAACTTAGGAATGACTCGATGAGAGCAGCTTTAAGAAACCAATTAAAGACTCAGCACCTTTCTTTTTGGGTAAAGACAAAGCATCCTAAACCAAAAAGCAAAGAAAGAATGCAGTTGTGTATAAACATTGCAAACCGTGATACCAATCTTACCTATTGCATGAAGGATTCAGTATTAAGGGATCCTGAAGTGGCAAAAATACTTTTTGAAAAGACAAAAGGAGATACAACCTATATGCTCATTTACATTGACGCTTTTAGTAAAGTGAAAAATGACGGCGGACTTTGTAATGGAAAAAAGGAAACCAAACTTGTTTTTGCACGCTGGAATCCTAAAACCAACCAGGCTAAATGGAAACAGAAGAGTATTGCTTCCTGCGTTAAAGGAATTACCAATATGACAAAGGAGCCAATAGTCGATTGGGACAAGTCTGCGCCTTTAAAAGTAAGTTATCACAGAGGCTCTAATTTCTATGATTTTACATTTGATCCTGAAAAACCGGAGCTGGGACTTCAAACCCCAAAAGCCGAGAAAGAGGAGTAAAGTCTGGTAAGCACTCTTCTTAAAATTTCTTTCTTACAAAAAAAATAAGCATATTTAACCTGCTTGAATAGCGGGCTAAAAATACTTTTGCTGCCTTTTGCCGCCATCTATGGACTGATCACATCTTTCCGTAATCTGCTGTATGACTGGAATTTTTTGAAGCAAACAAAGTTTGAAACTCACACCATTGGTGTTGGAAACCTTGCTGTTGGCGGTGCCGGTAAAACACCACATGTTGAGTATCTGATAAAATTGCTGCAAACCGAAGGAATTTCTCTTGCAACATTAAGCCGTGGATATAAACGAAAAACGAGCGGCTTTGTGTTGGCAGATGAAAACAGCACCGCGGATGACATAGGCGATGAACCCCTTATGTATAAATACAAATATAATGTTCAGGTGGCCGTGGACGCGCGTAGAGTGAATGGTATAAAAAAACTTCTTGATCAGGAGCATCCTCCTAAAGTAGTTTTACTGGATGATGTTTTTCAGCATCGTTCCATTAAGTGCGGGTTAAACATTTGTGTGAGTGATTTCAATAATCCTTTCTTTCATGATTTTTTATTGCCTGCCGGTACTTTACGCGAATCAAAAAAAGGTATTCAGCGGGCTGATATAGTTATTATAAGTAAAACTCCCGAACGAACTTCACCTGTGGATATGCGAAATATATTGAAAGATGTAAATCCGCGTGCGCATCAAAAAGTATTTTTCAGCTACCTAAAGTACGGCGAACTTTTTTCGCTAACCAATCCTCAGGATAAGATTGATACCCTTAAAGACCTTTTCAGATTTCGTATTATTGCGTTTACCGGAATTGCAAATGCTGCACCCATGATTAATTATCTTAAGGAATACGCTGCTGAGGTAAGGCATCTGCCTTTTAGCGATCACGAGGATTATACCCCAAAACATTTACAAGACATCGAAAAATATTACCGGAGTTTTGAAGGAGGAAATAAAATACTTGTTACCACAGAAAAGGACATGATGCGTTTAAAAAATGATTCTGTTTGGGACATTGCCCAAAGAATGAATATTTTTGTGCTTCCTGTTGAAGTAACATTTAAGGATAAAGAGGAGGAGTTTAACAATTTAATACTAAAGTATGTTAGAGCAAATAGAATTCACCACCAAAAGTATACGTGAGGAGACAAAAAATTTTAAACCGCAGGTAGGGATCATATTAGGTACCGGCCTTGGCGGATTGGTGAATGAGATAGCTGTAGAACACTCGATTCCGTATAACGAAATTCCTAACTTTCCAATAAGCACCGTTGAAGGGCACAGTGGTAAACTTATTTTTGGTGAACTCGGAGGTAAAAAAGTAATGGCCATGCAGGGACGCTTTCATTATTATGAAGGATATAACATGCAGGAAGTTACTTTTCCAGTTCGTGTTATGAAAGCACTTGGTGTTAAAACATTAGTGGTAAGTAATGCGAGCGGAGGAATGAACCCAAAGTTTGAAGTAGGGGAGATTATGATTATTAATGATCACATCAATTTGTTCCCTACAAATCCTTTGATTGGAAAAAACAGAGATTCGCTTGGGCCGCGATTTGTGGATATGAGCGAACCTTACAAACGCAGTTACATTACGCTCGCAAAACAAATTGCCCTTGATAATAAAATAAAAGTGAGTGAAGGAGTTTACGCCGGGTTAACCGGCCCTTGTTTTGAAACCCCTGCCGAGTACCGTTATCTTTGGCGCATTGGCGCAGATGCTGTTGGTATGAGTACTGTACCGGAAGTAATAGTTGCCAAACATTCTGGTATGGATTGCTTTGGAATTAGCATTGTTACCGATCTTGGCGTTGAAGGAGTAATTCAGAATGTAAGCCATGAGGAGGTACAACAGATAGCACGTCAGCAGGAGCCTAAAATGAGCCTTATTGTAAAGGAATTCATCAGGAGGATGTAATTTTTTAAGTTTTATTAAGTTAATATTCTTCTTTAATCCTACTCTTAACAATTTCCTAAAGTTCACATAAGAATAAGGCAAGCTTGTGTTCCGAACTTTACAGTGTGAGATTTATTTTTTGCATATTATTTTCATTGCTGCTTTGCTCTAACTTTAATGCAAACAACAACGACAAGGCTAAATCTGCAATCAAACATGTTTCCGGCAAGGTAACATCCGTTAGTGGAGAAGAACTGTCAGTAGTGAAAATAACAATCAAGGAAACCAACGAAACTTTTTATGCAGATTTGGATGGCAATTTTAAATTTCAGATTAAAGCAGATAGAGAATACTCCCTTTCAATTGAATGTATAGGTTATGTTCCCCTTGAACTTAAATCAACTAACCTGAATCGTTTCTCAGAAATTAGTTTACAAGAGCTTTAATAGCTTCTGAAACCCTTTAACAGTAATCGTTTCAGGACTTTTAGCATCTTTTACGTAAATTAATTGTTATATTTTTATTTCCTTAACATTACCCGCGCGTTAATATAATATCTTTATATATGAAAACAGGAGGAAACCATAACCCTGTTTTTAAAGATCATGAAAAAGTTAGTTTTTATTTTTGCCCTCTTTATAGTTTTTGCCACGGCTTATGGGCAGCAATTAAATGATAAAGGTTTATACATTGGCAGCGACGGAGAGTTGTTTACTGGCATTCTTACGTCAAACAATAATGGTGTGAAATCCGAATTAAGTGTGAAGAACGGGGTGGTAAGCGGAGACGCCATATATTATTACGCTTCTGGAAAAGTGATGGAAAAAGGCATGTTTACCGATGGAAAGAAAGATCAGAAATGGATCCGCTTTAACGAAAACGGTTTGACAAATGCAGTTGCATTTTATAGCCTTGGTAAAAAAACAGGCACATGGCTTGTTTATGATGATAAAGGAATTAAACGTTTTGAAATGAATTATAATAACGGTGAAAAATCCGGTATATGGACAAGTTGGGATGAGAATGGCGTTGTTATAAATACCAAAGATTACAGCATTGCGAATTAACATTTTAAATGTACTTGCTGTTTATCCTGTATCCTTTTCCTTTCTGTGATTGAATAACCCGTTTACCAAGCTGCTGTCGGATATTATAAATGTGTACATCAATTATTCGTTTCTCGGCAATTTTTTCGTTACCCCAGATTTGTATTGCTATTTCAAGTTTTGTAAAAAATTTATCAGGCATACTGAAAAGCAGGTCAAATACTTTGAACTCCTTTTTTGGAAATTGTATCGGCTCGTCTTTTTTAAATACCAGGTATTGTTCTCTGTCTATAAAAATGGCTGATGTGGTGTTCTTTCGTATCCGGCTTTTTCTTCTTGCTAATAAATTACGAATGAACAACTGAAGTATAGCCGGTTTATTATGAAAGTTAATGAATGAGTCGGCGCCGCAATTAAGGGCGATCTCTTGTACAAAATCATCCTGCTTATCTGAATAAATAACAATAAAAGGGCAACCTTCTGTCTTCTTTTGCCTGATTTCTTTTGTTACACTTACTGCGTCGTTTGGTATCAGGTCGAGATTTAAAAACAATAGATCAACAGGATTTTCCAAAACAAAATCTATCCCTTCTTTTTCATCATTAAACACTTTTATGTTTTTAAATTTCAGCTGTAATGCATCCAGCGTTTTGTAGATCTGATGTATTGAATTATCAATAAAAACTATAAGGCCGGAGGCTGCTTGCATAACAGAAAGTAAAGTTGTTGCAAGGAGTTTAACTCCATGCCAAGCCATTGTTAATTAAATATTAAATTATAAATCTACTCTAAGAAGGCATACATCATCAGTTTGCGCAACGGTTCCACGCCATACATTAAGTTGATATTCCAGATGATCTTTCTGATTCTGACAATTCATGTATGCAGATGAATGGATAAGTTTATTAAACTTCTGCTGACCTAATCGTTTTTCATTCAGCCCGCCAAACTGATCTTTAAAACCATCGGAGTATAAAAATACTTTTGCAGGATTGGTTACCTGCAGTCTTTCAGTTTTATATTTTCTGTTTAATTCAATCTGCCAGCCGCCAACCGGATAATTATTTCCCTTAAGCCGCATAAGTTCATTTTCATTATTCAGATATAAAATGCTTCCGCCGGCACCTGCAAATTGCATCTCCTGTGTAACAGGATTGTATGCAATCATTGACAGCTCCATCCAGTCATTATCAATCCAGGCATCATCGTTACGATTAAATGTTTCTATCCACTTCTTATCAATTTCTGAAAGTATGTCGCCTATTTCATTAAAATATTTTGAATAAACTACATAATTCAAAAATCCTATAGCTAACGACGACAACATTGCTCCGCTTACACCATGGCCCGTACAGTCACCAACTGCGTATATGCACCAGTCCCCCTTTTTTCCTATCCAGAAAAAATCTCCTCCAATTATGTGTAAGGGACTGTAATAAATAAAGTAAGGAAGATTTAGTTTTTCAAAGTGTCGTGCCTGGGGCATTAATCCCTGCTGTACAAATGCAGCATAATACAAACCATCAACAAGGTCTTTATTCTTTTTTTCCAGCTGATGGTAAGCTCTTTTTAAGTCCTGATAAGGAACATCTTCCAGTAATGCATTAAGTGCCATAATTATTGTTCAAAGAAAGGATGTGCGGGTGATGTTAATCCTAAGTGTAAATTACGCGATGGTTAATTTAGACGAGAAGGAACAAGACATAAATGAAATACCTATTTTTTATCGACTATTAATATTTTAGTAACCGATATTTTTAGAATACCCAGAATTTGTTCAGATTCTGCAAGGAGGGTTTTGGTATTAGAGGGTTCCCTGTGCTTTAAAGTTTTCATGAAAGTATCCATTTTAGTAAGCCAGGGTTTAAGTGTTTTTAAATTTTTTTTGTTGATAGTAGTTTTGAGCGAAGTGTTTAAATTCAATTGCTCAACAAGTTGATTTACTATATGTTTTGGTTTTACATCATCATTATGTTCAACAGCCAGCAATCTTACAGAAAGGAATTTCAGCATCTTAATGTTTAAATGATAAACTCTGAGCACAGCCTCAAGGTTGTATCCTCGCCCTTTGCACAGCTCAAATTTTTTAATTGAATATAAAATTTTTTGTTCAGTCATACTGGTTAAAACGCCACACCCCCAAAAAATTCCGGGGGTGATAAAGGCGTTTTGAAATCTGTTTTATTACCTATTTAGTTACGATCAGTTTGATTGTTTCCTGTCCTGCAGCACTATAAAGCGTTACAAAATATATACCAGAAGACAGTGTTGAAGTTTCAATTTTAAATTCGTTTAAGCCCGCTTCAAGTTTCATATTGTTAGTAATTACCCCACACACTTTACCTGTAACATCAGTAATCTTAACATTAAGGTCTGAATTAATGTTGGAGTTGATTAGTAAATAAGTTGTCTCTTGTGAAGGGTTAGGATATAACATTACATATCCTAATTCTGTTTTTGATTCGGTAACTGAAGTAGGCCCTGTTAAAGAAGCAATAACAGGATCAGTAAAACTAGCGGTAGCTAAAGCTGGTGAGCCTGAACCTGGACGATAATCGCCTGCCGTATAGCTGTAAGGTGCAGTAAGAATAGTTGAGAAACTTGAACTTGATCCAAGAATGGAATCGTTTGCCATTGTTCCAAACCATTGCGTCATTGGCATGCCGGCATTGGTAGCGAACGAGTTAGTGGCGTTTTGTTCTACACAACGGGCAGTTGAATAACCGGCTACAATGTTATGCTTGAACTTGAGTGAGCCATTACCTGCTGCGGTTTCACAGTTTGCACCATCAACATGAATGCCGCGTTGGGTATCCATAAAGATGGAGTTAAACACTTTCAGATTTGTGCTGCGACGTAAACGAAGTGCGCGACGATATCCGGTAGCAATCGTATTGGTAGTCGCACCACGGTATGGTCCAACCATTGTAATGTTGCTGAAAATACCTGAGGTTATTGGCGTTGCTGTTGTGCCATTAGCATCGTTATCTGATTCAAAACCTTCGGAGGTTGACACAGCGGGATTATCGGCTAAGTTAGGATCACGCACAATTAAACCAAACTGAACATTACCGCTCCATCCGTTATCTGTGTCAAAATCGTCATCAAGATTTCTGTAAGACACAAGATACTTTGCATTTACAGTTCCGCCGAACCACTCAAAACCATCGTCGTTAGTAAAAGAAACCTGAACGTGATCAATGGTTGTGCTTTTACCTACAGCACCCATTGTTAAACCATTGATCTCTTTGTTTGGCTGATATACATAGCCACCAAATTCAATTCGCACATACTGTAAAGTACCAGAGTTATCATTGTTATTTGGAGTTATTCCGCCACCAAATTCTGAATCAACTGAAACCGGTAAGCCTTCAACGTTGTTAATTCCATTTGTATAATTTAGTGCAGCACTTCCTAAAAGGATTACTCCACCCCAGTCTCCGATGCTACGTGCTCCAGCGGCCTGGTCAGACGTAAACACAACAGGTGCAGTTACTGTTCCTGTAGCTATAAGTTGCGAACCTTTTGTTATGATAAGCGCCGATCCGGCAACAGCTTTGGAACCTAAAATTGTAACGCCTGATTGGATTGTTAACACGGCATTATTCTTTACATAAACAGGGCCCTGCAATAAAACAGTCTGACCACTGGCCCATGTTGTATTTGATGTAATGTTTGTGTTAACCGTAGCTGTGGGAGCGGGATACGTTTTATTTTGAGGATCCCATTCGGTCCAGTTGTCTGTCCACATTGGTGTTGGAGCAGCGTCAAACGCGCCACGATAGCTGGTTTGAGTAAAAAACGTTTGCGCAACCCCTGATGTAACAGCTGCGATCGCGAGTACAGATAATAAAATTTTTTTCATGTTTATATATTTTTGTTGCTGCAAATTTCCTTCAGGTACATTCTTTAATCATTAATCAAAAATTAAGTGTTGATTAAATACTTGTTACGTCCAGGTTAAGGCTTTAAAATTTATAACTTAACTTTAAGGAATAAGTAGTACCAAGTTGTGTTCTCCAAAACTCTGTGTAATTACCATTTTTAAAATTAAAGGGCTTATTATCGTAATTCTGAAAAAATAAAAGGGGTTGTCCTTTAGCTAAAAGATCTTTTATGTTAAAACGCATTTCGAGCCTGTTTTTGAAAAATGATTTTGTGGCCTGTAAATCAATAACAGTTCTGGAGTATTCCCATACTTCCTGAAAGAGATTATTTCCAACAATATAAATGCGTGGTCCGATTCGGTTGCCCATCATGCTTATACTATAATTGTATTTTGTGTCAACATAAGAAATTCCTGCGTTAAATAAATAAGGCGATTGTCCTTGCAGAGGGCGTTTGTATGTTGCACCCTGAAGATTTGTAATATCAACCTGAGATTTGATTAAAGCTAAATTTGAGAACAAGGTTAGATTATTCAAGGCCCTTCCAAGAAAGCTGGAATCGTTTTTAATGAAATTACCAATATTTACGCGGTATTCGAACTCAGCCCCCTGAACAAAAGCAGAGCCAACATTTTTGTATTCGATTTGATTAGCATTTTGCGATTGAAATAATTCAATAGGATTAGTAAAGTTTTTATGAAATCCTGAAACCGATATTAACTGTCCAGCCCCTGGAAAGTATTCGTAACGAATGTCGTAGTTATCAATTATTGCTCTCTGTAATTGAGGATTACCGTTAAGACTAAATTGAGTGTTAAAATCATAAAAAATAAATGGAGCAAGTTCTCTGAATTCAGGACGGTTTATTGTTTTTGCGTATGATAAGCGAATATTTGTTTTGTCGCCGGGTGAGTATATTAAATTAAAAGAAGGCAGAAGATCAGTAACAGTTGTATCCAATGAGACAATTTTTTTATTAATAACATAAAGATTATCCTGATAAGACAATTTTTGATTATAACTTTCAAGTCTTACGCCCGCAACTAACCGCAGCTTAGTGTTGTATTTAACATCAGCCATTAGGTATGAGGCCAGTAAAATTGAGCCCGCAGTATAAGGGCTTTGCGGCTGCGTGGTTTCAACAAGTTTAAAACCACCAATATTATATGGAAATGCTGAGGTGCTTGGCGTCATCAATCCCATATTTTGTGAGGTGAAAATTTGATCTGCCGGTAAAGTGGCAAGTGTACTGTTAAACACTGTAGTGCTTCCAGCTCCTCCATAAGTAGAATAAACGAACTGACGGTAATCAAAGGTTCTGTTTCTTACCTGATACAATCCACCAATTTTTGGTTCAATGCTTAATTTTTCGTTTATTTTTAAATTTCTTGTAAGGTCAACTTTTCCACTGTATATATATTCTTTAAGAGTACTCCATAGCATTATGCCGGAATATTCATTGCTGGTTGAATTGTTTAAACTGAGTTCAGCTTTGTAAACTGTATCGGTTGGATCATAAATTGGCGGCTCTGAAGGATCAGTTTGTTTATTCTCCAAATATGTGAGTTTTGTATAATAATGCCTTCTTAAATTCGGAATGGTTCTTTTGATGTTCGAATAGTTTCCATTCCAATTTACCCTAATTTTTGTTTTAGGAATAAAATGATCACCAATGAGCTGTGAAGTTGCAATATTGTTTTGAGTAAACCAGAATGCCGTTGATTTTACTTTGTTTGGATTGCTTTCATTTGGTGTTGTAGACCCTTGTCTTTCAATTGTTCTGTCGTCGCTGTTTATGGCATATAAATTTTTTAAACTAATGCTGTTATTGTCATTTATTTTGCAGGAGAGATTGAGTAAAGCGCCCACTAACTTTTGTGTTTGAAATGTTCGGTCATTGAATTTTTTATCAAGTAATAATGGATTCATGGGGTCGTTAGGTTGACCTGATTGATACGAAGTTCTGTCAGTGGTATAATAACTGTTTGTATTGTTATAACTAAGAGAAGCCAGAATCCCGAAAAAATCTTTTTCTTTTCGTTTTATATTGTACCCTGCTGAGAACTGAAAGCTGGTGTTGGGATCAAATTTCCTGGAGTATATTCCCCAGTCTGAAGGAGTAATATTTTGGGCAAGCTTTGCCTGATCATGAATATTAATTGGAAAAGCTGTATAATCAGGAATTGCAGATGGCATGGCGCGCGTTCCATCGTCTACGCCAAGCCAGTCTTTTTTTCCACCTTTATAATACAACTGCTCTTTTCCCGTGGTTATACTATTATATCCTAAGCCGGCTGAAAATGAAATAAAATTTTTCTCAGGAATATTTTTAGTGTTTATATCAATAATTCCTCCTGCAAATTCTCCAGGCATATCTGCTCTTGCCGTTTTAGTGATAACAAGGTTATCCAACATATTGCTTGGAAAAATATCAAACGAGAATGCTTTTTTATCACTTTCGCTGCTTGGTAATGCGGCGCCGTTCAGATAGGCGGCATTGTAACGTTCATTTAATCCTCTTACAATTGCAAACTTATTATCCTGTATGCTTGCTCCGCTAACGCGCTTTAACACATCGCTTGTATTTCTGTCAGGCGAACGTTTTATAGTTTCGGCGCTAATGCCATCGCTTACACTTGCGTTATTTTTTTGTTGTAATACAAGAGCTGTATTGTTTTCTTTATTTAAAGTAACTACAACTTCTACTTCCTTAAGATCCTGCGAGGAAGAAGCTTCAAGTTGTATGTTAATATCTGTTACATCATTAGCTTTTACTTCTATATCAGTAATTTTTTTTGTGGTGTATGAAATGTAACTAACGGCAAGGGTAACTTTTCCTGCTGGAATATTGTTAATTGAAAATTTACCATCAAAGTCTGCCTGGGCTCCTTTCATGGTCCCTTCCAATAGTACTGTTGCGCCTGGTAATGTTTCCCCTGTTTTGCCGTCCACAATAGTGCCTGAAATCCGCCCTGTTTGCGCCCTGGTTACAGAAAGTGTTGATAAGAAAAATAGAATTGAAAAAAGTTTCCGCATGCGATAATTTTTACTTGCAAAGGAACAGGTGTTAAATTATCCGCGTTTAAATTTCAGGTTACCAAAAGTTTAATTTAATTGTGCTTTTCAATCTAAAACTTAATAATTAGTTAACTTTACAGGGCTTGTTTATACCTAATTTTACACCGGCGGGAAAAATATGAATGCAAATTTTAAAATATTGCTTGTAGACGATGAGCCGGACATTATAGAATTTCTAAGCTATAATCTTAAGAAGGAAGGGTATCAGATTCTTACTGCAAACAACGGAAAGGACGCGATTGAAATTGCGAGAAAAGAACTTCCTCACCTTATTGTACTTGATGTAATGATGCCGGATATGGATGGAATTGAAACGTGCAGAGAGATACGTGAACAGAAAGGTTTACAGGATGTATTGATTGCTTTTTTAACGGCACGCAGCGAAGATTATACACAAATAGCGGGATTTGAAGTTGGTGCAGATGATTATATTACAAAACCAATTAAACCTCGCGTTTTTATAAGTCGTGTTAAAGCGCTCCTACGGCGTTTACAGAATACAGTAATAGCAGATACTAATACTTCTTTCGGGGATATTAAGATCGATAAAGAAAAACACCTCGTTTATAAGGGAGATCAGGAAATAAACCTTCCAAAAAAAGAATTTAAACTTCTTGCATTATTAAGCAGTAAACCGGGAAAAGTTTTTACACGCGAGTTTATTCTTGAACAGGTTTGGGGCGATGAAGTTATTGTTGGCGACAGAACTATTGATGTGCATATACGAAAGCTGAGGGAAAAACTTGGCGACGATTACTTTAAAACGGTAAAAGGTGTAGGCTACAAGTTTGAGTTTTAATTCCACTCATTTCTTATATTATTCCCATTTTTCCTTCTGATTTTATTTGCATCTTTACAATCCGATGCAAAAAACAAAGTCTGCAACTCTTGGTTTTATTTTTGCCACAATTCTTATCGATTGTATAGGATTTGGGATAGTAATTCCTGTACTCCCAAAACTTATTGAAGAATTAAGCGGAGGCAACCTTCCTGAGGCCAGCCTTATTGGCGGGCGCCTTCTTATGCTTTACGCGATAATGCAATTTATTTTTTCTCCTATCCTTGGAGGATTAAGTGACAGATACGGTAGAAGACCTATACTTTTAATTTCATTATTAGGTCTTGGTCTTGATTATTTTTTACTGGCCGGCGCGCCAAGTATAACCTGGTTGGTTGTTGGTAGACTTATTGCCGGTATTGGCGGCGCGAGTTTTACTACTGCAAGCGCGTATATTGCAGACATTACCCCTCCTGAAAAACGTGCTCAGAATTTTGGTTTAATTGGTATGGCGTTCGGGATTGGTTTTATTATTGGTCCCTTGGTTGGCGCTCTCTTCAGCCATATTGATCTTCGCGCGCCATTTGTTGCCGCTGGTGTTCTTTCCCTGCTCAATTTTTTCTATGGTTTATTTTTTATTCCTGAATCTCTTCAAAAAGAAAACCGCCGTACTTTCGATTGGAAGCGGGCTAATCCACTCGGCACTTTTATAAATTTAAAACGTTATCCTCAAATTATTGGTTTAATAATTGGTTTGTTTATCCTTTTCATAGCAGGAAAAACAATTGAAACCATCTGGGGTTTTTACAACATGTTTAAGTTTAACTGGAATGAAGCGGAGATTGGCTATTCCCTTGCGTTTGTGGGCGTGTTGGTAGGGCTTGTTCAGGGTGGGCTCATCCGTTGGTTCATTCCAAAATACGGACAGATAAAATCTATTTTTTACGGTATTATTTTTTATGCGTTCGGATTGGCCTGCTTTGCCTTTGCCACACACAGCTGGATGATGTATGCGGCGCTAATTCCTTATTGTTTGGGCGGATTATGCGGACCTGCCATACAAGGTTTGATTTCAAATCAGATTCCTAATAACGAGCAAGGTGAGATACAAGGGGTTTTTACCGCGTTGATGAGTATTTCAGCAATTATAAGCCCCACCTTAATGTCAAGGCTGTTTTATGAATTCTCTAAAGAAGACGCGGAATTATTTTTTCCGGGCGCACCTTTTGCATTAAGCGCGGTTCTGAGCGTTGCAGGCGCATTGATTATCTGGAAAAGTGTTAAGTCCCATACATTTAAGTTACATTAGCCCTTTAAGTTTTAACTTTTCACCCTCCTTATTACTATAATTAATAGCAATACTACGCCTGTTTACGAGGTACCTTAGCGTCTGTAAAGAAGTTGTGAAATGAACAGGAATGTGGTGCATATGGATCTGGACAGTTTTTTTGTGTCTGTAGAAAGAAAACTTAATCCCAGGCTTATAGGAAAACCTGTGTTGGTGGGAGGCAGCAGCGACAGAGGTGTTGTAGCATCCTGTAGTTACGAGGCACGCACATTTGGTATTCATTCGGCTATGCCAATGAAAATGGCAAGGCAATTATGTCCGGATGCAATTATCGTAAAAGGTGATCATGAGCAATATAGTCAACACTCACACGAGGTTACCGAAATTATTAAAGAGCATGTTCCTCTGTACGAAAAAACATCTATTGATGAGTTTTACATTGATCTTACAGGAATGGATAAATTTTTTGGCTGTTACAAACTTGCAACTGAGTTGCGGCAAAAAATAATGAAGGAAACTGCGCTTCCAATCTCCTTCGCATTATCAGCCAACAAAACGGTTTCAAAAATAGGAACGGGTCAGGCAAAGCCAAACGGGCAAATGCAGATTCCATTGGGAGATGAAAAAGAATTTCTTGCGCCATTATCGATCAAGAAAATTCCAATGGTGGGCGATAAAACTTACCAGTTGCTGAGAAGCATGGGAGTTGAAAAAGTAAAAACCGTGCAGGATATGCCGGTGCAACTTTTACAGCAGGTGTTGGGAGAAAACGGAATCGTGTTATGGAAAAAAGCCAATGGCATTGACACTTCGCCGGTAGAGCCGTATAACGAACGTAAATCTATTTCAACAGAATGCACGTTTGAAAAAGATACCATTGATGTGGCTCATTTGAAACGTGTACTTATTAGTATGACAGAGAAACTCGCGTTTCAATTGAGGGATGAAGAAAAACTAACATCGTGTGTTACGGTAAAGATCCGCTATTCGGATTTTAATACCTATACCATGCAAACACGTATTCCTTACACCGCGCTGGATACAACGCTTATTGAAAAAGTGAAAGAGCTTTTTGAAAAACTTTATCAGAAACGCATGCTCATTCGTTTGATTGGTGTGCGATTTAGTCATTTGATACAGGGAACATACCAGTTTGATTTGTTTAATGATATGACCGAGCAAATACAATTATACCAGGCAATGGATAAGTTGCGTAATCGTTTTGGCGAAAGCGCGGTAATGCGTGCGGCGGGTTTGGGATTAAACGCAAGAGAAACGAATTTGTTTAATGGGATAAAGAAGGATGGCGAGGTTAAGACAGGTAATAAAGGCGGTGGAAACGATACGTCAACCTGAACCGAAGTGATGTACAAAAGATAATGGTTATAATCCTGCTTCGACTCCATTCCTTTAGACTTGCAATGTGATTTACGATTTACAACCGCACCCAACACGCGTACATGTTACCAAAATTTTCTCCGCAACTTTTGAAGATAAAACAGCCTGTTCGTTTTGCTTGTACCTCACCTTAACCGAACCATCAAACGCGAATACTTTTTCTACTATCAATTTATCGTTCAATCCTATTTTTAGATCAGTCAGATAATTTAAAAAGTCAGTGCTGTCTTCATCCACTCCAAGTATCGTGCACCGGCAACCTTCAATGCTTTTAAGCAATGGTCTTCGCTGTCTCAAAGGAATCTTTCCGGTTTTATCAGGAATGGGATCTCCATGCGGATCAAACTGTGGTTCTCCGCTAAGGGTGTAAATACGATCAATGAGCTTTTCTGAATTTACATTCTGCAATTGTTCCGCAAGCTCATGCACTTCATTCCATCCAAATTTACATACTTTGTGTAGAAATGTTTCCCAGATCCTATGCTTGCGAATTACATTAAGAGCTTCTTTATGCCCTGATTTTGTGAGTAAGATACCGTTGGTTTTTTTATAGGTGATCAGCTTTTCTTCCTGTAATATTTTTAACCGCTCCAGCACTGTAGGAGGCTTCAAATCCAGGTAATAAGCCAGTTCACTGATGGTAGCTTTGCTTTTATTTTCGGTGAGGCTAATGCTATAGATAGCCTTTAAATACTTTTCGTCAGAGGTCTTAAGCATGGCATAAAGATAGTAAAAATTAGGTATACCTAATAATGCGGATTAGGGCATTTGTATATTTGTATTATGTTAAAGTGGGTTGGAATATTGTTATTATTATCGGCGAATTTGTTTTCGCAGGAAACTTATTCTGTTAAGGGTAAATTGCTGAGTGATAAAAACGAACCCGTGGCTTTTTCTTCGGTTGCCTTGCAAAATACTACTTACGGAACAAGTTCAAACGCCGAAGGGCTTTTTGAAATTAAGAATGTTCCCGCAGGTAATTACAAACTCAGTGTGCTTGCCGTAGGTTTTCATAAAAAGGAAATGAAAATCAGTGTTCCTCTTAAAGGTGACCTAAGCCTGACTGTTAATACTGCCGAAAAAGGATTGGACGAAGTAGTAGTTACAGGAACGCTGAAAGAAATAAATAAAGATGATAGTCCGATTAATGTAGATATTATTACCCCCAGGCTTTTTCAGAAAACATCTACTCCTAATTTATTTGAGGCTACATCACTTGTAAATGGCGTGAAACCGCAAATTAACTGCAACGTTTGCAATACCGGCGATATTCACATTAATGGATTGGAAGGCCCATACACATTAATATTAATCGATGGAATGCCTATAGTAAGCGGACTCTCGTCTGTTTATGGTTTAATGGGAATACCCGCAAGCATGATTGAAAGGCTGGAGATTGCGAAAGGTCCTGCTGGTGCATTGTATGGTTCGGAAGCAATGGGTGGAACTATCAATCTTATAACAAAAAACGCTTCCATCGCCCCAAAGTTTTATATTGATTATTATGGCACTAGTTACCTTGAAAATAATCTTGATCTGAGCGGTAAATTTAAATTGGGTAAAAAAGCAAACATGCTTATAGGTACCAGTACTTATTATTATGATCAGATAGCGGATATAAATAATGATAATTTTACCGATGTAACTCTTCAAAAGCGCTTCTCTATATTTAATAAAATTAATTTTGAAAGAGAAGGGAATCGCGAGTTCAACATTGCAGGAAGGTATGTTTACGAGGACCGTTGGGGTGGAGAAACCCAATGGCGCAAGGAATTCAGGGGAGGGGATAGCGTATACGGTGAAAGTATTTACGCCAACCGCGCTGAGTTTATTTCAAAATATCAGTGGCCTTTAAAAGAAAAAATATTTACCCAGATCTCCTATAACCTGCACGACCAGGATTCATACTATGGTACAACTCCTTTTATGGCTTTTCAATCTACAGCATTTACTCAAACCTATTGGAACAAGCAATTCGGGCGAAATGATTTTTTACTGGGAGTAGCATACAAGAATTTATGGTTTGATGACAACACGGTTATTACACAAAGTGAAGATGGAAAAAGTAATAAACCAGATAACACAAATACAATTGGAATATTTGCGCAGAATGAAATGCAACTGGATTCCCTCGCTAAACATAAACTTTTGTTGGGATTTCGTGGTGATTATAACGATGTGTACAAATTTATTCCATCACCTCGTGTTGCTTATAAATGGTCGCCAAATTATCGTTTGATTTTTCGTTTAAACTTTGGGACAGGATTCAGAATAGTAAATGTATTTACCGAGGATCACGCGGCATTAACAGGAGCGCGTGCCGTGGAATTCAAAAATAAAATAAAGCCAGAGCAATCGTATAACGGATCGTTTAATACTGTTTATAAAATGCAAGTTGGTAAAAATTCAATGATCATTTGGGATGCCACAGCTTTTTACTATTATTTCACCAATAAAATTTATGCGAATTATGATGCAGACCCAAACAAGGTTATTTACGATAATTTAAGTGGTTACGCATTTTCACGCGGAGGCTCATTAAATGCTACTCTTGCAAGCACTAACAATTTTAAATTTATTTTGGGAGCTACTTACGCGGATGTGCAAAACGTTACCAAAGACAGCGCCGGTAAAACTCATAACAGCTGGCAACTGCAGTCACCAAACTGGAGCGGAAATATTATTGTTGGATACAATTTCCCGAAACAAAATTTAAAGTTGGATCTAACCGGCAACTGGTATGGGCCACAACGTTTGCCTATTTTACCAAACGATTTCCGTCCTGAATTTTCCCCCTGGTTTTGTTTGCTGAATTTGCAGGTTGCAAAGAACTTTAAAAACAATTTCGAGATTTATGCCGGCGCTAAAAATCTTTTAAACTTTATTCCGGAACATCCAATCATGCGTCCTCAGGATCCTTTTGATAAACAAGCAAGCAACCTAGAAACAAATCCGAATGGTTATACGTTTGATCCAAGCTACAACTACGCACCAGTACAGGGAATCAGAGCATATGTTGGAGTGAGGTGGAGTGTGAGGTAGACTTGATGTTATCAATGGTCAAATTTTTTTACTTTGCTTCACTTTCAAGAAAAATCAAGAGCGCTGGGGAAGATCCACGGGCGTTGATCCGCCGCGGCGGATTGTTTACTTTTCATCTAAGGAAAAGTAAAAAAGAGAATAAAAGACAATTTGAGATTCAACTAATTAAAGTATAATACCTGCAACGCATACGTCGTCTACCTGATCAATTTTTCCTTTCCATTCAGCAAATGAAGCTGCAAGAAATTCCTGTTGTTGTTGTGATGAAAGCGTATAGCATTTCTTTAGTAATTCGCTAAACGGTTTGTATTTGAATTTCTTTCCTGAAGGGCCTCCGAACTGATCAGCAAAACCATCGGTGAATAAATAAACCGAATCGCCAGCTGATAATTGTATTGTGTGGGTAGTAAATGGCTTTGGCATATCCACTTTACCAACAGGTTGTTTATCTGCTTTAATTTCATTGAACTCATTATTGCTAAAGAACCATAATGGATTGTTGGCACCGGCCCATTGTATATTGTGTAAGGGCGAAATAGAAATCAGACTAATGTCCATACCGTCTTTCACATCTTTATTGCTTTTTTCAAATGTTTCAAGAACCAGTTCACGGGTTTTGTCTAGTATCAATCCTGGAACCGTTAGTTTATACTCATTTACGCTACGGTTGAGCGCATTAGAGCATACAACACTCACAAGCGCCCCCGGCACACCATGGCCGGTTGAATCGGCTACCGCAAATAATACTGTTCCGTCGCTTAGCACGTGCATCCAGAAGAAATCTCCGGCAACAATGTCTTTTGGCTGGTAGTAAACAAAAGCTCCGGGTAAATGCTTTTTCACATCTTTCACCGATGGTAGTATAGCTTCCTGGAGGCGTTTGGCATAATTAATTGAATCCAGTATTTCACGGTTCTTTTCTGTAACAAGGTGGTTTTGCGTTTCAATAATCCCTTTTTGTTTTTTTATCAATCTAAAGCGATTATACAGAAACAGAAGAAACATAATTACAACAACCAATCCGGCAGCAACAAAAATAATAATGAGTTGATGTTGTTTTTTTTCCTGCGCTGCTATCAGGTTCTTTTGGTCCTGTTCTCTTTTTATATCCGATAATTTTTGTTGATTTTCAAATTCAAGTTGTGTTTTAAGTACTTTTTTTTGTGTTTCAACTCCCTGAAGACTGTCCTTCAGTTTAAAATAATATTTATTCATGGCGTTGGCCTCTTTGTACTTGCCAAGCTTTTCATAGATTTCGCCCAGTACCTGGCTGCTGTTTATGAGACTCTCGGGGTAACCCGATTTTAAATTCATTTCATGCGATTCGTTTGCGTATTTCAATGCAAGTTCAGGTTGCTTCAAGAGAAGATATGTTATTGCCAGGCTGTTAAGGGCGTATGACACGCCGTTTGAGCTTTGAACGGATTTAAATCCGTTCAAACTCTCCTGATAATTTATAAGGGCTTTTCCATAATTGCCATGCTCCTGCATGATTATGCCAAGATTAAGTTTAGCAACAGCAACACCATATTTATTATTGCTTTTGGTACTAACATCAAGGCTTTTCTGATATGCCTGTTCAGCGTTTGCTGTGTCCCCGCTCCACTTATAAATAATACCAAGCTGATTCCAGGCATCGGGGAGATTGCCTTTATCGTCCAATTCTTCATAAATTTTCAGAGCTTTTTTGCAATACTCCATGGCTTTGGTAAACTCATTAATATCGCGATAGGCAACTGCAATGGAAGTGTATGCCCGAGCAATTCCTTTTTTGTCTTTTAGGTTTTCAAATATTACAAGGCCTTTTTGAAAATACGTGAGCGCCTCGCTTCCTTTGCCAATTCTGCTGTAGTAAACACCCATCCCGTTATAAGCGTCTGCCATGCCAGCCTGATCGTTGCATATGCGGAAAGGTTCGATACAAAGCCGGAGATACTTCAATGAAGAGTCTTCCATATTAGCCATCGAGAAATAATAGTTCATGTTGTACAAACTGCTACCCAGTTTCCGGTTAAGGAAAACAGTGCTTAGTTGAGGCTTTGGCGAGGACATTATTTTTTTTGTTTCAGCCAAAAGCCTTCTTGTATAAGCCCAGGAAGTATTAAAATCATCCAGTTGCCCTAATCTTGACAATATTTCAAGTTTTACCGAATCTCTTTTAGTAGAGTGATAAATATGCAACAGCGAATCCAGCTTGCGAATATCTGTTTGCGCTAATGAACTTAGCTCTAACGAGTCAATAAGATAATAGGATGAACTGGCATACTGCGAACGCAGGTTTGTGCCAATAAATAAAAGGAGTAGCAAAAGAACCTTTTTCATAGCGGGGGTAACAAATGTTTAAACCTGTAAATGTATAAATACATTTGGATTTGGTTAAATAGGAATGTATAATGTGCAAAGATTTGAAGCATATAAGCTTCATGTCTTTGCATTGTAAATATCTTTCAGGGGTTATTCTTTTTGTAAATGAGTATAAGCCCCGATAAATTCTTTATGATATTCTTTGGATTTTTCTAATAATTCTCTGTAGGTTTTAACAAAAACCTCGCCTGAGGAAGTATATGTTTTTTCTTTACTTTTGAATAGATTATCCTCTGACTTTTCTCCGCCAATGACATAACAGACTACTTTGGAAAAGCACGTATATTAGTATTATGATCTATAAGAAATTTCTCCTGCTTTTATTGCTTCCGTTATTTATTAATGGGCAAAACTTTCCGGATAAGCCGGCAAATTACGTCACAGATATAGCTGATGTTTTAAGTGAGGAGCAGGAAAGCGCGCTTAACGCAAAATGCAAAGCTTTTGAAGACAGTACCAGCAGCCAGATATTTGTTTATACAGCCCCATCGCTTGAGGGGCAGGACATGACTGTTTTGTGCCAGGAAATTTTTACTAAGTGGGAAATAGGACAAGCCGGAAAGGATAACGGGTTGCTCATTGCCGTTTTTCCTGACAACAGAGAGTTTCGTATTCACACGGGTTACGGATTAGAAGGTGTGTTGCCGGATATTCTTACAAAGAAAATTCAGGATGAAACCATGCGTCCTCATTTTAAAAAGCAGGATTACTTTACCGGTATTTCTGAAGGAATTGATCAACTAATTTATTATTCGAAACATGAGTTTGTACCTGAGAAGGAGAGTAAAACCGGCCTGATTGTATTTATCGCAGTTTTTCTTACAATATGTTATGGTTTAAATGGCATGTTTCTGTGGGCCACACGATCAGGAATAAAAGAAAACACCAAAAAGAGCGAAGCTGCAAAAAAAATGGCGCGTACCCTTGCAAATATTTTCTTTTTTATCCCTTTTGCAGGTGCATTTTTAATGGTAATAATTATGCTGATTTTTGGAACAAAGCGGGGAGGAGGCCGGGGAGGAAGCAGCAGGTCTGGTGGCTGGGGAGGATCATCATCAGGCTCTTCGTTTGGCGGAGGTGGTGGCGGAAGATCAGGTGGTGGCGGAAGCAGCAGCAGCTGGTAAGCGCTCTAAAAATTTAAAATAAACAATAATGAATAAACTTTTACTTTTTCTTCTTTTGTTGTTTCCGTGTTTGGCGGTTCCGCAAACTGTTCCGGAAAAGCCATTGAATTACATAACCGATCAGGCAGGTGTTTTAAACGCGATGCAAATTGAATCGTTAAACAAAAAATTAGCAACGTTTGAAAACAAAACATCCAACCAAATTTTTGTTTACATAGCGCCCTCTTTAAACGACCGTGTTATGAGTGAATTGTGTCAGGAAATTTTTACCAAATGGGAGATAGGAGCAAAGGGGAAAGACAATGGTGTATTAATTGGCATTTTTGTGAACGATCATAAATTCCGCATTCACACAGGTTATGGATTGGAAGGAGCTTTGCCGGATATTCTAACCAAGAGAATACAGGATGAAGAAATGGCCCCATCCTTTAAAAAGAAAAATTATTTTATCGGAATTTTAAACGGGATTAATAAGTTAGAATATTACAGCGAACATGAATATACGGCCGACGATATTAATCCACCTAAACCTAAAAAGGACTATTATTTATTTTGGATTACGCTTCTTGTTTTGTCGCCTTTTTATTTATTTAATCTGTACACCCTTATCAGGTCTTACTATCATTTATTTACCGCAAGAGGCAAGAAGTTTTTAACAGGAAAACGGTTTTGGTACGGCCTTTTATTTTTTGTATTATTTTTTGTTCCCCTCTTCGGAGGACTTGTAATTCTGGCAATCAGTTTTCACACACAACTTTGCCCTCCATACGACAGTGGCCCCAGCCGGGGTTATACAAGTGGGAGCTCGGGATGGAAATCCTCTTCTTCTTCCAGTTCTTCTTCTTCATCCTCTTCATCTTCTTCCTCCGGTGGATCTGGTTTTTCTGGAGGAGGTGGTGGAAGATCGGGTGGAGGCGGAAGCGACAGCTCATGGTAAAAGTTTTTATATTCGCACATGTTTAAGAAAATCCTCCTGTTATTTTTTATTCTGCCGTTGTTATTTCAGGCACAGAACTATCCTGTAAAACCTGCTAATTATATTACTGATGAAGCGGGCGTTTTAAGTGCAGATGAACAAAACGCATTAAACCGAAAACTCAGAACGTTTGAAGATAGTACTTCCAACCAGATTTTTGTTTACCTGGCTCCAACACTTGATGGAAAGGAAATGGGTGAACTGTGTCAGGAAATATTTCATAAATGGGAAATTGGAAGCAAGGGAAAAAATAACGGTGTGTTGATTGGGGTTTTTGTCAACGATCACAAGTTCCGCATTCATACCGGTTATGGATTGGAAGGCGCGCTTCCGGATATTCTCACCAAAAAAATTCAGGATGAAGAGATGCGCCCGCATTTTAAAAAGAACGATTATTATGCTGGAATAGATGCTGGAATAGATAAGCTCATTTATTATTCGGCACACGAATATAAGGCGGATGAAAAGAAGGACTGGACAATGGGTGATTATGTGTTAGCCGGACTCATCGGCTACTTCCTGAACGTTGTATTTTTATTAATTGTTATTTACCACGTTGTTAGCCGTGAGAAAAAAGAGCAGAGTAAGAAAAAGAAAAAGCAAAGCAAGCCATGGCCGAAGTGGTTGCTGATAACCATTGCGGTGACCTTCGCGGCGATACCTTGCGCGGGCGCTATCTTATTGTTTATTATGATGGCTATGGTTGGAAATTTTAGCATGCCGAGAACAAAAGATAGACGTGAGAGTGATTCTTCATCATCTTCGTATACTTCTTACGACAGTTCTTCTTCGTGGAGTAGTAGTGATTCATCTTCCGATTCGGGCTCCGGCTTTGATGGTGGAGGTGGAGGGGATTCAGGAGGTGGAGGAAGTGATAGTAGCTGGTAAATTAAATTTTATTTCATGAGAAACGTTTTGCAGTAGAAGCAATCAGCATAATTAATATTGAACCAACGAAAGCAAGGGTCATATCTTTTTGCGCGTCCCATACATCACCTTGCGTGCCGAGATAGGCAACGCCTTCTGATGGAAAGAAAATATCTGCCACCAGCCATTCGATAATTTCATAGGCTCCGCTGAAGGATAAAGTTATTTCGCAAGGCAATACCCAGCAAACCCAGTTGGGCCATTGAAAATGATTTTTAAAATAATCACGCATTGGATACGCCAGCATAAAACCAAAACTAAAATGCACAATTCGGTCGTAATGATTTCTCTCCAGGTGAAAAGTATCCTTTAACCAATAGCCAAAAGGGTTTTCCGCATAAGTATATTTTGCGCCATAAACATGCAGGCACAAATAAACAGTTATGAGCACATAACTCAGATCTGAGAACTTTAATTTTTTATATGTAAAAGTTAACACACTCAAAAAAATAAAAACGAGCGCGTTCTCTGTAAACCAATTGGTGAGATTAGATGTGCCAATTAACGTAGAAGACCATATTGCAAAAAATGTAAGCGCGCAAATTTGCAATAAACGATTGCTTTTAAAATGTACCCTGTCCTGAAGGGAAGCTGTTGTTACTTTTATCATTGCGTATTAAAATAATCCTTCGAGGGTTGAATCGTCAACCAAATTTGGAAGTGTTACTTTCAGGTCAGGAGTTCTTTCCATTTCACGTTTAATAGCGAATAAGGCTTCTTTATTACGTGCCCAGCTTCTGCGTGCAATTCCGTTATTTACATCCCAGAACAACATTGATTTTAATCTTCTGTCGGAATCAGCGCTTCCATCCAGTACCATTCCAAAACCTCCGTTAATTACTTCGCCCCAGCCAACACCACCACCGTTGTGTAAGCTGATCCATGTTGCGCCACGGAAACCATCACCAACAAAATTTTGTACGGCCATATCAGCAGTAAATTTGCTTCCATCGTAAATGTTTGATGTTTCACGATATGGAGAATCAGTGCCACTTACATCGTGATGATCGCGTCCTAATACAACCGGTGCAGAGATTTCTTTTTTAGCAATTGCTTTATTAAAAGCTTCTGCAATTTTTATTCGTGCTTCGCTGTCGGCATATAAGATCCTTGCCTGCGAACCCACTACCAGATTATTTTTCATAGCATCACGAATCCAAACAATGTTATCGCTTAATTGTTGTTTGATTTCTTCGGGAGCTGTTTTAAACATTTCTTCAAGAACAGACAAAGCGATCTGATCGGTCTTTCTCAAATCTTCTTCCTTAGCGCTGGTGCATACCCAACGGAAAGGACCGAAACCGTAATCAAAACACATTGGTCCTAAAATATCCTGTACGTATGAGTTGTATTTGAATTCTTTGCTGTTCTTTTTAAACACATCACCGCCGGCGCGCGAAACTTCAAGCAGGAAGGCGTTTCCATAATCAAAAAAGTACATGCCTTTAGCATTCAATGCGTTCACCGCGTTAATATGACGCACTAAACTTTTCTGAACTTCTTTTTTAAATTGTTCAGGTTGCTCGGCCATCATTACGTTGCTGTCTTCAAACGAAATCCCCACCGGATAATATCCTCCGGCCCATGGGTTATGCAGTGAAGTTTGATCTGATCCGATATCTACTTTAAAATCTTCCTTTGCCAGTTTTTCCCACAGATCAACAACATTACCCTGATAGGCAATACTTACCGCTTCTTTATTATTCATTGCCTGTTTTGTTCTTGCAAGCAGTTTATCAAGATCGGTGTAAACTTCATCTACCCATCCCTGCGAGTGACGCGTTTTAACAGCTTTAGGATTTATTTCTGCGGTAATGGAAACAAGTTCTGCAATTCTTGCTGCTTTTGGTTGGGCGCCGCTCATACCACCAAGTCCGCAGGTAACAAATAATTTTCCTTTTCTTTCTTCTTCGGTTTTAAATTTCTTTCTCGCAGCGTTCATAACGGTTATGGTGGTGCCGTGAACAATTCCCTGCGGACCGATATACATAAAGCTGCCGGCAGTCATTTGTCCGTACTGCGTTACGCCAAGCGCGTTAAACCGTTCCCAGTCATCCTGCTTGCTGTAATTCGGTATCATCATTCCATTTGTAACAACAACGCGCGGGGCATCTTTGTGTGAAGGAAATAAACCCATTGGATGACCGCTATATAAAACAAGGGTTTGTTCATCGGTCATAGTTGCAAGATACTGCATGGTTAACAGGTACTGCGCCCAGTTTTGAAACACCGCGCCGTTTCCACCATACGTAATTAATTCGTGCGGATGTTGTGCTACCGCGTAATCCAGGTTGTTGCTAAGCATGTGCATAATAGCGGCAGCCTGCAAACTTTTATATGGATATTCAAGAACCGGCCTTGCATATATTTTATAATCAGGACGAAAACGGTACATATAAATACGTCCGTATGTTTTTAATTCCTGTGCAAATTCTTTTGAGAGTTCGGCGTGATGCTTTTGTGGAAAATATCTTAAGGCGTTTCTTATCGCTAATTTTTTTTCATCAGCGCTCAGGATATCTTTACGTTTAGGCGCGTGATTGATTTCTTTCTCATAAGGTTTAGCAGGTGGTAATTCAGATGGAATACCTTTTAAAACAGCTGCCTTGAATTGCTCTGATGTCATATGTTAAGATCGAATTTACAAACTTTAAATCTACCAAAAAGGAAGGAATAGAGGCGAATGAAAATTCAGGAATTATTTATCCTCTTTCTTTTTATCAAACAAGCCTGTTTTTCTATTATAACCGTACGGACAATGCTTGCAGCCGCTCTTGCAGCAATAGCCACGCTTTAAATGATATTTCTCGGTAAAAATAATGTAGCCTTCAGGACTGTAATAAAAGTCCTCCGGATCAAGATCTTTTTTAAACATGGGAGAGCAGCAAAAAAGAAATTACTCCAGGCGTTTGATGGTGCAACCGATAGATTTGGTTTCCTGTGTAGTAGGTTTTGCACCTTTAACGAGGGCTGTAAGCGCATCTTTAAGGTATGGAACTTTAACAGCCGCAGGATCTTTAACATTATCGTCGATAGCGCCTTTATAAATTAAACCTTTTGCGTCAAATAAAAAACATTGCGGCGTACGTGTAGCGCCAAAAGCGTTTGCGAGCTGACTTTTAGTATCTACTGTATAAGCGCACTTTAATTTTTGGGCGGCATAATAAGCTGTCATTTTTTCAAAGCTGTCATCTTCGGTTCTCTGAGCTTCGTTGCTGTTAACAAGAATGCAGCCAATTCCATTAGCCAGGCAGTAATCAGAATATTCTTTAATGCGCGATTCGCTAAGTTTAACATAGGGGCAGGTGTTACAGCTAAATATAACCAAAAGACCTTTTGCAGTTTTTGCATCGTTAAGAGAAACTTCTTTTCCGGAAACATCCTTCATTTTATAATCTCCCTGTGGAATAGGGGAGTTAAGAGGAAGTTCATCAAATGCCGCTTTATTTATAAAGGAAAACGTAAAAGCGCAAACCGCTATTAAAATAAACAATACTGAAATTTTATTTTTCATTTTTGATCGTTCTTTTGAATACCTGAAATTACGAAATTTTAAGTTAAGATGGCGACCTCCGCGGCCCACAAATGTTAAAAACAGGAACTAAATAATCTTTAGAGGCTGCAACTATTAATTAACCATTAGTTAATATTATTGGAAATCATCATTTTAAGAATTTAAATACATTTGAATAGAAAAAGTGAACATCCTAATGGAGGTTAAACCTGCTCCCCCGGGTTTAAGAAATCCCTAACCGCTTTTGATTTACTTAAACGTAAATGAATAAAGTAGTTATATCGGTAATAATTTTCCTTTTCTTTTTAAACGGTATCGCGCAGGTATCAACTTCAGGCTGTACTTTAAACGGAGGCATGAGTGTATATGGAGTATGTACAGGTACTGATGCAACCAATGGCTATACTACTTCAACGGCGGGAATTGGATGCACATCAGGCTGTAATCTTACAATGTACAATGCTTTTGGCACTATGTGCAATGGAAGCCCGTTTAATGGCAATTGTAATAATCAGGCATCAAGTGGAGGGCACCAGCTCATAACAACTACTTTTGATTTACCTGCAGGATGTACCGCTGCAATTGCGGCGGAATTTAAACCGAGAGCGGGCTGCACGAACGCGGGGGTTGATGCCAATGATTATATTCAGGTGCAGGGAAATGGAGGCACTTCTTCTTCACCGAATCCAAATACAGGAACGGGCTCATCAAATGCCAGTGTGTCTATCACCTTTACCCAAACCGGTGGAAGTTTTACCATACGGCTTAATGCTAATCGAAGTGAAGAAATTGCAACGTGGACCATTAACCTATCGGGCACATGCGGCACCAACTGTAACGGTGTATTACCGATAAGCCTGACAGATTTTATAGGAAAGGTACATGAAAACACAATTGTCCTGAATTGGATTGTTGCGAGTGAATTAAATGTAATTTATTATCAGATTGAGAAAAGTTTTGATGGGATAAATTTCAATCCTATAACAACAGTGCCTTCTATTGCGGGAAGTTCGGGCAACTATAATCTTTCATATCAGGCAATAGATCATGAGCCTGTAAAAGGAATAAACTATTACCGGCTTGTAAATACTGATGCGGATGGCAGCATTCAATCTTCCAGAATAATTTCGGTTTTATATCAGGTTACAGGTGCAAATGAGTTAACCGTTAATATAAATGGTGATCAGGTAAATATTATTCTACCGGAAACAATCCCTTCAAAAACTATTGTAATAACAGATGTTAGCGGCCGGATTATTAAACGAATCGTTAATAATAGTGAAAACAAGATTATTACATTTTCGGGGGCAGACTTATCCGGGGGCCTGTACCTTGTGGGATTGGAAGGCGAAATGGGCATTCCTTATAAAAAACTAATAGTTAACTGATGGTTTATTAAAATCACAATGTTTAAATTCTGTATCTTTTTCTTAAGCGCCGCGTTCTTCTATTCTGCATATTAGCTTATTGGAAAATCAGCCTGAAATAAAGCCCCGCAAACCTTTTTATAAAAGAATTTTCAGGTTGTTCATCTGGGTCGTGATATTTTTTCTGGTCCTTGTTATCACCGGTGTTAGTTTGGTTTTTGTTTATGAGGATGAAGTGAAGGGACTGGTTATTAAAGAACTGAATAAACATCTTAAAACGGAAGTAAGGATAGATCCAAAAAATATCGATCTTACTTTTATTTCCACTTTCCCAAAATGCGCCATCGAGTTTAAAAACCTTACCGCCATGGAATCATGGCAGAGGAAAGACAAAGACACTTTAGCCTTTGTTGAAAAACTTCAGCTTAAGTTTAGCATTAAAGATATTTTCGAAAAGAAATATGATGTAAAACAGATTAGTATTTCCGACGCGTGGTGTGCCTTAAAGCAGGATAAGAATGGAAACGTAAATTATTTAATATGGGATAATACCGCCGCTGGCAGAGGTTCTCAGGATAGCCTGCAGTTTAAGCTGGAAGATATTTCGATAAAAAATTTCAGGATCACTTACAAAAACAGCGTTGATAAAATCAATACACGTTTCCTAATTAATGATCTGACTTTTGCAGGAAAATTTTCGGAAAGCAATTATGAATTAACCACCAGTGGAAAAGTATTTTTAAACACATTTTCTGTCAACAAACTTAATTACCTGAAAGAAAAAAACCTGAAACTGGATGTAGCGCTGGATGTAAATAATAACAGTTACGTTTTTAAAAAGGCCGAGATAGGATTAAATGAAATGCTATTTAATCTGAATGGGGATTTGCTTTACAAAGACAGTCTTCAAAAGCTTACGCTTAATTACCAGGCAAAGAATCTTGATATTGAAGCTATATTATCTCTGCTGCCTGAAAAGTATAAAAAAAACATTGCTGATTATAAAAGTACCGGAGAGTTTTTTGCAAAAGGCAAATTCCAATATGCAAATGGAACTCCTGTACGCATTAATTCACAATTCGGAATTAAGGAGGCTTCTGTAGAATATGTTCCTAAAAACGCAAAGCTTACCAACGTTAACCTTAACGGAGAGTTATTACTTAACGGAAAAGAAAGTGTTTTAAAGTGGTCTGATTTCCACGCTACACTTAACGGTGATAAAGTAAACGGCAATTTTTTAATGAAAGATTTCAATGACCCTTATATTGAAATTAAAAGCGACGCGGATATTAACCTGCAAAATTTATACGCCTTCTGGCCAATTGATACACTTGAAAAACTGGAAGGACATTTAAAATTTGCCGGTGAAATTAAAGGATTGCTAAAAGATATCAGGCAAAACACTTTTTCGGATAAACTTTTTCTTGATTTGGCAATTGATGCTGAAAAACTGAACGCGCGTTTTAAAAAAGACGCTAATGACATCTCACTCGAATCCTGCCGCGTTATTGCGCGTGAACGCAATATCATGGTTGAAAAATTCAGGTTACTTAGAGGGAAATCTGATCTGGATCTGCAGGGTGAAATTCCGGGTTTGTTTAATTATATACTGGACAGAAATGCGCCGCTGCAAATACGCGGGAAATTATACAGCAATACCATTGTGATGGAAGATTTACTGTTTGGTTCAGGGAATTCTTCAGCGTCAAATGAAGAGGAATTTAATGTTCCTTCCAATTTAAATCTTATTTTGGACGCAGACATAAAGCAATTCTCTTTTGGAAAATTTAGTGCTTCGGCAATCAATGGCAATTTTGAATTAAAAAATCAAAAGGCAATGGTTAGCGATATGCAGTTTAAAACCATGGACGGAAACGCAATCGTTAATCTTCTTGCAGACGCTTCAGGCAAGGAGCTGGAAGTTTCATTACAGGCTCAGTTAAACAGTATTAATGTTAAACAGCTTTTTACCCAAATGAATAATTTTGGACAAACAACTTTACAGGATAAAAATATAAATGGCCTGGTTAACGCTACTATTGACTTTTCAGGCAATTGGGATAAAAAATTAAACCCCTTGTATAATTCCATTTTAGCAAACAGTGATCTTGCAATTGATAAAGGCGAGCTTAACGATTTCAAGCCACTTGAAAGCCTGGCACGGTTTGTTGACCTGCAGGAATTAAAACGAATCCGTTTCTCTACACTAAGCAGTTCTATCCAGATTAAGAAAGGGGTAATTAAAATTCCGCAAACAACCATTAAGAACTCTGTATTAAACCTTGACTTTAACGGCACTCATAGTTTTAATAATGATATTGATTATCACATCCGCTTATTAATAAGTGAATTGTTAGCCAAGAAAAGAAAAACTGATGATGAATTTGGCCCGGTTGAAAATGATCCGGATAACAGGCGTAGTGCCTTTATTCTTATGACTGGCAATGTGGATAATCCAATAATTAAATACGATAAAACCGGCTTGAAACAAAAAATTAAAGAAGATATTAAACAGGAAAAACAAAACCTGAAACAACTCTTTAAAGAAGAATTCGGAGCATTTAAAAAAGATACAGCAAAGGTTAAATCCGGATCGAAATCCGATCAGAAATTTGAACTTGAAAAACCAGGCAATAATCCGCCTAAAAAAACGTTAGAAGTAAAGAAAAAGGACGATGAGGATGATGATTTCTGAGAAGAAGGAACTGCTGCGAAAATCCCGAATATAAAGTATATTTATAAGACATTTTAAAGTGAACATTTACACCAAAAAACAACGTTGGAAACTGGTACTGGCTGCCATTGCCTTTCTTATTGTAATTGCTTCCCTGTGGTACACGAATAGTCTTGTAAAACAAATCAGGGATGATGAGAAACGTAAGGTAAAACTATGGGCAAAGGCTGTTCAGAAAAAAGCCAATCTCGTAAAATTTACCAACGACCTGTTTGAACAAATAAAACTGGAGGAGCGAAAAAAGGCGGAGCTTTATGCGGAAGCAACGCGTCAAATCTCAACCGGTAAGGGAGATGTAGAGTTTGTTTTAAAAGTATTACAGGAAAACACAACTGTACCCGTAATTCTCACCAATGAAAAAGATGAGATCAGTTCTTCAACGGCTTCCCGTAATCTTGATACGTTAAGGGAAAAGGATACAACCTATTTGCGTGAACAGCTGCGCCTGATGAAAAAGTTATATCCTCCTGTGGAAATTGAAGTATACAAAGGAATCAGGCAGCGGCTTTATCATAAAGACAGTAAAGTGTTCACCGATATTCAATTGGCGTTTGATAGCCTTACCAGGTCCTTTATTGACGAGGTGGCCGAGAATACCGCGGCGGTGCCTGTGATTTATACAGACTCTACCCAGACAAAAGTGATTCATAAAAATGAAAAGATACAACTAAGCAGCATTAACACGCCGGAAAAATTAAAGGAAATGCTTAATGATCTGGCGCATCAAAACGAGCCGATCAAAATTATCCTCAAAGAAGGCGAAAAGCATTATATTTTTTACGCGGAATCAGAAATTTTAACGCGTTTGCGCTGGTATCCTTTCGTGCAGTTTGGAGTGATAGGTTTCTTTTTACTAATCGCGTATATTTTGTTCAGTACAGCGCGTAAAGCCGAGCAGGACCAGGTTTGGGTTGGCATGAGCAAGGAAACAGCCCATCAGCTGGGAACACCGCTTTCTTCACTAATGGCATGGAATGATCATTTGCGAAGCATGGGTGTTGACGAAACTATTGTAAATGAAATGCAGCGCGATGTAAAGCGTTTAAATACAATTACCGACCGCTTCAGTAAAATTGGATCACAGCCTGAACTTACAAATGAAAATGTGAATGAAATCATATCTAATTCCGTTGAATATTTAAAAAGCCGTACCTCCAAAAATGTGAAATATTTTATTGAACTTCCTAACGAACCTCTTTACGCGCAGGTATGCGTGCCTTTGTTTGAGTGGGTGATTGAAAATATTTGCAAGAATGCTGTGGATGCAATGAGCGGAAAAGGTGAGATATATGTTACTGTAAAAGATATTCCCGAAGGCGTGAACATTGATATCAGAGATACAGGGAAAGGAATTCCCAAATCTAAATTTAAAACCGTGTTTGAGCCTGGCTTTACAACCAAGCAACGCGGCTGGGGCCTTGGCTTAAGCCTTTGTAAACGTATTATCGAAAATTATCATGGCGGCAAGATTTTTGTGTTAAACAGTGAAGTAAATAAAGGCACAACGTTCAGAATAACCCTTAGAAGATTTTAACCTTTTTTTCGGAAGAGTAGTTCCTGTAATCCGCCCAATAATTAGTAATTTTAGTTTGACTAAATGAAAAAAATTACACTCATTCTATTCGCGTTTTTGCTTTTGACAGGAAACAGTTTTGCTTCTTATGTCCTTATTCCAATGGATGAAACGCAGAAAAACCACTTAAAAGCATATGGTCTGGCATACTGGGCCCTTAAGGGAGAGCTGGAGATTCATTGGCTTACCAATTACAGGGGCGGAAGCTTTTTAATACCAAACGCAAAGCCGGTTTCCAATGAATGTGTTATCAGGGGGATATCCTACGAAACAATTTCCGATGCTCAGAAAAATTCAATTCTTGCGGAGATTGCTAATCCGGAAGTTAATCAGGATGCTGTAAAACTGGAGAAAGCGCCAAAAATTGCAGTGTATTCACCAAAAGGCAAACAACCCTGGGACGATGCTGTAACACTTGTTTTAAAATACGCGGAGATACCTTACGATGTGGTTTATGACGAAGAAGTATTTCTGGACAAACTAAAAGATTACGATTGGCTGCATTTACACCATGAGGATTTTACCGGGCAGTATGGAAAATTCTACGGCCAGTTTGCTTACGCTGCCTGGTACCAGAATGAAGTAAAAGAAAATGAAACTATGGCAAAGAAACTTGGCTTTGAAAAAACTTCGCAAATGAAGTTACACACTGCCAAAAAAATTAAAGAATTTGTTTTTAACGGAGGGTTTCTGTTTGCGATGTGCAGCGCCACCGATAGTTATGATATTGCCTTGGCAGCTGAGGGTATTGATATTTGTGAAACTGTATTTGATCACGACCCAATGGATAAAAGCGCGAACAGCAAACTTGATTTTTCAAAAGGATTCGCGTTTGAAAACTATAAGTTAAGCATGAACCCAATGGAGTATGAATATTCAACCATTGATACTTACGGTTCACGCAGGAATTACGGAATGAATCAAAAAACAGATTTGTTCACACTGTTTGAATTTTCAGCCAAATGGGATCCTGTTCCAACAATGCTGTGCCAGAATCACACCAGTACCATTCAGGGTTTTTGGGGACAAACCGCAGGCTTTGATAAAAAGTACATCAAGAAAAATGTTTTGATTATGGGTGAAGCAAAAGCGTTTAACGAAGCGCGCTATATTCATGGAGAGCATGGAAAAGGTACCTGGACATTTTATGCGGGCCATGATCCTGAAGATTACGAGCATAGAGTAGAGGAGCCTCCTACAGATTTATCACTTCATCCTAACTCGCCCGGTTACAGGCTGATATTGAACAATATTCTATTTCCTGCTGCCAAAAAGAAAAAACAAAAAACCTGATTTATGAACTTTATTATAAAAATTCTTATCTCGGCACTGGCTGTATTTTTGGTTGCGCAGATTGCTCCGGGTGTTGAAGTTACCGGTTATGTTCCTGCTATTTTGGTTGCGGTGGTTCTTGCGTTTTTAAACCAAATTGTAAAACCAATATTTACAATTCTAACTATTCCAATTACAATATTTACACTTGGATTTTTTCTTCTTGCTATTAACGCGTTTATGATTATGCTTGCCGGAAAACTGGTTCCTGACTTTCACGTAAATGGTTTCTGGCCGGCGCTTTTGTTTAGTCTTATTCTTTCTGTTATCACCAGCATTCTGAATGGTTTGTTTGGAGTGAGGGCGGATGAAAACCGCGACAGCCAATAAAAAAGGCCCTTTCGGGCCTCTACTTTAAAAGCTTAGAATATTTTATTTATCAAATTTATTGAAATCTGCCGGTACTTTTAAACTGGCCTCATCCGGAATGTTTTTACTGATCTTAACTACTTCAAGTTTAGAAATGGTTTTACCATCACTTATTTGTTTTTCTTCACTCAATAGCGGCATGCTGCCTTCGGCTAATCCGGTAATCTGGTTAAAGTAAACACTTTGTTTATCCTTACGGTTCCACAGTTTAACCATTGGAATAAAAAAACCGAATTTCTCGGACGTTATCCAATATGTTATGACTGTGTTTTCTTCTGTATTCTTTACAATATATTCCTGGCATTTTATGCCCTGGATAGTTTTTGTTCCTGTGCCCTTAGACACTTCACATTTACCATGGATAATAGGCGGTGTTTCGCTTTTGTGTTCTCCCCAAACTTTTCTTTTTGGATTTACCCATTTTATATTGTTATTAGCAATATCAATAATATAACTGCCTTCAATGTTACCGCTTTTTTTACCATACTGATCCAGTTTTACCAGTTTATCCTTAATAAAATAAGTATTATTGAGTGTGTCTTTCAGAGTATAAAATTTAAAATCAATACTTCCGTTAAAGCCCTGCGAATAACCCGTTGCCATGAACATTACAGAGGCCGCGATAATAAAAAACTTTTTCATAAATGAATTTTTGAACAACTAATATATGTATTTTAGTGTAACAGGAATGAAAAAAAATTCACAAAAAACCGGAACCTGGGCAGAAGAGAAGGCGGTGAAATTTTTAATTGAAAAAAATTACAGCATCCTCGCCAGAAACTGGCGGTTTAAAAAGTATGAAATAGACATTATTGCCCGTGATAAGCAAACCCTGGTTTTTGTTGAGGTGAAAGCCCGCAGCACCGATGCCTTTGGGGAACCCGAAGTATTTGTAAACCGCCAAAAACAAAGATTCCTTATAGCTGCCGCTAACCAATACCTGCTTGAAAACAACATAGAGCTTGAATCGCGCTTCGATATCATTTCTATTTTAGTAATTAATAACAATATAACTGTAAAACATTTAGAGGATGCTTTTTATCCCTCGCTTAAGTAACGTACCTTTGGCAAATGGGTAAATTTAACAAACCGTCAAGGGCGTTCTCCGATAGAAAAAAGCCGGATTATAAAAAAACATCAGGCAGATCTTTTAAAAAAGATTCGGGTTCAGATAAAGATGAAAAAAAGGAAGGCTATAAAGCTAAACGCTCATTTTCTAAAAATAAGGAATTGAGAAAAAGCCCGGGTTTTAAATCCCGCAGCAAATACGGCTCATCAGATAAATTTAAAAAAGACGATAGCTTTAAAGAAAAACGTCCTTACGGAACGGGCAGGAACTTTAAAAAAGATGGTGGTTCATCAGAGGATGACCGCTCCTATAAACGAAACGACAAGTATTCGGATAAGGAAAAGAAATTCTCACGTTCAACTGATAAATCAGAAAGATTTAAAAAAGACAGAGACTTTAAAGAAAAGAAGCCTTACGACAGGGAAAGAAGGTCAGATGACGGAGAGAAAAGGTTCTCACGTTCTAACGATAAATCTGAACGCTTTGGTAAAGACAAAGATTTTAGAGAAAAACGTCCTTATAACCGTGAAGAAAAATCGGGTAGCGAAGGTGAAAAAAGATTCACCCGTTCATCAGAAAAGTCAGAAAGATTCAGTAAAGACCGTGACTTTAAAGAAAAACGTTCTTATGATCGTGATGAAAAGCATGGTAGCAATCGCGATTCTGGTGAAAAACGTGTAAAATATGATGAGTTTGAGGAAGGCAGAAGCTTTTCAAAAGGCTATAAAAAAGAATACATCAAGGAGAAAAAATCTCCTACTAAAAGCAAACCTAATCCTGATGGATTAACCCGCTTAAATAAATATCTCGCAAATGCCGGTATTGCCTCACGCAGGGAAGCTGATACGCTGATAAAAAGTGGTGTAGTGAAAGTTAACGGCGTTCCAGTTACAGAAATGGGCTTTAAAGTGAAACCCGGAGATACTGTAACGTATGGCGATTCAGCAGTAAAGAGCGAACGTAAAGTATATTTGTTATTGAATAAGCCAAAAGATTATATCACAACAGTGGATGATCCACAGGAACGCAAAACGGTTATGGATCTTATAGAAGATGCGTGCAAAGAGCGTGTTTATCCGGTTGGCCGCCTCGATCGGAATACAACCGGCCTGCTTCTATTCACCAACGATGGCGAGCTCACTAAAAAATTAACTCATCCAAAGCACGAAATAAAAAAAGTATATCATGTAAGTCTTAACAAAGGTCTTAAACCCGAGGACTTCAAATCTATTATCGAAGGAATTGAATTGGAAGATGGAATGATTAAAGCCGATGATCTTGCGTTTGTAGGAGAAGGAAAAAAAGAAATTGGAATTGAAGTACACAGCGGACGTAACCGTATTGTGCGTCGTATTTTTGAGCATTTAGGATACGATGTGTTAAAGCTGGACCGCGTTGTGTTTGCAGGACTTACAAAAAAAGACCTGCCACGTGGCAAATACCGCTTCCTTACTGCAAAAGAGGTAAATTTCCTGCAAATGATTGGATAAAATTTAGTACTTTTATTTTTGTTAAATCAATATCAGAACTCTTAAAATTGTTATAATAAATGTGTGGGATTGTAGGATATATTGGTAACCGCGAGGCTTATCCAATTTTAATCAAAGGCCTTCAGCGTTTGGAATACAGGGGATATGACAGCGCAGGTGTTGCAATGATAACAGCCAAAGGCGAGCTAAATGTTTACAAACGTAAGGGTAAGGTTAGCGAACTGATTGACTTTGCGAAAGAAAAAGATAAAAGCGGCAACATTGGTATTGGCCATACCCGTTGGGCTACACACGGAGAGCCTAACGACGTAAATTCTCACCCCCACTACTCCCAAAGCAAGAATTTGGTGATGATCCATAATGGTATCATCGAGAATTACGCTTCCATAAAAGAAGGTTTAAAAAAACGCGGTCACACATTTCTCTCGCAAACAGATACCGAAGTGCTTGTTCATTTAATCGAAGAGATTCAACAGCACGAAGGCATGAAACTTGGACACGCTGTAATTGCAGCGCTGAATCAGGTTATTGGCGCTTATGCCATTGTGGTAATGGATAAGAACGATCCGGATACACTTATCGCGGCTAAAAAAGGGAGTCCGATGGTGATAGGTATCGGCTCGGATGATTTTTTTATAGCGAGCGATGCTTCACCAATTATTGAATATACAAAAAACGTGGTTTACCTGGAAGACGAGCAGGTTGCAATTGTAAGAAGAGGCCAGGATCTTAAAATAAGAAACTTAAAGGATAAGGAAATAACACCTTTTGTTCAGGAGTTAACTTTAGAACTTGAATCGATTGAAAAAGGCGGGTATGACCATTTCATGCTGAAGGAGATTTATGAGCAGCCGCGATCGGTAATGGACAGTATGCGCGGAAGGCTTAATTCCGAGAAAGGTTTTGTTAGGGTTGGTGGCATTGTTGATCATGAAAAGAAATTTGAAAAAGCAAAACGCATTATCTTTGTTGCTTGCGGTACTTCATGGCATGCGGGGCTTGTTGGTGAATATTTGTTTGAAGAACTTGCGCGCCTTCCGGTTGAAGTAGAATACGCTTCTGAATTCAGGTACCGTAATCCAATTATATACCAGGATGATATTGTAATAGCCATATCACAAAGTGGCGAAACCGCAGACACGCTTGCGGCAATTGAACTTGCGAAATCAAAAGGAGCCACAGTTCTTGGAGTTTGTAACGTTGTGGGTTCATCTATCGCGCGCGCTACTCATGGAGGAAGCTACACACATGCCGGTCCAGAGATTGGTGTTGCTTCAACCAAAGCTTTTACCGCACAGGTAACTGTACTTACATTAATGGCACTGCATGTTTCAAGAGTGCGCGGCACAATAACAGAAACCCGTTACAGGCAATTGCTTTACGAAATGGAGGCTGTGCCTTCAAAAATTGAAGAAGTATTGAAGCTTAATGATCAAATTAAGAAGATTGCATACACTTATAAAGATTCAGGCAACGCGTTATATCTGGGTCGTGGTGTTTCCTTTCCTGTGGCGCTTGAAGGGGCCCTTAAGCTAAAAGAAATATCTTATATACACGCCGAAGGTTATCCTGCCGCTGAAATGAAGCACGGACCAATTGCTTTAATTGACCAGGAAATGCCGGTGTTTGTAATTGCAACCAAAGGACCTAATTACGAAAAAGTGGTAAGTAACATCCAGGAAGTTAAAGCACGGAAAGGAAAGATAATAGCTGTTATTACTGCCGGCGATAAGGAAGTTAAGCAAATGGCTGATATATGTGTTGAGGTTCCTGAAACTGATGAATTACTTGTTCCACTTATTTCAGTTATTCCTTTGCAATTGCTTTCTTATCACATCGCCGTAATGCGCGGTTGTAATGTAGATCAGCCACGAAATCTTGCAAAAAGCGTAACAGTAGAGTAATGCTTAAATATGCAATAATTGCTTTAATAGGCTGTTGTTGTGTGTTTGCAAGGTCACAATCATCAATTGTTTTCAGTAAAACATTTCAAACCAAAAAACGAAATGTTCCTATTGCGATACTTAATAATCATCCTGGTTATTTTCATGTTTTACGCTACAATAAAATTGTTCATGATTTTGTGATTGAGCGAAGGGGAAAACCAAACGCCGAAATCCTTGCTTTTACAGCTTTAAAATTAGATAGTATTAATACTGCTGCTTTCAACTATGAGAAGCTGGACTATCAGCTATTTGAAGTGGATTATAAACTTTATTTCATTTTTGAAAAAGTTCTTAATCATAAACACACTATTTATCTTAAAATAATTGATACTACCGGAAGAACCAGTGGGTTTACCGAACTGGGCAATCTTGAAAAAGAAGCAGCCGCTATTGATCTGCGATTTAAATTTGAACGTGTTGCTAATAATAATCTCCTTATTGTTGGAGAAGTGGATTACTCGAATGGTGTTACTAAAAAGGCCGTTACCTTACTGGATTTAAAAACACTAAAGCCAATATGGATAAAAAAGATCCCGCATCATAACAGCGTTACTGAAATTACAAATGGCTTTACAACAAATGCAAACAACGATTTATTTTATGTTCATTATTTAATTAAATCACTTTTTATGGTGAAGCGGGGCGTGACCGAACAAAGGATCATTCAGGAGTTTGGCCCGGTAAGCGTGGTGAGAAGTAATTCTGAATCAAAAGAAATTGAAAAACATGTACTAAGCCTGCAAAAGGTTGAAGCAATTTACAACGCAACACTTGTTCCTTATAACAATGATGTGGTTTATACCGGCCACGTGGTTTCAGAAGACATAGGAAAACATGTTTATCTCCATACCGAAAGAGTAGACCATAATAATCAAAAGGTTTATGCTATTAATAATGATCTTAGTTCTGAGGTGAACGATCAACTTACGTTTTACGATGGAACTGATTATAAAGACGCAGGCTATAAAAATTATACTTTGAAGAAATCCTTTCTGAATGGTGGTAGATTATTTTATATTACTGAACGAAAGCAGGAAAATTCTTACAAAGAACTTTTGGTTTGGAACATTGACCTTGAAAGTGGAAAAGCTATCCCCAGAGTAGTTCCCAGAAAAATATTTTATTTTGATGACCGGACACGCTTTAGAAAACTTGGTGAATGCATGCCTGTATTTAAAAACAACTTATTGAATATTTATATTCTTGAAGAGCCTTCTAATTTTAAAACTCCACCCGAAGGATTTAAATATCACGATTACAGGAAGCAAACCAGCGTATGGGGTGGTAATGTTGTAAACTTCACCACTGGCGATAATGCTGCTTTCACTAAAAAACTGATTTACGCTAACCGTAACTTCGATCTTATTCCGTTAGATTATACTTCCGAATGTAAAACGGATGAGGCTTTTTATTTTAATGAGGGTAAACTTGAGAAGTTTGGTTTTATTTCTTTAACGAGTCCTTAGCTACTCTTTGCGCTTCCATTTCAGATAAACGCTCTAAAACATTATCATATACTTCTTTATAAACCTCGGGATGGCGGGAATAAAATGCCACTGACGAATCGTATTGTGTTTTGGTGATGTTATTTTCTTTCAGGGGATCAAAGGCATAGGCAGAATCCATTTTTTCAATTCTGAGATTCTTCACATTAAGATTTGCAGCGCTCTCGGCCAGAGTCATATCTAATAAAACCTTTGCGTATTGTTCCCTGTTTAGAATGTTGTCTGGAATTTTGAGTTCTGCGTCTTCACTATTACATGAAAAGAAAAGCACTGTTATAAGTAACAGACTAATAAATGATTTCAAACAACTTTTATTGGTTCGCAATTTCATAATCTCCTTCCTTGTTCACCTTTGTTTTTGGCATGTATTTTTGTTCTTCAAAAAATTCATACGCGCTTTTTAAAGTCGTCCAAAATTTTATTTTCTCTTTATCTCCGGTTTTATTTAGTGCGGCCCAGTTAGCGTCGTTAAAACGGCATGGATACATGCTTAAAGTAATTGGGTTGTTGTTATTCTTTGATTCTACACACAAAATATATAATTCTTCAATTGGTTCGTTTTCAATAGGAATGCATCCAATAGTAACGCAGTTGCCATGAATCATAATATCTCCGCCTGGCCTGCTACCCTTTGCTTTAATACGATCGCTCTGATTGGGATAATTTACTTTTAAACCAAGATGATAATCACTCATTGGGTTAAACCATGAAATTTCGTAGAAGCCTTCGGGCACCTGTCCATCACCCTCTCTCCGTTTCGGTCCGAGATCGCCGCTGGAAGCGCAGATCTTAAAGGTTTTTATTAATGTGTATTTTTGATCTCCTTTATTTCTTGCCCACAGCTCCAGCTGTTTTTCATATTTAAAATTTCGCAAATGTATTTCAAAGTTCTGGCTGGTTATTCCTTTGGTTTTTAATTCAGTTTTAAGATTTTCCCATTTTTTGGTGTATGCGGTTTTTACACGCCCGTATTTTATTTGTGTTTCCTTGAAGCTGGCAGGCTTTGGACGAAAGGAAACCAAAAGCGTGAAAGAAACTAACAGGAAGAGTTTAATAACCTTTATGCCCCGGAAAATAAATTTTAAACGCATTTGCTAAATTTGATTCACTAAGTTAAAATGTTTTTGCTTAAAATATTAAAGAATAAGTATTTTTTAACGGCCATTGCAATAGTAACCTGGCTTTTGTTCTTCGATAAGAACGACGTGTTTACGCAATGGGACCTCATTCAAAAATGTAATAAGCTTGAAAAGGAAAGAAATTATTACATTGCCGAAATTGAAAGTAATAAAGCGCAGTTGAACGAATTAAAGACTAATATGAAAAGTCTTGAAACTTTTGCCCGTGAAAAGTATTTGATGAAAAAAGATAACGAGGACGTTTACGTTTTTGTTACAAAGTAAACGCGCTTAGTATTTTTCTCCTCCCCCTTTGGTAACCCTATCAATTCCGGATTTTGATTTCGCGGCAAGAGCCTCGAGGTCCCTGTCAAAAAAGTAAAGGCCGCTTTTGTCATCACCAATCAGTTTTATTTTATCTACTATCTGGCGCGCGAGTGCTTCTTCTTCAATTTGTTCGCTAACATACCACTGGAGGAAGTTGTGTGTAGTGTAATCTTTTTCTTTCAGAGTTATTTCAACAAGATTATTAATCTCGTTTGTTACCATAATTTCATGTTTAAGAATTTCTTCAAACACTACTTTAACCGATTTGAAGGCAACAGGCGGCTGCTTCAGAGCAGGAACAATGCCATGGCCTCCACGCTCATTAATAAACTTAATAAGCTTAAGCATATGCATGCGTTCTTCATCGGCATGCTCGTATAAAAAGGTAGAAACACCATTTAACCCCTGGGTTTCGGCCCAGCTGGCCATTGATAAATAATATTGAGATGACGAAGCTTCGAGTTCAATTTGTTTATTTAAGGCTGAGCTAACTTTTGCTGATAACATAGATGAATTTTTTTCAAAGATACGAAATTCTAAAACCCTCAGAACCTTTTTTTGAGGTTAAAAGGCTTTATTGCTTTCTCGCTTGTGGTTAAAATTATTTTTATTTTGTTATTGTCTGATATCAACCTTTGGGCTTCTCTAAGGTCATCATCGCTTTTATTTGAAAATTCGATTCTTCCTTTTTGGAAATAATAACGTGAAACAATTTCCTGCTCAAGATATTCCTTAATTTCCTCTTTATGTTTGATAAGATCGTCTTTTTTATTAGCGTTCATTTTGGCTACAAGCGCGTCAAATTCCGGTTTAATATCCGCAAAGTATTTTTCTGTCTCAGCATTCTTTTTCAAATCCTGCAGATCTACTTCGCTTCTTGTTTTATAATTGTAATCTTTTCCTTTTAAATAATCCACAAATTCATCATATTCCGCCTGGCTCAGTGAAAACTCGTGCGCTGGCGCGATTTGCGGATGCTTTAGATAATATTGTGTTGCATAATTGAAGATGTGATGTTTTGAAACTAAAGATATGAGAACATTACTGGGACTTAATTCAGGTGTTCTAACGTCGGGCATTACGCCTGCACCATCGTATACCACACGGCCCCCTTTGGTTTTGAAGGCGGTAATCAGACTATCAGGCACTTTCTCTACGCGGCCTTCTTCATCCTTGTGACTGTAATCCAAAGCCTGTACGCATCTTCCACTTGGGATGTAATATTTAGCTACTGTAATTTTTACTTTGGAACTGTAAACAAGATCTTTTGTTTGTTGCACCAAACCTTTACCATAGGTGCGTTTACCTAGTATAACTGCCCTGTCAAGGTCCTGCAAAGCGCCACTAACAATTTCTGAGGCGGAAGCCGAGTTTTCGTCAACAAGAACAACAAGTGGAATTTGTGTATCTAATGGATTGTTAACTGCCAGATAGGTTTTATCCCAGTCCGGAATTTTACCTTTCGTTAAAACAACTTCTTGGCCTTTGTCCACAAAAAAGTTTACAATGTTTACCGCTTCATGAAGTAAACCTCCAAGATTACCTCGCAAATCAAGAATAAGATTTTTGCAGCCCTTGCCTTTCAGGGTAAGTAATGCTTCTTTAACTTCGGCGCTGCAATTATCAGTAAAAGAAATAAGTTTAATATATCCGGTTTCTCCATTCGAGAGCAGGCCTGAATGCGGTACCGCCTTTGTTTTAATTTCTTCGCGTATTAAACTGATTTCAACTGGCAGATTTTCGCCGGCTTTAATGATCTTTAATTTAATTGGTGTTCCGGCCTGGCCTTTCAAAAGCGGGCCAATATCATCTGTTTTTTTTCCTTCAACATTCAATCCATTAATACCCACTAACTGATCGCCCGACCTTATACCGGCTTTATGCGCCGCAAACCCTTCAACAGGCTCAGAAATAATAATCTTTCCGTCAATATCGTTAACAGAAGCGCCAATTCCTCCATACTCACCGGTGGTAAGGTACCTGAATTCTTCAATGTCGTTTTCGGTGTAATAAACAGTGTATGGATCAAGCGAATTAAGCATGGCGTCAATTCCTGTTTTCATAAGCTGCCCGGGTTTAGTACCGTCAACATAGGAAATGTTAAGCTCACGATAAACCGCGTTAAAAATGTCGAGGTTCTTACTGATCTCAAAATAATCGGGAGTGTATGAAACGGTAACAAAAATAAGTACCGGCAAAGCCAGTATTATCAGGCCTTTTTTAAATCTTTGACTGGATAACATAGAGAAAATATTCTTATAAAATTATAGAAAATACTTTGATTAAGGACTGAAATACAAGCTTTTATCTAAATTTAGTATTTTTTAGTATCAATACGGTAAAAAATATATTAATTTTGCCACGCATTAATCCCGTAAGATTATGAATAGATTTTTTGGTTAGATTGTCTATAAGTCGCATTCTAATTATTCCAGAAAGACTTAACATCCCTGAAAATACACCTCGTATCTTACCTTTTAGAACATTATGAAGTTATCTTATTTTAAATTTAATCTGCCAAAGGAGTTATTGGCAGAACACCCCGCAAAAAACCGGGAAGACAGTCGTTTAATGGTTGTTGAGCGTTCAACCGGTAAAATCTATCACAAAAAATTCAAGGATATTATCAATTATTTTGATGATGGTGATGTGATGATCCTTAATGATACAAAGGTGTTTCCTGCACGTATGTATGGTAATAAGGAAAAAACAGGCGCTAAGATTGAAGTATTTTTGCTTCGTGAACTTAATGCCGAGAGCCGTTTGTGGGACGTACTGGTAGATCCTGCGCGTAAAATCCGTATTGGTAACAAATTATATTTTGGTGAAGATGACAGTCTTGTTGCGGAAGTAATTGACAACACTACTTCACGCGGGCGTACACTGCGCTTTCTTTACGACGGAAGTTATGAAGAATTCAGAAAAGTGTTGTATGATCTTGGCGAGACCCCGCTTCCTAAATACATTAAACGTGCAGCGGAAGAATCGGATGTGGAAAGGTATCAAACCGTATTTGCTAAAAATGAAGGAGCGGTGGCTGCTCCAACAGCGGGCCTGCACTTTAGCCGCGAATTATTAAAGCGCCTTGAAATTAAAGGCGTTCAGTTTGCACCGTTAACGCTTCACGTTGGCCTTGGTACATTTCGTACTGTTGAAGTAGAGGATTTGACCAAACATAAAATGGAAAGCGAAGAGGTTCTTATTTCGAGCGATACATGTAAAATTGTAAACGCTGCCAAGGAAAAGAAAAAGAAAGTGTGTGCTGTTGGTACAACAGTAATGCGGGCTGTTGAATCATCTGTATCAACAACAGGACAATTAAATCCTTATGTTGGTTGGACCAATAAGTTTGTTTTCCCGCCTTACGATTTCAGTGTGGCGAATTGCATGATCACTAATTTCCATATGCCTGAAAGTACTCTGTTAATGATGGTTTCGGCTTTTGGAGGTTACGATTTGATTATGAAAGCTTATAAAGAAGCTATTAAGGAAAAATATCGTTTCTATTCTTATGGAGATGCAATGTTGATTTTGTAAAAAAAGAACATTAATTAAAAAGCCCCGTCAGTTATGACGGGGCTTTTTTGTTTTAGCATAGAACGCTGAGGAAAATCAGCAAGTTTTATATCGCTCAGAATGCGTTCACAATGATAATAGGTTACGGATTTAATCCAGTTTTATAGTGCTATTACCAATCACAACACCGTCACAGGTAATTTCTATCTGGTAATTGCCCGGAACATATTCGCCCTGGCCTTCGCAATAGGTTACACCTGTTATTTCCACATTGGCATAATTAAGAGTTTCTTTACCTGCAAAATAACCTGTGTTTTTATTAAAAGTAAATTTATAGCTGTCATCATAACTCTTGGCCATTTCTTTCCCATCAGGTGTCATTATTCTTATAAAGACAGTTTTTTCTCCAGGCTTGGCTATTTTATTTTCTCCAAGGCTAAAAGTTACCTTTATCTTATCCATTTTCTTTGCCTTGCTGGTTTCAACTTCCTTTTTACCTCCACGCTTAAAGTAAACCGCTTTCGCGTTAATATTAAAACAGGTAAGAATACTGCCTTTAGCAATGGTTGATTTTAATTCTTCTTTTTCCTTTACAAGTACATTTTGTTTTTCCTTCTCAACATCCAGCTGCTTGAGTACAGTCTTTTTCTCGGCAACCAGGTTCTGATTTAATGTGTTGAGTGAATCAATAGTGTGCACATATCCTTTCATGATAGCTCGTAAAGTTTCTGTTTCCTTACGAAGTTGAGCAATAATATAAGCGTTGCCTTTATGCTTCTCGGCTTCTTTTATCAATTCTTCTATACGCGCTTTCTTTTCATCAATATCTTTCTGCATGGCCGCATCGGTTGCCTTCAGGTCAGCATAATCTTTCTGAAGGTTCAGCAGATCAGATTTAACATTATCACGTTCAATAATAATTTTCTCTGTAACAATTTTCTGCTCTACAACTTTAGTCTTTTCTTTAAATAACAGCCAACCCGTTACGCCGTTTGTAATCATTAATAGCGCAATAATAATCCAGAGGATTACGCCCCGTTTTTTTCTATTTTCCTGCTGTTCAGTCATAATACAAAAATAATATGTAAAAAGTGTATTTTTAAAGCATTGTGTATGACAATTATTAACGACTTCATGTCATTAATTTACCCCCGGCGTTGCGAAGCTTGTGCCGGCTTGCTTTTTAAGCACGAGGTTTTTATCTGCAATTTCTGCCGGATTAACCTGCCAAGAAGCCGCTATCACTGTTCGCGTGAACATGAGTTGGAGCAGGCCTTTGCGGGCAGGGTGCCGTTTGAAAGGGCAATTAGTTTCTTCCTGTTTGAAAAGAACGGACGGGTCCAGAAATTATTGCATAATATCAAGTATCAGGATCAAAAAGAACTTGCCAAATACATTGGGAACCAATATGCACAAGAATTGTTAAAAGACGGTTTTGATTTTAATTTTGACGTGATTATTCCCATACCCCTTCATAAAAAGAAATTAAAGCAGAGAGGATATAATCAAAGTGAATGGTTTGCGGCCGGCATTGCAGAACAGAGCAAGATAGCTTTAAGCACAGGAAACCTGGTAAGAGAGGAGGAAACAAGCACACAAACCCGAAAGAAAAAGTACCAGCGCTGGGAAAATGTTGAAGGAATATTTACACTAAAGGATAAGGAAGCTTTAAAAGGGAAACACGTTTTACTGATTGACGATGTTATAACAACCGGAGCCACCATTGAGGCCGCATGGCTTGCATTAAAAGATGTTGAAGAGATAAAGATTTCAGTGGCGGCAATTGCTTTTGCGGCAAGATCCCTGGCGTAATTACTTATCCTTGTAAATTACCATATTTATTCTGCCTTTAGTGGGCGTTGAGTTATCGCTCAAAGAAACAACAAACGGTTTACGCTGCCCTTCGAAGCAATTATAAACTACATAACCTTTGTCTTCTTTCGGGTTGGGGAGTATATTGGCATAGTAATCCTTAAAATCGCAGAAAAGATAGGAAGTAAGCTCAAGATCGTTGCTGTTTATTTGGAGGTTAATCTCTTCCAAACTGTCATTTTCAAGAGTGTAATCAATAGAATAGTTGGTAACGCTGTCTACTTTGTATTCAAAAAAAAGATGACCAGGAGTACTTTCAACCGGTGCTGCGGTTTCCACTTTTTTAATATCCTCAGCCTTATTGTTAAGATTCAATCCTCTGAATACCCCGTTTTTGGTTTTGATAATTTCGTCAAGTAAAGGATGATAACCTTCAAACACTCTTTCCTGTGGTTTCTCTTTTGGCTTTGTTTCAGTGCGGCAAGCCACAAAAGACAAAGCGAAAGAAAGTAAAAATATTTTATAAATGGTTTTCAATTTTACTGAAAGTAAATTTACATAATTATAAAGGACTTCAAACTATTTGTTCAATCCGCAACAAAAATTAGTTTGCCTCCAATGTTTCCTGCTTTACCTCGGGACGCATTTGAGGGAAGAAAAGAACTTCCTGAATTGCCGCGTTATTGGTTAGTAGCATAGTTAAGCGGTCGATACCAATACCAATTCCTGCGGTTGGAGGCATGCCGTACTCCAATGCTCTTAAAAAGTCGTGATCAATAAACATGGCCTCATCATCGCCGCGCTCCTGTAGTACTAACTGATCTTCGAAACGCTCGCGCTGATCAATAGGGTCGTTTAATTCGGTATATGCGTTGGCAATTTCTTTACCATTAATCATCAGCTCAAAACGCTCTACCAATCCTTCTGCAGTACGGTGTTTTTTGGTAAGCGGACTCATCTCTACAGGATAATCGGTTATAAAAGTTGGCTGCACATAATGGCCTTCGCACTTTGCACCAAAGATCTCGTCAATAAGCTTGCCTTTGCCCATGCTGGCTTCCATTGGCACGTTAAGCTGTCTGCAAACACTACGCAGCTGGTCTTCATCCATTCCGGTAATGTCAAAGCCGGTATGCTCTTTAATGGCTTCAAACATGGTAACGCGCCTGAACGGAGCTTTGAAATCTAATTGTGTTTCGCCAACTGTTACAAGTGTGGTACCGTATAAATCCATTACTACTTTTTCAAGTAATTGCTCGGCAAAACTCATCATCCAGTTATAATCCTTGTAAGCTACGTAAAATTCAAGAACGGTGAATTCAGGATTATGTGTTCTGTCCATCCCCTCATTTCTAAAATCTTTTGCAAACTCATAAACGCCTTCAAAACCTCCAACAATAAGTCGCTTTAAGTACAATTCATTGGCAATTCTTAAGTATAAAGGAATGTTAAGCGCATTATGATGCGTAACAAAAGGTCTTGCTGTAGCGCCACCCGGAATGCTTTGCAGGATAGGGGTTTCAACCTCAAGCAAGCCCGCGTTATTTAACGTGTTGCGTATTGAAGTCATTATTTGGGTACGTTTTTTAAATGTATCCCGAACATGAGGATTAATAATAAGATCAACATAACGCTGACGGTAACGGAACTCAGGATCACTTACTTCATCAAATGAGTTTCCGCTGTCGTCTGTTTTTACGATTGGTAACGGTTTCAGTGATTTGCTTAAAATTTGTAGCGAAGTAACGTGTAAAGAAATCTCTCCTGTTTTTGTAGTAAACACGTATCCTTGCACGCCAATAATATCTCCAATGTCAATCAGCTTTTTCCAAACAATGTCGTATAGGCTTTTATCTTCACCAGGACATATGTCATCCTTGCGAACGTAAATCTGCAGGCGGCCGCTCATATCCTGAATCACAGCAAAGCAGGCCTTTCCCATATCGCGGATGCTCATAATGCGTCCGGCAATTGAAATGTCCTTATAGTTTAATTTATCGCGCTCGTAGTTCTCCTTTATATCCGCCGCAGTTGCATTTACCTTAAACTCTTCCGGCGGATATGGATTAATTCCCATGGCCTTTAGTTCAGTTAATTTTTGCCTTCTTAGCAGTTCCTGTTCGCTTAAATGAGTTGACATTGCAGTATAAAATTTAAACCTTAAAATTACGGTTTTATCGCTGAGCTGTTAGCATCCGTTAATAAAAATTAAATCTTTTTTAACGCAATTAGCCAATGTTCTGAAGCTAGAAAGTACCAGTGTTTAGGTTCAAGGTAACCATGGGTTTGGATGTTAAGAAACTTTAGCGAACACTATTAGCCCTGGGACGAATACTATTTCTTTTGTTTTAACACATTCAGGTTAAAACCTAAACCGGCCGATAGGCGCAACTCACTAATGTCTTTGTGAAGGTCGTAGTTGTGTTCTCCCAAAATAAAACGCGACTGAATAAAGAAATTGAAATAAGGATTCACGTAAAAATTATATCCTGCAATGGCAGAGAATACCGGATTAGTGCCTGCACTGGAATTGCTTATGCCGTTTTCTTCAGGGTTAAGTTTTGTAATGGCTACTCCCGGCTGAATACCCATATAAAGATCATTGGTGTTTTTGGTAAAATGTAAAAGTAAACCGTAAAAAATATTATGGTTCATCTCCAGAGTTGATTTACCACTTTGTGCGCCTAAAAAATAATAAGCATCTCCGCAAAAAGAAACTTTTTTATTAAGATACGCCTCAAAATTACCGTGCAGGTAAAAATACGAATCGTTCATGCCCAGCATTTTCGAAGGGCTTATTGTTCCCATTACCCTGATTAGTCCAGGTCTTATTATTTCGTTGTTTTGTGAATTTGATCTGAAACAAAGCGATATTAATACTACAGCAAGAAAACCTATTTTTTTCCTTTCCATACTCTAAAAATTTTATAGTTTAAAGAAACAGTCGTTAGCAGGTGCCCCTGAAGCGCTGCCTCTTTTTCCTGTGTAATTCCTATTGGCTCAAGGTTGGTTTCTGCCTGTAAAGTCTCAGTAAAATGTATCATATACTGGCTCATTAATGTGATGTCAAATTTTGGAGTTAAATTAAAATGTGTAGCCAAACCACACTGTACAGCCGAACCCCATCTGTATTTTGAAGCGGAAGGATTACTCATTACCGTCATTTTATTATAATCGAAACAATGCCCGGCCACAAGATAGGGCTGTAATAATTTTGGATATCTTAATTTTGAAAACGGATAATACATTACCGACCATCCGATGTGTATGTACTCACTGCGCACTTTATCATTCACATTAATTGAAATATAATCAGCAAACCACTCGGTATTAACCGAGTTGTTAAGTTGTATGCGGAATTGTCCTCCGGTGCCTATTCCATTACCTTCGTCGCCAAATGCGCTAATTGTGCTGCGCCCCCCTAATGAAAACCAGCCGCTGTTGTTTACCGAAACAGAATCATTGTTTTGAGACCTGAATTGTAAAGCAACAAATAACCCCAATATCAGCAGAATGTGTTTTGTGTTGTTTAGCATTTTTGAATCTATTGCTTTGGAAATAACCAGAAAATAAGATAATGCAATATAAAGAATTACTGTCAAAATTTATGCGAAATAACAATTGTGGCACAAAAAAGCACATCCATAAAAAAAGCCGTTTTTTATTAATTTTAACTAGTTTTTGAAGCCGACTTAAAAATGAAAAATATATTTATCACCCTTATTCTTTTGTTTGAAGTTTTTTCTGTCAAATCTCAAATTGTTTTCAATGGTTCAACCACAGGTAGTGGCGCAGGTGTTAATACACTAACATATTCCAAAACCATTGCTTCCGGAAATAACAGGCTTTTATATGTTGGTGTAACAACTCAAAATAAAGCCATCTCTGGTGTTACTTGGAATGGCCTCGCTTTAACTCAATTTACTATAGGCACAAGAAACAGCATGCGGGTTGCAATGTATTATATTGCTTTGGGAAGCAGTGCCTCTCCAACCACGGCTAATGTTGTTGTTACATTGGCCGGTGGAACGGACGTGTTTTCCGGGGCTGCGGACTATTCAGGAGTTTGGCAACCAACACCTTTCCAAAGCCCTACGGTTACGCAGGCAAAATCTTTATATCCTAGCATTACATTCACGAGTTTGCCAGGCCATAAAGCCGTTAGTTTAATGGGAGATATTGCAGCTTCACCGGTTGCAAATGGGGCCGGGCAAACCCAATACTGGTCCTTCGCCGCTTCACATGCAAACCGGTCTACCGAAAAGCCTGGTGCAGCGTCTGTAACAATGTCTCATACTTTATCCGCTAATGAGGACTGGGTGATGATAGGAGGAACTATGCTGGATCATGCGGTGATGTTGCCTATTGAATTAATTTCATTTAAAGCAGAAAATAAAGGAAACTCTGTGTTGGTAGATTGGGCAACGGCTGCGGAAATAAACAACGATTATTTTACAGTTCAGCGCTCCATCGATGCAATAAATTTTGAAGACATAGGATTAGTGGATGCAAATGGCAATTCAAATATTACAAGATATTACTCAATGTATGATGAAAGGCCGTTTGACGGTTTATCCTATTACCGCCTTAAACAAACTGATTTTGATGGCAGCTACACGTTTTCTGATATTGTGGCTGTAAAGGTAAAAGAAATCAGCATCGTCCAGTTTTATCCAAATCCTTCTATTACAAATGCCACAATTTCGATTGTTTCTCCGGATAACATGTCAGTGTCCTTTGTTATAACTTCTACTGAAGGAAAAATAATAAAGGAGCTTAAATCTGAAATCGCTAAAGGTATGAACGTTATAGACTTAGATGTTTCTGATTTTGCTGACGGGAATTATATTTTCAGTGTGCAAGACAAACACAAAGTTTATACTCAAAAACAGTTTATAATTAAATAACTGTTTTATTTCGCAATAACCATAAAATGACCAGATCCATTTCTAGTGATCTGCATTATATGCTCCTATTATCTTACTTAAACGTAATACTCAAACACCCTGGTGCCGAGTGTTAATTGTTTTGGCTTCTCTCAAATCAGGCGGGAACAGCCGTTTTCAAAATTCCCGTTTTCTATTGAGAGTTAATTATGGTAAGCTTGTAACTAATTTTTGCGGTAGGCTCCAAAGTTTTTGAAACGGAACAATATTTTTCGAGGGATAATTTAATAGCGCGCTCAGCCTTATCCTTATCAACTTTCCCTTTAATTTTAAAATGCAACATAATGTCGCGAAACAGAGAATACTCTTCTATCTTTTCTTTCCCTGCTTCCACATTAACTTCGAATGATTCTATTTCCTGTTTTTGTTTTTTCAATATCAGGATAACATCGATAGAGCTGCAGCCACCAACTGCGGCCAAAAGCAGTTCCATTGGCCGAAAGCCGCTATTGTGGCCTCCAATAGCTTCTGCACCATCCATTATTATTTTGTTGCCGTTCTCGTTAACGGCTTCCATCTGAAAATCCTTGTCAGTTCTCGCAATAGCTATATTCATCATGTTAATGTTTTTATAAATGGCGCACTCTGATCATTGTGCTCACTCTCAACTCCTAACCTCTATCCTCCAGCTTTTTTTATCTTGTACCCTTCTTTGGTAAGAATTGTAATTATTTTATCCCGGTGATCGCCCTGAATCAGAATGTCGCCGTCCTTTACACTTCCTCCTACACCACATTTTTGTTTGAGCATCTTTCCAAGTGATTCAAGGTCTGTTGTGCTCCCAATAAATCCAGTTACACGGCTTACCATTTTACCTCCGCCCAGTCTGTCGAGATAAACTTTTAATTGCTGTTGTTGCGGTGATAGTGTTGTTTCTTCCGAAGAACTTTCCTCTTCAAATTTAAAATCCGGATTTGTGCTATACACAATGTTAACACGCTTTTTATCTTTCTTACTCATCGTTTCATGTTAAATAAAAATGCGCCCGTAAGAATTAATATTAGCAATAGCGCATTCATGTATATAAAAGGGAACTTGAAATTTTCAGTTCCGGCAATTGTTGGCTTATTATAGGTTTCAATAAAATTATTCTCAAGATTTAACGCGTCGTTAATAATCCTTAAGCTGTCCTGTAATTCGTGGTAACGATTCAAATAATTAAAGGCCAACTCATAATTTTTTTCTTCGTTATACCTATCCGCTTTAATTTTTAATGATTGAATAAGCGCTGCTGTATAATCATATTTAGCAATGATGCTATCCGCAATTTTAAGATTTTCTTCTGCCAGTTGTTTATCGTTCTTTTTATAATACGCGAGCGCAATATTTAAATAACTGTCCGCCATTTCCATTTCGTTCTCCATCAGATCTTTTATTTTAATGGAGTTAACGCAGTTGCCAATTGCATCGTCAAAATTATTGGCTGAAATATTGATTACGGCCAAATTGTTAAGACATATTGCCTCAAGTTCATAATCGTGACGGCTCCTTGCATTTTTAATAGCGGTTGTAAAATAATTTTTTGCCGCGTTAATGTTCTTTTGCCCGGTATTGAGCACTCCAAGATTAAGAAGACAATTTCCAACCTGTTTCTGATCGCCAAGTGTGTGACAGATATTGAGTGATTGAAGATAAGCCTGTTCGGCCAGATCAAATTTTTTCAGGTCCGTATAAATATTTCCGAGATTAATGTTGCTAAGCGCAATTCCTCTTTGATCATTTATAATTGTACGAAGGTTTAATGCCTTTTTATGATAGGAAAGGGCAGTTGCAAGATCATGTTTCCGGTAATATAAAATTCCAAGGAGGTTGCTGACTTTGGAAATAAAATAAGGTAAACTAACGCGCTGGGCAATTTGTTCCGCCTGCTTGGCACAGAAATAACTATACTGAGGATCGGTGGCCCGGTTTGAAAAGCCCTCTTTGTAAAACAGGTTTATTTTATCCGTATCGTGCTTTAATGTTCCTGAAACAGCGAGTAAAGAATCGAAATTCTGCGCTCCGGCGTTTAATAAAATGAGAATAAATATTGCAGAGAGAAAACCTTTCAACACAATTCAAATATATACATTTATCACCTAAAATTTGCGCTATGATCAAATATTTGATGCATCAGAAAAATCCTGCTTCTCACTATATTTATATAGATTTATTAATTGAAGATGTTAAATCAGATACCCTGCAGTTGCAGCTTCCAGCATGGCGTCCGGGTCGTTATGAATTAGGAAACTTCGCAAAAAACATAAAACGTGTTGACGCGTTTAATGAAAATAATCAAGTTATTTCTTATACAAAACTAAATAAGGATCTGTGGCAACTTAATACAAAAGGCTGTTCTTCGGTAAAAGTTACGTATAGTTATTACGCTGCGGAACTTAATGCCGGAGCCTGTTTTGCCGATACCACGCAGATTTATGTTAATCCGGTACATTGCTGCATGCGGGTAAACGGACGGACAGAAGAGATGCATGTTGTGGAATTACAGGTGCCGGAGACTTATTTGGTAGCAAGCTCTTTAACAACCAAAGGTCATACACTAACTGCGCAGAATTATGAAGAGCTGGTGGATTCGCCGTTCATTGCCTCGGCAAATATAAAAACAGATTTTTATGAAATTAATAATGTAAAATTCTATATGCATTTTATGGGTGAATGCAATCCTGATTTTGCAAAAATTAAAACCGATTTCGCGGCTTTTACTAGAAAGCAAATTGAGTTTTGGGGAAGCTGGCCAACTGATCATTATCATTTTTTATTCCAGGTTTTACCGCATAAGTTTTACCACGGCGTAGAACATCAAAAAAATACTGTTATTGCCATAGGCCCTGGTTACGCGATAAATCACGGAAACACATATGAAGATATTTTGGGAGTTGGTTGTCATGAATTGTTTCACACCTGGAACATTAAGTATATAAGGCCTGCTGAAATGTTGCCTTATGATTTTACAAAAGAAAACTATGCAAGAACTGGTTATGTGTACGAAGGTTTTACAACTTACTATGGCGACAAGCTTTTACTTAGCAGTAATGTGTTTGATGTGAAACAGTATTTTGAAACACTACAGGAAAGACTGGTAAAGCACTTTCATAATTACGGAAGGTATAATTTAAGTGTTGCGCACAGCAGCTGGGAAACCTGGCTTGACGGGTATGTTCCGGGAGCTCCATATCGCAAAACCAATATTTATGATGAAGGAAATTTAATTGCGTTGATACTGGATGTGAAAATAATGGAGGCAACAGGAAACAAAAAACGGTTAAGGGATGTGTGTGTTTTGCTATACGAAAGATTCGGTAAGAAAAATAAAGGTTATACTGAAGAGGATATTGTTTCCCTGGTAAATGAGGTGAGCGGCAAAGATCTTACATCTGTTTTCGTTGATTATGTTTATACTCCAAATGATTTTGAAGGGCCATTAAAAGAAGTTTTTTCTTACCTGGGTATAGATTTAATAAAAGAAAAAAACGCTAATTACAGTGAACATTATTTTGGTTTTAAAACAACTGATAGTGGTTTTTTTGCAAAAGTAACACTTGTGGCCCCTTATTCACCTGGCTGGAAATCGGGATTATTTGCAGGAGATGAGATTATGGCCGTAAACGGAATAATGGTGAAGAATAATTTTAACCACTGGCTTAATTATTTTCTTCACGAAGAAACAATCATGTTAACAGTTAATAGTAATGATCATTTAAAAACAATACTACTTCAAAAAGATAAAAAAGGAAATTCTTATTTCTTTAATCCTCAACTAAAGTTGCAAGGGGAAAAACCCAATGAAAATTTTGTATCGTGGTGCACGCTTTGACTTGAATTTTAACTTACTGAATATTGTTAAAGATTTGCGGAGAAGATGTTAAAATTAAAAGTCGCTTTAACTGCAGTGATTTGGAAATGAGCTGTGTAATAGTGAAAACCAGTTGTAAACATTAGTTCATTTTTAATCCGTTGTTAAAAACTTTGGCTGTATAATTTATCATATTTGTAAAAAAAAGTTAATTTCACACATTAAATAAACTTAAAAAACAAAACAAATGGAACAAACAACAACAACAGAAACGGCTTCAACAACAGCAGTTAGGCCAACGTTTTTAACGGTATTATGCATTTTATCGTTTATTGCAGCCGGTCTTGGAATTATCGGTTATATCACAGCAATAACAGCAATGGGCGTAGTAAGCGCAGGAGTTTCAGCAATGGAAGATGCTGGCGCTGCTATTACTCAAACTGCCGGACCAAGCATGGGCCTTACATGGGCTTATGTAATCGTAGGTTTTGCAACTACTTTAGTTTCTTTATTTGGCGTGATCAAAATGTGGAAACTTAAGAAAATTGGTTTCTTCCTTTACGTAGGTGCTAGTGTAGTATCAATGATCATGGGAATCGTTTACAGTGGATTTGGTGTAATGGGCGTTATTTTCCCAATATTATTCATTGTACTTTATGGCTTAAACCTTAAACATTTGAAATAATAATTATGGAACAAACTACAACCACAACCCCAACTCCTGGAAATCCAAATGCCGGTAAAGGCATGGGTATTGCAGGTTTAGTACTTGGTATTATTGCTGCTATTTTCTCTTTTGTACCATGTTTGGGTATGTGGGCAATTGTGCCGGGAATTGTTGGTGTTATCCTGTCAGCTTTAGCAATGAAACAAGCTGGTGCAGCAGGAGCGCCTAAAGGAATGGCAATTGGCGGATTAATTACTTCAATTGTAGGTATCGCAATTGCTTGTTACTGGATCTATGTTATGTATTTCGCGGCAAATGTATTAACAGATGCTGCTAACGAATTAGAAAAATCCGGCGCTTTGGATTCATTAAGTAAAGCAATGGAGCAGTTAAAAGAAATAACAGACACCCTGCAGAATCACTAAATTATGCATAAAACACCTGCCCATGTTACTATAAGTTGGGTGTTTTTAATATTAATAGGAATAGTCTTTGGCTATTCCTATTTTTTTTATCCCAATTCTCACCCTATTCCCTGCATGGTGAAAGAATATACAGGTAAAGACTGCGCTACTTGTGGATTCTCGCGATCATTCTCATGTTATTCTCATTTACAGTTCAACTCCGGAAAAAGTTTAAACCCAAATTCCTGGCCCGTATTTTTGTATTTATGCATTCAGTTTTTCTTACGCGCGTTTGTAATTTTCTTCTACAGTTTTTCAGGAAAACGAGTCAATAGCACTCTCTTAAAAACGGACATTCTTATTAGCATATCAGGTTTTTTATTAGCATTTTTACCAATATTATTTAAAAACTGATTTAATGGAAAATAATTTCAATAATCAATTTACCAACGACATTGCACCTGCGCCCAATAAGCCTCAGTTTTTAAAAGTGCTGTGTATTCTAACATTTATTTGGAGTGGTTTAATGATAATAGCTTACCTCATTGGTTCACTTCTTCTCGGTTTAAGTGAAGAAACCGCCACAATGATGGCAGACAGAGTAATGGAAAGTAATTCGCAAATTCAGATTGATAATCCGGCAGAATTTTTCCATCAGATAGGCATGGTGTCACTGTTGGCCCTTTTGGCTAACATAGCCTCGTTGGTAGGGGCCATCATGATGTGGAACTTAAATAAGATTGGATTTTTTATTTACGCCATAGCCGAACTTTCAACTAATTTTTTTGGATTAAATGTAAATGCCGGAACAGAAAATAAATCTTATGGCATGATGATCTTTGTGATTCTTGTTGACATTGCTTTTATTGCCATGTATGCTATTCACCTTAAATACATGAATAAAAACAAAGTCAACCCAACCGCATAATAATGTCAGAATCTAAATATCCCAAAGGCTTATTCTTTTTAGTGTTCACCGAATTCTGGGAACGTTTTGGTTATTATTTAATGATTGGGATTTTTACCCTTTACATGATAACCGATCCTTCCAAAGGCGGACTGGGATGGGATAATGCTGATGCTTCCGATATTTTTGGAACCTTTATTGCATTGGCCTATCTAACTCCTTTTATGGGAGGGTTGCTTGCGGATTTAAAATTAGGTTACAGATTTTCCATTACTCTTGGAGGTATTTTAATGGGTACAGGATATTGTATGCTCGCAATTCCTGAGAAGTGGGCTTTTTATACCGCTCTTGCCACTATGGTTATTGGTAACGGATTTTTTAAACCAAATATTTCAACTTTACTCGGTAATTTATTTAATGATGAAAGGTATAAACATAAAAAAGACACCGGATATAATATCTTTTATATGGGTATTAACCTTGGGGCCTTTATCTGCAATTTTATTGCCGCCATTATGCGCAATAAAATTGGGTGGAACGGCGCGTTTATAACCGCTGGGATAGGAATGTTTTTAGGAGTAATTACCTTTTGGATTGGAATGAAACACTATAAGCATGTTGATATAAGGAAGGAACCAAAACCGGAAGATAAACCTTTTCTTATGCAATTTGTAAAAGTTTTACTTGTGGGAGTTGGTTTTGCGGCGCTTGGTTGGTTTTTACCAACTGCTGTATGGGGTTCATCAGAAAATATTTATACTATTATGGGAAGCCGAAGTACAGACGCGTTTTTCATGTTTTGTATTCCTGTTATTTATTTTTATTCTTCAATTTATTTCAAAGCAAATACCGAGGAAAGAAAACCTCTCGGTACCATGTTCACCATTTTTTTAATTGTGATTTTATTCTGGGCCATCTTTAAGCAGAATGGCACTGCATTAACTTTGTATGCTGAGTATTATACGGACCGTGAAAGTCCCGAAGCTATTACAAAAATTACTGAAGAACTTGGCTTTTCAGAAAACCTAAAAGCCGAGAACAAAGAAGTTAATCAATTGGATGAGCAGTTCAGGAAAATTAAAGACGAAGAAGGGAATCCTGTAAAATGCTCAGATTACCCCGCTTATTTTAAAAACCTTGAAGGATCAAAGATTCCGGCGGAGGGCCAATCAGTCAATCTGGTTAATACTGAAATATTCCAGTCAGTAAATCCATTTTTTGTAGTTGTGCTTACCCCTCTTTTAATCGCTTTCTTCGCGTTTATGCGAAAGAGGGGGAAAGAACCTACTACCGCTTCCAAAATCGCTTATGGCTTGCTTATAAGTGCGCTATCAACACTTGTGATGGTGGCTGCAGTATATTATACTAATAACGGAATGAATAAAGCAAGCGCATGGTGGTTGATTGCAAGTTATGGTGTTATAACAGTAGGCGAATTATGTTTGAGTCCAATGGGTTTATCAATGGTTTCTAAATTATCACCCGTTCGTTTAACTGCATTAATGATGGGTGGCTGGAGCCTGGCTACTTCTATTGGCAATAAGCTAAGCAGTGTACTTGCAAAAAACTGGGATAAGTTTGACAACAAGGCCAATTACTTCTGGCTTAACTTCGCGCTATTAATGTTTGCATTTTTAATTATGCTTGTGCTGTTAAAACGTCTTAACCGGGTTTTTAAAGAAGGGAGATAATCATGTCGGATATCAACGAACACATAAGTAAACTTCGTGAGGATTTTATCAAGGGAACTTTAAGTGAACACGAGGTAAATACCGATCCTTTTTTTCAGTTTGAAACATGGCTTATGCAGGCCGTTAAGGCCGATGTTCCCGAAGTTCAGGCAATGACACTGAGCACGTCGCTTAACAATAAACCTTCTTCACGTATCGTTTATCTTCGGGAATTCAACAGTAACACTTATTGGTTTTACGGAAACTACGATTCTAAAAAAGGAAAAAACCTTAAGGAAAATCCGTACGCCAGCTTAAATTTTTTCTGGCCATTTTTAGAACGACAGATTAGAATTGAAGGAACCGTAAAACCGGCTGATACGCAAATGAGCGACGCGTATTTCAATGCCCGGCCGCGTGAATCGCAACTTGGGGCGTGGGCTTCCGCGCAAAGCAGCAAAATCACTTCTCGACAGCAACTCGAAAACAAACTCGAAGAGATGCGCAAAAAATTTGAAGGAGAGGAAAACATTCCACGTCCTGAACTATGGGGAGGCTGGGTACTTACCGCTAATTATTACGAGTTTTGGCAGGGCCGCAAAAGCAGGCTTCACGATCGCATCGCTTATGAACTTAAAGATGGCAAATGGGATATTTTCAGGCTGGCGCCATGATAAATAAATGAACGTGCTAAAGTTAATACTAAGCTTAATTATTGTCCTCTTTAGTTTTTTTGTCAGTGCTAATGCAAAAACTACCACTAACTTTGCAGCATTCAATAACCCAATAGATACTATAAAAATGAAAGTAGAAGTGTGGAGTGATGTAATGTGTCCTTTCTGTTATATCGGCAAAAAAAAATTTGAATCAGCGCTTGAAAAATTTTCAGGCAAAAAAAACATCGAACTTACCTGGAAAAGCTATCAGCTGGACCCCTCTATTAAAAATGGCGAAACGCCTGACTATAAAGAGTACCTGAGCAAACGCAAAGGAATGTCTTTATCACATGTAACCCAAATGCTGCAGCAAGTGACCGAAATGGCTAAAGGAGCGGGATTAACCTTTCATCTGGATAAAGCTGTGATTGCAAATTCATTTGATGCGCACCGTCTTTCTCATTTGGCTCTTATTCAGGGAAAACAAAACCAAGTGGAAGAGTTATTATTTGCAGCACATTTTATCGAAGGGAAAGATATTTCAAATCATACCATTTTAATTGAAATTGCTGCACGCGCGGGAATTGACAGCGTTCTTGTAAAAGAAATGCTTGATGGAAAAAAGTTCGCAAAAGAAGTTCTTGCTGACGTAAACGAAGCCCAGCAACTTGGAATACAGGGTGTACCATTTTTTGTATTTAACCGTAAATATGCAGTGTCAGGGGCGCAGCCGGCATCAAGTTTTTTGCAGGTGCTGGAAAAGTCATACGCGGAATGGGAAAAGGAAAGTCCCACCTCAGCCCTTAAAATTATTAATGGTCCTGCATGTACACCAAACGGTGAGTGTAAATAAAACAAGCTTATGAATAAACAAGACAAAATAAAAAATTTCGACCCGAATGGAATAGGCCAGTTAAATGATGGAATGTATGGCTTGCCATTTACTTTGGAGGAATGTGAAACAGTATTGGTTCCTGTTCCCTGGGAAGTTACAGTTAGTTATGGTGGTGGAACAGCAGCCGGCCCGGAAGCAATACTGGACGCCAGCTACCAGGTGGATCTTTATGATCCAATTGTGAAAGACGCCTGGAAATTAGGAATAGGAATGGATGAAATCAGTGATGAAGTGCGTAACACAAGCGGGAAGCTTCGGGTAGACGCGGAACGTTATATTGATGCGCTTGCAAACGGAGCTGATCCTAATAACTCAGATATAAAATCAAAGGCTGCTGAAATTCAAAAGCAGTGTTTGTGGATGAACCAATGGGTAAAAACCCGCTGCCTGCATTTTTTAAACCAGAATAAAACTGTAGGTCTTGTTGGCGGCGATCATTCAACACCATTGGGGATGATGCAGGCGCTTGCTGAAAAGTATGGTAATTATACCATTCTGCAGATCGATGCGCATGCGGATCTTCGTAATGCGTATGAGGGGTTTGAGTTTTCACATGCTTCCATCATGTTTAATGCATTAAAAATTAAACAGGTTGAAAAACTGGTGCAGGTTGGAATACGTGATTATTGTGAGGAAGAACTAAACCTGATAAACAACAGCAAGGGCCGCGTTAAAACATTTTTTGACCGGGATATAAAATACGCGCAATATAACGGCGATAGCTGGGACCGCATCTGTAACCGCATCATTAACGAATTACCAGAAAATATTTATTTAAGTTTTGACATCGATGGTCTTGATCCGAAACTTTGTCCTAATACCGGAACGCCGGTAGCGGGTGGGTTTGAAGTGGAGCAGGTGTTATTTTTATTGGAAAAGATTGTAAAAAGCGGTCGTAAAATAATTGCTTTTGATTTAAACGAAGTTACACCAGCGGAAGACAATGATTGGGATGCAAACGTTGCGGCCCGTGTGTTGTACCGTATTTGTAATCTGGTTGCATTAAGCCAGAAGAAAATTTAATACGTGAGTTATAAAATTTATATTTTAGTTTTAATGCTTGTTTCAAATTTGCTCTCCGCAAGGCTAAAGGAGGGAAGTTACCGTGCTGTTCTTTTGCTTGATGAAAAAGAGAATATTGAACTGCCGTTTAATTTTGATATCGTTTATAAAAAAAGAAAACCCAATATTGTTATTAAAAACGGAGATGAAAGGATAGTTGTTGATGAAATAAAAATTAAAGGCGATTCTGTGTTTATTAAAATGCCGGTGTTTGATACAGAATTTAAGTGTGTTCAAAAAAGTGATTCTCTCGAGGGTTTATGGATCAATCATTACAGGAAAGAGCAAAACGTAATAAAATTTTACGCAAAACACGGTGAAACAAACCGTTTTAATTTTATACCTGGAAAAGCCAATCCGGTATTTGAAGGAAAATGGGAAGTTACTTTTTCCCATGGAACTAAAGATAGTTCAAAGGCCATAGGAGTTTTTCACCATGCCGAGCAAACAGATTATGTAACAGGAACTTTTATTACCGAAACAGGTGATTATCGTTTTTTGGAGGGTATGAAAAACCAGAATAAGTTGTATCTCTCCTGTTTTGATGGAAGTCATGCTTTTTTATTTATGGCCGCATTAGGAGAGGATGGTCAAATAAGAGGAACATTTTACAGTGGTTTACACTGGAAAGAAAACTGGATTGCTGTCAAGAATTCTGACTTTAAATTGCGAAGTGCTGAAGAGATCACTTTTGTAAAAGACAGAAACGAGAAAATAAATATTTCATTTCCTGATCTGAATAAAAAAATGATTTCTCTGAGCGATAAAAAATTTGAAAATAAACCTGTGATCATTCAGATCATGGGAAGCTGGTGCCCAAACTGTATGGATGAAACCAATTATTTGTCGCAGGTATATCAGGAGTATAAGGGGCAGGGGCTGGAAATCATCGCGCTTGCGTATGAGAAAACAACAGATTTTGAAAAAGCAAAAAAACAGGTATCGCGTTTAGTTAAGAAGTATAATGTAGGTTATACTGTTCTGCTAACACAACAAACGGGGAAAGACAAAGCTTCTGAAAGCCTATCGTTTTTGAATAAAGTATCCGCGTTTCCCACAACCATTTTTCTTAACAAACAACATCAGGTAGTTAAAGTTCATACGGGTTTTAGCGGACCAGCCACCGGAAATGATTACCTTAGCTTTAAGGAATCAACAGAAGCTTTAATCAGAAAATTAGTGAAAGAGTAATGTTTACAGGAATTATAGAAACGCTTGCAAGAGTTGAAAGAGTGGTGGAAGAAAATACAAACGTTCATTTCACTTTTTCATCGTCAATTACAGGGGAATTAAAAGTAGATCAAAGTGTGGCGCACAACGGCGTTTGTCTGACGGTGGTTTCAATTATGAACGATCAGTACACAGTAACAGCTATACAGGAAACCCTGCGGCGAACCAATCTTGGCAAACTTAAGGAAGGAGACCTGGTGAATATTGAACGCTGTATGCCAGCCAATGGCCGTTTTGATGGACATATTGTTCAGGGGCATGTTGATACCACAGCCGTTTGTAAGGAAGTAAAAGACCTGAAAGGCAGCTATGAGTTTGTTTTTGAATATGACCCCTCAGAAAAGAACATAACTGTCGAAAAAGGCAGCATCACGGTAAATGGCGTTAGCCTTACCGTGGTAAAGTCGGAAAAAAACTATTTCTCGGTTCATATTATTCCATATACGTTCGATAATACCAATTTTAACACTATTCGCCCTGGAACGCTTGTTAATATTGAATTTGACATCGTGGGAAAATATATTTCCAGGCTATTAAACAGGTGATTTGGGTAATTTTTTTATCTTTACCTAACAATTGTTCTCCAGATATTTTCACATATTTCTTTTCCTCTTTTCCTTTGGTATTGACTCAGCACAAAGTCAGTATAAGGATTATTACGTTTTTCTTGGAGATACTATCAACGTAATAGATAATAATAATCATAAACAGGGCCGTTGGGTGTTTTTTGGCAGGGATCAGAAGGGCCTGAAAAATAAATTACTCAAGCATAATCAAATTACCACTGATGGTTCCTATGTAAATGACCAAAAGAACGGATTATGGAAAACCTACCACAGTAATACCAATAAAATTAAGAGCGAAGTAACTTACGTAAACGATGAGATTAACGGAAAAGTAAAACTCTACAACGAAAAAGGAAAGATTACCCATGAAGGAATAATGAAAGGTGAGAGTTGGGTGGGAGATTATTATATTTATAATACTTCTGGTGAAAAAGTTCGTAAAACTGCAACTGAAACCCCAAAGAATGCTTATTTGATTTTTGGTGGGGTTGTTTCTAAAAATGGCCGGTCAATGGAGGATGTAGAAATTACGGTTGAGCGAAATGATCTTCCACTACTAAGTACAAAGTCACAATTCGATGGCGTTTTTTCTTTCAGGTTAGAATTACAAAATGTTTACCTGATTTCATTTTCTAAGAAAGGATTCAATAAAACTTCCATTTTAATAAATGCGTACACAGATAATATATTTGATACAATCAGGTATACTTTAGTTGACTGGAAAGTTTCAATGACGGATAACTTTGCCGCTTCGGCAACAAACGAACTTTTTAGTTTTATCATTAACAAACCTTCCAATAAAATTTATTATAACAGGCGTAAAAAACAATTTAGCGCGGATGGCTCTTACGAAAATCTTTTAAAAAAGCAGCTTGATGGAATAAGTAACAGCACCAAATTGTTAATGGCTACCACAATGGAAACCAACAAAAAACTTGAAATCGAAAACCTGCGTATTGAAACCGAAGCCAAGCTCAAACAAATAGAATTGTTGAAGAAAGAACAGGAACTTCACGCGGCAACTTTAAAAGAAAAAGAAAACGAATTGCTTGCTAAAAAACTTGAAGCGGAAAAGAAGGAGATTGCGCTTGCCTTACTTGAACAGGAAAAAAAGATAAAAGAGTTAAAAATACAGGAACAACAGAATGAAGCGCTGCAAAAGCAATTGGATGCTGAAAAAAAAGCCAGGGAAATTGATCGGCTTAACGCATTGGCAAAGCAACAGGAGCTGGATGCTATAGGACAAAAAAAATTGCTAACGGAAGCGCAAATTAAAATCCGGAACGACAAGCTCAGGAAAGAAATGTCAGATCGTGAACTTGAACTGGCCAATAAGGAAAAAGAAGTGAAGGAGTCTGAACTTAAAGCTCAGCAACGTTCTTTTAATATTCTGCTGATTGGTTTAGGTATTGTCGGAGCCATCTTATTTTTTCTTTATCGTAACTACACACAAAAGAAAAAGGCAAACGCTATTCTCGAAAAACAAAAGGTAGAGATTGAAAGCCAGAAAAATGAAATTGAAGAAAAGAGCAAGATTATTGAAGAGAAGAATCAGGAAACCCATCAGAGTATTCTTTACGCAAAGAGGATTCAGCACGCCATTTTACCTCCTCCTCATGAAATAGATCCCTACCTGAAAAACTATTTTATTCTTTACAAATCAAAAGACATTGTAAGCGGAGATTTTTATTTCTTCTCAGATAAGCACGCTGTGAACTCAAACAAAGTGGTTATAGCAGCGGCAGATTGCACCGGGCATGGCGTTCCGGGGGCATTTATGAGCATGATAGGAAGTGAGAAATTGAAAGATGCGGTGGATATTACCGATAGCCCTGGCAATATCATTAAAGAACTGAACATTGGTTTGAAAGGCGCTCTCCGTCAGTCAGGCGAAACTGGCACCAGGGACGGAATGGACATTTCGGTATTAGCCCTGCCTGCCAGCTATCAGGAACAGGCTAATATAAGTATAGAGTTCGCTGGCGCTAACCGTCCGCTTTGGGTTATTAAAAATAAAGCTACTGAAGTGCTTGAATATAAAGCTACCAAACATGCCGTGGGTGGCCTTACCGCCGATGAACAGGAATTTGCCCTTCAAAAGCTGGAGTTTGAAAAGAACGATACCTTATATTTATTCTCTGATGGTTATGCCGACCAGTTTGGCGGAAACAACGCAAAGAAAATGATGACAAAAAGGTTTAAGGATGTTCTCCTGCAAATCAGTCACATGAACATGACTGACCAAAAACAATACCTGGCAAATTATTTTGAAGAATGGAAGGGCGGAAACGAACAGGTGGACGATATTCTTGTAATTGGAATACGCTTGTAAAACAAAACTTTATTTTTCAAACATTTTCAAAGTAAGATCAACAAGCCTTGAGCTGTATCCATATTCATTATCATACCAGCCAATCACTTTAATTAAGTTGCCCACAACGCTTGTAAACTCAGCATCAAAAAGCGCACTGTGGGAATTTCCTATCACGTCAACACTAACAAGTGGCTCTTCAGTATATTCCAGTATTCCTTTAAGGTAGGTTTCAGAAGCTTCTTTGTAAGCTGCATTTAATTGTTGAACAGTTGGAAATTTTTCAAGAACACAGGTAATATCTGTCAGCGAACCGTCCGGAACCGGCACGCGCATTCCACACCCTCCGATTTTTCCTTCAAGATGAGGGAAAATTTTTGTGATGGCTTTTGCCGCGCCTGTTGAGGTTGGAATAATGCTCAAAGCTGCCGCGCGGGCCCTGCGAAGGTCTTTATGCGGCGCGTCATGTATTCGCTGATCGTTAGTGTATGAGTGAACGGTAGTGATGTACGCATCTTCTATACCGAACTGTTCAAGCACTTTTAGCATTGGAGCGGCGCAATTTGTTGTACAACTTGCGTTGGAAATTATAACGTCTTCTTTTGTTAAAATTCCATCGTTAACGCCAAGCACTATTGTTTTAATATTATCATCTTTTGCCGGAGCTGATAACAGAACCTTTTTCGCGCCTGCCTTAATATGTTTTTCAGCACTTGCAGTATCCAGAAAATGCCCGGTGCTTTCGATAACAACATCAATATCGTTTTCCTTCCATGGTAGCTGTTCTGGATCTTTTGACGAAACAATTTTAATTAGTTTACCATTTACTACCATATCATTTCCATGGATTGTAATCACACCTTTAAACCTGCGGTGTACCGAATCGTATTTTAATAAATGCGCAAGTGTTGCCGTATCCGCTACATCATTAATGCAAACAATTTCTATTTCAGGCCTTTCAATGGCTATTCGCAGGAAAACCCTTCCAATTCTACCAAAACCGTTAATTGCAACTCTAATCTTTTTCATAAAATTATTTTTTATTATTCTTAATATCGTAAGCCTTTTTCTTCCCTGTATTCATATCGTATACGAACCAGTGGTTTTCATTTCTCATTAAAAGTTCTTCACCCTGGTGAAGTTGAACCTCTTCGCTGTAGGCAATTTTTTCTTCTTTTGTTGTAATATTATAAATTATATAATATTCCTTCGGTTCAAAAATCTTATGAATGATAAAATTTTTGGTGGCCATATCCACATGTCTTTTATAACCATCCCGTTTTTTTCCTTTATAGTCATATACGTCATCTTCTCTGTTTAAACCAATTCCTGCGCTACATGCAACAATAAGTGAATCCCTTGGGTTTAACTTAATATTTGAATACAAAAATGGCACCACCTCTTCTTCTTTTATATTGATAAGACCTCTTAGCAAAGTATTTCCTTCGTCCTTAATTTCCACGATCAGAAAATTTGGATCCCCGGTAAGTACAATGTTTGTGTACTCTTTAGTTGTAATCTGGTTAAAATCCTTATCTATTAAAAATTTTCTGTTTTTAACCGAAGCAATAATGTACTTTGGGTCTTCCTGGTATTGTTTTACACATTGTTTATTTAATGAAAAAACACTGAGTGTATCTTTATCGTCTGCTTTTATTACCAACCGTTCACCTTTTCTGTTGAGGTAAGCGCAATTGTATATAGTTCCTGTGGACTTAATGAAGCGAGTAGCCGATGTTACTTTACTTTTCGTACAGGCCAGGCAAACTTTGTTTGTAACGTCAAAATCAAAAATGGTATCATACACAGGGCTGATAATCACTTTATCATTTTCCTTAATCCCCCACTTATTTATTTCTTTAAAGGTATGGGATTGACAAAACGCATTAAGTGAAAGAAAGAGAATTATACTATTTAAGTAACATTTATACACACCTGCAAAAGTTCGGGTGGGCATTATAAAAGAGTTGGCCAATGTTTAATCTTTAATAATCCTGTATACCGAATGTTTATTGTTGTTGGTTATACTTATAAAATAAACTCCCTGACTAACTTCCCCAAGGTCCAGTGTTTCATGTAACTCAGATTTGTTGGTGTAATTTCTTGTTAATATTGTTTTACCAAGTATATCTACAATTTTTAAAGTTGTAGTAGAAGCTCCGGTTAAATTATCTGCTGCAATATTAATTTCATGGCTGAAAGGATTTGGCCATACGCTTAGGCCTACAGGGTTATTTTGCGAGTGTGCATTTATGCCTGCTGTATTTGCTATTGTAAAATTGTTATTACTAATGTCATAAAAAATATTTCCAATCGCTTCTGCTTTTATTCTGCAGGTGCTAATGTTAGCGCTTAAGGTAGGAACAGTGATCATTTCTGTTCCATCATTTGGAGTGGAGTTAACCAGCACGCTGTATGTGCTTCCGCTGTTATAAGAAATAAGTAAGCGAACCGAATCGCAGCTTACCGGCGCAAAATTAGTTCCATTTACGCCCCAGGTAATAGTCTGTTGAGAACCCATTCCCCAGGTAATTCCGGTGAGGTTAGGGTATGTAACATCAAAAGGACCGGCTGCGCCATCAACAGTTATCGTATTAATTGCATAACAAACTCCGCCGCCGCCCATTTTGTTATCGCGAGCTGTAAGGCGAAACTCCAGGGTTTGCGAATTTTGCGGAACATATTCTCCTTTTGTGTTGGTGTAATTTCCGGTAGCCAGAACGGAAGCTTTAGGAAATAAACGGGTAGGAATACTAACGGGCGCATATGATCTGAAGAAAGGCATGCTTCCTGAATTCCAGTTTGCGCCTGAAACACCTGCATCAGCTTCTTCCCAGGAATATGTTAACACATCTCCATCAGGATCTGTAGCATTACCGGTTAACGAAAAAGCCGTGTTAAATGGTACCGCATAATTCCCTGAGCCTGTAACAACTGGTGGGTTATTGGTAGTTGTTGATGTAGAGGCGCACATATTGCCAGCACCTGTAGTTACGAAGTTTACAATTTCATCATAGCTGGTCGCATGGAAATAAGGGATACTGTTAGGAGCAAGGTCATTTGTTCCGCAAATTCCTGCATAAGCCATAATTGTTATTCCGCTTCCGGGTTCTACCGCGGTTGCGGCATTACGGTTACCATTACAAGAGCTGGTTGTAGCATTAAAAGTATGATTTCCTTTAAACTGATGCCCCATCTCATGAGCTACATAATCAATGTCGTATGGGTCACCAACAGGACTAGGGCTGCCAGTTATACCACCGGCTTTTTGAGAATTGTTACAAACCACGCCTAAGCCTGCTAATCCACCTCCACCGGTACTAAAAGTATGACCAATATCGAAATTTGCGCTGCCTATTGTGTTGGTAATTATAGTTTGACTTTCACCAATAAGTACGCCGGCATTATTGTTTCCGCTAAATGGATCGGTTGAGGCGTTTGTGAAAATTACCATTGTTTCGGTGGCTACTAAAACAAGGCGCACTGCAGCTTCAACTTCGTACACTCCGCTAACACGGTTAACGCTTGTAACTATTTTTGACAGGGTTTGAGCCATTGTTGGAGTTGTAGAGCCTGTGGCAGCTACCGCATATTCGCCTGTGCAGGCAACGGCAAGCCGATAAGTACGTAACTCTGTTCCTATACATGGAGCTGGAACACTACTTAGTTTTGCTGTGTTCTCTTCTTTTTTTTTCGGAGTGGCTCCTGTATCATTTGACTGATCTATATTTTGATTTGCTTCAGGAATCCGGTCCGCAGGGTTCTTTACAAAGTCGGCAGTATAATAAGTAATGTAATCTGTAATATTTCCAACGCAATATGGATCAATAAAAAAATCACCGTTAATAGTGCGAACCATTCCATGAAAACCAAATTCATTCCAGTCGAGCTTTCCACTTGCATAAGGATCATCTATGCCGGCAATACTAAAAGTTTTAAAGTTTGGGAATTTTGCTGCCAGGCCTGGTTCCATAATTGACGCTTCTACAACTCTGAACTGTTGCATTGTTCCATTAGGCAATGGTAGTGTAATAATACAATTACTTTGATTGATGGTTACATTTTTTTCATTAGGTGCCGAAAACAATTTATTCTTTAATTCGGACCCCAGAAGTTGATACGTTAAATATTTTTGAGGAATGATCTGCCGCTTACCAGTAGCTTGAATAGCTGATTCAGCAATAGGCGACCAAAAGCGATCGTTTGTGGTTTGCGCATTCGTAATGCAAAAAGCAAATATGAATAATGCTAAAGATAAAATTTTCTTCATGGCAATAAATAAAATATAAATATACTGATATTAACTTCTCTTATCAATACCCCACATCAATTTATGCCTAAGGGTGGAGAAGAAATGCTGGCCTTCAAGATTGACCATGTTAAACCTGAAATTTGCCGTTTTTACTGTTATTTCAGTATTGGTGGAAACATGCGCGCTTCTCGAATCCAGAGAGATGTTAAAGCTGTCTGTTCGCCCTGTAACTTTAAAGCTGATTTGTTTGTTGTTTGAGATAATGATTGGTCGAACGTTAAGGTTATGAGGAGCAATTGGTGTAATAATAAAATTTTCAGAATCAGGGATCATAATTGGTCCGCCGCAACTTAAGGAGTATGCCGTGGAGCCTGTTGGAGTTGCAACAATAAGGCCATCCGCGAAATAGGAATTTAAAAAAACACCATCCACATAAGCATCAATATTAATCATGGCGCTGCTATCTTTTTTATGAATGGTAAATTCATTGAGCGCGTAATTAAAGCCTTTAAAAGAATCGTTGCATCCGTTTACTTCTATTAACTCACGCTTATCTAAGGTAAAACGTTCGTGCAGCAATTTATCAAGTGCGCTATTTAAATCGGTTTTATTTACCGACGCTAGAAATCCGAGCCGACCGGTATTTACGCCAAGAACAGGAATTCCTGATTTTTTTACAAGCGCAAGCGTTTCAAGCATTGTTCCATCTCCACCAAGCGAAATCAGATAATCTGCCTTTGAAATAAGATCTTTGGAATTGGAATAAGTTTTTAAATCGAGATTAAAATTATGCAACGATTTTAAATAACTGTAAAATGGCTCATAAATAATGAGGTCTATTTTTTCGTTTTTTAAAAAACCATGTATCTGCTCAATGTATTTTGGTTCGTTGTCCTGGGTTGAGCGTGCATAAATGGCAATAGTCATTTTAATAAGCAGATTGTTGATCAAAGATAGCCCTTATTAATTAAAAAGGCTAAATAAAATTTTGTAAAGATTTTCTCAGTCATTGGAGTCAAAGAATGATCATTTGAACTATTATTTGTTTTAATAAACCACACTACTTAGTCATCCTGAGCGGAGTCGAAGGATGACTAAGAAAAAGTGGCAATAAAAACAAATTATAGATTTACTTTTAAACGAAAAAAATCAACAGCGCAAGAAAAGATCAACGATCCTTAATCCGCCGCGACGGATTGTTTCCTTTTCATCTAAAGAAAAGTAAAAATTAAAAGACTTTTAAAGTCTTACTAATTTCCTAAAATCCCATCAATCAAACACTTTTCAGTTTCGCTATATAATTTTCTCGTCAATTGCAAAGTTCACTCATAAGCCATAAAAACCTTGCTATATTCCATAGCTTTCCTACCCCAGTTATATACCAGTCCTATAGGAGTTATATATGACTCCTATATGACATTATGACATTGGCGCACTTTAACAAATATTAATTAGGGGAAATCATGGTAATAATCAACAGGCTTTACACTAATTTTTACAAAAACAATAAATGAATATCTTTGAGTGTGGAAAGGTTAAAGACATCCTCTTCATCTCTTTTCCGGATGTAGGAGGTGAAAAAATCACCCACATAGACTGCAATCGATTTCTCTGATTCCAAGTGTATTGGCATTTCCAATGGTTCAGCTAATTATGTTAAATTTAATGAAACAGAATTAAAATTCGTTTTAATAACAATTACGGGAATTAGAATTAAACTCAAGGAATCCTTAAATTTTCCCTCTCGGTTTTATTTAAATAACACTGGTTTTCGACTTGTGGAAAAAAATTATAATTACCATAAAGGTTACAGATTACAAGCGAGGCGACGCTCGCGATCTTTTTTCGCCTCACTAAAAACCTTTTGTATCTTTAAATAAACATTAAGCGTGTAGGCACAGGAAGTCTCGTAAGCTCGCCAAAAATTTGCGAGCCAACCATTACTGGTCATTGTAACGGACAACTTCACCAAACACGAAAAGAACATAAATAGATGACTATGGAACAAAACAAAAACAATTCTATTCAAAGCCCTTTTGCACAAACATACTTCCATGGAACAAAGGCAGACCTAAAAATTGGCGACTTTATCGAAACTGGTCTTAATTCAAACTACGGACAAAGAAATAATGCAAAATACATTTACCTTACAGCTACATTAGATGCCGCTATTTGGGGTGCTGAACTTGCAATAGGTGAAGGGCGTGAAAGAATTTATTTGGTTGAACCAACAGGCACTATTGAAGATGATCCTAATTTAACTGACAAAAAATTCCCGGGTAACCCCACAAAGTCTTATCGTTCAAAATACCCATTTAAGGTCGTTGGCGAAATCACAATTTGGCAAGGTCACTCGCCCGAACAAGTTAAAGCAATGAAAGACGGTCTTGAAAAACTTAAAGAAAAGGGAATAGAAGCAATTGAGGATTAAAGTAAAGTATAAATATTTTTAATATGGTAACTTTTCAAACCTTCAGAGAAATTGCACTTTCATTTCCGGAAGCCACAGAAGAACCTCATTTTGAAAAAACTTCCTTCAGAGTAAAAAAGAAAATATTCGCAACGTATGACGATAAAACCAATAGAGCTTGCATCAAACTATCAGAAATTGACCAGGACGTTTTTTCTTCTGTCGATAGGGCGATTATTTTTCCAATTGACAACAAATGGGGCAAACTAGGTTGGACACTAATCGAATTGGGAAAAGTGAATAAAGATTTATTTATTGATGCATTGACAACAGCATATTGTGAAGTAGCACCCCAAAAACTGGCCAATCAATTAAAAACAAAATAACAACGCCCTACAGCTCCGTTCAGAACAGCACCAGTTTTAGTTTGCATGATACTAATAAACATTTATCTTTAACTATCCTTTTTGTGAGTGGGGAGGGTAGATCGAAACGTGTGGCCATTGTCTCATCTCCCGCAATTAGAATATCAAATTAAATGCTTTTAAGTATGAAAAAACAATTATTTCTGCTGCTTACCCTTTTGCAGTTGCTGGCAGTGGCGCAAAAAAAAGAACTTCTTCTCACCATTAAGGAAGGAGAAGAGTTTGATATAGACAACTCAAAGATCATTCCTGCCGCCACCGGCGCCACGTGGGAGATAACAACCCGCGAAACTAAAAAGTACCTCTTGTACACAAAAACTATAAAGGGAAAGTCTATTCCAGTTGATATACGCCAGGATAATTTTCTCACCTTCGGAAGGGAAGACGGAAAAGAGTTTTTCCGCATTAATGCAACAGGTGTAAAGTATGGCCCGTTTGAGGAATTAAAAGCGCAGTATGACGAAGAAAAAAAGATTTTATATGGCTATTCATATATGAAAGACGGCATGACCTATTACGTTGATGTTATCAATAACAAAACTTACGGCCCATTCTATAAAGGAGGTGTGTGGTTTGCAGATGGAAAAAACCTGGTTTACAGTAATACTATTAAAAATAACTCAACACAAAAAGATGAAGTTTTTTTATTTGAGAACGATAAAAAATACGGTCCTTATGAACAGGTTGGTTATCAAAAAGCATTATCGGCCGAAATCGCGCCGCTTATTACCTACAAGGAAAACGGAAGATTTTATGTGAATGCTCCGCAATGCAAAGGCGTTTCATTTACATATTGGCCAACTGCAACCGAGTTAAAAAACGGCTGGTTGATTGAAGGAGCATTACAACAAAAGTTCTCAGAAAAATGGTTGTATTTACCGGATGGAACTAAACTGGAAAACCTTGAAAAAGTAAAGCACATGATGAATGCTAATGGAGAGATAGCAAAACTGGAGTTTGTAGCTGGCGGGGGCTCAGATGCGGCGTACAAAATTATTTATAAAGGTAAAGAAATAGGCACTTATGCCGCAAGAAGAAGCAACAGATCGGAATTGTATAAAACCGATTTCTTTGATCATATACTCACCCAGGTACAGTTAAAACAAAATTGGTCATTAGCACTGCGTGATATAAATTATTTGTACAGCCCAACTAAAGGATTAGTCGGACCATTTACCGAAAAGGAACTTAAATACTTTTCTTTCTTTCAGGATGGTTATGCTGTACTCAGGGAAGACTCCTCTCTTCAAATTAACGGCAAGCATGTGATGGATAAAGTGGCCTGGGCAGATTTTCGTGAGTATCCCGTATGGTGGGCTTTTCAGCAGAGGGGCGATTATGTGTATCCCTTTAAAAACGGCACCGAGGTACAGGTTACTGAAGTCCCCAAAAGATTAAGTTATTTCAATACAGTAGAGAAGGATGTAATAAAAGTACAACGTGGAGGTGATTTTTATTTCCGTTTAAAAGGCAGCGATAAATTATTTGGGCTGGCTGGCCAATACGATTATGGTTATGCGTTTTCGCCGGATAAAAAATATTTTGCTTTTGAACGTGGTTCAGATGAATTTGTGGTTATTAACGGAAAACCCATAGCACAGGGACATAAAATTATTTACAACGAAAAATTAAAAGCCTTTCATTGGTTTATAATTGAGGGGCAGAAAATTTACATGTACACTCATAAAGTACTTTAAGTATTTTATACAATTTGTAACCAGTGTCCTTACTTAATTATAAATGCTAAATAAAAATGTTGTGGTTACCTGTTTATTTTACAATATTTATATCCGATATCAGAATTAAAATATGCTAGAAGGTCCTTTGCATGAGCATCATTTACTGCGTTACCAGGTGGAGCTGCTGGATGAGCCTCTGCAGCAATATTCCCAAACTGCCCTGGTAAGTTTTTTTGACGAAAACAATAAAAAGGTTTCAGTTTTTAGATATGGGGTTTTGCATCAGGAAGAAATTTTTAAAAAAATTGATGCGGGTGAAGCCCTTCATTTCAATAACGCGTACATAAAAAATTTTTCTTTAACTGATTACCGAACGCTAAAGGGGCTTGACGATCATGTTTACATTCAGTTAAAAAACTTTAGCGCCAAAAAAACTTTTTTCGATTGTGATATCAGTAACGATTTCAGTTATGCCGAGTTTGTTGGCGACAAAATAATTTTTGATTCTGCTGTATTTGCAAATGGGAATACAGATTTTTTTAACGCTAATTTTAATCACTGTGATGTGAGCTTTAAAAAGGCAAAGTTCGGAAGCGGCAGTATAAGTTTTAAATCTGTAAAATTTGGCGATGGCTCTGTGAGCTTTAATAATACAAATTTTGGAAGCGGCAACCTGAGTTTTGTAGACGCTGATTTCAGTAACGGAAATGTAGATTTTAAAAACACATATTTTGGTGACGGCTTGGTTGACTTCAAATTCGCCAGGTTTTCAACCGGGGATATCAGCTTCGAGCGCGCCTCTTTCGGCACTGGAAAAAAGGATTTTAAAAATGTTGAATTTGGCGGAGGTAAACTTGATTTCAGACGGGTAAATTTTAATAATGGTGATGTTTCTTTTGAAGGGGTGGAATTTGGTAATGGGAGAGTAAGTTTCAGAAGTTCAGAATTCGGACATGGATATAAATCTTTTCACCTCGCTGATTTTGCGCAAGGAGAGGCCCAGTTTGATTATGTTAGCTTTGGTACGGGCGAATTAAGCTTTAATAAAGCAAAAGTTTCCGACATTTCTTTTACTGGCTGCCATTTGAATTGTTACACTGATTTGCGTGTTGGCGAATGCCATTTAATAGACTTAAGTAATACAATTGTAAGAGACATATTGGATGTTAAACCGGAGAGTGATAAAGTAATTATTAAGGAAATGAATCTGGTTGGAATGCGGATTCTTGGCAGAATTTTTATTGATTGGCGCGCGAACGATGTATTTGATCTGATATATAATCAGAAAAAAACATCGCTGTTTCAAAAAGCGGAACAGTTTCGCATCCTGAAGGAAAATTTTAGAAATAATGGTCAGTACGAAGATGAAGATGACGCGTATGTAGAGTTTAAAAGATGCGAAGCAAAAGCACAGTTCAAAGACAATTCCAGTTTGAGACGTAAAAACAGGATAATGGCCACTCTGAATTACTATTTTCAAAGGTATGTTTTCGATTTTGTGGGCAAATACGGCACTGCTCCAACAAGAGTTCTTGTAAATGTTTTGATTGCCATCTTTGGATATGGATTGTTATATTTTTTAATGACCAATTTCTTCCCACAGGCAGGAAGTGTGTCAACCACATTGCCTCAGGAATTAAACGCAGCCAGTGAATTTTTCAATTGCATGTATTATAGCGCCATTACTTTTTTTACAATTGGTTACGGTGATTATTTCGCGGGAGGTTTTATAAAATTATTCGCTGTACTGGAAGGTTTTACGGGCGTATTCTTAATGAGTTATTTTACTGTTGCTTTCGTACGAAAGATTCTAAGATAATAGCAAAACTGTGGAAATACATCCGCAGCAGAGGATTCATTCATTTTGTTATCTTTACATTAAACCTTTAAAAGAATATGATATGAAAAAAGTTTACAGATCGATAGTTTTCGCTGCCGCTGTTTTTTCCTTTTGCTCATTTTTACCTTCTGATGATTGTGGAATGTACATAGCGCCGCGAGCAGGCATGGAAACAGAATATAAAACTTATGATGAGAAAGATAAATTAACTGGCACCAACAAAAGTAAAGTGCTGGCGGTACGCGATGGCGGTAAGGAAGTGGAAGTAAGCGCAGAATCATTTGACAAAAAAGATAAGTCTGTTGCTACTTCAACCTACGTTGTAAAATGTGAAAACGGAAACTTTGTGATAGACATGCGGGCAATGGTTCCTCAGGAGTCGATGGCCGGTTTTAAAGATATGAAAGTAACCGTTGAGGCTGATAAGCTTGATATTCCTTCTAATCCGGAGCCAGGACAATCTTTAAAAAATGGAACCATAAAGATAAGTTCCGTGAGTGAAGGCAGTCCTATCAACATGAATCTTACAATGACTGTTAGCAACCGTAAGGTAGAGGCTGTGGAGGATGTAACGGTTCCTTTAGGAGTTTTCCCATGCGTAAAAATAACTTACGACGCGGAAGTAAAAATGCTGTTTACAGTAAAAACAAAAGTAGTGGAGTGGTATAGTAAAAATGTTGGATTAATAAAAAGCCAAACATTTAATACAAAAGATAAACTTGTAGGCTATACTATTCTTAACTCAAGAAAATAATTTACCCTTAGTTATACAAAACAAAAAGCGGGATATAAAAATCCCGCTTTTTTTATGCAAATCAATTAAAAATTTAGAGCAGGTCGTTGGCTAGGTTCGCTAATTCGCTTCGTTCTCCTTTTTCAAGTGTTATATGAGCATACAAAGGCTGACCTTTTACTTTTTCTATCAGATAACTTAAGCCATTACTTTGCGCATCCAGATATGGCGTATCAATCTGATGAACATCACCGGTGAATACAATTTTGGTGTTTTCTCCCGCACGCGTGATAATGGTTTTTACTTCATGAGGAGTTAAGTTTTGAGCTTCATCAACAATAAAGAATACATTACTTAAACTACGGCCACGTATATATGCCAGCGGGCAAACAACCAATTTTTGCGATTCAACCATTTCGTTCAGTTGTTTGTGTTCCTTGTCTTTTTCACTAAACAGGCTGCGGATGTATTTAAGGTTATCCCACAATGGCTCCATGTATGGATTAAGCTTACTGTTTACATCACCGGGCAAATAACCAATGTCCTTATTACTTAACGGCACAATTGGTCTGGCAAGATAAATCTGATGGTAATTGCGGCGAAGTTCAAGTGCTCCTGCCAGCGAAAGCAATGTTTTACCAGTACCTGCCACGCCCTGAATGGAAACGAGTTTTATATCAGGGTTCATAATTGCGTCAAGGGCAAAAGCCTGCTCGGCATTTTTTGGAATAACACCAAACGCCGCGGTTTTTATAACGCGCTGAAGCGTATCATTCTCTTTATTATACCGCGATAGGACACTTTGCGATCCGTTCTTAAGTATATAATAATGGTTAGGCAATGGTTCATATTTTTTCAACAGCGAAGTAGCTTTGCAGCTGCCCTGGTTATAAATGGAGGTAATGTCGGCAGGCGCTACCTTGTCAATTTCAGTAATACCAGTGTAAAGTTCATCAACTGTTTTTATTTTACCGGTTTCATAATCTTCAGCCTGAAGGTTAAGACTTTTGGCTTTAATGCGCAGGTTTATATCCTTGGTTACAAGAATTACTTTGCGGCCCGGATTACTTTCTGAAACAAACAGGGCTGTATTAAGAATGCGATGATCGGCTTTTCGTTCATCGAAAACTTTTTCTGCATTCACCGTGCTGGAAGTATGCATTTCAATCTTAAACTTACCGCGTGTAGGACCGTTAATGGAGGTCCATTCCTGCAAGGTGTTTTTACCGCTTAAAGTATCTACATACCTGGTAAATTCCCTGGCCGAGTAGTTTTTGGTATCGTTACCCTTTTTAAAATTATCCAGTTCTTCTAAAACTGTAATTGGGATTACCACATCATGTTCAGCGAAGTTCTTAATGGCTGTGTGGTCGTAGATGATAACAGAGGTATCTAATACAAAGATCTTTTTGCCTTCGATACTTGTTTGTTTTTTTGGCTTAGCAGGCATATAGTATTTGAAATAACTTAATAGTAAATCTATTAATACAAAAGTGTTTTTTTAAAATGCTTTTGAATTGATTTGAACAAGCAATTGTTTACTTAGCGGGGTTTATTTTCTAACTGTTTGATTTATAACAGCAATTCCTCTTGTAAGAGGAGAATTTCCACTTGTGATATAAAGTTACACAACATAACATGTTGTGCCCTGTTAATTTGTTTTAAAAGGATTGAGTTATTTAAAACTGACCTAAAAAAAGCCAAAAACATACTTCTTGTTAAACAAAAAAGGAGCATCTCTGCTCCCTCTTTAAACTTCGAACTATAAACTATATACTATTGTGCTTCCAGTTTCTTGCTTTCGCGTTTACGGGTATTTTCATCCAAATGGATCTTGCGTAAACGAATGTGCGAAGGAGTGATCTCAACATACTCATCCCCCTGGATATATTCCATTGCTTCTTCCAGGCTGAATTTGATCTTAGGAACAATTCTCATTTTCTCATCCGTACCGCTCGCGCGCATATTGGTTAACTGCTTTTCAGTACAAACGTTTACCACTAAATCATCCGGACGGATATGCTCTCCGATTATCATTCCCGGATAAATTTCTTCACCGGCTTCGATAAAGAATTTACCACGATCCTGTAATTTATCAATTGAATAAGCCACTGCGGTTCCTTTGTCCTTGCTAATCAATACACCGGCAATACGGCTCGGGATATGGCCTTTCCATGGCTCAAAAGCCTTGAAACGATGCGCCATAATAGCTTCACCTGCTGTTGCAGTTAAAACGTTATTACGTAAACCAATAATACCACGTGAAGGAATTTCAAACTCAATGTGAGTTAAATCTCCCTTTGGCTCCATGATCAATAAATTTCCTTTACGTTGTGTTACAAGGTCAATAACCTTGCTTGAAGATTCCTGCGGAACGTCTACTGTTAAAACCTCTACCGGCTCACATTTAACACCGTCAATTTCTTTTACGATTACTTGTGGCTGTCCTAATTGTAATTCGTATCCTTCGCGACGCATGGTCTCAATTAATACGGATAAGTGAAGGATACCACGTCCAAACACCAGGTAAGAATCAGGTGAGCTTGTTTCTTCAACGCGCATCGCTAAGTTCTTCTCTAATTCTTTATATAAACGGTCGCGTAAGTGACGTGACGTAACAAATTTTCCATCCTTACCAAAGAAAGGCGAGTTGTTAATGGTAAACAACATGCTCATTGTTGGTTCGTCAATATGCATTTGCGGCATTCCTTCAGGATTATCAAAATCAGAAACGGTATCGCCAATTTCAAATCCTTCAATTCCTGTAAAGGCACAAATATCACCTGTTTCAACTTCAGAAACTTTTACTTTTCCTAAACCATCAAACACGTATAATTCTTTAATACGCGATTTTTGTATAGTGCCGTTACGTTTAACAACGCTCACAGGCATGTTTTCCTTAATAACACCGCGGTATACTCGTCCTACTGCAATACGGCCAATAAAGGTCGAATAATCCAGTGATGTAATCTGTATCTGTAAAGTTCCTTCACGCTTTGGAGCTGTAGGAATTTTTTCTAAAATTGTATCTAATAAATAGGTAATATCGGTAGTGGGAGTTTTCCAATCCGGACCCATCCATCCCTGCTTACTTGAACCATAAACAGTCGGAAAATCCAACTGGTCTTCGTTTGCGCCAAGGTTAAAGAAAAGGTCAAAAACATTGTCATGAACTTCCTCAGGACGGCAGTTTGGTTTGTCTACCTTGTTAATTACAAGTACAGCTTTTTTACCCGCTTCAATTGCTTTTTGTAACACAAAACGTGTTTGAGGCATTGGGCCTTCAAAAGCATCCACCAACAGAATAACACCATCGGCCATGTTCATTACACGCTCAACTTCACCTCCAAAGTCCGCGTGGCCCGGGGTGTCAATTATGTTAATTTTGGTTCCTTTATAGGTAACAGATACGTTCTTTGCCAGAATGGTAATTCCACGCTCGCGTTCAAGATCGTTATTATCTAAAATCAGTTCTCCTGTTTGCTGGTTGTCGCGAAATAATTTACAGGTATGTAAAATTTTATCTACTAACGTGGTCTTTCCGTGGTCAACGTGGGCAATGATGGCAATGTTTCTTATTGTGGACATGTATTAAAATTAAGGCCGCAAAGATAGGAAATTTTTATTAATTAGTTTTATTAATTGATTCAGAAGAGGTTAAGCGGTGTTAAATAGACCACCTTTAACCATAATTAGCAGTATTTTTTAGTGATAAGTTGGCTGAAAGTCAGATATACAGCCATTTTTGAGATGTTTAGGGAGTATCATAAAACCTTTAAGTCCTCACAATTGAACCGTAAATAAAAATCCTACAGCCTATTTACGGTTGAAAGTGCCTTGGGGTTAACCTGGTACATAGAGGGTAGGAAAAGGGTACTTGGAGGGTATGAAGCCGTATGTGATTTATTAAAATAGAGAAGCGGTTTAAGGCGTATGAATTACCATTTAAATTCCTTCACAACATTCACAAACAACTTCACTTTTTCTTTATCCAAATCAGGATATAATCCATGCCCAAGGTTACAGATATAATGGTTTTTACCGAACGCGCGTAACATAGCATGTGTTTCTTCAATTATTGTTTTTTCAGGAGCATACAATAAACAAGGATCTGCATTCCCCTGTAGCGTCTTGTTTCCTGCTTCCTGTCTAGCTTTCATCGGATCAATAGTCCAATCTAAGCCTATGGAGTTACAGGACGTTTCAGAGATCTTTTTGATTGCATAATGTGCATCCTTGGCAAACACTGTTACCGGAACAAGCGGAGAAAGCGCGTCGCAAATCTTTGAAATATATTTTAATGAAAATTCGTAATACATTTTTTCGCTAAGCACACCGGCCCATGAATCAAATATTTGTAAAAGGTCTGCTCCCGCAGCAACCTGGCCTTTCAGGTAATTAATGGAGCTTTGCGTAATCTTTTCCAATAACTGGTGAGCCAGTTCGGGTTCAGTATATAAAAACTGTTTTGCTTTGCTGAATGTTTTGCTTCCATTGCCTTCAACCATGTATGCCAGAAGGGTAAAGGGCGCGCCGCAAAAACCAATCAAAGGCACGCGGTTATTCAGTTCTTTTTTGGCTAAACGCAACGCATTCATCACATAATCCAAATCATCAGCCTGCGCTATCTTTAAATTATCAATATCTTTTTTCGATTGAATGGTGTTAGGAAAACGCGGACCTTTCGCCTCCACCATTTCATAAGGTAATCCCATCGCTTCAGGAATTACAAGAATATCGCTGAAAATAATAGCGGCATCAACTCCTAAAATATCTACCGGCTGAATAGTTACCTCTGCAGCTAGCTCAGGATTTTTTACAAATTCAACAAAGTTTTTTGCTTTGGCACGTGTGGCTCTGTATTCAGGCAAAACACGGCCAGCCTGACGCATCAACCAAACCGGGGCGCGCTCAACTTCCTGCCCTCTTGCTGCTCTTAGTAAAAGATCGTTTTTTAACATCGTGCAAATGTAAAGCTAAATACGCATACGGCTATATTTTAGAAGTAAAAATAGTGATGAGCGGTTGACAACCTGCCTTATTTTAGGCTTAATTTGGTCGTCTCATTAAGAAGATATGAAACGAATATTATTTATAGCGACTTTATTTTCGGCCACAGTTATCAATGCGCAGCAGCATTTTTGCGCAAAGGCTAAACAGGCTTCCGCTGCTGAACTAATCAAACATCAGCAGAGAACATCAGCGCTTCTTCCTCAGATTTCACACGAACTGAAATACGATGTTAAGTTTGTACACCTGATGCTGAACGTGGAAAGAAGCACCAAGTATATTAGCGGAGGAGTAAAGACTGTTGCAACTGTTACAGCTTCGGCAATGGATACGTTCGCATGTCTGCTTCATCAAAATCACGCGATAGATTCGATCAGATTCAATGGTGCGCTTTCTTCTTTTACAAGAAAAGACAGTGTGGTTAAAGTGGCCCCTGCTACTGCGCTTAATAACGGACAATCATTTACTGTTACAATATACTATAAAGGCACACCACCATCAGGGGGGTCTGCTATTGGCAGTGGTTTTAGTACTGGTACTTCCGGGTCGTGGGGTAACCAGGCAACGTGGAGCTTAAGCGAAAGTATAGTTGCTTACCATTGGTGGCCATGTAAACAAATACTTACTGATAAAATAGATTCGAGCTGGGTTGATATTACAACCGATTCATTAAATAAAGCCGGTTCAAATGGTTTACTGAAAAATGTTGTAACTGTAGGAAACAAGAAGAGATTTGAATGGAGATCAAAATATCCTATCGCGTATTATCTGATCTCTGTTGCGGTTGCCAAGTATAAAGAGTATAATTTATACGCGCATCCGTTGTATTTACCTGGCGATTCAATACTAATACAAAATTATGTTTACGATAACGCATACAACAGCACAACCTGGAGTAATTCTCAAAAGATTACATTAAATAAAATGTCACAGGTGCTGGAATTCCAGAGTAAGATGTATGGCATGTATCCTTTTCATAAAGAAAAATACGGACATTGCATGGCTCCGTTTGGTGGTGGAATGGAACATCAAACAATGACGAGCTTAGGTTTCTTCGATTATTATATTGATGCCCACGAACTCGGCCATCAATGGTGGGGCGATAATGTAACCTGCAAAAGCTGGGGAGATATCTGGATCAACGAAGGATTTGCATCTTATACAGAGCATCTTACGGCGCAGTATCTCGACAACGCTAATTTCTTATCCAACTTAAACAGCGCGCATAATAACGTAATGAGTCAACCCGGTGGAAGTATTTATTTTACCGGTGCAGATACACTTAACGCTAACAGAATTTTTGATGGAAGACTTACCTATGATAAAGGAGGCGCAATTATTCATACACTAAGATTTGTTACCAATAACGATTCGCTTTGGTTTAATACTTTAAGAAGTTTTCAGAATACGTATAAAAACAGCACGGCTTCTACCATTGACTTTATGAATCATTACCAGGCTCAAACAGGAATTAATCCTACGCAGTTTTTTAATCAGTGGTATTACGGCCAGGGTTATCCAACCTTTACGGTGAAGTATAATTTTTCAGGTAATACCTGTTTTATTCAAAGTACACAGTCAACAAGCGCTGCCGGTTCCGTGTCGTTGTTTATCACTCCAATGGAATATAAAATTACGCGCTCAGGCGCTCCTGATACAACAGTAAGGGTTACTCACAGTAATACCACAGAGTTTTATTCGTTTAATTTATTGGGCACCGTAACCGGTGTTGTTTGCGACCCAAACAACTGGGTAATTAATAAAGTTGTAGGCCCTACTTTTGACGGGACTTTAATTGGAATTAATGAAAACGGAAATGTACTTGCAAACATACAGGTAGGTCCAAACCCAACAAAAAATATAGTAAGCATTAGCAATGTTAAAGTTGAAGGATTAGTGCAGTTGTTTGATCTTACAGGAAAAAAACTGTTAGAGAAAACGCTTACTAATGAAATGAGCATTGATCTTACACCTTATAACCAGGGAGTATATCTTCTTAAAATACAGGATAAGAACGGTATTGAACACACACAAAAAATTGTAAGGCAATAATTCTGTTCAAAAAAGATTTAACGGTGAAGCAGGACTTTGAGCCTGTTTTTGACGAACTTTTTAAATTTTGTTGAAGGTTTAATTTCCTTCTGATCTCCAATAAGGAAACCGTATGGAGCGAGATCGGGAAAAGAGTCGAAAATTATCTTTGCAACACCCAGTATTGGAATAAAGAGAATAATTCCGGCTATGCCCCACAGCATTCCGCCAACAACGATAATAAGGATAGTAAAGAAACCGCTAATGCTAACGCCCCCTCCTATTAAGTAAGGTTCAATAAAATAATTATCAATAGCCTGAACAATGCCAATAACAGCAAGCGCACCAAGGGCAACATTAAAATTGTCGGTTGTTACAATTGCAACAGCAAAAGGTAGGAGTCCTCCTATAATGGAACCTATATAAGGGATAATTGTAAGAACAGCAGCAATAAAAGCCAGAAAAAATGCATCTTCAAGGCCTACAATTAAAAATCCAATAGTAAAAAAAACCGTGAAAATTACTATCGATATCATTCGTCCCCGTAAATACTGTTGAGATACTTTACAAATTCTGTTGATCATCTCGTGTTCTTCGTCAACCGGTACATTGCGGCTAAGCTTAAGAAAAAAAGCTTCGTATTTTTCTCTTTGATAAAGCAGAAGGAACATGAATAATATAACAAGTACAGCGGCTGTAAAAAAATCAGTAACATTTATAAATGATTGCTTAATGAGCCTGCCGGAAGCCTGCGAGGCCGACTTAATCTGCTTGTCAACCAACTGCTCCTGCTTTTTTTTATTGATGCCAAAGCGTTCATTCACATAATTTTTGCCTTGCTCTGTTATTTGTTTCGCACGCTCCTTCATCACTGGGAACTTTTCAACCAGGCTTTTCCCCTGAAGGAAAACCATTAGAACTATGCCCGTGCCCACTGCTATTGTAAGAAGGATGGCTATTGTTGAGGTAATTGCTCTTTTAAAACCTTTTGATTCAAGCCAGTTGCAAAGCGGAGCAAAGAGCATTGCAAAAAAGATGGCAAAAGTAACGGGTATAAGTATTTTTTTGGCGAAATAAAGTATAAGACATACAAGTATCCCGAAAAGCAGAAGGGCGTTAACACGTTTCAGTGGGATGGCGTTCATGGATGTTAACTTAAAAATATTGTACCGCTATAGTGGTAGGGAAAAAATTTCACGTAGAGGGGGAATGGCACAAATTGACGTGGTGTATAAATCCGCTAAAGGACTCAGATTTTAAAACGTCAAAATCTAAACCTTATTAATAGTAATTTTTGATTACTTTTGTAGTCCCAAAATGGTCTCGTAGTTCAATGGATAGAATAGAAGTTTCCTAAACTTTTGATCCCAGTTCGATTCTGGGCGAGACTACGAATAAGAGCAGAATTTCCCCCGGTGTCCGCCGGGGGATTTTTATTTTCCGGCACAGGCTATACGCTTTGCTTTTGAATTTTGCTATTTCAAAACGAGGCTCAATGGAACTGGCGGAGCCGAATCCTGTAAGGACTACCAACAAAATAAAGCCCTGAGTAAATTCGGTTTTTTGTGGCCTACCGGTTGAATTAAAATTACCTTTGCAAATACTGAAAGCAGCTACTTTATACTTAGTAATTTTTTGTTTTGCCGGTTTCACCGGCCTTGCGCAAACCTTTACCGTTAAAGGACGCGTTTTTGATAATGCCGGTTCACCAGCGGTGGGCGCGATAGCTGTTTTATTAAAAACAGATTCGTCTTTGGTAACTGGAGCTACTTCTGATTCTGAAGGTAATTTCGTTATAGAAAATGTAAGCCCGCAAAGCTACATCTTCAAAATTTCTTATATCGGATTTGCAAATTACATGCGGAGTTTTGACTTAAAAGCAAATATTGATGTTGGTGTAATTAAGCTTAGGACATTTGCCACAAGCCTGAAAGAAGTTGAAGTTATTACCAAGGCCCCGGTGGCCACCTTAAACGGGGATACCACCAGCTATAATTCAACGGCCTATAAAACAAACAAAGACGCAAGCGCTGAAGACCTGGTTACAAAAATGCCGGGCGTTACCATACAGGAAGGCAAAGTGCAGGCGCAGGGAGAAGATGTAAAACAGGTACTTGTTGACGGTCAGGTTTTTTTTGGTGAAGACGCCTCAAGCGTATTGAAAAATCTTCCGGCTGAAATTATTGATAAGGTTCAGGTGTTTGACCGCAAAAGTGATCAGGCACAGTTTACCGGTTTTGACGATGGCAATACAAGCAAAACAATTAACATTGTTACAAAAACACAATTCAGGAACGGAACATTTGGAAAAGTTTACGGCGGGTACGGTTACGAAGATAAATACCGCGGGGGCGCCGTGTTTAACCGGTTTAAGAATAAGCAAAGGTTTACCGTATTACTGATGAGTAATAATATAAACGAGCAGAATTTTTCAAGCGAAGATCTTTTAGGTGTTACATCTGGTAGTTCAAATTCGCGAAGGAGCGGAAGGTCTGGCGGCGGCCGTGGCGGATCGGGTGGCCCTCAAAGTGATGCGGATAATTTTTTAGTGAACATTAAAAACGGAATCACAACAACAAACGCTGCCGGAATAAATTATTCTGATAAATGGAATTCAAAGACCACCATAAGCGCTTCATATTTTTTTAATGTCACTAATAATAATGCTGTTTCATCGTTATTAAGGCAATACGTAGTTGGCTCCAACAATGGCTTAAATTATTTTGAAGATAACAACGCCACCAGTGATAATTTTAATCATCGCCTGAATGCGAAACTGGAAATTAAAGTTGATTCGTTTAACTCATTTATTATCCAGCCGAAATTTTCGCTTCAGCAAAATGAAGGAAAAAGTGAATTGACAGGAGATAATAAGAATTCAGATTTTTTAATCAGCTCAATTAATAATAGTTTTTCTTCAAAGCTTACAGGCTACAACCTTTCGTTACCAGTGCAGTTCAGGCATGCGTTTGCAAAGCGGGGGCGAACACTTTCTTTGGATGCTAACCCATCTTATAATAAAAGTTATGGCGACAATTTTCTGAAAACATACAGTAATTATTTTACTGATACAATCATTTCTGATACGCTGGACCAAAAATCATTATTAAATCTGAATGGGGTTAATGCTTCTGGATCTGTTGTTTACACAGAGCCAATCAGCACCAAAAGCTTTTTATCCGCTAATTATTCGGTCAACTTCAAAAATTCTTCTTCCGAAAAAAACACATATAACAAAGAGATTTCGGGAGAAAGCTATACCTCAAGAGACTCTTTGCTTTCAAATATATTCGATAATCAATATATCTCTCACGCTATAGGATCTTCGTACAGATTTAGCAAAGAAAAGTTCAGCTTTATGGTTGGAGCTTCAGTTCAGCAGGCGCAGCTTTATAAAACGCAAAAGTTTCCTGACGCTTATAACGACACCCGGATTTTTAATTCAATCATTCCTAACGCAAATTTTCAATACCGTTTTACACCAAAGAAAAATCTCAGGTTTAATTACCGCTCATTTAATTCTGTCCCATCAATCGATCAATTGCAAAATGTGCTTAATAACAATAACACCTTGCAATTAAGCATTGGTAATCCTGAACTCAGGCAAACGTTCCAAAATAATTTTATCCTGCGCTATTCGGGGGTAAATATTGAAAAAGCAACATCTCTTTTCGCGTTGATTGGCGGTACTTACACAGGTGATTACATTGGTAACAGCACCATTATTGCCGCATCAGACACTGTAGTATTTAATGATATTTTTTTAGCTAAAGGATCGCAGATAAGCCGGCCGGTTAATCTGGATAATTATTACAACGCGCGCACATTTATAAACTATAGTTTTGCAATTAAACAAATAAAATCTAATCTTAACATTAACGCTTCTGCCAGTTATAATAATGTTCCGGCAATGATTAATAACAAGGTTAATTATTCGAATACAACAAATTCTTCGATTGGATTGGTGCTAAGCAGTAATATAAGCGAGAAGTTTGATTTTATGATTTCAGCTACGCCGTCGTACAACTATGTTAGTAATACTTTACAGAGTAATTTAAACTCAATATATTTTAACCAGATATCAAGAGCAAAGATTACTGTAACCCCTGTTAAATGGTTACAGTTGCAGGCCGAATATAGCAACCAGTATTATAACGGATTGAGCGGCGGGTTCAACCAGAATATTTCATTACTTAATGCTTCCCTTGCTTACAAGTTTCTGAAGAACCAACAAGCCGAACTTCGGTTATTTGTTTTCGACATTTTAAAGCAGAATAACAGTGTACAAAGAACAACTACAGAAACTTATATCGAAGACTCTCAAACCAATATTTTGCAACGGTATGTTATGATTTCGTTTACTTATAACTTTAAGAAGTACTTTGAATCAAAGGAAAGAAAAGCTGAGTAATGTTACATTCTTGCGGCGTTTAGTTTTTAAAAAGAATTTCTTTTGCACCTACTCTCACGACCTTTGGTTATTCCTTTTTATAAGCCTGCTTACTCTATAAACAAAATAAATACAGGTAAGTAAAATTACTACCATAACATATCCCAGCACATCAAAATTTTCAATAGGACTGTTTTTTGTTTTTTGAACCACAACCAAACCGGCAAAGAGTGAAGCCAGTCCGCCGGCCATTTGCTGGAGCGAAGCGTTGACACTCATATAGGCTCCTCTGTCCTCCATATCAGGTACTGCGGAGTTCAGTGCGGTAGCAGGAACCATGCGGCTCATAATCCCCATAAAAAGAATCATATTTATTATAATCACCTGCCAGATTGGAACCGGAGTCATATTCGTGTAAATTAAAATCATAATGATTGCAATAAATGAACCAACTGTAAATAACCTGAACTTGTCAAAACGATCGCTGAGCTTACCTATAATTGGCATTATAATAATTGAAGAAATTCCGGTGAAGAAAAAGATAAGGGGTAAATTACTTTGCGGAATAAGAACATTATTTACCAGGAAGGCGCTGGTAAATGGCATCAACATAAATCCTCCCATAGACAACAACGCTGTTGCCATGAAACCGATCCGGTAGTCTTTCTTTCTTATCGTATGCCATAAGTGTTGAAGGGCATTTTTATCGTGCTGCAGTTTTAAATGTGAGATTAACGGTTTAAGTTTAAGAACTACCAATATTCCTATAACAATAGCTAAAACCACCACCATATAAAATGTGATGTGCCAGTTAAATTTATCGGCAAGTAAAAGTCCGATAGGAATCCCCAGTATCTGACTCCCTGCAAAGGCCATTTGTACAAAGCCCATTACTTTTCCGCGTTGATTGATGCTAAAAATATCGGTTATTATTGCCAATGAAATTGAACCGATCACTCCTCCAAAAATTCCGGTAACAATTCGCGCTAATAATAAACTTTCGTACGAATTGGCAAGTCCGCAAAAAAGCGTTCCTATTACAAAACCCGCGTAAAAAAACAACAATAATTTTTTGCGGTCATATTTATCGGCAAAACCTGCCGTTAAAAACCCTGAAATACACGCGCTGATGGCATAGGCAGAAACAACTGAGCCAAATTCCCCCGGAGTCATGTTAAGCGACTTCATCAGGATATCCCCCAATGGAGAAAGGATCATAAAGTCAAGAACAATTGTAAACTGTAGCAATGCTATTATAGCTATAACAAATTTTTGATAGGAAGTAAAGTTTTCTGGTTTCTGCGTGTGCATATAAAGAGCCTGTATTAAAGGATTACAAATATCCGATAAAAGTTGTTTGTATAGAGTTTGTTATCATTTTGAGAAAAATTTTTCTCGTTTTGAATTTATGGTGTGGAATATGATGCGTATCTGTCTGTTTAACAGGTTAATGCGGAATGGAATAGAATTAGCATTAAATATGAGCAAACAAGCATTGGAAAACGGATTAATCCGATACATTTTGCGTAAGATTTGATGAATTCAGGTGAAAAGAACAGGTAAAATAACTATAGTAGGAATAATAGCGGTTGTGTTAACTGTGATATTATATTTCTTTATCCGAAATTATCGTAAGGAAAATAATAAAACAAATGAAATCGGATACTCCAAAGAAACAGAAGCACAAATCTACAATATGATTACAACTCTGGATGAGATTGACCGAAAGCTTGATTCGATAAGGGACACAAAAGGTTACATGGTGCTTGGGCCTAATGGTAACTCTGACGTGGTTTCAAAGAGGCAACAGATCTTTAATAATATTACCATGGTCAATACTATTATTGAGGATAATGCTAAAAAGATCAAATTGCTGGAACAACAACTTCAAAATATGAAAAATATAAATCTTGGTTTAAAGGAGAGATTAGAGAGATACAGTCAAAGCAATGAAGATATTTTTCTTGAAATGAGTAATTTGAAATTTGAACTTGAACAAACAGAACATGAAAATTCACAACTAAGTAAGACAATTCAGAATCAGACTAAAACAACCAATACCCTTAAACAAAGACTTGATAAAGCGGAAGAGAGCGCTTATACCTCGTTTTATATTTATGACGACAGGAAACGATTAAAAGAATTAAATCTTTTCGACACGCCTGATCCTTCATCTTTACCTGAAAATGAATTTGAAAAACTGGATTCTAGGGAAGACGCGATAATTCCAACTCATGCGAAAAAAGTAAGATTGGTTTCTTCCCACGCGAACAACTCTTATGTGTGGAAGGATGATGAAGAAGGCAAGAAAAATCTCTGCATACTTGATCCTGCCAAATTTTGGCAAAATTCAAAGTATCTGGTAATAGAGGTTAAGTGAATTTAAAAAGAATTGCAATGGAAACTGAAAAATGCACTGATGTAGATAAGTTTAAAATAGTTATTCTTGAGGATAACCTGTTTTATAACAAACTGCTGAAAAAGCAGATGGATGATTATTTTGAAAATCTTGGAGTGCTCACAAATTGTGTTTTTTCGATTAAGACTTACACCAATACCAGGGATTTTCTGAATAATATTTCCGCAGATACCGACGTAGTATTGCTTGACTTTTATCTGGGCGACGGTGAGACCGCACTAAAAGTAATGGAGGAGATTAAGAAAAAGAACAGGAATTGCAAAGTGATCATTATCTCCGGAATAAAAAATATTGATTCGTATCATAAAACCTCGTGGATGGGAGCGGTTGATTTTATAGCCAAAGACAGAACTGCCCCACTTAGAGCGTGCCGGATAATTGAAGCAATCTATTCCGAGAAATACGGGACCAAAATAAAATCATAGTAAATTCTGTTGAGTATGCGTTTTGAAATATTAATTCTTCTAACAACTCTGATCATCCAAAAGGTCAAAGATAAATTTACCGGTCGGCTAATGTTTAAATAAATTTTATGATTAAGTATAATCTGGATTTACTAAAAGAGCAATGTGGAAACGAGAAAGCGTTTTTTAATGAAATGCTTGACATATTTATTAGATCTTCCCTTGAGGGTGTCGCTAATATGGAAGAAGCGCTTGCAGGTAACGACATGAAAACGCTGGGCCATTATGCTCATAAAATTATTTCGCCGTGCAAGCATATCGAAGCTGATTCTCTTGTGAATTCATTACGTGAAATAGAACATAAAGCAGAGAAAAGCGGATTTAGCAAAGAACGCGCGGGTGAACTGGTAGGAATTGTTAAGAACGATGTAATAGAACTAACTGAAGCCCTGAAAAAAGAATATATCCAATAATATGAAATTATCAGGTTACAGCATAAGTGTTATTGAAGACAATGAGTGGTATAACAAATTAATTGTTCATGCTTTAAATCTTAATCCGGATTTTACAGTAAAAAGCTATCTGAATGGAAAGGATTTTCTTAAGGACATGAACATTGCACCGGATCTTGTAACCCTTGATGTAGTCTTGCCTGATGTAAGTGGTATGGAGTTGCTGACAGCAATTAAACAGAATAATCCTGCAACTAAAGTAATTATAATATCAGAGCAGGACCAGATACAAACGGCTGTTGATCTGCTTAAAAAAGGGGCTGATGATTATATAGTAAAACAGAAGGATATTAAAGCTTTGCTTCACCATGCAATAAATAAATTACGGGAGAACAAACAACTGGTGGATAAAATTGCTGTACTGGAAAGCGAGGTGATTAATAAATACGATTTAAGTAAAACTATTATTGGTAAAAGTGAGCCAATTAAAAAAGTTCTGAAACTCATAGAGAAAACCCTTGAAAATAATATTACCGTAGTTATTACAGGAGAAACAGGAACCGGCAAAGAAGTTGTGGCCAAAGCTATTCATTATAATTCATTGCGAAGGAATAAAAACTTTGTTGCGGTTAATGTAGCCGCCATTCCTTCTGAGCTTATCGAGAGCGAATTATTCGGACATGAGAAAGGAGCCTTTACAGGCGCAAATAACCGGCGAATTGGAAAGTTTGAAGAAGCTCATGGAGGAACATTGTTTCTTGATGAAATATGCGAACTGGATCTTTCACTGCAAAGCAAGTTACTTCGGGCTTTACAGGAAAAGGAAATTACACGTATTGGAAGCAATACGCCTATAACAACGGATGTACGTGTTATTGTTGCTACTAATAAGAATTTACACGATGAGGTAATAAAAGGAAAATTCAGGGAAGATCTTTTTTACCGGCTTATGGGTTTCCCATTAGAGTTACCTCCGCTTAGAGAAAGAGGGCAGGACATACTAATGCTTGCCAAACATTTTATAGAGCAATTTTGCAGGGATAATAAAATCCCATTAAAAACATTAACAGAAGAAGCGAAAGCCAGATTAATGTCTTATCACTATCCGGGAAATGTAAGGGAACTAAAATCTGCCATTGAATATGCTTTGGTGGTTGGGAATGGTCCCGAAATTCTTGCAGAGGATATTTCATTTATTTCAAATGAATTGGTACCTGAAAATAATTTACAGGAAATGACTATGCGTCAGTACGAACTTAAAATACTGGCCAGCTTTCTCAAAAAATATTCCAACGATGTGAAAATAGTGGCTAAAAAACTAGATTTAGGGCAGGCTACCGTTTACCGAATGATTAAAGAGCTTAGTCAGGTTAAACAGTTTAGCTAAACAAGACAAATTGATTTTTCTTTACTTTTCCTTATTTTCTCCAGTTTCATCTTTCGGGCAATCACCTTTAGTTTAGGAATTGCAAGTTTGTCTTTTTTGATGTATCTGAAAGCCTCTTTTTTAAATGCCTCAAGCGTAGTTTCTGTTTTTTCCTGGGCCGACAGAATTATCAGGTTAATATCCGCACGCCAGGATTTCACTTTTTCAATAATTTCAATTCCTTTAGTGTCTCCCGGATGATAATCAAGAATCACCATATCCGGTTCTTCAAAGCTTAACTCTTTCAGGAAATCTTCTCTACTGGTAAATGTTTTTACATTTATAAACTCGCTATGCCACAAAGCATGCTGCAATGTTCTGTTGTAAAAAATATCATTATCTACCAGGTATATTTTAGGTGTTGTTCCAGCTTCCATTCATTTAATAAATTATAAACCAAACCAGAAAAGTCTTGTCAATTTTCGTGCCAGGTAGGCGGTTCGGGAAATGGAAACGTTTCGCCGAGCTTGGTTGAACAAGAAAAATCAAGAGCGCTAAGGAAGATCGACGGGCCTTGATTTTTGTTTACTTTTCATCTAAGGAAAAGTAAAAAAGAAAATAAAAAACAATTTGAAGCCCAACTAGCTAAGCAGGTCCTCTAAATCCTTAATTTACTGAATAACCGGATAATAAGGATAAATGCGTAAAAAACAGAAATGAAAAATATGGCGTCGATGATGAATGAACTGTTTCCTTTGGCTCTAATGAATGCGGTAGCTATAATCAAAAAACTTACAAGAATAGAAAGTGCAACGGTTTTACCGGCCTGCTTAATGGTTTTGGTGAATAGTTCTTCACTGTCAAGTTTGATGTCATGAGTCAACTTTCCACTTTTAATATTATAAAGGATATCACTAATTTCATCGGGAAGGGATTTTCCAAGATCGATATACTTTTTTACAGCCTTAAGAATTGATTTTGCAATACGTGGAATCTCAAATTGTTTTTTAACCAAAGCTTTGGCATAAGGCCTGATGTGATTTGAAATTGATATATCCGGATCAAGATTGGTGCCCACCTTCTCAATAGTAGCAATACATTTTATTAGAAGGAAAATACTGCCGGGTATAGTGATGCCATATTTACGGATAATTCTGAAACATTCGTCAAGTAACTGCGACATGCGTAATTTTTCGTAAGGCACAGACTTGTATTTCTTAAGCATTTCGTCCAGCGAAAACTCTAAGTCTTCCTTATCCCTGAATTTATTGTTTATATTTAAAAGAAGTATCGCTTCCGTTAATAGTGTTGCATCTTTAGAAACCATGGCTCTTACAAATTTGGCGAGAAATTCCATTTGAGATGGTTTCATGGCTCCAACCATTCCAAAATCTATCAAGCCAATTCGGTTTTCCGGAAGAATAAAAATATTACCTGAGTGTGGATCGGCATGAAAGAAACCGTGTTCAAATATCATCTTTAAAAAAACGTTTACACCATTTTCCGCGATCTTTTTTGGATTAAGCCCATGTGCGTAAAGCTCTTCGATATTATCCGGAGGGATGCCTTCAATGTACTCCATAACAAGTAATCTTGAAGTAGAAAGATCTTCATAAACCTTTGGTATCTTGCAGTAGCTAACATCTCTGAACATATCTTCAAAGCGCCGGATGTTGGAAGCTTCGTTAAAATAATTCAATTCGTTTTTAAGTGTTTCTCCAAATTCTTTAATTATCCCTTCAAGGTTCATCACAATCATTTCAGGATATTCTTCTGAAATTTTCTGAGCAAGATATTCAAGGATCTGAAGATCGAGATTGATCTTTTCTTTAATGTGTGGCCGTTGAACTTTTACAACCACATGATCGCCATTTTTGAGTACAGCCCTATATACCTGTCCCATTGAAGCTGAGCCAATGCATTCAAAATTAAAGCTTTTGAAAATATGGGCTATAGGAGCACTTAATTCTGTTTCAATTAAAGTTACTGCTATGTCATGATCGAAAGGTTTTGCATTGGATTGTAATTTTTTTAATTCAAATCTTAGTTTATCTGAAACAATATCCGGTCTGTCTGCTAATATTTGACCGAACTTAACAAAGGTGGGCCCGAGTTTCTCAAGCATCAGTTTAAGCCTTTCCTGCGGCGACATTATAATGCCCTTGTGTTTATATCTTTTCGGTACAAAATATCTGAAAAATTTTTTTCTGCTGAGCCAGTTTACTGTATAATAACCCGCAACTACATACAATATATTTATTCCCCTGAAAAGCTTAAGGAAAAAATTATGTAATTTGAAAAAGCTGAACATAAAGATGTATAATTACCACGTGTGTTGTTCTTTTACGTTTAAAAATTTAAGTAGTTACATTTGAAGTGATTTATTTTCCACCATTATTTTTTAGATCGTTTAAACAGTTATTATCCATCGGAGGAATTGAACCGCCTACAAGGTTCTTGATAATATCTGTGGTTTCGGTGGCATAATACATTAAACACCTGTTGTTACTGCAATGATGCCCATGGGGCGCGTCCATATGAGCGCTTATCATTTCCGTGCCTGCATCAACAAGGCCTAGTATGTGGCCAAACTCATGCAATGCCACCGTAGTTTCAAGTATATTATATTGTGGTTTTGTTATTCCTCCGGAATTGTCTCTCATGGTTTTTCCAAACAATGCTATAGAATTGGTTGCATACTGTATTCCCAGCGTTTTATATCCGTTTGAATTTTCAGAGTATCCTGCATTTACAAGATATACAAAAGCCGTGAGTATATCGCCATTGGTTGCATTTACCCGGCTTGTACTTTCTATCTGGGTAATATCAGCAAGTGATACCTGAGTTTTACCTGTGCCATTAATTTCTTTTAAAATTATATCTATACCTGCCGGTTTATTAATATGTGCGTTCAAAAAATTTTTAATGCTATTGATTGTTTCTAAAGATGGAGGAGCGCCTTTATCGTATACCAAATCTATCACAAGTTTTTTATATTTTGTGTCTGACAGAAAATTAACGGGTGTAACTTTTAATTCCGAATGCGCCTTATTCTTTTTTTTACAACCGCTAAAAACAAAGCAAAGAATAACGATGAGCGCTGTAAATTTAATTTTCATGGTAATTTTTCATTCTTTTGATTGAAATGTCTGTGAAACCAGGCACGGGAGGAGCCAAACATTTGATGCCCGAATAAATCAACGAGAGGCCGGTAATGAATAAACCCGGAAACCAGACTAACCTGTTGGAAAACATTAATGGATTAACTTCTTTTAGCATATGGCTTAGCTAATCAAACAATTAACATACCATGGGAAAATTAAAGTTTAAAAATTTGGTTTTCAGTGGTATAATATGGATTTAACGGCTTGCAAAAAAATGTGGTTATTTCATATGAGAATTAAATTGCCCAAATGAGAATTATATGATCATGCCAGGGAATTATTACATTTGTGTAGTGAAACATTTTACATTAATAATAATATGCTTGTTGGCAATTACTCCTGTTATATTTTATTCGCAGGACAACCAATTACAAACTCAGTTAAAAGTAAAGCAACTGATTGAAAAGAAAGCGGAGTATCACCGCCTTACTGGAGGAAAGCAGGACGGCTACCGCATTAAAATCCATTTTGGAGTTGAGAAAGATCAGGCACGCGCCGTTCGCGCTAAATTCTCTTCTAAATTCGCAGATCTTGATACTTACGAAGAATACCAGCAACCTAATTTTGTTGTGTTAGTTGGCGATTATAAAACCAAACTGGAAGCGTTTGAATCCCTTAAAAACATACAGGTTGAGTTTCCGGGCGCTTTTATAGTTAAAGATAAAATCCTGGTGAAATAATTTTAATTTCTCTTGAACTGTTCGCGAAGCAGTAAAGCTTTCACAATTTCCGGTTGTTCGTATGTAACCAAATGACCTGTATTTTTCAATCGCAGTAAGGTAGTATCACAATGTGTAAGATGTCTTTTGGCGAAGGTAAAGTTTGCGGTATCCGCTATTTTATCTGTTTCGCCGGCAATTACAGTTGTGGGTACGCAAAGCTTATCCCATTCGGGGAGTAGTTTTTTCATTTCGTTTTCGTGCGCGAACTTTTCTGCAGTTGCTACATTCAGCAGGTCAGGTAAAAGCCATTGAACAGGCTTCCATTTTCCGGGGCCGCTGAACCAGTAAAATTTTTCCTTATCCGGATCAATTACCGGAGAGATCATATACAATTTATCAATGGTTTCAGGATGATTAATAGCCAGTAAGGCAGTAATTGGCGCACCGTACGAACGGCCCATAAGAGTAACTTTTTTACTACTTTGATTTTCTTTTCCGATAATGGCCTCTATACTTTTTGCCTGCATTTCAGTGGATAATTCAGCCAAACCATAGCCAGATTTTCCATATCCCAACCTGTCTACAGAAATCATTTTAAATTTATTTTGAAGGGTGGTATCGTCCATCAGATTCATGTAACCGTACCATGCTCCGGGAGCACCATGAACAAAAATCAGCAGAGGTAAAGTGTCATTTTTTGCCATCACGGCATAATGAATTTTCCTTTTATCGAAGGGGAGGGAGCGGTAACTTGGTTTAATGGTTGCGTGTTTATAATGTTCATCAAGTTCTTTATCAGAACGCATATAGCGGTGTAGAACAAAACATTTGCTAAATGATCCCGCAATGATTAGCACTAATAATACAATTCCAATTTTCTTTAACATTCAATTCAATTTTAATTTCACAACTTCTACGCCCACCAGAACTGTTTTAACAATAAGCGAAGAAAATAACCAGCTAAAACCGGGTAATTATACCCTGAACGCCAATGTTAAGTTACGTACTATGTGTTAAAATAACCGAATCGAGTTCCTGCATTTTCGGGAAGATGAATCTTTTATTCTTTTAACTAAAGTTGTGATAATATTAATCAAATTCTTACGCCAATTACGCACACATCGTCAACCTGCTCGAGATTGCCTTTCCATTCTTCAAATTTGGCATCAACAATTTGTTGCTGTTGCGGCGATGGCAAATTATGGATTGACAACAAAAGATGCTCAAGCTGTTTATATTTGAATTTTTTTCCCTTTTCTCCGCCGAACTGGTCAGGGTATCCATCAGTAAACAGATAAAGCATGTCTCCTTGTTTTGCTTTAATAGTATGGGTATTAAATGCATTTGTTTTCTCGCCTTTACCTACAGGCATTTTATCACCCGGTAATTGCAAAAGATTCCCGTCTGAAATATGTAAAGGTGGGTTATTAGCTGCGCAATAACTTATGCTTTGGTTTTTTTCATCAAAACATAATAAGATTCCATCCATACCATCTTTTCTGCCGTTTTGCGAAATGTTACGAATCAGCCGTTCGCGAACGTGCTCAAAAATAGCGGCAGGATCTAAAATATTTTTTTCGTTAATGGCTTCATTTAAAAAACTAATATTTAAGAGACTCATAAAAGCTCCGGGAACACCATGACCTGTACTGTCGCAAACAGCAAGAAAAAATTTACTCTCTTTTTTCGTTGCCCAATAAAAATCGCCGCTAACAATATCCTTAGGCTTAAAAACAACAAAGCTGTCCGGGATGGTTTGATTTACAAAGTCGTGATTGGCAATAAGTGTTCTTTGAATTTGTTCAGCGTACAGGATGGAGTCAAGAATCTCTTTTTGTTTTGCTTCTACTATCTCTTTTTGGGAATGGATAAGTTTGTTCTTATCGGCCAGTTCAAGGTTTATTTTTTGTTTCTGACGATAGTTTCTGTATGTCAACCCTGCAAATACAATTACAATAAAAAGTATACCTGAAATACTCCAGAGAATTATTTTTTGTTTTCTGGATTCTTCTGCAGCAACAGCTTCTTTCTTTTCCTGTTCTGCTTTTAAAACGGCTTCTTTCTTTTCAAAATCGTATTGTAATTGGGTTTTTGTGAGCGATTCTTTATTACTGCTGCTGAACAGAGAGTCGGAAAATATTTTATAATCTTCAAGATACTTTAACGCTTTTGTTGCATCGCCCTTTTTTTTATAAGTGTTATATAAACCATTTAAAGTAGTTGCATAATACTCCGGATATATTTTATCTTTTTGTTTTTCTTCGGCTGTATGATAATAAAATAATGCGCTATCAACCTGTCCCATTTTTAAATGCACTTTAGCGAGATTGTTATAGGCCATCCCAATATCTACTTTATCATCCTTTTCTTTTAGTTTCCATTCAAGGGCTTTGCGAAGATAAAACAAGGCTTCGGGGTAATGTTGATTGGTAATATACAGGTAACCAATATTGTTGTAACATAATCCAAGTCCTCCCGCGTCATTTAACTCCTGGTTAATCTTTAAAGCCTTAATATAATACTTCATTGCAGAAGCGGTATCACCTTTAGTGTTGTAATACCTGCCAATGTTAGTGTAACCTAAAGCCTCCTGTTTTGGAATTTTGCCACGGATTGCGGCATCCAATCCTTTTTTATAAAATTCAAGTGCTTTTTCATGATCGCCGTTAATTCTGTAGATAACGCCAATGTTGGCTGCTACCGACGATAATGCCCTGTTGTTATGAGTTTCTTCCGCAACTTTTAAAGATTTAAAATAGTAATTGATGGCCTGATTAATATTGCCATGTAATTTATATATGTATCCTATATTATTATTTGCCGTAAATAAAACTTCATAGTATTTATCTTTTTCCAATCCGGTTGAAGATGAGATTTTCTTTTCCGCTACCTCTATCGCTTTGCTGTAATATTCTATGGCTTTTACAGGTTCGTTAGTAAAATACTCCTCACCAATGCCCGCGAATAATAGAGCTAATGTGGTATCCTGTGGGGCGTTTTTTAAAAGTGCCTGTAATGAATCGATTACTCTTATATTTTGCCCATTCGCGAAAAAAACGAAAAGAAAAAAAACGGTGGCTAAATATTTGAATTTGTTTTGTTTCAATTGGATTAAAATTTATATAAAGTTATATCCTTATTTTAATCTGTCAAATCCAATACTGTCTTTATTAACCGCAATTAGACAGTAGAAGCAAAGAACATGGCGAACTACCTGTCTTAGCGCGGTTAACCCCGATTTAGTGTTTGTTAAGATTTCTTATCTATTGCTTCGTTGGAAATCTTTACAAACACTTTCATCGCAGACAGTTGAATTTATCAATTGTCTGTTTAGGGTTAAAAGCGGCAACCTCGCTTTCAAAAATAAAAAAGCCCCTGTTTTTACAGAGGCTTTTACTTTGATTTAAAGTGTATTAAGCTTTCGCTGTTTCATTCATATAAGCTTCAATAGGCGCACAAGAGCATACAAGATTACGATCGCCGTACGCGTTGTCAACTTTTCCAACACTTGGCCAGAATTTATTCGCTTTTACCCACTGCAATGGATATACTGCTTTCTCTCGGCTATAAGGCTTATCGTATTTGTCTGATATAACCAATTTGGCGGTATGAGGAGCGTTCTTGATAACGTTGTTCACCTTGTCAGCTTTACCGTCAATAACCTCCTGGACCTCTTTTCTGATCTGGATCATCGCGCCACAGAAACGATCTATCTCTTCTTTGCTTTCACTTTCTGTCGGTTCAATCATTAATGTATCATGTACAGGGAAAGAAACTGTTGGTGCGTGGAATCCATAATCCATCAAGCGTTTTGCAATATCACCTACTTCAACACCACTGGCCATTTTAAATTCACTACAATCAAGAATCATTTCGTGAGCGCAACGATCATTTTTACCAGTGTAAAGAATTTTATAATGACTTTTTAAACTATCCTTAATATAGTTGGCGTTAAGAATTGCCATTTCTGTGGCCTGTTTTAATCCTTCGCCACCAAGCATTTTAATATAACCGTAAGAAATAAGTAATATCAATGCGCTTCCGTATGGAGCTGCTGAAACAGCAGAGATGCCTTTATTACCACTTGTGTTCACAATTGTGTGGGAAGGAAGGAAAGGCACGAGTTTTTCAGTTACACCAATTGGTCCCATACCCGGTCCGCCTCCACCATGTGGAATAGCAAAAGTTTTATGAAGGTTAAGGTGACAAACATCAGCGCCAATATTTCCTGGTGATGTTAATCCAACCTGGGCGTTCATGTTTGCGCCATCCATATAAACTAATCCGCCGTTATCGTGGATCATCTTTGTGATCTCCATAATTGCTTCTTCGTATACGCCGTGTGTTGAAGGATATGTTACCATTAAACACGAAAGATTGTCTTTATGCTGTTCTGCTTTTGCTTTTAAATCGGCAAGGTCAATGTTTCCTTTGTCATCACATTTTGTTACAACAATAGTCATTCCCGCCATGGCCGCGCTTGCAGGATTTGTTCCGTGAGCTGAAGAAGGAATTAACGCAATGTTACGATGTGGTTGTCCGTTTGCAATATGATAAGCGCGGATAACCATAAGTCCTGTATATTCACCCTGGGCGCCGGAATTTGGCTGGAAGCTCATTCGTGCAAAACCAGTGATTTCTGAAAGATCTTTGTTTAACTGTTCAATTAAATCGGCATATCCCTGTGCCTGATTAACAGGAACGAAAGGATGGATGTTTGCAAACTCCGGCCATGTAAGCGGCAACAGTTCCGAAGCAGCGTTAAGTTTCATGGTACAAGAGCCTAAAGAAATCATAGAGTGAACCAATGAAAGATCTTTATTTTCAAGACGCTTAATATAGCGCATCATTTCGGTTTCGCTATGATAGCTGTTAAATACAGGATGGGTTAAGTACGAAGATTTTCTTTCAGCAAAGGTTCCTTTTACAAGATTCAGGTTAGTTACACCATTATCTTTATATGATTTTCCTGCAGCTTGCGCGAAAATATTTAAAATATCCGCCACGTCTTCCGCTTGTACCGTTTCATCAAGCGATAAACCAATATGCTTATCATCAATGTATCTGAAATTAATTTCTTTAGCTTCAGCAAGAGATTTTATCTTATTTGAATCTGCGGCAACAATAATTGTATCAAAGAAGAGTTTTGTTTTTATTTCGTAACCTAACTTCTTTAATTCGGAAGCCACAAAAGAAGCAAGCGAATGAACTTCTTCCGCAATTGCACGAATTCCATCCTGACCATGGTACACCGCGTACATACTTGCCATGATAGCCAGAAGAGCCTGAGCGGTACAAATATTAGAAGTTGCTTTATCACGTTTAATGTGTTGCTCACGGGTTTGCAAAGCCATGCGTAATGCAGGGTTTCCTTGTGAGTCAACTGAAACGCCGATAATCCTTCCGGGCATCAGACGTTTATAATCTTCGCGGCAAGCAAAGAATGCTGCGTGAGGACCACCATATCCAAGAGGCACACCAAAGCGCTGTGAGTTACCTACCACACAGTCAACACCCCATTCGCCGGGAGGAGTTAATATAGCAAGCGCCAGAAGATCGGTAGCAACAACAACCTGTATATCTTTTGATTTTGCATTGCTTACAAATTTTTTGTAATCGTTTATTTCTCCGTTAATGTCAGGATACTGAATTAAGGCTCCAAAGAAAGAATCATCAAATGAAACGGTATTAGAGTCGCCAATAACCAGTTCTATTCCGAAAGGCGCCGAGCGTGTTTTAATAACATCAATGGTTTGCGGGAAGCAGGTATTGCTAACGAAAAATTTATTGGCGTTATTCTTAATCTTATCCTTGCTGCGGTTGCTGTAAAACATAAATAAAGCTTCGGCAGAAGCGGTAGCTTCATCAAGTAATGAAGCGTTTGCCATAGGCATTGCTGTAAGGTCCATTACCATTGTTTGAAAATTAAGAATGGCTTCAAGACGGCCTTGTGAAATTTCAGCCTGGTATGGCGTGTAAGCAGTGTACCATCCTGGGTTTTCGAGAATGTTACGTTGTATTACTGAGGGTAAAATGTTATTGTAATAACCTAATCCTATATATGAGCGGAAATTTTTGTTTTTCTTTCCCAGTGCCTTTAAATGTTTCAGGTACTGGTACTCACTCATTGCCGGGGCAATACCAAGAGGTTTTTTTAAACGAATGTTTGAAGGAACGGTTTGGTTGATAAGCTCATCTATACTCGATACTCCAACTTTTTTAAGCATTGATTTAACCTCTTGCTCGCGAGGGCCGTTATGTCGGCTCACAAATTTATCGGTTGACATAATAAGGGAATTTGAAGGATTAAATGTAGCAAATTTTCGCTTGTCTTTTACGGGAAAAATGCGATTCTTTGCGAAGAAAAGACGATCTTCAATTATTGAATAATTTTTAATTATTTGGAAAACCCGCAGGATGGCTCCTTTCGCGAGATCGTTGAATGCAATAAGCACAGGGTTTTTTAATACTGCCATTAGTTTTCTTCAAAACAGGGAGGATGCTGAAGACATAACTCAGGAGGTTTTTATTGAAGTTCATCGATCATTAAACCAGTTTAACCGCGGTTCGCCTTTATCCACCTGGATCTATAGAATTACTGTTAACCGCGGTTCATAATCCATAACCAAAACCGTTACAACATATTCTCCCGGAGCGACCGGACTCAGTGACCGAAAAGAAGATATACAATATAAACTGTTTCCTAACCCTTCTGTAGGATATGTTCATTTGTTTCTTGATCCTGTAGTGCTGAATAATTTTGAGGTGAATATTAAAGACGTTACAGGCAAATGTGTTTACGCACAAAAAAATGTGCAACCAACCATCATGTATTCGTTTGATATGACTAAACATAGTCTGAGATTTCAAACTGTTTTTCAGAAGTCTTGATCCGCCGCGGCGTATTGCTTCTTTTTTCATCAAGTCTATAACAGCTTTGTTACTCTCAATCCGGTAAAGAAGAGTAATCTGATGTACAATGAATTAATGATTCTTTTCTTAAGAGGAAAAAAGAAAATAAAAGCCTTCTAAAGGTTCACTAATTCTACAACCTTCCTCAGTCATCAAAATCTTTCAACCTTGCAGTATGTTTTCTCTATTGCAAAGTTCACTCATAAGTCATAATTACCTTGCTATATTCTATAGCTTTCCTACCCCAGTTATATACCAGTCCTATAGGAGTTATATATGACTCCTATATGACATTATGGCATTAGCACCCTTTTTAACAAAAAAATCAACCGGTTTTTAAAATCGGCAGGTTGCCGTTTCGCCGAGTTTGGGGTAAGCGAGAATTAATTTTTTTGTGAAAATTCAGCTAGGGATGCTTGCGTTTTTTATTTTGCGCTTAGAATATTTAAAATGGCGCAAAATATTTACGTCGCTTGAATTTTCCGGAAAAATTAAGTGCGCGGTCGTAAAAACAACATTTGAAAAACAGCGGGCCTTGCGCTAAGCAAACGCCAGCGTGCGTAAAACAAATTATTAAATTTAGGCGTCAATGGCGCACACCTTGTTTGCGGGGTAAAATAGTCTGTAGATTTCAAGCTGTTTTTCAGAAGCCTTGATCCGCAGTGGCGGATTGTTTACTTTTCATCCCGGGAAAAGTAAAAGAGAAAATAAAAAGACTTTTTAAGGTTTGACTGTTTTTGATTCTTTATGACTTCACCAGTTCTTCCCAAAACTCAGCGGCACGGCGGGTGTGAGGAATTACAATTGTGCCGGCAACAATATTGGCAACGGCAAAAACTTCGTAAACTTCTTCAGTGCTGCATTTTTGTTCATGGCATTTTATCAGATGATATTTAATGCAATCGTCGCAACGCAATACCATACTTGCTACCAGACCTAGCAATTCTTTTGTTTTTACCGGCAAAACACCTTCGCTGTATGTTTGAGTATCCAGGTTAAACAAGCGTTTGATGACAAGATTGTCCTTGCCTAAAATAACTTCGTTCATCTTTGAACGATATGTGTTAAACTCCTGAATTTTATTTTCCATTTTTAATCAAACCAAAATCTTTTGCAATATAATAGGTAGAAAAGAAATCAATGTCTTCTGAAAAAAGTTTGTCTTTGCCGCCTTCGTTTTCATTAGTTCCAATATCAACCGCAATCTTATGGCTAAGCCCAATCATTTTGTAATAAATAAGAGAAGGTTTAGATTTATTTCCATAAACAAAACGTTGAATCTTTTTATTGTTCATAAAAGCAGTATCCCTTACAACAGGTTTATCTGATATTTGATGAACATTAGTCCATTGCTTTATTATTTCATCAGAATATCCAAAGTCTGTAACAAAATCTTCGGTTCCGTGCAGTACAATCATTTTTGGATAGGTGCCCTTATAGTAAGGGGTTTGAGTACGTACCAGATCTCCCCATTCTTTTGCATCCTTAATTTGAGTTTTGCCAAGTAACCTTACAGCGCCTGACCCGGTAGCCGCACGATAAGGAATGCCTGCATAAATTGCCGCGGTATTAATAAGCCACGGAAAGTTCGCACTCACAACTTCACTCATACATGCTCCGGCTGAAACACCGTATAAAAAGATTTTAGTCGAATCAGCTTTTAATGAATCCAGCGCGTAACGAATCATGTTATAAATCGAAAGACACTCGCCATTACGGTTAATGTCACTTTCATAAAACCAGTTAAAACAATTGGATGGATTATTGATTAGCTTTTGCTGCGGGTAGAAAACAATGAAATCATTTTTAAGCGCCAGTAAATTCCAGTCGGTAATTTCACACAGTTTGTCGGCCGTCATGGCGCAACCATGCATGGCTATTACAAGGGGCTTTCCCGCCGTAAACGATCTCTCATTTCCATTATATGTAAACAAACTGAGGTTACCTGGATTATATCCAAAATTAGAAACTTCCTTTAATCCGTTTTGCGACAAAATAATAAAAGGAACAAGGAAGGCAATAAAAGCTGCAATTCTCTTACGCATTTAATTTATATTTTTTTATTGTCCAGGCCGAGATAAAAACGCTGGCCTCATATAATAAATACATTGGTACTGCTACAACCATTTGTGACGTTACATCAGGGCTGGGAGTAATAACAGCGCCTGCAATAAGAATTACTATTACGGCGTGCTTCCTGTACTTGCGCATAAATTGAGGGGTAAGCAAGGTAAGCCTGGTTAAGAAATAAACGAGTATAGGCATTTCGAAAATGATTCCTGATACAAGCGTCATAGTTGAAATCAAGGATATGTAATCATCGAAGGTGTTGTTGGTTTGTACAATGCCCGAAGATGAAACCTGGTAATTGATAAGGAAATTGTAACTCATTGGAAAGAGTAAAAAATAACCGAAAACGATTCCAATAAGAAAAAGAATAGTTGCGATGACAACAAATATTTTAACAGGACCAATTTCCTTATCCTTTAGCGCGGGTCTAACAAATTTCCAAAACTCCCATAATACAAATGGAAAACCAAGAATAATTCCTACAAGGAATGAAATCCACATGTGGTTGAAAAATTGTTCAGAGGCGCTTAATGTTTGAAGATGTTGTGGTTTAATAGTCATGCACATTACATCTCCCGCACCTATTTTTTGACCGAGAGCACATAATGCCCGGTACGAAAAAAAATTCTGATCAAGAGGACCGAAGATAACGGTGTCGAAAATAAAATCGTTGTAAACAAAAGCGAAAATAGCGAGTAACATGATTACGACGGCGCTTCTCACAAGATGCCAGCGCAATGCCTCAAGATGCTGGAGGAAAGACATTTCTGCTGTAGGTGTTACTGTGTTTTTATCTGAACCGAAAAAAGCCATAAAGCGAGGTCAAATGTACTGTAAAATCGGAGCTTTACAAAAGCTAAAGACTGGCAATTACTGAAATTTCGATGTGAGCGCCTTTAGGAAGCGCCTTTACTTCAATAGTTTCCCTCGCAGGCGGTTCAGCTGAAAAGTAGGTTGCGTAAATATCATTTATCTTTTTAAAATTACCGAGATCGGTAACATAAATAGTTACTTTAACTACGTTTTTAAAAGTCATACCAGCAGCTTCAAGAATCGTCTTAATATTACTAAGGGTTTGTGTGGTTTCATTTTCAATAGAAGTAGAGTCAAGCTTTCCATCTACGTTTAAACCAATTTGTCCTGCAACATACAATGTGTTGCCGGTTTTAATCGCCTGGCTGTAAGGGCCAATTGGCTTTGGGGCTTTGTCCGTAAAAATAACCTGTTTCTTTTGCGAGTATAAAAAAACGGGCAGTACAATATATAACAGCAAAAGTTTTGTTCTCATTACTTGCCCTGTGGTGGAGTTTGTTTTGAAAAGTTGGTAAGTCCTTTAATCAAAACATCCAGATCTTTTGTAGAAGTATAAATGCCCGGAGTGATTCTTACACCATTTATTTTTTCCTGAATAATTGAAACAACATGAACTTTATGCTTGTCGTAAAGATAAACGTCAATATCATGAGCTTTCCAACCTTCAAATCCAATACAGCTTAAAGCGCATGAATACTGTGGCTTAAGCGAGGTATAAAGTTTTGCATTTGGAAGATCTTTGGTTTTTTCAACCCAGTAATTTTTTAAATATCTCAGACGTTCTTCTTTTCGTTTTGCGCCAATAACATTATGAAAATCAACAGCGCTTCCAATGGCCATTTCACTGGCAAAAGAGCGTGTGCCCAGATTTTCAAATTTACGGATGTCGGCCCCGTCTGGTTCAACAGCAGATAGTAACGCCCAAACGTTTTTAATTTTTTCTTTTTTGATGTACATAAGACCGCTGCCAAATGGCGCGTTCATCCACTTGTGTAAAGATGTAGCAAAATAATCGGCTCCGGTATCGGGAATTTTAAAATCAATATGACCGAATGAATGGGCCGCATCTACTATTACCTCACAACCTTTGCTGTGCGCCATATCTGCAATTGCTTTTACAGGCACAATATTTCCCGACCAGTTAATGAGATGAGTCACATGAACTATTTTTGTTTTTGGTGTTATGGCTTTTCGGTAAAGATCAACAATGGCGTTATCGTCTTCCAATGGTTGAGGAATATCAATTAAAACCAGTTTAATTCCATCTCTCTTTTCCCGTTGTTTCCATGCATTCATCATGTTAGGATAGTCGTACTTGCTTAATACAACTTCATCGCCGGCTTTCAGGTTTAATCCAAAAATAATAGTATTCAACCCTTCGGTAGAATTCCGGTTTATCGCGATTTCATCAACGCTCACTCCGGCAACGTCAGCCAGTTTATTTCTTAAACCTTCGCGTCCTGCATCAAGAATACGCCACATATAATAACTTGGCGCTTCATTGCAGTATTGATAAAAACGGATATGGGCATCCTGCACAACTTTGGGTTGCGGACTAACGCCGCCATTATTAAGATTAATAAGATTTGGTGAAACGGTAAAACTTTCCCTTATCCAGCCCCAAAAATCCTCGTCTTCAGCGGCGGCTCCCACACTCATTCTTTCCAGTCTGTTCAACTGCTTTTCAAAATTCCCTGCAAAAGTTTTATTGATAGAAGATAAAAACGCAAGTCCGGTTAGGGTAAAAGCGCCTTTTTGCATAAAGTCCCTGCGATCCATGTTACTTATTTTATTTAAAGATAAAAAATATTAAGGATAAATCGTCTAAATACACGAAATTCCTGCTTGCGAAAGATGGTCCCAAAACTGAGGGTAGGATTTTTTTACAACCTGGGGATCTTCAATTTCAATTTGCCCGAAAATAAAAACCAGCGGGGCGAAAGCCATTGCCATGCGGTGATCGTTGTAAGTTTTAAGTTTTAAATCCAGTGTTTGTGATTTTACGTTTTGAGTTTTAAGTTTTGAGCTTCTCAGTGAAAGGGAATTAGAAGTGATTGTAACTTCTGCTCCGAACTTTTCAAGTTCGTTTTTTAAGGCAATAAGCCGGTCTGTTTCTTTTTGTTTTAACGTTGAAAGTCCGGTAAGATGACAATTTATGCCTAATCCAAGACAGGTAACCGCAACTGTTTGGGCAATATCAGGGCAGTCCTGAAAGTTGTATTCGAATTCCGAAACATAGTCAGATTTATTTTTAAGAATCAGTTGTGAATCATCAAATTCAGAAATAACACCCAGCTTGTCATAAATTGCGGGTAATACGGAATCGCCTTGCAACGAATTTTTCGTCAGGCCTGGAAGTTTAATAATGGAATTTTTGCTCAGCGCCGCGACACTATACCAATAAGAGGCAGAAGACCAATCAGGTTCAACAAACAGTTTTAAGTTTTTAGTTTTAAGTTTTGAGTGAGTTGTTGTGAGACAATTATCATGTTGTTTTACTGTAATTCCGAATTGGGATAACAAATCAATTGTCATTTGAATATAAGGCCATGAAACAATATTGTTTTTTATTGTGAGCTCTAAACCTTTTTCAAATAATGGAGAAATAAGCAGCAAAGCAGAAATGAACTGACTGCTAATGCTTCCGTCTATTTCGATAAGGCCTCCGGTTAATTTCTTTCCGTTGATATTAATAGGGGGAAAACCTTCTTTCTCTATATAGGTAATATCAGCGCCCAATTGGCGCAAGGCATCAGCCAATTGTTTAACAGGTCGCTCCTTCATTCTTTGCGATCCTGTGAGAATCCAGTTGCCGGGTTGGGTAGAAAGGAAGGCGGTAAGGAAACGCATGTCAGTTCCGGCGTGGCCAATATCAATAACATTAGTGCTGTTTGCTCTTATTTGATACAGGGCTTTAACCAGATCTTGGGTATCCTGTGCCGGGGAAAGATTTTGCAATTCCATTGTATCGTTACCAAAAATTTCTTTGAGAATTAAAAGGCGATTGCTAATGCTTTTAGAGCCGGGTAAGTTAAGGGTAACATTAACCGGTTGTTTATTATACCTTAACAGCATTGGTGATTTTTGAATTGTAAAACTCAATCGCTTTTTCAACCTGTACCTTTTTTACCGGAACTTCCGGATCGCATTTTCCAATACCATTCAAAAGGGCTAGCCGGTATTGCCTATTTAAATGTTTTTTATCCTGATCAAAAAAATTGAAAAACAGTTGAACTTTGTTTTTACTTATAGGCGGAAAATTAAAGTTCAGTTGCAGTGATTTGTGGATTTTTTCGAAATCGTTTTTAGTAATCCGTTTTTGAAGCAGCGAAATGTACGACTCGATTATCATTCCAACCGCAATAGCTTCACCATGCAGCAGTGATTTTTCCTCCTGGAGAAAAAGACTTTCGATTGCATGTCCTGCAGTGTGACCAAAATTCAGGATCTTGCGTAAATTTTTCTCTTCAGGGTCTTTTTTTACCACTTTATATTTAAGCTCAACTGATCGCGTAATTATTTTAAGATCATGGAATCCTGAAGTGATTACTAGATTTTCAATAAGCCTGAAAAATTTCAGATCAGAAATAAGGGCTATTTTTAATATTTCCGCAAATCCATTTTTTAAATGGCGTTCGGGCAGGGAAGCAAGAAAGGAGGTATAAATGAATACCGCTTTTGGTTGTATTATTGTGCCAATATGATTTTTAATTCCGGAAAAATTAATCCCGGTTTTTCCTCCAACACTTGCATCAGCCATTGCGAGAAGGGAAGTGGGAATATTGATAAAATCTATGCCGCGTTTAAAAACTGATGCTGAAAACCCGCCAATGTCACACACAACTCCGCCTCCAAGGTTTATTATCAGACTTTTTTTATCTGCGCCAAAGTTGGTGAGGGTTTCCCATATGCTGGTGGCTATTGCAATGTCTTTTGTTTCTTCACCGGGCTCAAGTTCAATAACTTCAGCATCTTTTAGAACAGGGCAAGCAAGTATAAGCGGGCTTAAACAATGGGTAAGTGTGTTTGTATCGCAAATGATAAAGCATGCCGAATAATTTTCGCGTTTAATAAAAGTGTTAAGCGAAGAAGATAGCTTTAATTCAATAAAAATATTATTCGGAAGCGCCATAATCTATCCAGTTTTTCATTATTGTTTCTCCGTATTCGCTTAAAATGCTTTCTGGATGGAACTGTACGCCCCTAATGTTATATGTTTTATGCCTTATAGCCATAACTTCATATTGTTCATCCAAAGCAAGAATTTCCAATTCATTACCGAGTGAGTTTTTATCTATGACCCAGCTATGATATCTTCCTGCTGTAAAAGTAAGTGGAATATTTTCGAAGAGGAAATCATTGTTACGATGAACAATTGGTGTAGCAACACCATGCATTACGGTTTGAAGATTTTTAAGGCCCGAGTTAAAGCATTCGCCAATGGCCTGCATGCCCAGGCAAACACCTAAAATATTTCGCGAAGAAGAAAACTGTTTTAAGAATTCAGGCATAATGCCAGCTTGGGAAGGAAGTCCGGGACCGGGAGAAAGAATAACGTTACGGTAGGTTGAAAGAGTTTTAAGTGAGACCTGGTCGTTTAAAAAAACATGTACTTTACTGTTGCTTACTTTTTCAATAAGATGCACGAGGTTATAGGTGAAACTATCGTAATTATCGAGGAGAGCAATTTCTTTCACAATCGTCTTAAATTTCTTTTAAATGTAGGAGAAAAAAAATAATTCTCTTTAATATGCGTTTTCTTGTATAGGGGAAATAAAAAAAGGCGGGTTAACCGCCTTTTAAATATTAAGATGAACCTGTATTAGCTTCCCAGGTCTTCAAAGTTTACATCGGAGCCTGTATCTGATGCAACGTTATTTTCAGGTGAACGTTCAATTACTGGCGCGTTTTCGCGGATGTGTTGAATAGTTTCATTTAACCCTTCCACAAACTTTTCAAAGTCTTCTTTATATAAAAAGATCTTATGCTTTTCATAAAAAAACTTTCCGTCCTGTCCAAAGCGCTTTTTGCTTTCGGTAATAGTTAAATAATAATCATTCTCTCTCGTGCTCTTCACATCGAAGAAATATGTACGCTTCCCGGCTCTAACCGATTTAGAGAACAAATCGCCTCTATCATTTTTTTCTAGGTCTTCTGACATAATAATCGTTTTATTTGAATCAAGGCAAATATTGTAAAAAACTTTTAAGGTTTATTGCGCTGTTAATAATTCGGGATTATTGTTAATAGTCGGACACAAAAAAAGCCGCAGAAACTCTGCGGCTTATACCTTAAACTGAAGAGAAACTATGCGTTGGTTTCTTTTTTAACTTCTTTAATGTTTTTAGCGCTGTCGAACATTTTTTGCATGGCATCTTTTCCGAATGGTTCAGATTCTGTGTTTCTGATATCTTCGATACTATATTCGGTGTTACCAATTTTCTGGTTCATGAGAAAATGATATTCAGGCTGAGTGATTTCGCTTTCCCAGAAAATAGCATTTGGTTCTTCCACGATAAAACTTTTGAATTTGTTTATTTCATCTTCTTTAATGTCTTTTTTTCGCAATTCAATGTCTGCAGCCTGTTCATTAATACTGATTGCGAAATTCTTACCTACCTTAATATCCAGGGCGCCGTATGTTTGCTGTGTAACTTCAAGTTTTGAAGCAACTGTATCAGGAACAAAAATGACAAATGATTTTCCGTATTTAGTCAGGTCAAGTACATGCATTCCCTGTGGAGCAACAATGGCTTCCTGTGAATCTTTTTTGCCGTTGCATGAAACGAATGCGCTCATTATTACGGTGGCGGATAATAAAGTGATAAATTTTTTCATTGCTGTAATTGTTTATTGCGGTAAAGATAAAGTAAATTTTTATTGAAGCACATTTAGTTTTAAGTTTATCTGTATCCCTTGAAGGGATTGCTGTGTGCTGCAGCTGAAGGATGGAAAAGATCAAAAACAAAAAACCCCGATTACTCGGGGCTTTTTATTACTTCTTCTTAGAAGATTTTTTAGCTGCTTTTTTAGCACCTTTTTTAGCTGCTTTTTTTGGAGCTGCTTTTTTCTTAGCTGCTTTTTTTGGAGCAGCTTTTTTAGCTGTTGCTTTTTTTGCCATGGTTATTTGTTTTTGAGATTTGTTGATACGAAGTAAATAAATTATTTGTTGTTATCTAAAGATTAAGCATTTATTTTTTCAACATCATTTTGTTGAAATTGTTAATAGCGCAAATCAGTGTCTAAAGTTTGGATCACAGTATTGACTTTTAAAACTTCAATTATTTTTTATCACCTCTGTATCTATTGATTTTACTATATGTTCAGAGGATTCAGTTTTTACAGATTCGAAAACTTTAAAATAATGCGCATGATTTCGGGCGAGATTTCAGCAAAGAAATATTTTTTCATTTAATCAGAATTTCTTCTTCAACATCCCAATCAGCCAGCACTTTTATCTGTTTTGAACTGATAAAAGCCTTTTCGGGTTGCTTATTCATTAAATAATTTCCTGTATCCCACTTTTTATTTTCGTTATTATCAAATATAATTTTTACAGTGTATGTGCCAGGCAAAACATCAGTAAAATCAATACTTACAGCGTTGCTTGATGATAAAGAGAAGCTTATATTTTCTTCTTTCACAGTTTTTTCATGTTCATTAAGTAATTGAATAAGATAAGACTGTTTTTTATTAAAAAGGAGTTTTAGGGCTACTTTACCTAAATCGGTTCGGCTTTGTGATTTAAAAGAAATAATACTGCTGTCGTTATAGCGGCCATTATAATCGTAAAACGCGGCTGAATCAATTTTTAGTTTATAATTTATACCCTCGTATATTTTATTAGCAACCTCAATGCCCGCAGGCCATAAGTAATGAAGCTTTACAGGTTCTTCAATCATCACGGTATCTTTTTTATAAATCAGGCGAAGTTTTTCCCCGTTTGTTTTTAAAGTATCTATCAGGTTCAGGAAATTTAGTTTCAATGGTTTATTCAGGGGAAGAATTCCTGTTTGAATACTTGTATTAAATAATAATTCCTTTTTACGTTTAAGATTAAGTTTTGGCGATACTACTTTTACCGTATCAGCACCTTTGCCTTTATTATCATATATTAATACGGCAACTGTATCTGTTATTCCAGTATAATAAAATGAAACGGTATCTTTTTCTTTTCCCTTATCACTTTCTACAACAATGCTTCCTTCTTCTTTATTTAATACTTTGGTATTGAACATATTTTCTTTATTGTAAATAACGTTTAGCATTCCATAATAAGGAGCCAGTGTTTTTTTAATGAATAATCTGGCCGCTTGTTCCTGAAAAAGTTTAACTGAAATGTTTGTATCATTTAATAATTGCAATTCAGAAGTGTGAAATCCTATTTTTTCTGATTCGCCATCATATAAGTAATTTTTATTCTTGTCGGAAAAAGCCAGGAGTTTAAACTTTTTAGCGGGAAGGTTTCCAAAGCTGTATTCTCCCGAGGAAGTGGTTCGGGTCACGTAATCGGGACTCCGTTTATACGCAAGACTATCGATGCCGGTATTTTCTAACGAATACAATCCTACAAGCACATCGGAAACCGGCTTGTCATTAAACGCTTCGGTAATAAGTCCATTCACTTTTAATGAGTCAATATATGAGCCTGTAGAAAATACATATTCAAAATTTGGAATCGCGTTTCCTTCGGTCATGTCTGCAATTGATTTTCCGAAGTAAAGCTTATAAGTGGTGTGAGGAAGCAGATCGGAAGGATTAATTACAATCTTCAGTTTTTTTCCGTCCACGCTGATGTCAGGATCTGTTTTAAGACCTGGAGAAACAAGCAACTGGTTTTTGAGGTCTTTTAATTGTATGTATTCGTTAAATTTTAAGCTGATAACACTGCTGGTAAAATTAATGGCGGATTGCGCGGGAATTGCTTCAATAAGTTTGGGAGGGGTTGTGTCACGTTCTCCGCCACTAAGCGGAGTAACCTGGGCGCATTGCCAGAAACACAGAGCTACCAATATAAACAGGGGTATATGAGAATAATGACGGATCATTGATTACTTTTGTAAAAGTATTATATTTTTAATTAAGGTATAGCTATAAACGCGCAATTGATCAATTATTATACAGGTATATTAAGTAAACTGTCTGTTTTAAAAATTCTAAACTATTTAAAATTAATAGCAGGTTTTTATTACTCAAGGGCAATTAACAAGCCAAAGCAATATGGCATGCCTTTTTCAATTAGCATTGAGCCAACAACCAGTTGTAACCTTCGATGTCCGCAATGTCCAAGCGGCTTACGCGAATTTACACGGCCAACAGGAATGCTTGAAACTTCCTTTTTTGAAAAAACAATAAGCCAGTTATACTCGCATCTTCATAGCCTGACTTTTTATTTTCAGGGCGAGCCTTACCTGAATCCTGATTTTTTAAAAATGGTGAAAACGGCTTCTGAAAAGAAAATTTACACCATTACAAGTACCAATGCACATTATTTAAATGAAAAGAACGCCCGGGACACAGTTGAAAGTAAACTTGATAAGCTGATTATCTCGGTTGATGGAATTACCCAGGAGGTTTATGAGCAATACCGGGTTGGTGGAAGTATTAATAAAGTGATTGAGGGTACAAAGGAAATACTGAAACAAAAAAGACTTCTTAAAAGCAAATCGCCTTATGTAGTTTGGCAATTTGTTGTGTTTAAACCTAACGAACATCAGGTAGAAGCAGTTAAGAAGCTTGGTAAAGAATTAGGTGTTGATGAAGTGAAAATAAAAACAGCCCAGATATATGATTTTGAGCACGGAAACGAATTAATACCTGAAAACGAACGTTATTCACGTTACAGGAAAAACGCGGATGGTAATTATATAATTAAAAACGAATTATTAAATCAATGCTGGAGAATGTGGCAGGCTTGTGTAATTACATGGGACGGACAAATAGTACCCTGTTGTTTTGATAAGGACGCGAAATATAAAATAGGCCAGCTTGAAAAACAATCCTTTAAAGAGATATGGTTTTCAGAAAAATACGATCAATTCAGAAGGACAATATTAAAGGGCAGAAACCAGATTGATATTTGCAATAACTGTACTGAGGGTACTAAAGTCTGGGCTTAGACTTTTTATTCTTCAACCGAAAAAATTTTATTGATCACCTGCTGATTCTTTTCTTTGATCACTTTTCTTTTTAAACTCAGTTTTGGTGTGATCTCTCCCGATTCAACTGTCCAATGGCCATTAATTATTTGCGAACGCTTGAGTTGCTCATATGGAGCCAGTGTGCTGTTGACGTATTTAATGTGATTATTGATTAACTTTTTTAATTCTTCGTTATGAATCATAACATCATTTCCTTCCCAGGGAATATTATTTGACTGGCAATATTCCTTAAAGTTTATCATGTTGGGAATAATAATAGCTGAGGCGAACTTTTGTCCCTCACCAACAACCATGCATTGCTCAATAAACCTGCACTCTTTGAGTTTATTTTCTATAGCAACCGGAGAAATGTATTTACCTGAGCTGCTTTTGAACAATTCTTTTTTCCGGTCTGTTATCTTTAAAAATTTGTTTTCCACAAAAACACCAACATCGCCGGTATGAAACCAGCCATCTTTATCAATCACTTCAGCGGTTGCTTCCGGATTTTTATAGTAACCCATCATCAGACTTGGACCTTTCATCAAAATTTCCCCATCGTCTTCAGCTATTTTAACCTCAACATTATTCACAATTGGTCCAACGGTTCCAAACCTGATGTTATCTTTTCCGAAATGATTTACGGAAATTACCACTGATGTTTCAGTAAGCCCGTATCCCTGTAAAAGATTAATTCCTGCGCAAAAGAATATTCTTTCGATCCTGGGATTTAGTGCAGCGCCTCCGCTTACAACACACACAATTTTTCCCCCAATGGCAGCGCGCCATTTGGAGTAAACAAGTATGTCGCATACCTTACGTTGTATTTCGTACCATAATCCGTTCTTTCCATTCAACTCGTAAATCTCGGCCAATCTGATACTGAGATCAAAAATTTTCTTTTTGAACCCGGTGAGCTTGTTACCTGCCGCGCAAATTTTTTCGAGTACTCTTTCCAGGATTCTTGGAACCGCTACAAAAATCTGAGGATGAATTTCACGGCAGTTATCCCCAATAGTCTCAAAATTCTCGGCATAATAAATGCTAACGCCATGATAGAGATATAATGTATTAATAACCCGTTCGTAAACATGATTCAGCGGCAGGAAACTAAGCGCTCTCCAGTCTTTTTGAAATGGTGCTAGAAAGCGGATGGCCTGAACATTACTCAGAATTCCTTTATGAGATATCATCACACCTTTTGGATTGCCGGTGGTGCCTGAAGTGTAAATGATGGTAAAAAGATCATTTTCTCCAATACCCTTTTTAATGTCTTCTATTTGTGACAATTTGTTATTTATTCTTCCAAGTTCTAAAAACTCTGAAAAATGTTTTACACCTTCAATATGATTAAAGCTGAATACATATTTAAGGTGTGGCAATTCGGTTTCCATTTCAGAAAGTTTCTGGTAAACACTTCGGTCAGAAATGAAAATAATTTTTGCTTCTGAATGATTAAGGATAAATTTAAGATCGCTCGCGCTTACTGTTGGATAAATGGGAGCTGTAGGCATGGCAACCTGCTGGGCGCCATAATCAACAAAATTCCATTCCGGCCTGTTATTGGCCATAATACAAACAACATCTCCCTTTTTTAATCCAAGGGCAAGCAGGGCCGAACTTACAAGTAAACTATTTTCAGAAAAATCCTGAACGCTGTAGTTAACCCATTTTTTGTTCTCTTTCCCGTTTAATATATCGGTCTTGCCTGAATTTGATTTTAAATTATCAAGTATATCAAATACACGTTTAATCTCCATGCGATAAATCTACAATTAAAGATCAATTTTATTTGAGTAAAAACAAAATTCGGGCACGGCTTTTTTATGTAAATTTGAATTCATTATGATAGTAATAACCGGATCAGCGGGATTTATTGGCAGTTGCCTTCTTTCTAAATTTATCTCCGAAGGAGTGAAGGATATAATTCTTGTGGATGACTTTACCAGAGAGGATAAAGAAAACAATTACCTGGGGAAAGAATTCAGCATTAAAATAGATCGTTCAGAGTTTATTAATTGGTTTCGCAAAGACTCTTCCCTTGTGGAGTATGTTATTCACCTGGGCGCCAGAACAGACACCACTGAATTTAACAAACAAATATTTGATGAGCTTAATTTAAATTACACCAAATCGCTTTGGGAGCTTTGTGCTCAAAATAATATTCCGCTTATCTACGCTTCTTCAGCGGCAACTTACGGACTCGGAGAGCATGGCTATAATGACAACGTAAGCCCCGAAATATTAAAGCCGTTGAACCCTTATGGTGAGAGTAAGAATGATTTTGATAAATGGGCTTTAAAACAACAGAAGACACCACCCAGGTGGCAGGGACTTAAGTTTTTTAATGTTTACGGGCCTAATGAATATCATAAAGGAAGAATGGCATCGGTTGTTTTTCACGCGTTCAATCAAATCAATAGTACAAAGCGTGTAAAGCTTTTTAAATCGCATAATCCAAAATATAAAGATGGTTGCCAGCTAAGAGATTTTGTTTATGTGAAAGATGTTGTAGATGTTATATGGTATCTGTATTCGAATAAAATTAACAGTGGCATTTATAATCTGGGTAGCGGTAAAGCACGTACTTTTCAGGATCTTGCTATTGCAACTTTTAAAGCGCTCAATTGCCCGGTTGATATTGAGTATGTGGATACCCCTGTCGATATCAGGGATAAATACCAGTATTTCACTGAGGCAAATATGCAAAAGCTGATTAATACAGGTTATACAAAAAGTTTTACCTCGCTGGAAGACGGCGTTACAGATTACGTAACCAATTATCTTAAAGATCATAAATATTTTTAACTGATCCTTCTTCCTGCCTGTACCGTTTGCTTATAACTCAGGTTGTGAAGTTTTGAAGTAATCCAGGAATCAAAATCAAAATATTCAAGCGCAAAACGCTGGTATGGATCAGTAAATGATTGTGAGATTTCTTCTTTTAATTTTTCATAAAGCTTTGTTGTTTCCTGTCCTTTAGGCGTAACCGCAATCTTTCGGAAATACTTCAGGAATATTTTTTCGAAGGCGTAAATGTCTTTTTTGGTTTCGTAGTAACGCTGGTTTGCTTTAATAAGGTAGTTAAGTAAAGAAAAGTTTTTCATTTCATAATGAAGAACAAGGTTAGCAAGACGACTGATACGGTATATGTCGGGCCGTATATTTTTTTCAGGAGCATTTAATATTTTATTAAGCCAGTAAAGGGCCGCGGAATAATTTTCTACGCCAAAATGAGACATAAATAAAACATAATGAATTGTACATAATTCTTCAAGGGGTATTTTATGTTCAAATTGGTCAAGGCCTTTTATCAGGCTGGGCACAAGTTTCTGATGTTTATCAAACTGCCCGGTGTAAAGATAAAACATAGAGTCGTTAATAGCGGTTCGGGTAAAAATAGCGATTTGCAAAACCGTAGGTTTAAACGCCGGGCGTAATTGCAGCGATCTGATTTTATCAAGGCACGAAAAGCAGGCATTGAACTTCTGTTGAAGGGCGTAACAGCGGGCAAGAAAACTGTAACACATAATGTAGTACACGGGCCTTTCCGCAATAAATTCTTCTTCCAGTTCAAACAACTTAATCGTATTGGCAGCCGCTATTGTAAGCTCCTCGTTTCTGTGCAGCAACCGGAGCGCTAGTGTTTTGCACAGGTTGGCGGCAATAAGCGCTTTTCTGCTCGAATGTGCTTTGGCAGAATTCAGTTCTTTATTACGAAGGATAGCTTCAACTTTTTGCCTTTCGTGCTGATCCTTTACAAAAGAATATTTATTGTATTGAACTACCAGGCCGGTTAATATATCCTCAAAGAATTGAAAGCTACTTATTTTGTTAAGCACCTCATTCTTTTCCTTCATTAAGTCGTCCAATAAAATCATATTGCTTTCATCGAAACGCACTTCAATGTCTATAACTACTTTTTCCAGATCAATAATTTCCAGAATGGAGTAAAATAATTCATGACGGTAAGCCAGAATCTTAATCCGGTTAAGTTCACGACGGGCAAGGCGGTAAAGAGATTTATTATAAAGAATCTGAATGTTTTTTATCTGCTCATTAATATAGGCCTCGGTATTGTTATTGTGTTGATACGCTCGCAGGCTACGCAGAACATGATGCATCAGTTGATTTTTTTCGGAAGGAAAATGCTTTACAAACGATTCCTTGCCGAAGTGTTTTTTCGCTTGTGCTTCATCGTATTTATCCTGTTCCGTTAAATATGTATAAAGCTTCAGGTAATTTTTATCACCCTGCTGAAGAGAAGAGGATTTTTGAAAATATTTCTGCTCTTCCGGTGAAAGTGATTTAATTATTTCAAATAATAAATTGGAAGGCTTCATAAACTAGGATTTAAATTGTGATGATAAAAATTCCTGCATTGTACCATGCCCGGCTTTACATGAAATATATGCCTGATAGTAAAAAAATAAACTGGTAGTTGTGTTTTGTGCTGGTAACTGTTTATGAATTTCCTTGTACAGGTTAAGGAAGTTTCCAGAAGAAGGGATGGATGTAGTTTTAGAGGTAATGTTATTAAAGAACCGGATAAACTTTATTTCTGTCGGGTGTTTAAACACGTCTTGTTTAATAAGGGTGTTTAAGGCTGAGTGTACCAATTGTAGTTTTGAATATTCTTTAAGTTCGAATCTTATAATAAGCTCCTGCATAAGCGAGTAAGATATAATATCTTGTCTCGAGTTTCTGTCACCTTGTTTTCGAAGCATGTCCAGGGTCTCATCTGCACGCTTGTAATCGCCTTTATAAATATTAAAGCTGGTGAGGTTAAATAAAAGAATTGCCTTATCTTCTCTATTAACAACTGCTTCATTTTTATTCAAAAATTCAAGTATTGTTTCGGCAAGTTCACCTGCATTGGTTAATTTGCCAGCTGAGGTAAGTATAAGTAGTTCCAGAATGTAGATATAAGCCCGTAGTTTAATTTCAAGATCTGTTGCCGTTACTTTTTTTGAATTTAAAAGAAGTATCATTTCCGAAAGAACATTTTTCGCGAGATGGGGCTTCTTTTGATCAATGTGACAGTTTCCGAGGTTAAATAAAACATCAAGGTATTGGCGGGGCATTTCATTAAATATCAAATCGTGCTTTTGCATAAACACTTTCAGGTCCAAAAGCTGTGTAATTTTTAATTGCTGCTCTCCAAGTGCTCCATAACAGAGGGAGCGGCACTTATGTAAAAGAAATAATGATTTTTTACATAAGGCAAGCGCGGGATTTTTAATGAGCGGATCTTTAAGCAGATCGCGGTAAAACTTTTGTTCATTTTTACGTTCTGTTATCCGGCTGTTCTTCAGTTCATATCTTAAGCGCGCATAAAGGCTATAATACGCGCTTATATTTTTTTCAAGTTCAATAAATTTGTCGCGCTCCCGGTTTAGTTTTTCGTATTCTTCTTTGTATGACTTTTCAAGCAACTCTGTAGCCAATAATTGTTTTTCGAGATCAAGAATATGAAGCAGAGTACTGAATTTTTCGTTAGCAATAGCGTTTCCCTTCACCTTTTTCAGCATTTTACGACACTGCTTATGCTGTGCTTTTTCAACAAGTATTTTCAGGTTGGCTATTTCATCGGTAATAGCAAATCCGGTTATGGTTTCAGAATAAAAGTTCCGCTGGCTTTTTAAAATCAATTCAAATAACACATTCATGTTACCGGCAGAAATATCAATCCTGGATACTTTTTTGGCTTTTGCAAGCACGTCTTCCTTTTCATTAACACGTTCAATAAAATCAAAAAGTGCCAGGGCTTTATCTATATTACTACCTTCAGTTGCAGATAACAGTTTGAAAAATCTTTTTTCAGGCTTGTTAAGTGAATTAATTATAGTATGAAGCTCAGGAAGCGAAATCATTTGATATTAAAAGTGCTGATTTATTATTGTATTCCCAAATAACACCTTAAAAAGCCATTTTTTTCTTATTTTTAGTGTATGATAGTAAAAAAGGGTTTTCTACAGTTGTTTTTAACAAGTTTGTTTATGGTGGCTGCAAATTTTGCGCAGTCACAAAAATTCGGTTGTCAGTTTTCAAAACAATTACAAGCTCCTCCGGGATTATATCCTTGCCCTGAGAATCTGCGAAGCGACACAATAGACATTCTTAAATATACTATCAACCTTGAAATTGGGAATGCAACAAATAAATGGATAAACGGAAACACTGTGATCAGGCTTGCTCCGAAAATGAATAATATAGGTTTTGTTCGACTCGATTTACTTAAACTAACAATAGATTCAATTAAGGAAAATAACGCCTTATTATTGTATTCTTATAACGACACTATTTTAAAAGTTAATTTTTCGGCACTTAAAAATATTGGCGACACAAGTAATATAACCGTTTATTACAAAGGTCAGCCACAGGGTGACGCTAGTGGCTGGGGCGGATTTTATTTTGATAATCATTTAGGAAATCAGTATGCGTATAATTTGGGCGTTGGTTTTTCTGCCAAACCTCATAATTACGGAAGAGTGTGGTTTCCCTGTTTTGACAATTTTGTTGAGAGAAGTAAATATGAATTTAATATTACTTGCGATACCACGCGTCGGTCATACTGCAATGGCCAGTTGGTAAGCGATGTGATTTCAAACAACAAAAGAACACGTACCTGGCAGATGAATTATGAGATTCCAACTTACCTGGCCAGTGTTGCAGTGGCAAACTACAGGCAGGTAAACTGGACAGTTAATACACTTTCAGGAACTAAACCAATTACACTTGCTGGGGTTGCTGCAGACACCGTAGGGATGAAAAATGGTTTTGTGAATTTGAAAAGCTGCATTAATGGATTTGAGAATTATTATGGACCTTATAAATGGAACCGTTTCGGATATTGTCTGGTCCCCTTTAACAGTGGTGCCATGGAGCACGCTACCAATATTGCATATCCACGCGCAGCTATCGGATCACTAACTTATGAAGCTGAATTAATGGCCCACGAACTTTCTCATCACTGGTGGGGTGATTTAATTACCTGCGAAACCCAGGAGGATATGTGGATAAATGAAGGTATGGCCACATACAGCGCATACATGTTTTTGGAATGGCAATACGGTAAAAATAATTACCTGAATATGGTTAAAACCACTCATGACAATCTTCTTCATTTTCTTCATAAACAGGAAGGAGGATTCCGTCCTATTTCTGGAATTCCGCACAGTTTAACATACGGAGATCATGTGTATAAAAAAGGGGCGGATGTTGCTCATACTTTGAGGGGTTATATGGGCGATACGGCTTTTTTCAACGCGATAAAATATACAATGAATCAAAATCAGTATAAGAGTATAAATAGTATTGAATTAAGGAACTTAATGCAAACCAGCAGTGGACAAAGCCTTACAGATTTTTTTAATAATTGGGTGCTTGCCGGGGGCTGGCCTCATTTTTCTATAGATTCTGTTAAGTATGTTCAAATAGGAGTTAATAATGTAGACGCCATAGTATCTGTAAAACAAAAGTTATATGGAGCTCCTTCACTCTACTCAAATGTTCCGCTTGAACTTAGTTTTTTTAAGGGTGACTGGAGCAAAGTGGTTAAGAAAGTTATGATGAGCGGCACTAATACAACTTTTACTGTAAACATACCATTTAGCGCAGTTTATTGCTCCTTAAATTTTGATAGTAAAATAAATGATGCTACGTCATTTGAATACAAAACAGTTAAACTGGCAACTAATTATAGCTGGAATCTCGGGAAAGTTTATATGCCTGTTAAAAATAAAGGAGCGGACTCATCTCTTATCCGTGTGGTGCATCATTATGTAAAACCAGATCCTTTTAAGAGTAATCCACAAAATCATCGCTTGGGCGATCAGCATTACTGGTCGGTTGAAGGCATGCTTTCGCCCGGATTTCATTCTAAAATTCGTTTTAATTACGATGGCAATAAAACGCTTGGAGGAACATATTCATATCTTGACACCTTGCTTACCGCTGTTAATGGAGATAGTGTGCGTGTTTTTTACAGAGCAAACCCGGCTGATGACTGGAAACTGGTTAAAAATTGTATAAGATTTGTTAGTGGTTTAAGAACTGGTTTTATAGAGCTTGACACCATGAAGCTCGGAGAATATACTTTCGGAAATTCGACCGATACGGCAACAATTAACTCAATAAATCAGCATGAGGAAAATTTTGTTAGCGTAAAAGTATTTCCAAATCCTGTGAATCATTCATTTAAAATAAACTTTAATACAAACCCTTCTTCAGATTGTACGCTCACTATTATGGATGTTACAGGCAAGGAGGTACTTACAAAAGAGATTAGCGATAAAGTCAATTCTGTAAACGTATCTTCTCTTTCGAAAGGAACTTATTTTGTAAGAGTTGAAGAACAGGGCCATTTACTTTATGCGCAGAAAATCCTGGTGGAATAATTAAACGCTTCTTTTGATTAACTATACCCCGGATGATACAAAAAAAGGTTTTTGTCTACTTCTTTGTCTTCCCTCTGATTCTCTTAACAGGATTTTTATTGCTGGCAAAAGGCAAACCCTTAGGCGATTTTGGTAATTACTACTATGGTAGTAAGATATGGGCAGAAGGAAAGGACCTAAATCATCTTTATAACGACATACACTGGTTTAATGAGCAGATAAAAACGCATGGAGAGAAAGATTTTTTTGAAAATTACAGGCCAGTTCCGCCTTTCAGTTTAGTACTCTATCGTCCCTTCACGTTTTTGAGTAGCTCAACTGCAAAATTGCTGTTTAATATTATTAGCTGCATTGTTTTTTGTTTTTCTCTTGCAAGGGTTGCCCGACTTCAAAAATGGAACTATAAATATGTCTTAGGTATAGCAATACTAATTTTGCCTTTATACAACAATCTTGCGCAGGGCCAATCTTATCTATTGATAACTGCGATTCTCTTTGAGATTTATATTGCCTACAGGAGAGATAATAAGTGGTTAATTGCCTTCCTGATAGCGTTTATTTTTCACTTAAAACTTTTCCCGGTTTTCATTTTGGGTTATTTTTTGTTTCGGAAGGAGTACAAGATTGTTTTATTTTCCACACTCATGATTGTTGGTTTAACCGCATTAACAATACTTATCCTTGGCACTGGAATTGTGCAAAATTATTTCACAGAGATAGCACCGCGGCTTATGAGAAATGAGATCATCGACCCATTTTATTTCGGACATCAGAGTATTAATATTTTTCTGAATGACTTGTTTTGTTACGACGCGATATCTAATCCTGATGCACTTATAAACAATCCATATTTGGTGGGAGTGATAGAAGGAATAATAGTTGGATTCATTATTTATTTCGCTTATAGTCTTGTTTCAAAAAGCAATGAATTTGTGTTTTATGCTCTGTTTATTTTTTGTGGTGTATTAATAAGTCGTTACGTCACTTCATATTTTCTATTCCTGTTGCTGCCATTTGCAATTTCTGTAATTGATTATAAGCGAAGTAATGTAATTATTATAGCACTGCTCATTTCATGCAACATTCCTCTTTCTTTTATGGAAGGAATGCCTTTGGTTCTGAAATATTTCAGAATACTTTTAATGTTGGCAGTTTTTGTTCTGGTATTCTTTGAATTTAAACCAAAATTAAATTATGCCATACTGTTGATTATCGGTATTGTTTTTTCTGGCTTTAATTTCTTTAAGAACAGGCGGTATGAAAATCATTATTATGTAACTGAAAACAAACCTGGTGTATTGTATGGTCTTCGGGCCGATATTGGTTCTGTAGTGGTAAAAAGATGCCTGGGAAGCCGGGATTTTTCTGATACAATAAAATTTCACGTAAAAATTAATTCAGTAACTCCCGCTTTGGACATCGGGAATAAAAATGTGATAAGGGCGTATCGTATTAATGATAGCATATTGGTATATTTAAGCGATTTTCAACAGGGTATAGGAATGTATAAGTTACGTATGAAAATCGACAAAAGGTGAGCAACCTGCATATCATAAAAGCGAAATGGTTGTCAACCAATGTAGATCAGGATGTCAGAAATATTGGGCTTGATATTATACGTGCGGCTTGCGCGATTTTCGTTGTGTTGGCTCATACCAATAACATTCTTGGTAAATACCTGCCAGTTTATAAGGTACTCTTTCCCATTGGCTCACTGGCTCAGGAAGTGTTTTTTTCTTTAAGTGGATTCCTCATTGGATCACAATTGTTGAAATTTGCCAATAAAGATTTTCAAATAAAACAACTGTTTGGTTTTTACTTGAAACGATGGATAAGAACTGTTCCGTTTTATTTTCTATTCATAGGAATCAATTATTTCATTTATATTTTTTGGTATAAAAATTCAGGCCTTAATTTGTTTTCAGCTGATTTTAATGTGGGCGGTTATTTTTCTTTTTCTCAGAATCTTTTTGATCGCCATCCCGTATTTTATCCGGAAATATGGCCAATACCTATCGAGGAATGGTCGTATCTGTTAATTCCTCTGCCGCTCATAATGGTTTGTTTTATTTCCAAAAATTCTCCATTTAAATATTTTATCGCTGTACTAATTTTGTTGATCTGCGTAATAAATGCATGGAGGATAAATTATGTACTTGCTTATAATCCGGAACAGGACTGGGAATTGAGGAAAATAGTCGCATACCGTATGGATGCCTTGCTTTACGGGGTTTTAGTTTCGGTAATTGTAAAAACGAATGAGGATTTCTTCAGAAAATATAAAACGCGGTTACTGATCGTAGGATTAGTTGTAAGTGTAACAACCAGTTTTGCCGGATTGATATTAAAAAGTCAATATATTAACGTAATACTTTTTACTATACTTCCATTGTCCTCTGCTTTAATCTTACCTTATTTCAGATTTACGATTTTTAAAAATAACGCGTTAAGCAGAATTATGACCCATACAAGCTTGGTAAGCTATGCCATTGTGCTTTCCCACTTGTATTTCCTCCAGTTTTTATTTATCAATATGTTTCGACCAACGGATTTATGGTCCGCAATAGCAACAACTGTTGGTTATTTAATTGTATTGATTATTTTTTCTACTTTCTTCTATAACTTTGTGGAGCGTCCGGTTTTACTTTTGAGAAAAAACTGAAAATGAAATTTTTGAAGATAATATTATATTGCCTTTTTTTTTGTTTTTCCATTTCCTGCTCTTGGCAAAAGGAGCCGGTGAGTTTTTATTTCACTAAAAATTATCCCGGAGATAATTGGGAAAATCATAAAACAGGCCTGCTCTGGACCTTATCTTATTTGGGCGCAAAGCTTCCGGTAGGTTCTTTGGACAAAGCTATTTCGTGGAAAGACTCATCCACCTTCAGAATAGATTTTAAAAATGTAGGGTTTGGTGAGGAGGCTCTGAAATATATTGAAGTTATTTGCGACTCGTTAAAACAAACTTCTCATTATCAAAGCAAGGGTGCAGCTGATATAGGTGCTTTTGTTGCGTTAACAATTGGTTGTAGTAATCACTATTATAAAATCACCAGTGTTCCCGGGAAAATGGAAGACCTGTTAAGGCAACATCAGTTTAACAATCCGAAAGTGTTTTCAATAACAAAGTCTTCTGTTGCAAATCATCATCGTGTAATTAAATATTCAGAACTAACCATTGATCCAAGACAGTGGATTTTTATTGCGGAAGAAGGAAATGGAGATGTAAGGAAAGGTGATTTTACTACAGAATATTATGAGGTATTGGACATCATGTCAAACGGACAGTTGCGTTGTATGGTTTACGACAAGAAAGGTAACCTTGTGCCCGCCAGCCCAAAGGAACTGGGAGAAGCGGGTAAACCAGCAAAATGTCTCTGGTGCCATGAAATAGTGATCCAGCCATTGTTTGAAAAAACAGACTCGTTAGGGACAGGAGTTTCACTTGTGCAATTTCAAAAAGATATTATTGCTTTCATGACATATTTGAAAAGATACCGGGATTCGTTAAAAAGCGATCTTGATTTTAATAAAACACAGGACCATACACAAATGGAACTGGAGTACATTAGTTATATGCAGCCTTCCATAAAAAAACTGGCCATAGAGTGGGATATGAATGAGAAGGAAACGAAAGAGTTGCTAAAGGCAGTTAATTCATCAGAACATGAAGAATTTAAATTCCTGGGCAAGGTATTTCACCGGAAAGAAGTGAAAGGATTAAGAACGTTGTTTCCTGAAAGCATCAGGGAACCTAACATACATGAGATCAATTTCTTCAAGTAAATGCTTTCATTCTTAAGATTAAAATATAACAACCGGAAACAAAAACACTTTTACAGGAGGCTCATCAGAACTTATGATATTAAAAAGGTATTTGATATTGGAGCCAATGTTGGAAAAAAGACAATGCTGTTTCTGGAAGAAGATTGTAAAGTGCTGGCGCTAGAGCCAAATTCGGCTTGTTTTACTGTATTGGAAGATTTGAAGAAAAAATATGCGGAGTTAAGAACGGAACGCTTGGCCCTGAGTGATTCAGAAACAACACTGCAGTTTCACTTAGGAAATCATCCCGAGATCGGAACTCTTTCTGAAAAGATGATTCAGCAATTCACGTATGAAAAGGAGGTTTACTGGGATAAGGAAGAAACCGTGCAAACAACAACTTTTGATCAATTGGTGTCAGAGTACTTTTATCCGGATTTTTTAAAACTGGATTGCGAGGGTTGGGATCACGTGATTATTTTATCTTTAAGAAAACCTGTAAAGCTTATAGAATTTGAATTTACAGCTCCGTTTTCGGTTGAATGCATTGCTTCAATAAAGCATCTTTCGGAAATTGGTAACTATGAGTTCAATTTCAGTCCTTACGAACAAAGCAAATTAATGTTTACTTCCTGGCTTAATTCAGAACAATTAATAACAAAAATTAATGAGATGAAAGGACATATAATTCATGGAAACATTTACGCGTTTAACATCCTGTAATTTTGGTGAGCAGTTCAAATAGAAACAGATCCTTTATTCTCTCATTGGTAAATGTTGGTCGTGCTTTTATTAATCCCTTTTTTATCGCGCTGGTATCGTATCTTTTTATCAAATTGGAAAATAAGGATGGATTATTTCAAATCAATCGTTTAATTGTTTACGCTAACGCGGTTTTAGTTTTTGCGGGATGGGGATTAAAGGATTACCTGACCAGAGTTTATTCAACGAACTCAAAAGATTTCCCGAAAAAATGGAGTATGGCATTATATTCCAAATGTTTCCTGCTATTAATTTCCTTTTTACTTCTCGGTTTTCTATTCAAAGACAATGATCTGTTGATTTTAACGGGATTTATTTTCATCCGCACACTCAACCAGCATTTCGAAGTCCTCATGCAATTCGATAAACGGAATATGGGAATAATGGCAATCGAATTAACCTTAATATTATTTATCCTGCTTGCGATCAGCTTTGGAAAAATACAGGGTTCATTTAACTTTTTTATTGGTTTAATTATAAGTGAAGCAATAAAACTGGCCATTAATATTATTGTGTTCAGAATGCCCTTGCCGCAATTTAAATGGAAGGAAATCTATGATTTACTGAACGAGACCAAATTTTTTTTTCTTGCTTCAATTGTAGGGTTTTTTCAAAGTAAAGCCGATTTGTATATTCTTGCCGGGTCGGTAAAACAACATGACTTAAATGAATACCAGGTGATTACAAGTTTAATTTCGTTGGCATATATTACTATTTTCGCTTTCACGGCATATTATTCTAAATTATTATTCAGGAGCATTTACAACTCTAACAGGACATTTTTATACCTGAACATGATCACCGGCCTGATTACAGCTATTACATTCAGCGCCGGGATTTATGTTGTTTTACAGTTTGTTTACAATTTTGCATTAAGCAAAACCGAGTTTATTTTAGTAATAACTAATATTTTTATTTTTTCGATCATGCTTGTTGAAATGTATCACTATAATAAACTGAATCGGGTTGGTCAATCCACTCTGATCATTTTTATAGCCGGTGTTATCAACCTGATGGTTGGTTCAGTTTTAATTGGAAAATATTCTGTATTGGGAGCGATAATCAGTAATACCGGATCTTTACTGATTCTTACGATAACGTTATTTCTGGTGCGGATTTCAGATAAGAAAATAGCGCAAAAGTGATTTGTACCTGAAGGGAAATTTTGAAAAAGAACTTAAGAAATGATAGCGCGCTTCCTTTTTCATTCCTAAAACAGAAAGATTTATTGCCATTTTGTATTGATACTTTGAAGCGGCACAACGATATGTAATGATTGGTATTTTGTTTGTCAGCCGCAAAATTTTAAGGGTTTTCGAGTTCTTCAAAATAAGCCTGGATGAATGTGGAATCATATGTAGCTTGCGAAGACATATTTGTTTGGTGTTTGATAATGGTGACCAACTCTTCCTGAATTATCAAAGAATTTCCATTGGCAAGAATCCGAAGAAACAGATCGTTATCTCCATATTTTAGTTCTGCGTTGGACCTGAGATTCAATGAATTCCTGAAGGAAAAACAGCTTGGATGGATCACAAATTGATCGTTCTTTAATTTTTGTTCTAATAAGTTCCCTGAAACTTTCAAGTTTTTTAAATCGTTGAACAGAACTTCTTTCTTTTCACCTTTGGAAATAATTGCATTCGAAATGACAGCCTTAATTTCCGGAGCACTAAATTTTGAATTAACCTGCCGAAGGTAAGACGGCTCCCAAAAATCGTCATTGTCCAAAAACGATATAATCTGTCCCTTTGCCTTCTCAAGACCCAGATTCCTTAATGCGGAAATGCGCGCAAGGCGTTTCGTGTAAACATAAATTATTCTTGGGTCATTAAATGTCTTAATTAAGGTTTCAATATCCTCATCCGATCCGTCATCAATAATAATATATTCAAAGTCATGGAAATCCTGATCCAGCACTGAACGAATAGCTCTTGTAAGGAACTCACTCCTGTTATGGGTGATCGTTATGACGGAGATCATTACCATTTTCCTTTTTCTTTTGTGAAATATCCAGGTAGGTTATAGCGGCCATTGACATAAATACCGGCATAGCAATTTTTTCAAATTCTATGAAGCCATTAAAAAAGGCATGAATAAAGTAGGTGAGAAGTCCTAACATAATTGCTGTGACAAGATTTCTGTTGTTCTTATCAGTAGACTTCTTGATCACCTTCAGTGAAGTAAGAATTACTGTAGCAATTAAAGCAATAAAAATCAAACAGCCCGGCAGGCCGGTTTCACTGAGATAGTTCAGGTATTCTGAATGCGCATGGCCTTTGGTTCCCAGGAAAGTACTGATGTGTGTCATGTCTTTTCTCACCTGGTAAGTTCCGTAAAAGAACTGGTAGGTTCCGGGGCCAAAACCAAAGGCTGGTTTATCTTTGAACATTCTCAGAGCACATTTCCAGCGATTAACCCGTTCAAGATTGGAGGCATCAGTATTTATGTTGGAGATAGATTTAAAATGCATTCCCACATTATTATTGTGACTCACTTCTTTTGTTCTTGTAAAGTACTCGCTGATTGAGTTACGGTACGCAAAAAAAACAACAAGTAAAATGCCGGTTAAAAGCACAAAGTGATGCATTCTTGGTTTTAATTTTATCAATATTCCAATAACAACACTTACAATCAGGCTGAGCCAGGCCGCGCGTGAATAAGAGAGAAAGGAAGCAACTGAGAATATTATAAGTAAGACGGAAGGTAAAATGAAATTCGAACCCGGAGAGAATTTTTTAAAAGAATTGAAGAAAAGGAAAGGTAGAAAAAATACAAGCGCCGAACCATACATAGTGTGATCATTGTAAAATGGGGCGGAAGTAAGCTGTGAACCCATTGTGGTGAAACCAAGTCTTGCGTGTAAGATGCTTGCGCTAATGATTGGCACTAAAAAACCAATACAATGGATCATGAATATTTTACGAATGTTTTTATGATCAAGACTAAATAATTCATAATAGAAATAATAAAAACAGATGTAATACATGAGTTTAATGGTCACTCTTTTAAATGATACAATTGGCATCTGGCTGCTGAGTGAAGTAATAAACAACCATACAAGATCAGCAATAATAAGTAGTGTGATGGGATGTTTTAAAATGGTGGCGGATATTTTTTTGTCTTGCCATAATTTGATAAAAAAGAAAACTGATAACAGCGCACAAATGATTTCTGAAGGCGCGCTTATTTTGGTCTCTCCACCTATAGTCAGTGGAACAGAAATTGGAATCAAAAAGCTGAGACTGTATAACAGGAATTGTTTATATCGAAGAAGCAATACAATTCCCAGCCCTGTAAGAAGCAATATCAGGGTTATACCAACAAGCTCATTTAAGTTATAAAAAAAATTAAGGAAGTAAATTAAAAGTATGGTAAACGAAATACCAGAAACAAAAATTCCGGACCGTGATAATTTATTCTCTGGTAATTGCACTGCCGTTCTTTATCAATAAAATTATCGCAATAACCACCAGTCCAGCCAATGCGCCAGAGATAGTGAAACTAAAAAGTGAAGGAAAAACTTTTTTATAGCGGGGTTCAGCATGATCAATCACAAATAATTTCGGAACCGGTGAGCTCAGTATTTTTTTAAGCCTGAGCAATTTCCCTTCATTTTCTTTTAAACGTTCTGTAAGATTTTTGAATGAAATAATATCACTTCCAATACTAAGCCCCGAAGTGTCGCTATGCTTTGAACCAAGCTTGTCCATGTCGATAGAGATTTGTGCATTGGAAGCAAGAATAATGAGACTGTTGAGGTTGTTCTCTTTTAATTTTTTTGTGAGAATCGATTGCATTGAATCAACTTTTAGTTTTTGCAGATCGTATTCTTGTTTTGCATTTTCGAAGGAGGTTCTTAAATTTTGCTTATAGATTTTTTCCCTTACCTTATCGGTAACAGATATAATATAATTGACAATATCTGAAGAAAGCTGCGCGGAACGGGTCTGAGCTGATAGTACAATAGACATGCTTGGCGTTCTTTCGAACATGACATTTTTGCCGTATTGTTTTATTAGCTCATCCTTATTTTCATTTTTTGCCTGGTCAAGCTCGAAGTAAGAGTACAGATCAAAAAGTTTTACAACCGAATCCCTTACTTCGTTTGAATGGAAGATCTGGATGAGGCGATCAGCTTCCACATCATAACCGAAATTTGGATTATCGATACTCGATTCTACCGATGGCGCTGATGGAGGAAAAACAATTCCTACTGATTTATATTCTTTTGGTAAGAGTAAAGCGGCTGCTAATCCAAGTGCCGCGCCGATTATTGAAAAAATAATTAACGACTTTAGGTTTCTTTTCAGAAATTGTTTAAGTGCATAAGTGTCTTTTTGTTGTTCACTGTCAGAAATCATTCTTCAAATGTATAAAATTTGTCTGTGGGCAGGTGGAAAATTTTCGTTCAAAAATGGTGTGCTTCTTTAAATGGTTGAGAATTTATTCAGTAATTTCGGTAAATGTTAAAAGTGTTACTTTTCAATCCCCGGGCCGCAAAGGCCAAACCAAGGATACCCAATAGTATCCTTCAGGTTGCAGCGAGCATTGAAGGGAAACACAAATACATTATTGTTGACGGAAATGTTGAAGAAAATCCTTCTCAAAAAATAAGGGATTACTTTTCAAATCAAACCATTGATGTGTTCGGTTGCACGGTTATGCCGGGTCCGCAATTAAAACAAGCTATTCCAATAACGAAGGAAATCAGGCAATTTTATCCTTCAACAAAAATAATCTGGGGAGGATACTTTCCTTCAAACCAACCTAAAACTGTCTTACGTTCGGGTTATGTAGATTACATTATTAATGGCCCTGGCGATAACGCTTTTCCTCAACTGTTAAATGCCATTGAAATAAATTCTGAAGTAAACGAAATAAAAAATATTATTTATAAGCGGGATGATAAAATAATTTTCTCTCAGAGGGGGGAATTGCCAGATCCTGACAGGCTTCCGCCACTGCCTTATGAGAAGCTTGATTTTTTTTATCCTATAAAAAAATATCTCGGAAGCACTTATCTTGGTAAAAATACCATTGCCTATCATAGCAGTTTTGGTTGCCCTTTTACCTGCTCGTTTTGCGCCGTTGTTCCTATTTATAATGCCCGGTGGAAAGGACGATCTGCCATGGGCATTTATAACGATATTAAATTTTTAAAGAATAAGTTTGGAGGCGACGCCATTGAGTTTCATGACAATAATTTTTTTGTTTCGGAAAAACGAACGGTGGAATTTGCTAAACTTATAACCCCGGAAAAAATGGGATGGTGGGGTGAAGCGCGTATTGATACGATGGATAAATACAGCGACGAATCATTACGAATCATTAGTGAGAGTGGATGTAAAATGATTTTTTTTGGTGCTGAAACAGGGAATGATAAAGTACTGAAGAAAATGGACAAGGGTGGAACTCAAACGGGCGAACAGATTGTGAAATTCGCAGAACGAATTGGGAAATTCGGCATTATTCCCGAATACTCTTTTGTTCTGGGTACTCCCGCTGATACGGAAGCAGAGGTAAATAAACAAATTGATGATGATATTGCTTTCATTAAAAAAATAAAGGAAGTGAATCCAAATACTGAGATCATTATTTATACATATAGCCCTGTGCCAACCGAAGGATCGGATATGTACGAACTGGTAAAAAAATCCGGGTTTAAATTTCCGGAGCGTATCGAAGACTGGATCTCTCCTTCATGGGAGAATTTTGATTTGCGTAAAAACCCTCTCACGCCTTGGCTTAAACCATACATGATCAATAAGATCAGGAATTTTGAAACTGTTCTTAACGGATATTATCCTACCGTTTCAGATATGAGATTTTCAGAAACGCAGAAGAAATTCATGAGGATATACAGTACCCTGCGGTATAAAACCGGCGTTTACAAGTTTCCAATTGGCATTAAAGTCTTTCAAAAGTTGTGGAAATATCGTCAACCTGAAACAGAAGGATTTTAAATGCTGGACATCATTCAGAAAAAATACGCGGAGTATATTTTAAAACCTTATCTGAGCCGGTATCTTCAGAGACCGAGAATGCATAAGTATAAGGGATTAAGAATAAGGATATACCCGTCTGTTTTTCATCCTAAGTATTTTTTCAGTACAAGTCTGTTGCTGGAGTTTATGAACACTGTTTCTTTAAAGGAAAAAAAGTTTTGTGAGGTTGGGGCCGGCTCAGGGCTTATTAGTTTTGTTGCATTTCAGAAAGGTGCGGATGTTACAGCGATTGAGTATAACCAAATTGCAATAAAAGGTTTGACAGAAAACTTTGAAAGTAATTTTGGTAAAAAGGAAAATTTCAGAATTTTATTTTCCGATCTTTTCGATAATGTTCCGGCTCAGCAATTCGATATATTATTTATTAACCCTCCGTATTTTTTTAAAAAAATCAGCAGTGAGACTACAATGGCCTGGAATTGCGGAGAGAATGGGGAATATTTTATAAAATTATTTTCATCGCTGCGAAATTTTTGTCACGCTCATTCCGAAATATACATGGTGTTGGCGGATAATTGTGATATAAACAGGATTAGCCAAATTGCCGCTGTTAGCAACTTTAAAATGATTCCGGTTCTTGAAAAAAAAATAAAGTGGGAAAAAAATTTTATCTTTAAGCTTAACTTCGGTGATCTTGCCCCTTCTGTCACAAATAAATAGCAAATTAAACATACTTGAAAAGGAGGTTTACAAAACCATCTGTTATTTTGATGTATTTAAATATCCTTTGAAGGAAGAAGAGATCCTTCGTTATTGCTCAGCAAAAATCACAAATGAAGAACTAAAGCACGCTTTGCAAAGACTTGTTTCTGAAAAGAAAATTTTCAGTCAGCGTAATTTTTATTTTCTGGACGAAAAAGGGGCTGCGAATATTGGGACGCGATTAGACAATGAAATCCGTCTTACTACGTTTAATCATAAAATAAAAAAATACGCTAGATTAGTAAACGCATTCCCATTTGTGGAGGCTGTTTTTATATCTGGCTCTGTCTCAAAAGGTCTCTTAACAGAGGATGGCGATGTGGATTATTTTATTATCGCAAAACCTAACCGGGTTTGGGTGTGCAGGACAATTTTGATTGTTTTCAAAAAGGTTATTCTGCTAAATTCCAAAAAATATTTCTGCGTCAACTATTTTATAGATTCTGAGAATCTCAGGGTGCCCGATTCTAATTTATTTGTAGCTACAGAAATTAAAACGCTGATACCTGTTACGTCAAATGATATTTCGGCGCGATTTGCCGAGGTAAATCAATGGGCAGATGCACTTCTTCCAAATTATGGCACGTGTAATTCTCCCTTAATTAACAATAAGCTTAAAAAACCAGTTCTATCACGTTGTTTGGAAATGATTTGTTCTTCAGGTTTTGGAGAAACCCTGGATAATTTTTTTTGCAAAAAAACAATACAGCGCTGGCAAAAAAAATTCCCGCACTTCAATAAAAGTGAATTTGATCTTAATATGAGATCTTATAAGAATGTGAGTAAGCATCATCCGCAAGGATACCAAAACAAAGTGCTCAATGAAGTGGCTCAACGGGTGAGTAAATTCGCGGGAGAATAGCATGAAGGTATTATTCACACACTCTTATTTTCTTCGGTTTGATATCAAACAACTGAATACAAGTACTCCGTACCCTCCTTTAGCAACTTTGTTTGCCGCCTCGTTGCTAAGGGAAAACGGTCATGAAGTAAAAGTAGCGGATATCCAGTTTGCAGAATCTCCGACTGCCATCGAAAGATATCTTGATGATTTTAAGCCGGATGTTTTTGTAATTTATGACGACGGGTTTAATTACCTTACGAAAATGTGCCTTACCAATATGCGGCATGCGGCCTTTGAGATGCAAAAATGTGCAAAGAAAAAAAACATTCCGGTTGTTGTTTCAAGTTCAGATGCAACGGATCATATCTCCGCGTATTGCAAAAATGGAGCAGATTTCATTATTATTGGCGAGGCAGAACAAACCTTACTTGAGCTTGTGATCGCTATTCAGAAAAAAGAAACAGCGAAACTTATCATGGGAATTGCTTTCCTTGAAAATGATAAAGTAATTAAGACGCCCTCAAGGAATGTAGGCAGGGAACTCGACGAACTCCCGAAACCCGCGTGGGACCTTATGGATATCAAACCATATAAAAACACCTGGCTGAAAAAGCACGGATATTTTTCTCTCAATTTTGTGACTACAAGAGGCTGTCCTTATAAATGCAACTGGTGCGCCAAACCTATTTACGGAAACAGGTATAATTCACATTCGCCGGAATATGTTGTAGAATTGATAAAAGAAACGCAGTCGAAATTAGGATTTACACACGTTTGGTTTGCTGATGATATTTTTGGATTAAAACCCGGCTGGCTGAAATCATTTGCTGAATTAATTAAAAAAGAAGAAATCAAAATTAAATATAAAATTCAGAGCAGGGCCGATCTTTTATATGATGATGAAACGGTTAAGCTTCTTTCCGAAAGTGGCTGTGATGTGGTTTGGATGGGCGCGGAAAGCGGTTCGCAGAAAATACTGGATGCAATGGACAAAGGAATAAAAATCGAAGAAATTAAACATTCGGTTTCGCTGCTCAAAAAACATAATATTAAGCCAGCACTGTTCCTTCAGTTCGGTTATCTTAACGAAACAGCTGAGGATATTAAACAAACCATTGATTTGGTAAATGAACTTTTACCTTACGATATTGGTATTTCTGTTTCATATCCTTTGCCAGGAACAAAATTTCATGAAAAAGTAAAGGAACAGCTTAAGACAAAAACGAATTGGAGCGATAGTGACGACCTTCACCTGATGTTTGAAAATACCTATTCTCCTGAATTTTATAAACATCTGCATCGTTTCGTGCATTATACATACAGGGCAAACCAGGCCAGAGCTATGGTTAAAGAATTTTCGTTGGTAAATTATAAACGGATTTGTTTATGGCCCTACTATAAATTTAGGAGTCTCATGGAAAAAAATAATCTGAAAAAAATTGAACCCGTTGCAACCAGCCTCTTTTGATAATTATGCGTTAACTTACGACGATCACTTTACCAATTCAGTAATTGGGAAAGCCCAGCGGGATATTGTTCAATCTTACGTTGAAGGAAGTCTTTACGAACTGAAAAACGTGTTGGAGGTTAATTGTGGTACTGGAGAAGATGCTGTTTTTATCGCAGGCAAGGTTAATAGTGTTGTGTGTACAGATGCTTCACAAAAGATGATAGATGTTGCAAAGACCAAAACGGCTGTATTAAAAAACTGTAGCATTTTTAAAACTTCAATACAGGAATTACAGGAAAAGGTGCAGGGCAAGTTCGATATTATTTTTTCGAATTTTGGAGGGCTGAACTGTTTAAGCCATGAGGAAATTAGAAAGTTTTCAGAAACATGTAAATACTTTTTGGACGATAGAGGTGAGCTTGTTTTTGTTGTTATGGGACGTAAATGTATGTGGGAAAGGTTGTATTTCAGAATGAAGGGATTAAAGAATGAGTCAATGAGAAGAAAAGAAAGTAAAGGAGTTTCAACTAATATTAATGAAACTGAATTTCTTACTTATTATTATTCTCCCTCTGAAATGGAAACTATTTTCAGGCGGGATTTTAAAACCCTTTTTATTAAACCTGTAGGAATTTTTATTCCGCCATCTTATCTTGAACCTTTCTTCGCAAGACATAGGTTCTTGTTTTCTGTTTGCAAATTGTTTGACAAGATGTTCAGGAATATGTCGTTTTTGTCTGACTACTCCGATCATTATATAATTCATTTTCAGAAAAAATGATCTTACTCACGCATGGATATTTTCTTAATGAAGATCTGAAAGAACAACAGATCATGAAACCTTACGTGCCCCTGGGAATTCTTTATATTTCAGCTTATCTTGAAGAAAAGGGAATTGAAAATAAAGTATTTGATTCTACCTTCTCTTCTTTTGAAGAATTAAAAACAGAACTTGTGTCTACGAAACCTCCTGTTGTTGCACTTTACACAAATTTAATGACCAAGCTGAATGTGCTACGAATTATTTCATTCATAAGAAATGAACCGGCTTTAAAAAGCACAAAAATTATTTTAGGTGGACCAGAAATTCGCCATTACTCTTTGCAATATCTCAAACACGGAGCTGATCTGGTAGTGATTGGGGAAGGTGAAGAAACCATCTTTGAGGTGTTTTCGCATTTCAGGCAAAAAGGAACTTTCCCTCTTAATTGTCCTGGAACTGCCGTGCTGGTGGATAATCAAATAAAAACAAATACTGAAAGAGCACTCATTAAAGACATTAACACTCTTCCTTTTCCAAATCGGAAAAGTGTGAATCTCAATTTGTATCTTGATACCTGGAAAAAATATCATGGAAAAAGCATGGTGTCCGTTAGCACCATGCGGGGTTGTCCGTACACATGCAAATGGTGTAGCCGGGCTGTTTACGGAGGAACTTACCGGAGAAGAAGTCCGTCAAAAGTTGTTGAAGAACTTTTATGTCTTAAAAAAACGTATAACCCTGATGCTGTTTGGTTTGTGGACGATGTGTTTACGATAAGTCATAAGTGGCTGAAAGAGTTTGTGTTTGAAGTTAAGTCGAGAAAGGCGGTCATTCCATACGAAATAATTACCCGTGCCGATAGGCTAACCGATGAAGTATTAAATCTTTTAAAGGAAAGTGGATGTTTCAGGATTTGGATTGGTGCTGAAAGTGGCTCTCAAAAAATCATTGATGCAATGGACAGAAGGGTGGATGTTGAGAAGGTTCGCGAGATGATCATTCTTTCAAAGAAAAAGGGAATAGAAGCAGGGACATTCATTATGTTAGGTTATCCTGGTGAGACAAAAGATGACATCAGGGAAACAATAAGGCACTTAAAGGTTTCTCAGCCCGATTATTATACAATAACTTTAGCGTATCCCATTAAAGGAACACCGTTATACGAACAGGTTGCTTCTTCTATCTCCGGAGATAATGAATTTTCAAAAAACACCGACCGGGACCTTGATTTTAAAAGGACGTATTCAACTGACTATTATCGTCATGCTATCCGTTGGGTACACAATGAGGTTAACTTTAATAAAAGTACCGGCATTAAAAAGCTAGGCTTTAAAATAAAGGCCGAAATATCGCAAATATTAATGGGTTTAAGCAAATAATGCCGCCCCTGAGCTTCCGGTTTTGTCAATAAAAGACTACATTTACTGATAAGTATTGAGGCATCTTGGCAAATAAAGTCCATATACATTTTATAACTGGTATTTTACTTTTACTTTTCTTAAACACTCCTGTTTTTTCACAGGAAAAGAAAAAGGAAGAAGAAAAGCATGAAAGTAAAAAGAAAAAGGATGAGGAATTTGATATTAAAAATTACAAATTAGAGCCCGGAGACCGTTTAATACTTGAAGTAAATCACACAAGCTGGATTGGAATTCCCGCCGGAGTTGAAACAAAACTTCCAAGTATCGGTGTTAATTTCGCAATGATGTTTGATCGTCCTATCGGGAAATCAAGTTTCAGTTTCGGATATGGAATAGGGCTTTTTAGCCATAATTTTCACAGTAATGGCGATTTTATTTACAAACGCGACAGTGTAAGTAATAGCTTTATAACAAGTTTAGCGCCGTATAGCAGTAACAGGAATGTTACCCTTAACAGGTACGCTGAAAAAATACTTGAAATACCTGTTGAAATAAGATACCGCACTAAAACCGACAGGCAGTTTAAAATACATGTAGGAGGAAAAATTGGTTACGTGGTTAATAATTTCAGGTCTATAAGAGATAATGACGGAAAAATAAGAGTGTATGATATTAAAAACGTAAATCCGTTAAGATATGGCATAAATTGTCGCATAGCCTTTGAGCAATTTGCAATCACTGCGAGTTATTATTTCAGTGAAATATTTGTTAAGGATAGAGGCCCTGCCGGAGTTTATCCGTATGCTTTCGGAATTGCAATAATACCGTATTAGATATGTTAGGAAAAGTGGATATAGAGAACGAGTTATTGAAGTTTAAATCAAAAACGCGTCGTGAAGAAGATAATCTTATAGAAGAAGTTGACCGGATACTTCATGAAAGCGTATTTAATCAAAAAAATGTACTTGATAACCTTAAGAATTACAATAAATCTTTCGAGGTTATTGATGAAGAAGATGTTGATCCCTCGCTGGTATTTAAGCTTTCAGAAATTAAAGCGATAGCCTTAAAATACAGATTACGTTTTTTAGATAGCCAATGTTATAAGTTCGATTTCCCTTACGAATCTGTTTTAAAAATAGAAGATTTAAACAGCGTCTTTAGAAAATCTTTAACAGGTTTTAAAGTATTAGGAACTACTAAATTTTTTAATAAAAAAAATAATAACGATTGCGCCCTTTTGTTTGTACCAACCAATCTTGGCAATTACTATCTTATTCACAAATGGGGTGAAGAGCTGAAGTGGTACCGCGAATACATTAACTGGCCAATTAAAAATATAGAAAACCTTTTTGTAAGCATTATTGTAGCAACTTTGATAATCACTTTATCACTGCCTACTTACCTGATTACTTTAGATAGAAAAGCCACTTATTGGTGTGGTTACCGGATAGGTGTATTTTTTCACCTCTTAATTTTTAATATGGGGGTAACGACTTATATAACGTTTTCGTTTTCAAAAAATCTCACAACCGGTATTTGGAACAGTGATAAGGATTTTGGATAATCAACTTAGGCCGTCACCCATTATTTTTACTGTGATTCCATCTATCTCTTCCGAAAGACGAATCTGGCATGACAAACGTGAAGTTGGTGTAATATTCGGAAGTGTATCCAGCATCGCGTATTCGTCGTCATTTATCTCACGCAAATTTTCATAACCCTTTAATACTTCAACGTGGCATGTAGCGCAAAGTGCCATTCCCCCGCAGGTTGCCAGAATATCATATTCATTTCCCTTTAAAAATTCCATAAGGCTTAAACCCATATCCGTTGGAGCTTCAAGAGTTGTAATGGTATTGTCTTTGTTTAGAATATTTATTTTTACATCGGCCATAAAATTAATAAGGTTTGAAATTGTTTTACAAATAAACGAATGATTTTGTTTTTTTTGTTTACTTTTTTTCTTCACACAACTCTACTAAAACTCCGTTAGTTGATTTTGGATGTAAAAAGCAAATACGTTTGTTATCGGCACCATCTTTTGCTTGTGAGTTTATGAGCTCAAAGCCTTCATTTTTAAGCCGCGTCATCTCCTGTTCAATGTTATCAACTTCGTAGGCAATGTGATGAATACCTTCACCTTTTTTTTCTATAAATTTTGAAATGGCGCTGTTTTCGTTGGTTGCCTGAAGTAATTCAATTTTAGTTTCACCAAGCATAAAAAAGGAAGTGCTCACGCCTTCACTTTCTACAGCTTCAATTTTATAGTGGTCTTTGCCAAAAAGTTTTTTAAATAATTCGTTACTGTGATGCAGGTTTTTAACCGCGATGCCAATATGTTCTATTTTTTTTATCATTGGAGTTTATTTTTTCTAAAAAATTCTTTTTGATCAATTTCTTTAAATCCCTGGTTCAAGCCGTTTATGAGCGTTATTTCATTCACAGTAGTTAGTTCTATTTCTTCGCTTTCATAAAACTTAAGGTCTTTTGTAAAGGCCCCGTACAATTTTACTTCTTTTAATTCGTAATCAGGATCCCAGTTATACCCACTGCTGTACCGAATATTTATAAAAGCATTTGGCAGCTGGGAAATGCTAATATAATAACCGCCGCGAACAAAGGAACACCGTAAAAATTTGTTGTTACTAAAAAGGCATATTATTACATCTTTTCCTGTATTATTTTTTACTGTAAGAGTTTGGTTTGCGAGGGTATCATATACAGGATTTCCGAAGTATGAAGAATATGGAGAGTCTCCCATTTTCAGATTTGTAACTTCCGTGGTGGGTGGATTATTTTGGGGCAAGGTGGTGCCTCTGTGTGATGGTGTGGCAAAGTGAATAACCAGCAAAAATAATAATACGGCTAGTGGTGTTGCAAACAGTATGTATTTATATTCGTTATAATTTTTTTTAAGCTCGGCGTGCTGCGTTTTTGCACGCGTCATTTTTTCGTATTTTTTTATATGCTCGTTGTAATACTGGCGCCTGCGCATTTCCTTCTCTTCAAAAGTGTAATGCTTTTTACCTGCCTGCTTGGTACCATGTGCCGCATTTTGTTGATATTTTAGCTTAAGGTCATAAGCATATTTCCTGCTTGGGTCGCTTAACGTTTCATAGGCAAGAAGTATTTTTTTAAATTCTTCCTGTCCTTGCGGATTTTTATCGGGATGAAAGCGTTTTGCCAGCATCCGGAATGCCGCTTTTATCTCATTACCTGTTGCACCCGGCTTTATGCCTAATATGTCGTAGTAATTGATCAATAAAGAATTATAATTTCACGCAAACATTTTTTGGCTCGGTAAAAAAATCAAGCGCTTCAAATCCACCTTCACGTCCAACGCCGCTTGCTTTAACGCCGCCAAAAGGAGTGCGCAGATCGCGTAGCAACCAGCAATTAATCCATACAATACCCGCGTGTAAATTATTTGCAACCCTGTGAGCCCGGGTTAAATTTTCGGTCCATACAACACTTGCCAGGCCGTACATTGTGCAATTGGCCATCATTAATGCTTCCTCCTCTGTGTCAAAAGGAGTAATGGTAACAACAGGACCAAAAATTTCTTCCTGGTTGGTTCTGCAATCATGGCTTAAACCTTCAATAATTGTTGGTTCAATATAATAACCCTCGCTAAGTTCTCCTTTTAGTTTAAGCGGATTTCCTCCACATAAAATTTTTCCTCCTTCTTTTTTGGCAAGTTCAATGTAGCTGAGAATTTTTTCCTGATGTTGTTTTGAAACAATAGCTCCAACTTTTGTTTGTTCATCCTGAGGATTGCCAACTACAAGGGCTTTGGTTCTTGCAACAAAATCGTTTTTAAATTTTTCGTAAATGCTTCGCTCAACAAAAATTCTGGATCCGCAAAGGCAAATTTGCCCCTGATTGGCAAATGAAGAAAGCATTGTAGTAGAAAGCATTTTTTCATAATCACAATCAGCAAAAATTAAATTTGGATTTTTCCCACCAAGCTCCAGCGAAAGTTTTTTAAACATAGGAGCGGCAATTGATGCGATCTGTTTTCCGGTAACAGTTCCACCGGTAAAAGAGATAAGAGGAATGTCTTTATGGCTTACAATGGCATTTCCAACTTTTGGTCCAAGGCCATGAACAATATTTAAAACACCGGCAGGTAGTCCTGCTTCAATGCAAATTTCAGAAAGCAGGAATGCAGTCATGGGAGTAACTTCACTTGGTTTTGCTACAACGGTGCAACCGGCTGCCAAAGCGGGGGCAATTTTCCAGCTGAATAAGTATAGTGGAAGATTCCAGGGAGAAATACACCCGGCAACACCAACGGGCTGTCTGAGTGTATAATTAATTGCCGTGTCTTCCATCGCATGAGAATGGGACGAGTAATGCAAAATTCCAGTTCCGTAAAAATGAAAGTTAGCAGCGGCTCTTGGAATATCCACCGTTTTAGCAAGCTTTAGAGGTTTACCGTTGTCAATGCTTTCAGCAAGGGCAAGTTTATCCAGATTTTTTTCTATCAGGGCGGCAATTTTTAAAAGATAAGCAGATCTTTTATCCTTTGGCGTTATACTCCATGTTTTAAAAGCCTGTTTTGCGGCTATATAGGCCTGCTCTACATCTTTTTCATCGCTGTCGGGAATAAGAGAATACACTTTTCCCGTAGAAGGATTATAATTATCCAGGTAAGATTTAGATACAGGTTCAACAAGTTGACCGTTAATGTAATTGGCAATTTTCTGCATAATAATTGAAAGTCTAAATTTAAGATATAATAGCCTATTTTTATAATTAATGAAACTTAAAAAAGTCGCTACTTGCAGCACTTAAAAGGATTAGCGTCCGGTTACCAAATATCTTAAACGCCGCAGAAAACAATGTTTGCCCTTTTTTCAAAAAACTCTATCTTTAATAATCCTTTTTAGCAGATTATGCAGATTAAAAAAGAAAAGAAACCATCTAAACCAAATTTGGAAGTTCAGAATCACTTTATTACCAAGTTAAAGGAGATCCTGCCCCAGGGTTTTGGCCTGGCAGAGGAAATTGCAGATATCCTGGATGTTAGTATTGACAGCGCTTACAGGAGGATAAGAGGGGAAACTGAATTAACTATTGAGGAAATTTATAAGATTACAAAAAAGTATACAATTAGTATTGATGATGTATTTAGTAACCGCAGTGATACGGTAACTTTCGCATATACCAAGTTAACCGATAGCGACAAAAATTTTGAATTTTATTTATCGAGGATACAAAATCATTTAAAGGCGATCAATCAGTTTGAGCAAAAAAAGATTTATTATGTGGCCGAGGAAATTCCAATTTTTTATTCTTTTTTTTCCAAAAAGCTAACCGAGTTTAAATTATTTTATTGGCAACGGAGTGTGCTTAATGTAGCGGACTATCAGCAACAAAAGTTTGAATTTGGATTTGTGTCACAAAAATTAATTGATATTGCCCACGGCGTTTTTACAGAGTACCAGAGTGTGCCAAGTACTGAAATATGGACAACAGAAACCGTATTAACCGGCTTACGCCAAATTAAATTTTATTTTGATAGTGGGATTGTGAACCAAAAGCAGGCCATCGAATTATTGGAAGAATACAAGAAGATGATTGAGCTGGTTCACAGGAATGCTGAAAACGCGCGTAAAAATGTGAGTGATAAAAATGAGAGTTTCTTTTTATATAACAGCGAGGTGGTTTTAGGAACTAACTGTATTTATGTTTTAACCGGCGAATCAAAATATTCATACATCTCTTTTAACACTTTAAATTCCCTTACAACAAATAATCCCCAGTTTTGCGAAGAAACAGAACATTGGGTGAGAAATTTGGAGAAGAAAAGCACCCTTATAAGTGGGGTTGCTGAAAAACAACGTTACCAGTTTTTCAATAAAATGTTTAAGAAAGTTGACAGTTATATTGAAGCGGTTAAAGCCGATTAACGTTATTCCGGTTCGTCAAATTTTCACAATTTTTATTGACATATTGGTTTATAACTTTTGCTTGTTTTATAGCCTTTTGGCTTATATTTGCTCAAATTAAAACATTAACATGGTGGCTACAAGTGAATATATTTTGAGTGAAGTTAAGAATGGTGTATTGATAATTACCATTAACAGGCCTGATAAACTTAACTCACTTAATAAGCAAACTATAGAAGAGCTTCACGAAACATTAGTGGAAGCTGAGAACGTGAATGATATTCGTGCGATAATTATTACCGGTGCAGGACAAAAAGCATTTGTAGCCGGCGCGGATATAGCGGAATTCGCAAATTTTTCCGTAGAGCAGGGAAAACAACTCAGCTCAATCGGGCATTTTAAAATATTCAATTTCATTGAAAATTACAGCAAACCAATAATTGCCGCGGTAAATGGATTTGCGTTGGGTGGGGGATTAGAGCTTGCTATGGCTTGTCACTTAAGGGTGGTGAGCGATAATGCAAAAATGGGATTGCCGGAAGTTAGTCTTGGGGTAATTCCAGGATATGGTGGAACTCAGCGTTTAGCCCAGCTTGTTGGTAAAGGAAAAGCTTTTGAAATGATTGTAACTGCAGATATGATAAACGCTCAGGATGCTTATAAGTGGGGACTTGCAAATTATGTTACAACCCAGGAAGAGTTACTAAACAAATGTTTTGAAATAACAGCTAAAATCGCAACAAAAAGCCCAACTGCAATTCGTACGGCTATTAAAGTTATCAATGCGGGTTATAACAATCAGCTAAACGGTTTTGAAGTAGAGATCGAAGAATTTGGGAAGTCTTTCGCTACTAAGGATTTCAAAGAGGGAGTTAGGGCATTTTTAGAGAAGCGTAAGGCCAATTTTAAAGGCGAATAATTTCTTTAGTGCGTGGAAAAGCGGTAAATTTGTTCCGTGAAGTTTTCTGACAAATATTTTTTTTCCGTACTTATCATATTTTTCTTTTTGTTCATCCAATTGGATGCAGGTGCACAATGCTCAATGTGCAAACAGGTGGCGGAATCGTCATTGAAGTCAAATCCTAATTCAATAGTACGCGGCTTAAATTCAGGAATACTTTATTTGATGGCTGTGCCCTATATAATGCTTGCTTTTATTTTCAGAAAGCAATTAGTTCAGCTCTGGAAAAAATTCAGATCAAAAAGAGGAAAGATCACGACTGCTGATCAATAACTTTTGGCACTTTAAAATAATCGCTGTCCCTCTTAGGCGCGTTTTTCAGTGCTTCTTCCTGAGTAATTGTAATTTCAGGTTTGTCTTCTCGCAAAATATTTTTTTCATCTGTCATGTAAATCAGAGGTTCCACATTTTCAGTGTCAAGCTCATTCAGTTTGCCAACAAAGGCAAGCATACGATTAAGATCGTTTAATATCTGTTCTTTCGATTCTGCCTTAAATTCCAGACGAGCGAGGTGTGCTATCTCATCAACGGTTTTGATGTCAATTTTGTTTGCCATGAAATTTTTCTAATTCTTCCTGTATAAAGGTATGAACTTTATCTTTAAGTTCATTGATATTCTGGTCATTCATTCCTTTGGTTTCAATTGCATCGCCAACAACAATTCTTGGAATTCCGGGCCTGCCGTTGCTTTTAAAGAAACCTCCGTTTTGGAGAAAATGCCAGTTATTTAAATTAACCACTGGAATAATTGGAACTTTCTTGTCAATAGCAAGTTTAAAGGCCCCGTTTTTAAAGGGTCGTAATTTTCCAGCAGAAGAAATGGTTCCTTCAGGATAAATTACAACGCTTAGTCCTTCATCAAGTTTTTTACCTGCATCAAGAAAAGCTTTATGAGCATCTGTCATGCTTTTACGGTTTACCGGAATATCAAGGTACACAAAGAAATATTTGAACAGAGGAATTTTCATCAGTTCCGCTTTAGCTATATAAACGGCAGTGTGATCGATGTATAAGGGACTTAAAACAATATCGAGATAGGAAGTGTGATTTGCTACTATGATACAGGGTTTTGGTAAATGATATTTTTTAGACTTGTATTTAATTACAGGAAAAAGGAAAGAAGAATACAGGATAATTTTTGCCCATAACCTTTTTAACTTAAAGGCAAGATTGGCATTACGTGTTGTAAAACAATAATAAAAAAATGGAAAAAGTAAAAGGAAAGGAATAATAAAACACAGTGCGAACCAAAGTTTCCAGATGGGAGAAAATATGCTTCGGATAATGATCAAGCCTTAAAACAAAAATACGCAATAAAGATGAGAAGCAGTGGGCCTGAAAAAACTGATTTATTACTTAAGTTTCGTAATAATAAATTCAGTCCTTCTGTTTTTACTGTGTTCGTCTTCAGAGCAGGTTGATTGCACTTTACCTTCGCAAGCGCAGGTGTTTAGTAATTTGGATTCTCCGTAACCTTTACCAACAATTCTTGTTTTTTGAATACCCTTTTTAACGATATATCCCGCACTGGCTTTAGCGCGTTTATCCGATAGCGAGGTATTTGCTTTAGCAGCTCCGCGGCAATCTGTATGCGATCCAAGCTCAATGAACATATTTGGATACTCTTTCATTACGGCTACTACTTTGTCGAGTTCCATAGCTGCATCCTTCCTGATAGTGAATTTGCCAAGATCAAAATAGATCGGTTTAATATCAATCATTTTTGCAAGGTCCATACCTACTTCAACCCTGCCTAATTTCATATCAACGCTTTCGTTGATATTAATATCCCCCGGTTTTTTAATGTCATAAATAAATGTCAGGGTCTTGGTTAGATATTTATCCTTTTCCAGCACTATTGAATAACTGATCTTATCACCAATCTTTTTTCCTTTCAGCGGTTTCCGATAATCAGCTGCTGCGGTTGTAGTGTACGTGTCAAAACTTTCGTTACTCGGCAATTCTTTAATTGTCATTTTAACGCCCTCAAGTGGCTGGTTGGTTTTGGCGTCGGTAATAAGTGCAATTAAAGCAAGCTTTGGATCTTTTTCAAGAAGCAGGGTTTTTGTAAATGAATCTTCCGGCGAACTCTTTGTACTTACACTATCTTCCAAATTATAGTAATCAGGTTTTTCTACCAATAATTTATAAGTTAAATCTTCTTCAACTGTTGTTTGAAATTCACCTTTTTCGTTGGTAGTTATTGTTTCTTCATTGATCTTAACAGAAGTATTAGCAAGAATTTCACCGCTCTCTTTATCCTTAGTTACAATCATTACTTCCTTGCCGCGCTTAACATCACGCAGAATCTGGAAATTGTAAACATCATCGTCCATTCCACCGCTTTTTCTGTTGGAACTCAGGTAACCGGTTTTGTTGTCTTCTCCGAGAAAAACTCCAAAGTCATCGTCTTTGCTGTTTACCGGTTCGCCCATGTTGTAAACTCTTCCGGCTTGTCCGTCTTTCATTTTAGTTTCATAAATATCAAGACCGCCTAAACCATCAAGACCATTGGACGAAAAATAAAGAAAACCATTTGACGCGATAAAAGGGAAAACTTCATGTCCTGCCGTATTAACCTTATCGCCAAGATTTACCGGGGTTCCCCAGCTTCCATCACTGTTTTTTGTAACCATGTAAATATCCATTCCACCTTTACCTCCTGGCATATCTGAAGAAAAGAACAAGGTGTTTCCATTAGCGGAAATAGAAGGGTGAGCATAATTATAATCATTTTTGTTAAACGGAAGCTCGGTCACCCTGTCAAAACCATTAACGTTTAATGTTGCTTCAAAGATTTTAAGTTTGTAGGTTCCCTCTTTGCTGATGGCTTTTTTACTGTAATTATTTCTTGTGAAGTACATGGTATGGAAATCCTTAGTAAAACATATTGGACCATCGTTGTACTTTGAATTAAGATCATTCATAAAGGGCTTAGGTTTAAGATCTACGCCATTTACTTTTTCGGTTGTATATAGAGCCAGATAACTGTCATTGGTCCACCCGTGTTTTACGTTAATCCATTTTGTTGTATTGCGCGAAGAAGCGAAAACAACAGTATTATTAAAGTTTACGGCGCTAAAATCGTTTTGAGGAGAATTAAACGAAGCAAGTTCCACCTTATAAGCATCGGAATTCTTAATGTATTGTTTTGCTTTTTCGAATGAAGACATTAGATTTTTCCCGCGTGAATCTTCCGAATATTGATCCAGGAAGGGCTTCGCTTCATCATTTTTTCCGCCTTCCATTAACGCCTGGCCGTAATACAGCTTATGTATTGGTTCTGCTTTACCATATTTTACAAGTGCTCCGTAGCATTTGATCTGTCCGGCTGTTTGATTGGTAAATCTGTAACAATCTCCAAGGTTTGAAAGTATGAGCTTGTTGCTGCTATCGGCTTTATAAGCTTTTTCATAATATGGTATTGCCTGGGCGTATGCCTGATTGCCATAATATTTGTTGGCTTTTTTGAGGGCTGCACTTTGAGCCAGAATTAATACCGGCGAACAAATAATAAAAACAAGAATAGAAATATTACGTTGCATAAAAATTTTACTAAAAATTAGAAATACCTTGGAGTTACTACTTTTTTACCTTTGTAACTGAAGAGGTAATTAAGTGCAATTTCATGTGAGCCTTGAGAATACTTTTGAATCGAGTTCAGATTATAATCATAAGCGTAACTAACTAAAAATTGAGCATTCACCTGTACACCCACAATCGCTGAAACAGCGGATCCATTTCTATAGGAAGCCCCCGCCCAAACCATTTCTTTTATAAGGAAGTTTGCATTGACATCATATTGAAGCGGCGCGTTTTGAACAGCTTTAACCATTGCCTGGCCTTTTAATTTCAAGTCCTTTGTTAGAGTAAATAAGTTTCCTATGGTTAAGTAATAATGAAACTTAGAAGGTTCGATTTGAGTTGTTAGTTCAACAGCACCATTGGTAGAAAACTTAACGCGATCATCAATCATTCTTGGAATTGAAATTCCCGTGTAAAAGGTTTGAGTGTTAAAGAAGATCCCTGTTCCAAAATTTGGCGCAATAGTGCTGGCAGTGTTGGCAAATTGAGGATCGGTTGTTCCATCATTATTTGTTTTCAAATCAGAAAATTTATTCACCTGATTATGAATTCCTCCCATTAAACCAAAAGCAAGAGTACTCTTTTCCCCGGTTTTTAATCTGTAAGCGTAACTTGCGTAAACCAGGTTGCGGTTCAGAACTCCAATCTTTTCGTTCAGTACACTTAATCCAAGGCCCATTTTGTTTTGCATGAGTGGCCCATGTAATGAAAAGGAAGTGGTGATTGGCCTTCCGGGAAAATTAACCCATTGCTGCCTGTGCAATAGCGTAGCGCTCATCGCCTCTTTGCTTCCTGCATAAGCAGGGTTAATAAACATTTCGTTGAACATGAACTGTGTGAACATGTGATCGAACTGGGCCTTTGCTGTATTTACGAAACAGGTAACAAGTGTAATCGCAATCGCTGTTTTCATTTTTATGTTGAATGTTTTCATTTTAAAATTCTTTAAAATATTAATACTGTATTACAACAAATCCATTGAGCGGCTTCATATCTCCGCCTTTAAACTCTATAATATAATAGTAGGTTCCTTGTGGCAGCTTATCGCTACCAAGCGTACCCGTAACGTTAGGGTAGCCGTTCCAGCTATTATCGTAATTATCTTTTGAGTATACTTTATTACCCCATCTGTTGTAAATGGTAATTGTATTATCTATTCCAGAAGGCAAGCCTTTGATCACCCACTTGTCATTCTTATCATCACCATCTGGCGAGAAACCTCCTGGAATGAATAATGTGCTGCTTGGAATTGTAAGTACAGTTACAACATTATCTGCAACTTCATTCCAAACGCCATTGCCATTGCTGTCTGGATTTGATCCGGCATTGGATGTATCTGAAACCATTATGCTTGTTGTATTTACAGCTGTACCAAAGGCGCTGTTTTTAACAACAGTAATTGTGTCAGGAACAACATTTATCGTAAACTCAATTGTATTTATTGCTCCAGGCGCAATTTTACTTTGCAGAGGTAACAACAGGTTTATATCTGTATTGCCATTAAACGACGAGTTTGCAATTAAGCTGCCATTTGCAAATGGTCCGGATTTCATAGTGTACGTTGCCGGTTGCCTTATGGTATTATTGAACAGGCTGTCTTTAACAGTTACATTTCTTAACGTGTCGTTACCAAGGTTGTGAACGGTAATGGTGTAAGAAATATCGAACGTGTTATCCGATAATTTCTCACTCACAGTTCCAACTTTAGTTAAGCCAAAGAACAGGTTAGGAGTAAGATTTAATACTGTTGGTAAATTATTATCTGTAGGAGTACCATTGGTGTCCGGATCAGGATCGTAACCTGTATTAGAAGAGTCTGCAAATACAACACCGGTAGTCGGCGAAGAGAATCCAAGTACCGTGTTGTTAAACGGACCAAAATTACCATTATGTGTAATGTTTACTGTAAACATAATGGTATCACTCTTGCCAGCAGCAAGTGTACTTGTAGCCGGAATAGTCATCACCGTTTGACCTGTTCCGTTGAAGGTCGGATCAATTGTCAGGCTGCTGTTTATGCTAGTAATAACAGGTCCTGCAGTAATACTGAATGCTGTTGGTGAAGGGAAAGTAGCCGACAGATTTTCTGTTAAGGAAATACTGTTCAGATCCTGGGTACCTGTATTCTTAACAACAATAAAGTAATTTACATCGTAAGTGCCATTTGTTTTAAGTGTTGGTGTACTCACAGCTTTCGCTACGCCAAACACTGAATTTGTGATACATGATGTTGGGATTAAATATAACGTCGTGTCCTTATAACATCCGTTTGCGGCAAAGAACCTTACGGTGTATGGAGTAATTGTTGTTGGATTTGTTAAGGTATTAATAAGTATTCCGCTTCCTGGGATTGTTACAGCTGTTGTGTAAGTTGCTGTACCAGTATAAGAGGTTCCTGCTACAAGATCAAACTTATCTGAGGCTGTATAGCCTCCGGCAAGAATTGAGCCATCGTTATTTGCCATCGTACCTGAGCAGGTTGCCGGTAAAATGGTTGCAGTGATAGGAACAGTTGTGTTGGTTTCAACAATAACAATATTGCTGGCCATACAATTACTTGAAAGATCAGTAACAGTAATTGTATAGGTTCCGCCTGACGCTGTTGTAAAAGATTGGGCAGAGCTGGTAAAGCTTGCTGGTCCTGACCAATTATATGCCGCATTGGTTGCAGAAGCTACAACATTTAAAGTTGCAGAAGTATTGCTACATGTAATTGTACCGTTAGCTGTTGCGGTTAAAGTAGGAACTGTAGTGTCGGTTGTTATTGCTACGGTATTGGATGCCGAACAACCGGTGGTTAAGTCTGTTACTGTTATGGTATAATTACCCGGGATTGCGATACCTGTTGGATTTTGCACTGCAGTTGTAAAACCGCCAGGACCGTTCCAAACGTATCCTAAGTTGGTAGCCGTCGGACTGGCAATTAAATTAACCGAAGGGGTGGTACAGGTAATAGTTCCTGCTGTTGCAGAAACTCCTGCAGGGGCATTGTTAACAGTGATAGAAATAGTAGCTGTAGAAGTTCCGCAGGTTCCATTAGAACCGGTTAACGTATATACTGTTGTTACAGTAGGAGTAACAACGTTTACTGAGGTTGTTATTGTTCCTGGTTCCCATGTGTAACTTGTTGCTCCACTGGCGGTAAGGGTAGAAGAATTTCCTAAACATACTGCTGTAGGGGAAGCGGAGGCTGTTACTGTTGGAGTTGAAAGAACCGCAATCTGAACGGTTTGTGTAGTGCTGCAACCCGCGCTGTTTTCAGCTGTCAAAGAATAAACTGTTGTTATGGTTGGTGAAACAGTGATCAGTGTGCCGCTAAGTGCTCCCGGATTCCAGGTGGATGTTGTAGCTCCTGCAATGGTGGCGGTTAACGTGGTTGTATTACCCTTACAAATACTTGTAGCGCTTGCCACAATACTAATTGTTGGTGACGCCTGAACAGATAAAGCGAGAGTAGAAGCGCTGGTACAATTCCCATTAGCTCCAACCAATGTGTATGTTGTATTTGTTGTTGGAGTAACCACAACGCTGCTACCTGACACTGAGCCAGGATTCCATGAATAAGTTGTAGCACCCGAAGCGGTTAACGTGGCAGAGCTTCCTGAACAAATAAGGGTAGGTGATGCACCTGCAGTGAGAGTTGGAGTTGTATTAACAATCACTGTAATCATAGCATTTCCTGAGCAGGCTCCGTTATTACCATTAACGGTATATGTTGTTGTTACAGTAGGAGATACAACAATAGTAGTTCCGGTTAATGAACCAGGAGTCCAGGTATAGGAGCTGCCGCCGTTAGCGGTAAGAGTTACATTTGCCCCTGAACATATTGCAGTAGAACTGCTGCTGGCCGTGATGGTTGGAGTTGGTGTTACAGACAAAGTAACAAACGCGTTGCCAACACATCCATTCCCATTTGTTCCGGTTACGGTATAAATAGTTGTAGTTGTTGGACTAACAACCACACTGGCATTATTGGATGATGGAGAAATCCAGGTGTAAGTGGAGGCTCCGGAAGCTGTTAATGTTGCAGAGTTTCCCGGACAAATAACTGTTGGATTTGAAGTAACAGTCAGGTTCGGTGAGCTATTAACTGTTATTGTAATTGCGGCAGTTGAACTGCATATTCCGTTTATTCCAGTAACTGTGTACATTGTGGTTGAAGTTGGCGTAACAACAACGTTGCTCCCGGTTAATGCTCCCGGATTCCAAGAATAAGTTGTTGCGCCTGTCGCGCTTAAGGTAGTAGTTGCACCCGAACAGATAGATGAAGCACTTGCTGTTGCTGAAATTGTCGGTGTATTGGTTACTGTGAGTGTGAATACCGCCGTGTTTGTACAGCCGCTAATATTTGTTCCGGTTAATGTATAAGCTGTTGTTGTCAACGGAGAAACCACAAACGTTGAGCCGGTAGCTGCTCCCGGGTTCCAGCTATATGTATTGGCTCCTGTACCGGTAAGTGTAGCTGAACTTCCGCTGCAAATGTTTGTGGCTGTAGACGTAATTGTTAGTGTAGGCTTAGGATTTACAACAACGCTAACAGTAGTTGCATTAGAGCATCCCAATGAATTGGTTGCTGTAACAGTGTAATTAGTAGTAATTGTAGGAGAAACTACAACATTGCTTCCCGTAAGTGTTCCGGGATTCCATGTATAGGTACTGGCACCGCTGGCAGTTAAGCTAGTGCTGCTACCCGTACATATAGTGGGAGAAGACGCTGTTGCTGTTATGGTTGGTAACGAATTTACAACAAGATTAAGAGTTGCTGAACTGCTACAAATTCCATTGGCTCCAATAACAGTATAATTTGTTGTGCTTACCGGCGAAACAATTACACTCGAGCCTATAGTTGCACCTGGATTCCAGGTATAGTTTGATGCTCCTGTTGCTGACAGTGTCGCAGAATTTCCTGCGCATATAGCAGTTGGATTAGACACAGCTGTGATTGTAGGAACAGGAGTTACACTGAGGGTGAAAATACTTGTGTTGGTACATCCTGAGGCGCTTGATCCTATCAAGGTGTAAGATGTGGTAACGGTTGGGTTAACAGCAATAGTTGTTCCTGTTGAGGCTCCGGGATTCCAGGTATAACTGTTTGCTCCGCTTGCAGTAAGGGTTGCCCCGTTGCCAGTACAAATATTGGTGGCTGTAGAACTTACTATTAAGGTTGGTAATGGATTAACAGTTACACTAACGGTTTGCGAGTTGGTGCAACCAAGTGAACTTGTTCCGGTTACTGAATATGTTGTAGTAATTGTTGGTGTCACTGCAACGTTACTGCCTGTTAAAGGACCAGGCATCCATGTGTAAGTTGAAGCTCCACTTGCAGTAAGACTGGTGCTATTGCCAGAACAAATAGTAGGGGAGGAGGCACTGGCTGTAACTGCAGGTAAAGAGTTAACAACAAGATTTAAAGTTTGCGTGCTGCTACAAATACCCGTTGTGCCCGAAATACTATATGTTGTTGTAATTGTAGGTGAAACAACAATATTGCTTCCCGTTAAAGCGCCGGGACTCCATGTATAATTGGAAGCGCCGTTGGCAGTAAGGGTTGATGAATTCCCAATACATATTGCAGTTGGATTAGCTGCCGCAGTGATGGTAGGGGTAGGTGTAACGCTTAAGGTAAAGATAAAACTATTCAAACATCCGGCACCACTTGTTCCAATTAAAGTATATGTAGTTGTAACAGTTGGATTAACAGCCAATGTTGGGCCAGGAATTCCTCCAGGATTCCAAAAGTACGATATGCCGCCTCCTGCAGTAAGTGTTGCTGAACCTCCGCTGCAAATATTGGTGGCCGTACTTGTTACAGTTAATGATGGTAAAGGATTTACTGTAATAGTTACTGTGTTTGTATTGATACATCCAACATTGCTTTGACCGGTTACTGTATAAGTAGTATTAATTGTTGGAGAAACAACTACGGTGCTTCCGGTTAAAGGACCAGGATTCCATGTATAAGTAGAAGCGCCACCCGCGGTGAGGCTGGTTGAGGACCCTGAACAAATTGTTGCGGGTGAAGCATTGATAGTTACTGTTGGTAACGGATTCACAACAACATTGAGCGTTTGTGAACTGTTACAGATTCCAAGAGTTCCGTCAATCGTGTAGGTTGTAGTTGTTGTAGGAGATACTACAACATTACTTCCCGTTAAAGAACCAGGATTCCAGGTATAGGATGTTGCTCCGTTTGCTGTTAGCGTAGATGAGTTACCAATACAGATAGCTGTTGGATTAGCAACCGCTGTTATTGTTGGTAATGGCGAAACCATGAGGTTCAGGGTGGCCGTAGAAGTACAGCCTGCTGCGGTTGCGCCGGTTACTGTATAAATTGTAGTGGTAGTAGGCGAAACCGCTACTGTCGCGCCTGTTAAAGCACCCGGATTCCAGGTATAGTTAAGCGCTCCTGTAGCTGTTAATGTTGATGAACTTCCAACGCAAATGTTGGTTGGAGATGCTGATGTTGTCACCGTTGGATTTGGATTTACACTAAGGTTAACAACCGCTGTGGTTGTGCAACCTCCATTGCTTGCGGTTACTGTATATGCCGTTGTAATGGTTGGTGAGACAACAACGTTGCTTCCGGTAAGTGCTCCGGGATTCCATGTATAATTGGTGGCGCCCAAAACGGTTAAGGTGGATGAAGTGCCACTGCATATAACAGTAGGGCTTGCGGTTACCGTTAGTACAGGAATAGAATTAACCGTTACTGTTGTTACCGCAGTATTTGTACATCCGGCAACACTTGTGCCAACAACGCTGTATGAGGTAGTAACGGTTGGTGTAACTATTACTGTGTTGCCGGTTAAAGGGCCTGGATTCCATGTATATGTTGAGGCGCCTGTTGCTGTTAGCGTTACGTTGCCTGTTATACAAACAGCGGTTGGCGATGCAGTGGCGTTAACGGTTGGAATAGGATTAACCACAAGAGCTACTGTGTTTGTTGAAGTGCAATTTCCGCTTGTGCCGGTTACAGTATACGTTGTATTAATTGTTGGTGAAACAACAGTGGAGCTTCCTGTCATGCTTCCCGGCATCCATGTGTAAGTGGATGCGCCGTTAGCTGTAAGGGTAGCAGAGCTTCCATTACAAATTGCGGTTGGGTTACTAACTGCAGTAACTGTTGGAAGCGGAATTACGTTGATTGTGATTGTTTCAGTATCTGTGCAACCCAAGGTGCTTCCTGTAAGGGTATGGGTTGTGGTTATTGTTGGCGTAATTACAACACTGGTACCTGTTAAACCAGCCGGACTCCAGGTGTATGAAGAAGCTCCGCTTGCCGTAAGTGTTGCGCTGGTTCCAACGCATAAGGTAGCAGAGGATGCACTCGCTGTAACAGTTGGATTTGGATTAACCGTTACATTAACGGTTTGGGTAGTTGTACATCCAAACGCGTTGTTCGCGGTAACTGAATAAATTGTTGTTGAAGCAGGAGTTACTGTTACTGTTCCTCCGTTTAACGCTCCGGGGTTCCATGTGTAACCGGTAGCGCCACTTGCAGTTAATGTTGATGTATTACCTGGACAAACAGCTGTAGGGTTGGCTGCTGTAACTATAGTTGGACCGTTATTTACAGTAACTGAAACAACTGCGGAACTTGTACATGTTCCGGCAGAACCAGTAACGGTATAAGTTGTTGTTACAGTTGGAGAAACAGTTACGTTAGCACCTGATAACGATCCCGGCATCCAGGTATAGGTAGTTGCTCCAGATCCTGTTAAGGTAAGAGAACTTCCCGCGCAAATTTGTGTTGTTGAACTTGAGGCACTAACGGTTGGAATAGGAACGACGCTAACTGTTCTTGTTGCGGAGTTTGTACAGGTGCCATTGCTTCCTACAACTGTATAAGTTGTATTGGATGCAGGACTAACAACTATGCTTGCTCCGGTTAAGTTGCCGGGATTCCAGGTGTAAGTGGTGGCGCCTGATGCCGTAAGTGTAGCAGAACTTCCGATACATATTGATGAAGTTGCAGGCGAAATATTTATTGTTGGTGGTGTATTAACTGTTACAGAAAGTGTTTGTGTTTTTAAACATCCTAACACGTTATTTCCTGTTACTGAATAAACAGTTGTTGAGGCAGGAGTAACTGTTACCGTTCCTCCGCTTAACGCACCTGGATTCCAAGTGTAGTTAATTGCTCCGGTTGCGGTTAAGGTTGAGCTGTTGCCAAGGCATACGGCAGCCGGACTGGCATTGGTAACCATTGTAGGACCGTTATTTACAGTAACTGAAACAACTGCGGAACTTGTGCATGTTCCGGCAGAACCAGTAACGGTATAAGTTGTTGTTACAGTTGGAGAAACAGTTACGTTAGCACCTGATAACGATCCCGGCATCCAGGTATAGGTAGTTGCTCCAGATCCTGTTAAGGTAAGAGAACTTCCCGCGCAAATTTGTGTTGTTGAACTTGAGGCACTAACGGTTGGAATAGGAACGACGCTAACTGTTCTTGTTGCGGAGTTTGTACAGGTGCCATTGCTTCCTACAACTGTATAAGTTGTATTGGATGCAGGACTAACAACTATGCTTGCTCCGGTTAAGTTGCCGGGATTCCAGGTATACGTAGTGGCTCCGGAAGCTGTAAGTGTAGCAGAACTTCCGATACAGATTGATGAAGTTGCAGGCGAAATATTTATTGTTGGAATTGGATTAACAGTTAAAGATATAGTTGAAGTTTTTGTACAGCCTATAACGTCAACACCTGTAACAGAATAAATTGTGGTGACAATTGGAGACACTACGATTGAATTTGACACCGTGCCGCCAGGATTCCAGGTATACGACAGCGCCCCTGTAGCGCTTAATGTTGAACTGTTGCCAGGACAAATAGCCGCAGGAGATGCTACAGGTGTAATAGTTGGCCCTGCACTAACAGATACAGTTGTTTGAGCAGAATTGGTACAAGATCCATTTGCGGCAATAAGCGTGTATATTGTTGTAGTGAGAGGGCTGACGCTAACAAAATTCCCTACTAAACCTCCGGGAAACCAACTATACGTGGTAGCGCCCACGGCAGAACCAAACAGGTTGGTGGTTGAACCCGAACAGATATAGGAAGGTGAAGCTACAGCAACAACATTGGTTGGTGTAGGGTTAATACCAATATTAATATTGGCTGTGCCTGTACAGGTTACACCTGTTGATCCTATTACCGAATAAGTAGTGGCGGATGCCGGAGAAACCACAATAACAGAGCCGGTTGCTCCTGTACTCCATGTATAACTCGTAGCTCCGCTGGCTGTTAAAGTACTCGGATTACCAGCACAAACACTTGTAGAACTCGCTGATATGGAAACAGTAGGTCCGGGTGTAACTGTAATTTGATTTGTGAATGTTCCAATACAGGTTCCGGATTGAGCGGTTAGTGTATAAATGGTTGTAGTGGTAGGCGTGACGACAATTGATGGTGAATTAGAGCCTCCAGGACTCCAGGTATAATTGGTTGCACCTGTTGCCGACAATGTGGCTGGCCCGCCTGTACATATAGTAGAGGAAGGTATTGCCGTAACAGTTACAGGAGGCGCAAAAGTTAAATTTATAATACGGAAAATTGGAGTACAGATTCCAAAGGGATTCATAACTAATGTATAGTTACCCGCTATAGCCGTTGAAATTGTTTGATTAGTGTTATTTGTAATACCACTTCCGGCGGGACCATTCCATGTGTAAGGTGATAATCCGGACGGGGCAGTAAGTGTTGCCGTGGTGGCACAAGGTGCCGAGACATTTACGGTTTGCGTTGGCATCGAAACGGTGTTGGTTCCGTTTACCGTCACATTCATTGTATTACAATTTGAATCAAAGTAGGTGTAAAGGTAATGTCCGGTTAAACTGCAATCCGCAACCATCACCTCTACTGTAACGCATGTTCCAATATACTGTGTGAGATCAATTGAAAATTTCTGCCACCCGTTAGTTCTCCAAACACATTGGCCCGGGCAACCAATTCCTGTATTAATCCAGGCAGTAGGCCCTGTACCGGCACATGAAGCGCTATTAGTGGCAGGCGCGTTAAAAGTAAACTGAGGACATGCAAGAAGGTTACCAACACAGTCACGAAGTCTTACAAACATATAAGGTTGCTGACAACAAGTGTGTGGGCCATTTTGAATTGCGTAATACGCAAAATCATATAAGTAATTGCCGGTAGTGACATTAAAATTCTGGCTTAATTTAATAACCTTACCATTGGGAGCATTATTATTGATTTTTGCAACTTTGGTACCTCCTAAAGGAGAGTTAGGTATTATAGCTCCTGTAACTCCATCTGCGAAAGGAGTAGTTAAAACAGACAATAGTGGTGGGTTTTGCGCCAATGGGGCAGTAACATTCGGATAGGTACAGGAATTGGTATTGGTACCAATAGTGGTTGTCCAGCCTGAAAAATTACCAGCTTCAAAACCTTCATTTACACAAGGAGCATTCATTACTCCTTGAGATGAAATAATTTTGAAATTAGAAATATCGTTAGCGTTAGGATAGTACTTGTTTATGATGTATTGCCTTTTTGCAAGATACAACGCATGTTTATATTCTTCGCCATATAAACCTTCGCTTAAAGCGCTTTTACTATAAGCTTCTTCGTCAAAGCCTCTTAACGAGTCAGGTGAAAGTAAATTCTTGAAAAAGGATCGTCCGTTTGATTGGGACTGAACAGGATTTGAGAAGGCTAATCCTAAAAAGCAAAAAAATAGTAAAATTTTATGCCGCATAATATAAAATTATAATTTGCTAACTTATTAAAATTTTTTGAACAAAAATCCTTGCTCTTATGAATAACTATATAATTTGCTGATAATAAATTGGTTAGTTATAGGCAAATGAGTGAATATATCGATTTAGGAATTAAAAAAACAGGATTAAAAAGACGATCATGTAAATCTTATTATTTAAATAAATATGAAGAAAAAAAATACTTATTCCTTAAATTTGAAGATATATGCCAAATAATATTATCGCGCTTTTACCCGACCATGTTGCTAACCAAATTGCCGCGGGTGAAGTGGTACAACGGCCAGCCAGCGTGGTAAAAGAACTTCTCGAAAACTCGGTGGATGCCGGCGCCACTTCCATAAAACTAATTATCAAAGACGCTGGTAAAACTTTAATACAGGTGATTGATAATGGAAAAGGTATGAGTCCGTTTGATGCCAGGATGTGTTTTGAAAGACATGCCACTTCAAAAATCACAAAAGCGGATGATCTTTGGACCTTAAGAACAAAAGGGTTCCGCGGGGAAGCGCTTGCAAGTATAGCCGCGGTTGCGCAGGTGGACTTAAAAACCAAACAGAAACATGATATAGTTGCGCAGCATATCATTATCGAAGGAAGCAAGTTTATTTCTCAGGTGGAATGCCAGGCCCCTACGGGTACAAGCTTCATTGTTAAAAATCTTTTTTATAATATCACCGCGCGCAGAAATTTCCTAAAGAATGATCAGGTAGAGCAAAAGCACATTATTGATGAATTTGAACGGATTGCCCTTCCGCATTGCAACATCCACTTTACTTTAATAAGTAACGGTAACGAAATTTTAAATTTGCCGCCTGGTAACCTGATTCAACGCATCAAGCTGTTGTATGGTAACTATATGCAGAAAGATCTTGTGCCGGTATCGGAAGATGCGCAATTTCTTAAGATCAGCGGGTATGTGAGTCTTCCGGATGCGGCCGTAAAAACAAAAAAAGATCAGTTTATTTTTATTAACGGTCGCTTTATTAGAAACCCATTTTTAAATCACGCTGTTTATGAAGCTTACAAAGAGCTAATAAGCTTCCAATCGCATCCTAAGTATTTTCTTTTCCTGGAACTTGACCCTAAGCATATTGATATCAATATTCACCCTACAAAAACAGAGGTGAAGTTTACGGATGAAAAAGCAATTTACATGCTTCTGCTCAGCGTGGTAAAACGCGCTCTTGGCAAAGCTAATGTGGCCCCCTCCCTCGATTTTGAAACAAGCATTACTTCTGATTTTGTTACTACGGATAAGATTTACACGCAACCCAAAGTTAGCTTCAATCCGGATTATAATCCTTTTAAACCATCTCAGGCATCTCCATTTGGCAAAAATGAAAGTGATTTGCAAAAAGCGAATAAACAAAACTGGGAATCTCTTTTTACCGGCTTTAAAGAAACTGCGGAGGTTGAAACTACAGATGAAAAGCAGCATGCAATTGAAGCTATTAAAAAAGAAGCTGTTGATTACAGTGTATTTCAACTAAATTCAAAATACATTGTTACTTCGTATGATAAAAATGTACTCATTATTGATCAACAACGTGCGCATGAACGTATAGTGTATGAACATTATCTTAACACCAAAGGAAATGATCGCATTGCTTCCCAACAGATTCTTTTCCCTGAACAGATTGAGTTAAGCGCGAATGATTTTAACCTCATTAAAGATTTAAAAGAGGAGTTTAACCTATTAGGTTTTGATATTGAAGAATTTGGTAAAAACAGCATTGTAGTTAACGGAGTTCCTGCAGATCTCCAGGAATTTAACGTTGTTCAAACGGTTGAAGGTATTCTAGAAACCTTTAAACTGAATACTATTGACGCCAAAATAGAAAAGCATGATAATCTTTGCCGCGCTATTGCTAAAAATACCTGCATCAGGTATGGCAAGATTCTTGAGGAAGAGGAAATGAAGTTAATAGTCAACCATATTCTTGAATGCGAAAATCCTCTTTATACCGCTAATGGAAAACCGGTGATGATGGAAGTTGAATTAACAGAGATAGAAAAATTTTTCAGGAGATAAATGAGCTTTAACGATGAATACCGGCCAAGCGGATTTAGTTTTATGCCGCAGGTAACCAAAAACATTATCATTATTAATGTGATCTTGTTTGTTTTAACTTACCTGCTGCAATCTACACAACAGATAGATTTAAACAAGTTTCTGGGATTACACCACCACTCCGCACCTGATTTTAAGCCGCATCAATTTATAACCTATTTGTTCATGCACGCAGGTCCGGCTCACATATTTTTCAATATGTTTGGGGTTTTCATTTTTGGGCAGGTACTGGAAAATACCTGGGGGCCAAAGCGCTTTCTGATATTTTATATTTTAACCGGATTGGGCGCCGCCCTAACGCAATATTTTATTATTCACTTTTCAGTAACCCCTTTAATTAACGCTATTCAGGAGGTTCAGGATAATCTTAGTATCGAATCGTTTAAAGCATTAATGGATAGCTCAGAGTTTCAGAGTAAAATCCCGGAAAGCTTTGCGTATGAATTCAACGAATTTGTGAGCCAATATAACAGCACGGTTCATGAAAGTCCATCCAAAGCCCTGAGTCTGGCTTCCCAATTCTTATTGGATTTTAAGAATAGTTATTTGAACTCTCAGATAGTGATTGGCGCTTCCGGCTCTTTGTTTGGTTTACTTGGCGCTTTTGGAATGCTTTTTCCAAACCGCTACCTGTACCTTTATTTTTTATTTCCTGTTAAGGCAAAATGGTTAGTAATTGCTTATGGTGCCATAGAATTATTCTCAGGGCTAAAGCAAAGCCCTCAGGACAATGTTGCCCATTTTGCCCACATAGGAGGCTTGGTTGTTGGAATAATTATAGTATTATTGTGGAGGAAAGACAGACGGCATTTCTACTAGTATGAGCTTTTTTCGTAAGATAGTCAGTACTTTTCAGCAACAGGGAAAGCTGGCACAAATAATCATTATTAATGTCGCTATTTTCTTAACGGTAAATATCTCGTTACACATTCTGCGAATAAATCTTCTTGATTATCTGGCACTTCCAATCGGGGGATCATCTTTTTTACCAAGATTCTGGACCATCTTCACATATATGTTCACGCATGTTTCACTGGGCCATATCTTCTTTAACATGCTGTTGTTTTATTTTTCGGCGCAACTATTTTTTATAATACTGGGCGAAAAAAAACTAATATATGTGTACTGCATGAGCGGTTTGTTTGGAGCAGCGCTTTTACTGATTGCCGGTTTAATTTTTCCGGATTCTTTCCAGAGTGCCGTTCTGATTGGCGCGTCAGCCGCGGTAATGGGAGTGGTAATGGTAATGGCAGTTTACGCTCCTAACTTTATGGTAAGTTTATGGGGCATTATTAACATGCCTTATAAATATTTTGCAGCACTTACTTTTGTTCTCAGCACGGTAATTGATTTTTCATTAAACACAGGCGGCAAGATATCCCATATTGGAGGTACGGTTTTCGGTTTGCTTTATGGGTTTTATCTCAAGCGCGGAATAGATCTCTTTGATTTTCGTTTTCTTACCCGAAAGAAAAGTAAGTTAAAGGTTGTAAGCTACACTAAAACAATTGACGACGTTTACAATGAAAACAAACTTGCTAAAGAATCCAGGATGGATGAGTTGTTAGATAAGATATCTAAAAGCGGTTACGACAGCCTAACAAAAAAAGAAAAAGACGAGCTTTTTAAACTTTCACAAAAAAAATGAAAATACTAATTATTTAGTTAAATTAGTTGGGTAATTGATGCGCGTTTCATCACTCCATATAGTTTTATTTTTATTTTTTTGCTTTAGCACTTTTGCACAAACAAAACCAAAAGGCCAGGCAACTATTGAAGACGCGGATGAGCATTTTAACCATAAAAATTACCTCATGGCCATTCCCATTTATAAGGCCGAATTAAAAAAAGATCCGGATAATAAAAAGATTCTTCTAAAGCTTGGGATATGTTTTGTAAACACTAAAATCAGCAGGGACGAAGCGGTTAAATATTTGGCTGAATACACTAAAGATCCTAAGTGTGACGAAGAAGCATGGTTGTATCTGGGCAGAGCATACCATTTAAATAATCGTATTGACGATGCCATTGCAGCATATAATAAATTTAAATCATTGAAACCAAAACGCGAGAGTGAAGTGAGTAATTACCTCAAGCAATGTAATAATGCACTCAAACTCATGAATCAGCCTGTAAACGTAACATTCCAAAATCTGGGAAAAGATATTAATAGTGATGACCCTGATTATTATCCCTTCGTAAATGCCGATGAAACTTTTCTGGCGTTTACCTCGAGAAGAAAAGAAAACATAGGCGGAAAAAAAGTTGAGGTAGATGGTTATCGTAGTAGTGATATTTATTTCAGTAAAGTTGATAATGGGAAGTGGACCAAATCTGCCAATGCGGGAAGGATGATTAACGGCGCGCTTGATGAACAGGTTGTAGGTTTGAAATCTGATGGTCTTGAAATGTATGTTTATTTGGACCATATTGATAAGTTTGGCGACATATACATTGCTAAACGAGGAGATCTTAACACTGATTTTCCTAAACCACGCATCCTGGACCCTATCATTAATGAAAAAATAGAAACCAGCGGCTGTTTAAGTGAAGATGGAAACACCATGTTCTTTGCCCGTCGCGATAAGGTTGAAGACCAAAGTGATTTGTATGTGTGTCGTAAATTACCAAACGGAAAATGGGCGCTTCCACAAAAATTACCTCCTTCCATTAATACAAATCTTAATGAAGATTTTCCATACCTCTCTAATGATGGAATGACGCTTTATTTTGCCAGTGAAGGCCATAACAGCATTGGCGGTTACGATCTTTTTAAAACCACATGGAATATGGAAGCCAATACCTATTCAAAACCAGAGAATCTTGGCTTTCCTGTAAATTCAACCGACGACGACCGTAATATTTGTGTAACTCCTGATAACCGCGTTGCTTACATAAGCGCCTTCAGGCCTGGAGGATTTGGCGATCTTGATATTTACCGAATCAAGTTTAACGACAATGAGCAGATCAGTAAAATTATTACCGGTAAAATATTTTTTGAAGATTCGCTCGAAGCCAATCAGCCAAAAAGTTATGTAGTTTCAATAGTTGCAACACATAAGCAATTAAAAACAGACTATTTATTTACACCTCACACTAAAACAGGAAAGTTTGTAATGAGTCTTCCGGCAGGATCGTATGAGCTGGTTGTAAGCACTTCTGGTTACGCAGATCTTAAAGAAACTCTTACTATATCTGATATCGGAAAAATAGAGATGGAAAAGAATAAGAATTTTCTTTTCAAGAAAAAATGATCTTTATAATTTATGATTTGATCAATCATTCCTCCCACTTAAACTTCCTTTTTCGTGTTTTCCTTTTATTTTTTGTTATTAGTATAAGTTTACATTTTCAGGCTGTTGAATTTTTTCCTGTTGAATCGTGATATCGATTTCGTCTGCTATTTCAGAGATAAATAATTTGTTTTTTAATATATAATCTCTCTGATTCAACAAATCCTTAATGTTTACCACCGCGATAACGTAATTAAAATCAGGTCCCTTATATTGTTCAAATATGTAACCAGTTTGCAGGGTTTGCAGATCAATAATAGTGTTGTAGCGTATGTATGCTTTAATTAAGAAATCGTTATCAATACTGTTTTCAGGTAACTGGTTCAGTTTTTTAAATGCATATTTATAATCGTAAGACAATGCAGAAATATCTGAAAGTACTGCTGCACCTGTTGGATGACCACCTGCGCCTTTTCCTTTAAGGAATTGTTGTCCGCTAAACTCTCCTTCTACTATTACACCATTAAATTCATTGTCTACAAAAAATAATGGATTGTCCTGTTTAATAAATTTCGGAAGAACAAAAATTGTCACTTTACCATTATGCAGCTTTACTGTTGGCACAAGTTTTATTTTATAATCTTTTTCCGAAGCGTATTTAATATCGCTGCTATGGAGAGTTGTTATACCAATGTTAAGAACCTCCTCCGGTTTTGCGAATACGCCAAAGGCATGAAGCGCTATGATAATAGCTTTGTATTTTGGATCAAAAGCCTCTACATCATTAGTGGGATCACTTTCAGCAAAGCCTTTTTCTTGAGCCTGTTCGAGCGCTGCCTCATAATTTAATTTTTCAGTGATGGTTTTGGTAAGAATATAATTTGTCGTTCCGTTAAAAATTCCTGAAACTTTATTGAGTTGTTCGTTATCAAAATACTCTTCCAGCGTCCTGATAATTGGAATACTGCCGCAGGTGCTGGCTTCGTACAACAGCGAAACGTTATGCTTTTGCTGCAGCTCATGCAATTCTTTTAAATGGGAAGCCACAAGTTTTTTGTTTGCTGTTACAACATGCTTTCCCTTCTGAATCGCATATTTCACTATCTCAAACGCTTCTTCAGCGTCATCTATTAACTCAACAATCACATCAATGTTCGGGTTGTCAAGAATTTCGTATTTATCAAAAGTAAATAGCTTATCTTCTAGACTACGTTGCTTGTTTCTATCCTTTACCGCAATTTTTGATATGTTAGCCGTAAATCCTTTGCTGTTGTTTAAAACGTGGTATAAGCCCTGGCCAACGCAGCCAAAGCCAAACAATCCTATATTTAATTTCTTTGCCATAATTTAATTGATAAAACTTAGTGCTAAATTTTCGTTAATTGATTTTATTTTTTTGCTGTTCAGGAATTCGGAAATGATTTTTGCGAGTTGTTTTGTCTCTATTAAAAACCCATCGTGCCCGTAAAATGAATCTATAATTTCAAGTTTGCTTCTTTTAATATGTTTTGAAATATATTCCTGCTCCTGTACAGGAAATAAAATATCGCTTTTAATTCCAATAACCAGCGTGTTTGCCGTTATTGTTCCAAGAGCCTTTTCTGCAGAAACCCTTCCTCTGCCCACATTGTGTGAATCCATAGCGTTGGAAAGTGTTACGTATGAATATGCATTGAACCGCTGAACCAGTTTATCGCCCTGGTAACGTTGGTAAGATGCCGAATTAAAATCACTTAGTTTTTCATCATGTTTCTCTTCCTGGGTTTGGTTATAGGTTTGGTAATTACGATAACTAAGTAAAGCTATGCTTCTCGCGGCGGCTAAACCTTTTTTTCCTCCATCGGGTGAGTTTCCATAATATGTCCGGTCGGCTTTAATCGCTAGCCGCTGACTTTCATTAAATGCTATTCCCCAGGGAGAGTGTTTGGCGTTTGTGGCTATAACTATAGCGTTTTCAAAAAGATCCGGCTTCAGGATATTCCATTCCAATATTTGTTGTGCGCCCTGAGAACCACCAATAATAGTATCAATTTTTTCTACGCCCAAGTATCTTCGCAGTAAATCATGAGCGTTTACCATATCGCGAATTGTTAATTGAGGGAAGTAACTGTACCATGCTTGTTTGGTTTGCGGATTAATGCTTAATGGTCCGGTTGATCCATAGCATGAGCCGGGATTATTAGCACAAATAATAAAATGTTCTTCAGGGTTAAAAAAGTTATTGTTTCCAAACAACCCGGGCCACCATTCCAGCACATTACTGTTGGCGGTTAAAGCATGGCACACCCAAACAATATTATCTTTTTTCTTGTTTAATTTTCCGAAGGTATGATATGAAATTTCCAGCGAAGGAAGCACAGCGCCATTTTCCAGTTTAAACGGCTGATTGTATTTGTATAATTTTACTGACATGCCAGATTAATTTTTACTTGTAAATAAATTATAAACTATTTCCTGTTGTTCTACAGGTGAAAGAAGATTGATGTCTGAAACGAGCCTCTGTTTTTTTTCTGTTGAATAGTAATAGGGCAGGTGACCACCTTTAACTATTGAAGCATAATCGGCTTCAAATTTCAGACTTGAGGGGAAATCACGATTGTTAAGCAGATTTCTGTTTAATGATTTTATATTGATATTATTATTTTCCATTTTGTTTGCTTTATTTTTCCTTAAAGAAAAACGATTAATAAATTGTAGAATTGATAAGCCGGGCGAATTAGCCCGGGCCATTAGAAACAATAAGTTTTGATAAACTTAGCACATGCAACAACAGCAGCACATTGGCATGCTGTTATGACGAGCAATGAAATAATTAACTGATCCCTCCGGATTTGCAGAAATTTGATTTTTGGTTTTAAACTGTGCGTTCATGTTTTTTATTTTTAATTTATCTTTCCCCGTTTCTTCGTCCGGGGTGAGATTTAGCACCGGTTTTCCAATCGCTTATCACGACTTTTAGTTGGTTGCCTGCGAGTCAATGAGCTCATTCTCTCGTCGCATCTTGATAAATTAATTACACACAAGGAGGTAATTAATTCGATGCAAATTTAACGTATTAAAACAATCAGTTCCAAATAAATTTTTAAAAAAGTGAATTTTCGCTGTATCGATGGGGTATTCGGAGGCATTAAAAATCTTACTTCCCGAAACATTTTAACAGTTTATGCTTTTTGGTAGTGCATTAAAAATAATTTCAAGCAAATTATTTTTCTTTTTAGGTTGAATGTGGATTAAATAACACGATTTGTTAAACTGGCACTCTTTTTTTTAAGACTTACTGGAGAATATTATTTTTTGTTAAAGTATGTTGCGGTAATAACACTTGCCGTAAACCTTTTCGTACTTTCAAAAACAGAGCATTAACCTACATGTGATTAACATGAAAAAGTTGCTTTTTATCTGCGTCCTTTTTTCTGCGATTTCAATAAATAGCCAAACTAAAGTGCTGTGTGAAAAAGCGCTGGCTAGCTATTACGCGAATAAATTTGAAGGAAGAAAATGTTCCAGTGGACAAATTTTCAGACAGGATGGTTTAACAGCGGCGCATCGGACTTTAAAATTCGGTACCCGCGTTAAAATTACTAATCTTAAAAACGACAGTTGTGTGGTTGTTGTTATCAATGACAGAATGCCAAACTATGGTAAGTGCGAAATTGATCTCACGCTTAGGGCTGCCAAACAATTGAATTTTGTGAAGCAGGGAATAGCCAAAGTTAAAATTGAATTAGTGAAAGATTCTGTACCTTAGTTTGCATGAAATTTTTACTATATGCATTACCTGTTCTCTTTCTGATTGCTTGTAATCATTCTATTGAATCTGAAGAGACAAATTCTGTACAAAGAGATTCTATTGGATTTAAAAATGAGTCAGCCTCTGCGATATTCGATAGTAAAGCTTTTAATCTGTTATCTCTTCCCCTTGTAATCGACACTAATTTTATCATACTATTAGATACAAATGATAGAATTCCTTATCAGTTAATAAGGCAATTGGCCGCTTCTTATTTAAAAGATGAACTTAACGGCGGACTGGAGTATACTATTAATACCTTTTGTAAAATAGATTCGTTAAAACATAATGATGAATACAAGGAATATGTTGAGAAGCTGGATATTGGTATGACCAAACAATCAATTGCCTATAAGATTGGTGTAGTTAAATTCAAAAATGGAAATAAACTTTTCTTATGGGGTATTACTCAGAGCAGTTATGAAGCCTGTCCGTTTTTTGCGGGAACAACAATTGTTGGAACTTACGTTACCGAAAAAAATGAGAATACACATTTTATAATTGGAGAAATTTCGAGCGCGGGAGATCCACCGTCTACGGGTAATGAAGAAATAACAGCTTTAATAAGCGATGAAAAAATTATTATAAAGAGCAGAAACGTTAGTGATGACATGGACGTACCTGGCGAAGAGGTTACAAACAGGATGCTTGTAGTTGAACCTGGTTTAGCACTTAAAATTCTTGAAACAAAAAAAGATATAAATAGTACAGAAAAGGTTAATCAATAATCCTGAAAAGATTTTTCAGTTCAGCGATTAATTTTTCCGGATTATCATTTTTGTTTAACCAGTGAATTTTCACACCTTCCTTTTCCATTTTTCTGAACCATGTCATTTGTCGTTTTGAGAACTGAATAATTGCCGTACGAAGCAAGTCAGTTAATTCCTGCCTTGAAATTCTGTTTTGGAGAAAAAGTGAAACAAATTTGTATTCAAGACCAAGAAACTCTAGCCTTTGGTGACTTATTCCTTTATTTAGTAAAGAGTGAACCTCATCTATTAATCCATTCTCGAGCCTTAATTTCAATCGTTCAGTAATTAGTTTTTTTCTTTCTTCTGCAGATACATTAATTCCTATGTAATAGGGTCTGTATGGTTTTTTTTCTGGAATAATTGCGTGCGGATTTAATTGAAGAAATGTGGCTACTTCAATGGCTCTGATAACGCGTTTTTTTGAATCGATATCAGCATGCTCTCTCAGTTGTTCAGGAAATTGTTTCAGGCGGATAATGAGTTCGTCTTTAGAGAGATTTTCTAATTCTTCTCTTAATACCTGATTCTCTTTTATTTGTGTAAGACTAAAGTCCTTATACAATGAATCAAGATACAAACCGGTTCCTCCGCAAATAACCGGAAGATGATTCCGTGAAAGTATTTCAGTAAAGGCCTTTTCGCATTCCTGCATAAAGTTATGAAGGAAAAATTTTTCTGCAGGTTCCCTTATGTCTATTACATAATATGGAATACGTTTTCCGCTAACAGTGTATTCTTCAAGATCTTTTCCTGTTCCAATGTTTAATTCTTTATAAACCTGTCTCGAATCCGCGCTAATAATTTCTCCATCCAGTAAAAATGCAAGCCGGCAGGCAAACCGGGTCTTGCCACTGGCTGTAGGGCCAAGAACGACGATGCAGTTATATGTTTGTTCAGCGATCAAATAAATTAAAGGGAAAATACAAGTTTAACGTTGCCTTTGTTATGTAACAGGGCATACTTCTTTTCATCAAATTTTTCATCACGATTTTTTACTGGCGTGATTTTATAATTTTCTTTATTCATCAAAAAGTAATTTGCCTCTGTTTCGCTGTGCTTTTTAAAGCCTGCTTTAATAAAAGATTCGCCCGAAGAAAATTGTTTATCTACATAAGTCATTATATCACCGGCTGCTTTTTCAAGATAAAAATGCTTTAACAGTTTTGTAAGCCCACCTGTAATTGTTATTCCGGGTACTGAGCAAAAACGAATGAGTTCAAACGACCGTTGATGTTGTGGCAATCTGTTCATTTTTCTTCCTTTTGAAAATGAGGCGGCGGCAATAAGTTCGTCTTTATAGTATAATCCGTAATTATAAGCACTGCCGGTCGAGTTCATAAGGTGATATAAATTGAAAAAATTCTCCGCGGTTTGTTTATCTATTTTTTTTAAATGACAATTACGCGCAAAAACTCTTTCATTCATTCCTAATTTGGATTGAATAAGCGCCACTAATTTTTGCGGTTGCTTAATCAGGTGATAAACGGTAAAGCTGTTATCAGAAAAACTAATGTTCGAAGATTTGTTGTTGTAAGTGCATATAAGCACATCACCTTCCGTTCTTGAACTGATGCCAATAGACTGAAGCTTTTTTCTGAATTGTAAAAGTTGCTTGTTAATATCAGATTTTAGTGACAAGTTTAATCTCAACAGCAATTAGTTTACTATTAAGATCAGGCCTTCACCGGTTTTAATGCTTTGTCAACACAAGCTAGAATATTAGCCGCAAGCTCTTTCATTTGTTCTTCTGTCCAGCTAACCTTAACACTAAAAGAAATGAGGCGTCCTACAACCTCCTGCGATTTTGGCAAATTAAGTTTTGTATAATCCTGTGATTTATCAAATAACTGCACCGGTAATTTAGAAACAGTTTGCAGGTTCTTTAAATGATCCCACTGGTTAATGAAATGATACATGTTCAGGAACCAGTAGTCAAAACCAGCAACGCCAGCAGCGTTGAATTCGTCAACCACTCGTTTTGTTGATTCTGTATCAGGCAATAAAATATTCAGGAAAGTAGCGGAGTCTCCTTCAGGATCACCAACTTTAGCAAAACTGATGTTATTGTTTTTTGATAACAGGTTTTGCATGAACTTTTTATTATACCGGTTTTTTTCACGAATTGAAGGAACACGACGGGTTTGTGCAAGACCAATAGCAGCGTGAAGTTCAGAGATGCGGTAATTAAATCCTAAATAGGGATGATTTTCCATTCCGCGCTTTGCTCCAATATGATTATGGCCGTGATCGCTGTATACATCAGCCTTTTTGTAAGTTTCCTCATCATTAGTAACGAGCACGCCACCTTCTCCGGCAGTTGCGATTTTAAAGAAGTCAAACGAATAACTGCCAGCTTTTCCAAATAAGCCGGTGTATGTGCCTTTATAAGAAGAGGCAAAGGCCTGTCCGGCATCTTCAACCAAAATAAGATTATGTTTTTTAATTACCGCCATGATACTGTCCATTTCAGCGTTTCCGCCACACATGTGTACCAAACAAACGCCTTTAGTTTTAGGGGTTAAGGCTTTTTCAATTCCTTCGGCGCTTAAGCAAAGCGTTTCATCTATTTCAGCAAAAACCGGGATAGCCCCTATGAAAAGAACGGCTTCCACGCTGGCAATAAAAGTAAACGGCGGAACAATTACTTCGTCTCCGGCTCCAATTCCACTTGCTGCAAGGGCTGTAGCTATAGCGGTTGAACCGCTGCTCATGGCATGAGCAAATTTTGCTCCGGTTATTTTTTTAACTTCAGCTTCAAAATCCCTGGCTTTCCAGTGGTTATTGCGCTGAGCATCGTGCCCGTAACGGAATAAAATTCCGGTTTCCATTACATCGTTTATTTCCTTGCGCTCTTCGGCGCCAAATAATTCGGTTCCTGCCATGATAAACTATTTTAGAATGATAAAGTTACGATTTATTGGGCGCAAGGCAAAAATAGAGATAAAATGATTTTTGGTTCTATTGGGATTTCTCGGGAGCTTTTTTTAGTTCGGAAAGAAATAAAAATTATCGTTCTCTTCGATAATTCCGAAATTAACCGATACCATTTTATTGTTCTCAAAATAACAATCAAGTCCCGCGCTGTCAAAGCTAACCCGTTTTTCTCCCCATTCGTGCACTTCTGTATCGCTTAGTCCAAAACCATTTATTTTCATAAGTTCTACCAGTTCTTTTTCTTTCAGTGAAAACAGCTTAGTGTTAAAGAGCAGGGTATCACGGTTATCAATTTCAACACTGCAAAAAGTTTTATTTCGGGTATTGTCGAAAAAGAGCGAAAAGCCCTGATCCCAGTAATGATAGACCGTTGAAGAGGTTTTAAGGATTTCATCTTCCAGCGTTTGAATTTCTTCAGGTTCGCCAAAGATTTTTACAATTGTTTCAATGGTTTCACCGAAGTTAACTGAACAAAAGCCTTTGAGAAGTTTTATTTCGGGCGTAAGCTCCATATGCGCCTAAAAATAAACAAACTGTTTGAAAAAAAACTTAAAATAAAAAGCGAAAATTAGATAAAAAATATTTTGCGGGGCAACAAAATGCTGTTATATTTGCACTCCGATTTTAAGCACTATATAAATAAAGTCGGGTCCGCATACGAAATGTCTCTGAAAATGAGACGATTCTTATGAAAAAGTGGAATGATTCCGTAGCTCAGCAGGTAGAGCATTACACTTTTAATGTAAGGGTCCTGGGTTCGAATCCCAGCGGGATCACTCGGTTATCCGAAAAGCAATAAAAGCCACTGACACTCAGTGGCTTTTTGCATTTAACACCGCCCTGTGTAAAACTCCAAAATCATTTAATATTAATCGCAATCGTGTGTAGTTATAATTAGCACAAACCCCCAACACACGATCTTATGTTACTCAACATGGCAAAGGTTCTTTTTGTAGTCAGAAAAACTAAAAGCAACACAGGTAAACATTTTCTTTATTGCAGAATCACAGCCCAGCGCATAACCCGCGAGTTTAGTACTGAGCAGGAAATTACGCATCCCGAAAAATGGAATCAGCAGAATCAGTTTTATGAAGTTGAAAGCAGGGAAGGTGATTTTATTAATTTACTGTGCGACAAGCTGAAGTATGATATAAAAATAATTTGCGTAAGCAACCCCGAATTTACACCCGACCATGTAATACAGCGGTTTAAACAGCCTGTTAAAGCTAATATTTCGTTACAAACAATAGTATCTGAGTACATACAGCACGAACGAAAAGAAGGCCGCTGGAAGGATGCAACAATGAGGCACCGCGAAGATTATTTGAACAACCTATTATTGTTTGCAAAGCAACAGGTTTACGCAAATGATGTTGATGAAAGATGGGCAGAACGTTTTATTTATTTTCTAAAAACAAAAAAAGAAAACCCATGCTTGCACGATACCAGGGCAAGCAGACATATTGAGTATTATAGAAAGGCATTAAATTGGGCTGTGGGTGAAAAGAAAATTACAGATCATTGCTTACACAATTACTCAGCAAAACGCGACAAAAGGAAACCATTAATTTATTTGACAGAACCTGAAAAACAAGTATGGTATAATGGTGATTTTACTGATATAGGCTTTCTGCAAAAGGCTCAGAAGTGTTTTACAGTGCAAATGAACATTGGTGTTAGTTATATGGATTTATGGGCAGAATATGAAGTGCAAAACGTGAAGGATGATAATAACAACACCATAGGTAAAATATTATTAGGCAAGCGCGGAAAAAATGGACAAGTGTTTTTTGTGCCTTATAATGAAATTGCTGAGGAAATTTTAAAGGAGTACAATTACAAGTTGCCATACCTGGATAACAGTGATTACAATAAGGCTATTAAGATAATTGCTAAAATATTAGGTATTCAAAAACGAATAACAACACACACTGCAAGAAGAACCTTTATTATGAGCCGGAAAAACGAAGGTTGGGATATGTACACAGTAAAAGAAATGGCAGGACATAAGAGTTCGCGCACAACTGAAGTGTATTATACCGAAGCAACACCTGACCGCTTAATTAACGAAATTAAAAACAGAAAACTATTAAACAGGTAGTTTTACCTAGGTGTTCACCTAGTTTTACAGGAATTAAAAATCCAATACATTTACTAACCTAAAAAAACAACAAAGATGAAAAAAACAAATGCAACAATCAGGGCTGGGAAAGCCGCATTATCAGTATTAGTGTTATCTGCAACACTTTTATTTACCAATTGCAACAAGCAACCAGGTGCAGAGTTTGAAACCGATAAAACAGAATACACACCAGGCGAAACTGTTAAGCTTACCAATAAATCATTAGATGCTAAAAGTTATAAGTGGACTTTTCCTGATGGGCAAACAAGTACAGCATCAAATGTGGATTACCAGTTAGATAATGCTACCGCCGCTGGTGTTTATTCAGTAAAGCTTGAAGCGTTTTCAAAAAAAGGGAATAAAACAGATGAGGCAACAAAATCATTTACCGTAAAAGATGCTACAGGGCAAGTTACTGTTTGGACTTCAAATTCTACCGTAAGCACTATTACCGTAAAAATTGATAATGTGAGCATGGGTTCAATTACTGTGTATTATTCAAGCGGCTCACCTTCTTGTGGTGCTAATGGATGCGTTACCGCAACTTTAAAAACAGGTTCGCACTCAATATCCGCAACTGATGGAAACCTTACCTGGAGCGGTACAGTTAATGTTACAAAAAACGGATGCACCACTTTTGAACTTCAATAAATAATTGTTTGGTTAAAAAGAAAAAGCCTCGGTAATTATACTGAGGCTTTTTTATTTAATAAAAAACCCAGGCTGCACAAAATGGATAAAAGCAACCTGGGTTATAACCGGACTGGCCGGTTTACGGTAACCTTACGGGGTTACGAAATAACAAAATCGTCAATTGCACTAAAACTATCACCTGTTCCATCATCGGTTGTGGAAAGCATAATCATTACTGATGGTTGATTTTCTGCACCAGCAGGTAATGCTGTTGTTTTATTGCGCCATACACCATCGGAGGGTGAACTTATTACACCAATATCAGACCATGATGCCCCGCCGTTTAAACTATAACGTAATCCTAAGTCGGGACCTTTTGTGCCAGCACCACCAGGGTTACTTATCATATTAAATGAAATAGTTAAACTGGATAGCCCAATTGTGCTAAATTCTTTAGTGATTAAAGTTTGATAAGGATTATTAGGAGGAAAAGGAGCGGCTTGTGCATCAAAGTATAAGCCATAAGTTCCGCTTGAACCTACAACATTACAAGCATAGCCATCATTGGCAAGGTTATAGCAAATCCAAGAACTATTCCCTTCATTTTGGTTGGTACCGTTACCATTAAGCCAATCCGCCGGATATTTCATTTGCGAAGCATCGTATGTTGAAATACCATTAAGCCCAAAAGGTTCATTTGGTGGCGGACCTGCTGGTGGTGTTGATGATGATGATACTTTACCTGCTCCTAATAATAAAACACTCATCTTCATTATATTTTAAATCCATTCACAGAAACAGTTACATCTGCACCGGCTGTTGTGCACTTAGCTTGTAATTTAGTATTTGCAGTTGATTGAACTAATGGAGTTGGTAATGAAACTGAAAACCCGCCATTTGCTGCCGCATATCCTGTATATAATACTAATCCTGTTGTATGTTCAATAATATCAACAATAGTTCCGGTTGATGAGCTTCCGTTGGTAACTAATATTTGATTAATATAGTTTTTAACCCCAATACCACCTGCCTGAACAATATCAGCTTCAGTAGTGGTTGTAATATTCTTCGCATAACAGTTTGAAAGTGGTGTGGCAGGATTAACGTATGCCCGAATATTTTTTAGATGTGTTGCCGCGCCAACGCCTTCAGCATCGTTTGTATAATCTCTTATGAGTTTCAATAACTCAGCAACCGATTTACCTGATGAGTAATCAACAAACACATTTCTACCAAGGTTATCAGCAAAAACACCATCAGTAAATTGCGCGGATGAAGCTTTATGATATTCTTTTATTGATTTTAATAATTCAGCAACTTCTAAATTATCGCTCGTTACAAGTTTTTCCAGTACAGCTTGTAACGTTGCCTCCGTTGCATCTGTAGCGATAGCTTCATTCTTACTTACTAATGGGTTATTTATTTTTTGTCCTTCCATGATTATTATTTATAAAAGTTAAATACACAGTAAACATTTAAATCAGCAACAAAAGGTACCAACCTGAAGTTGTTTATGTTTGATGGTGATTCTATGGTATATGTTCCATAATTAGTAAGCTTCATGCCTTTACCATCAAATGCAACCTGTGGCGTTTCTCCATTTTCGCAAACACTTGCAATTGGTTTTTCCCTGTAATCATTTAATGTAGTACCTACTGGCAGATCATCAGGATTAAGAAATACCTGTAATACAACGGTTGTTGCGGCTTCTGCTCCTGAAACTTCCGGCACAGCAATATAGTCTGCTGGTGTAGGCAGTGAGCTTAGCATTGTATCATTCGATTTTACAATTGAAGTGCCAATGCACTCACTTGAATTTTTGTTATTATTTATTACTTGAAACATATTTTTAGTTTTAAATTTTTACTACTCGTTTATCGCCGTAACGGTCCTTTCCAAAATCAATTCTGCGGTTACCTTCACCATCCAAAAACAGTTTGCCGTTAACTTCTACTTCGTGTATCCAGTCTTTACCGCCTCTATACCCACCATCTTTAGTTGTTTGCAGAATTAATATAAAGGCCTTATCGTCATGCTCTTCTCTTATTTCCTTATACTTATCAAGGGATATTTTAGCATGGTTAATACTGTCAATAAAAATGAACTTATAATCTTTCAGGTTAACTTCAGGGCTAATAAGTTTTTTTGTAAACTCAAGGTTAGGGCTGTTAATACCAAAACGTTTTGCTTTATCAATAATAGTTGCCGCGCCGTATTCTTCAGATGTAACATAAAGTACCTTACCATGATTTTTTGCAAGATAATCAGCAAATTGCAGAAGGAATACAGTTTTACCGGCTCCTGAATCACCATAAATTGTCATATCAAACGTTATAGCTATTGGTCCGAAAATAGACCTGTAATATTCGTTCAACGGTAATACGTCATACTCCAATTCCTGAAGCTGATCTGCCGACATTTTGTTTGGCAGTACTTTTTTTGCAGGTGAAGCAATGGTTGTTTGTGTTGGGATTGATTCTGAATAATTATTTGAAATTTCGGTTACTTCAACACCTTTTAAACTTTCAGTAAAGAAGTTAAGCTGCTCTGTTCCTGGATTAGATTTTTTTACACCTTCCAAAATTTCGGTGTAACGCGGTGAAAGGCCAACGCGGATAATAAGCCCTTCCATTGATTGAATCAACCTTTCTTTTCCATGACGGTTAATAGTATCGGTTGCGCTCTCAATAGCAAGCTTTTTTGTTTTTTCATCCTGCGAAATTTTAGCTCCTGTTTTACCTTCGCTTACAAGCCATAATTTATCTTTTTTATGAATGAAAAAATCAAACTCAGAATAACCTGGAATAATAACACGTTCGCCTTTTACCTCTGAAAATTCCCACTCTTTTTCCTCATTCATTTCACAAACAAAGTATGCATCCTTTGCAGGTACCACGCGCTTTTTTTTCACAGGCTTTCCGGCTTTTTTTGCTGAAGCTTTCTTTCCTATTTTTCCCTTAACAAACGCTTTCAGTTTTTCAAGCTCGTTTTCATAACGTGATTCAGAAGCCGCACTGCCTGGATGACCATAATCACCATCATCGTAACCTTCTTTTAATAACCGTTTCAGTTCGGTAAAATCTGCAATGGTACCTTCGCCTTTCTTGATTTTATTTTTGAGTTTACTTTCAAGGTTTAAACGGTCTTTAAATGGTGTTTCGCTTTTTGTTTTTGCAACCTTCAGTTTACTCTTTTTTTCTTTTTTAGCTTTAGCAGGCTTGCTTTTTTTAGCAGGCTTATTTTTGTTTTTAAGAAGATCCTTTTCAAGCGTATCACTGAGTATATAGTTTGCTGCTTTAGTTGCTGAATACACAGCGCGCATAAGAAACCTGGGATTGTTTTTTATTTCCTCTGCAAGCCTTTTAGACCAGCCTTTTAAATAGGCTGCTGAATTATTTATAGTAAAATATTCTATTTCGCAAACAGCACACAAATATGATGCTCCAAGTTCAGCAATCAACTCTTCCATTGCATACTTACTATCACCGCCTTTTCCGCTCATATCACGTCCAACCCTTTTTTTGTGGCCGGTTGAGTGTATTAGTTCGTGAAACAGGGTTGAGTAATATTCATTCATGCTGTTAAATGCTTTTTTAAGCGGCATTTGTACATTGTCGCGCGAAGGAATATAAAAAGCCCTGTTACCGCCGTTTAATATTTTTGGGCGTTTTGGCATATTCTCTACTACACTATGCGCCGAAGGAATGGTAAGTTTTACTTCAGGATCATTCTTTTTTAGCTTTACGCCAGTAGTGTGTTCAAGCGGATAAACAACGTAAGGAATAATACCTTCCTGAACTTCAATGGTATCTTCACCTTTTTTATTTACAATAGGCTTTTCAGTTTTAATGTACGCTTCAACAAAAAAGGCTTCAGCATTCTTTTTCAATTTACCGCCTCTTTCCCTTATTTGTTTTGAAGTAAGAAAGCGAGAATAGCCAGTAGCATTAAAATGGTTTTGAATGGCGATCATAAAAGCATTACCGCCTCTGTATGGCCTGCCGGTTTCGTAGTTAAAAGCCGCGCCATTTTTCCATGGCTTACGGTAAACAAGGTTTCCTTTTTCAATTTCTTTTAAAATACGCGCATTAACCGACTTATAGGCTGTTTTTGGTGATGTAATGAAACCTAAACCCTTTTCATCAATTACACCAAGTTCTTTGGCCTGCTTTTCAGTTAATATTTCATCAGTTCCGCTTAACCACTTTCCAATCTTGTATTCAAGAAATTTTCCAGCAGCGGCACCAACCATAAGAGGCACTATACCAAGGCCTTGCTTTTCGGCATCATCAACATATTTCAAGGCTCTTTGAAGTGTTTTATGATTGGTTGTGTTTTTGTTAAACTTATGAACTGAAAATCCAACGTTTTTAGGTGAAAATTTAAGAGTTGCATTACGATAGTTAGCCGTAAGAACAGGGTGTTTTTTGCTGGAATAACTGTTAGTTGATTCTTCCCATTCAAGTTCATTTCCTCGCTTTAAAGCATCGGCAATTCTTTGATAGTGTTTACGGTTAACATCTTCAATTAAAACATGAACTGATTCTCCAGCAGAAAGTGTATTAACTATTTTTACCAACGAACGTTGTATTCTATCAGCTTCAAGATAAAAAGGATCTTCGCTCGTTATGCGTCCGGATTTTATATCTTTCTGTAACAGGTTTAATAAATCAGAAGCTTCATCAACTGAAACTTCTCTATTATGAAATCCTAAATATTTTATGATATGCTTGGTGTCCATATAATTTTGGCATGTTAATTAAGAGTTAATAGAAATAACCTTCGCTTCGTTATTTTCTACCGGTTCCGTTTCATCATTTCCCTGCAATGTGTTTATCAGTTCGTAACAGCATTTACCAAACTCAAGCTGCCTGTCAAATTCCTTTCTTAGTTCGCTATTACTCTTATCTTTTAATTCAGGTTGTATTTCAAAAAAAGTATCTTTTTTTTGTTGAAACGTTAAATCTTTCAAGGCCAAATAACCTTGAGCGGATGGCAGTAATGAATTAACAATTGAATTAAATTGTTGTTCTGTTAGGCCTGTAATATCTATTAAGCCTCCTTTTGCTGTTACGTTAACTTTCATAATTTAATTAAGAATTTTCCATTTATATTTTTATTAATAGCATCGTAACCAATGCCAAATGCTTTTTGATTTTTAGTAACAAATAATGCTTCGGGACCAAATGCAAATTTGTTGCCGGTACCCGCGTTAAAACCTAAAAAAAAACTGCTCTTTTTTTTTGCAGTTACTGTGCGGGTTATAGTAGTTTCAATGTTTGGCTTTAACAGCTTGTATGTAAAATAATTTTGCTGAAGCTTGTTTTCTGAAATTGTAAAATGCCTGATTGCAATTATATTGCTATCCTGAAGAGTATCTTTATAAATATTCTTTGCAAAATAATCTTTGAGTATAGCATTAGTATCAACAATTGCAGGAACAGGTATATAAACAGTTTCGCCTGGCGTAATAATGTCTTTACCTTTTATGGTGTCCCAGTTGGTTTGATACATGTATTTTACAATACTGTCCGTTGCTGTTACTTCTGAAGATTGTTTTTTCCAATCTTCAGAACATTGTTTCATATAGTTTAGCATCCAAATTATAAGTGCAATAATGCTAAGGCCTATTAATCCGTTAACCCAGTTAGTTTTATTTTTCTGCTTTTCCATTTTTCTTTTTATTGCTTCTTATCGCTAATACCGTTGCTGTTACCGCTATCAAAAAAAAAAGACCTCCACCGGCGGCAACGGTTCCTTTATTTTGACTAAGCCATGAGCTGAATGATTCAGCATTATCACGTACCTTTTTAAGCCCGCCTGTAGGATCTGCGGCAATTGCTTCAAACGATTTTCCGAAACCAGCATTGGCGTGATAGAATGCACCTGAACTATCTTTAATATTTTTGAAATCATTTATACCAGTGCTGTTGTATTTAGCAAGCGTTGTTTTTGATGCAGAAGCAAAAGCGTTTTTAAAATACTGAACGGTTATTTTAGCGGCAACCTTAGAATCATTTACAAGATGTGGGTATTTTACAAGATCAACTCCTATTTGTTTACCAATGCGCTCGTATGCTCCTTTAAATGTAAGCTGATTAGGACCGCCGCCTCTGAATTTATATCCATCACCAGGCAAAGTGTTACCGTATTTTTTACCTATAGCTGTTTTGTACCCATAAATAGCCTCAAAAAAAGCCGGATCATTTTGTTTTAGAGCGGTTAATTTGCTTTCATTATACATTGCCACACGGTCGCTAAATATTTTACGAATACGAGCGTTTGGTGTAGTTCTATAACTACCCTCAAACTTGTATTTAAAATCAGTTTCTTTCCCAACAACAAGCAACATTGCCGCAATTGAATGAGGGTTTGTTATCCCTTGTGCAATTGCTTCTTTAATCAGCGCATCAGCGTTCGCTTTTTGTTCCGGTGAATGTTTTGCTATTGGTGTCATGCTTACATTAAAAGTTTAGCTGTTTTATTTGCACCGGTCTTTCCAATGCCTTTCAACGGTTTTTGAATTAATCGCATATTGCGGGCATCAACCCACAGAGCAATTGTGCCTATTACTTTACCGTTTGCATCAAGCTTAGTTGGTGCCGCAATTTGGATAGCCGCAAATACTTTGCGCGTTCTGATATACGGCCTGAAATATTTTGTCCAGTCTTCTGATTCCTTTATTCCTTTCAACTCTACTTCTTTTACTTGAAGTACCGGAAACAAATAACTTCTTGAAGGGTTGTTTGGAATATTAATATAGGCGTTCGCGCCGTTTTGAACTACCTGTAATTCTTTCAGATATGCAGGTAAACTTTTAAGCGTTGGCGCAATAATTACTTTATCACCTTTTCCTACTAAGAATTGAATTTGGTCGTTCACAATCTTTAATAGTGTACCAGGAGTTGCATTAATTGCGGTTTGCTTATCCACAGTTTGTTGAGTTCCACTCTTAATACGTTTTGAAATATCATCACTTAAAAAGCGGCCACCGGTAAGCTTTTTATAAGCATCATAAACAGCATCTTTATTGGCTGGTGTTATTTGCTGTGCAATCCTACGGTACTCAGCATCACTTACTATTCCTGAATCGAAAACAGTTTTTAATTGTAAGGCAATTTGCCCTTCAGGTGTATCAATAATATCTTCACCAGCGTTCTTTTTTTGGTTATCCAAATATTTTTTACCTGCAATAATAAGCGCGGTAGCTGCTACGGCACTTAACGCAATAGGTAATACAGAAGATCCTCCTGAACGGATGATAACCGGTTGTTGAACTGCTGGTGAAGATGATGTACCCATGATTTTAAATAAAAATGTTGATTTTTGTTTTATTGCTTTCAAGTTTCCTGTTTATGTCAGGCTTTTTACTAAGCTCTGCCAGGAATGAAAGATTTTCTTTTGTTACGTTTTGCGCCAGTGTTTCAAGGCTTTTTTTAATTGCCATTTGTTCAAGCGGCGTACTTGCTTTTGTTTTAATTGTTACATCCATTTTGTAAAAATTTTAATTTTATTATTCTTCGGTTTCTTCTTCTTCGGTACCATTAGTACCGGTATTTTCCGTAACCGCTCCCGGAAAAAACTTTTTAAATGCCAATATCAAATGATCTGTATGTTTGCAGAAATAATCTGTTAGGCTTACCAGCATTCCAACAACTTCAGGCCTCTGCTCAACCATTAATTCGTATGCTTGTTCAATTGCTCCCTGAGCATCCGGATTAGGGTGTTTTTTTAACCCGCTAAGGTCATTTTCTGAACCTTCAGCACTGGCAATTTGCTTGTTACCGTTTTTGCTAAAGATTGAACCTAAAAACGTCCATGCTTCAGGTGGTAAACTTTTTACGTCGTCCATAAATCCTGATAAACCTCGCTTTTGTTCGCTCATTAATTCCAACTCTTTCTTTTTAAAGTCAAGGTCAAGCGAAGCTTCTTTGGTGTTAAGCTCGCGCATGAGCTTCAACACTTCAGCATGAAGAGTATCGTTCTGCTGGTCCAGTTTTTTATTTGATTCGCGCAGACGATCATTTTCGGTTTGTAAATATTTTAATTCTGTAGAAAGCCTGGTGTTTTCGACGATGGTTTTAATATCTTCCATTTTGTTGGATGGGTTTTTATCAACTGTATTTTGAATTACAGTTGTTGGTGTGGAAACTGGTTTTGTTGAAACTTCAACATTATGTGTTGAATCAACAACGGCTTCAATGTCAACCAAAAAAAAGCCTTTCTTTAAGGCAGAAGATCCGTTCTTTTGATATAGCTGAACGCCTAATTGTTTTGTATTTTGAGCCTTAGCAATTTTATTCAGATAGTTTTCAAAACTTTCGTGCATATCTTTTACCTGGGCATAAGTTTGCTTTCCGTATGTTTTACTACCGGTGTTTGAGCTAACCTCAAACAAATAATTTTTGCTCAGTATTAATTCTTTTAATTCTGCCGGTTTCATGGTTGTGGAGGTGTGTTATTTTTACCAACAATATTTTTCAGCTTTTCAACTGTTTCAAAGAACTTATCTTTTGATAGCAACGGGATACCAGTGATAACACTAATATTTTCCATATTGCTCCAAAACTCAACAGTTAGTATAATGAACGCTGTAACTTTGTGTATTGGAAAATCAACGTATTCTTTAAACAAATTGTAGAACACGTATGAGGCAATAATGGCCGACATGTAAAAGAACAGGTCAAACGCTTTGCTTTGCATTTTTTTACTGTTAACGGTACCAAGCTTTGAAGCCTTAACCAATCCGGTTATAAAATCAAGTATGCAGAATAGAATTGTTGCAAGAAGCAAATGTCCTATTGGCGCAAAGTATGCGAGTATAGCCGCAAGTATTTTTGTACCGTATTTTAAAAAAAATGTTTTCATTAGTTTGAGCTGTTAGCCTGAGTATTTGAAAGGTCTGATATATTTCTTGTTAACTCATAGCTGCCTTCAAATTCAATTATTGGCTGGTTAGCATATGGCAGTGTTGCGCTTTTGGCCGGGGTCCAACTTGACCCTGGTAATATTTCAATATTTCGCTGAAATAGATAAGCCTTCGCTGTTCCAAGGTTGTAAATTGTAAAATCAATACAGCCTTTAATTGGCAATTCAGATCGTCTTTCAACAATATCTGAAGTAAGGTTAATGACCGTACTGTTATTTTCCTGTATAGGAATATGTTTTACAATTAAAATCTTTTGAATTAGCGCAGGCATATCTTAATTTTTTAGATTATTTTTCGTTTTCACCGTTATCACACTCATATATGAAGTCGATATCTTCAGCAGCGGTTAACGTAGAGAAGTTTTCAAGGGTTACTGTTAGCTTGCTTCCACCAGCCTTACAAGGAGTTTCGCGGTAAAATCTATCTTTAATTGATAAGGATGTACCAACAGTTAAGTGTGTAATATTTACAGGCTCAAGTAACTGGTTACCGGCAGCATCCCTTACTCCAATTTTCAACAATGCAGAACCTGCATTTCTGATCACATAAAAACCACGAACGGTTTTAAAGTCTGAAGGAGTATCAATTGTAAATGATCTTTGTGCGGCCGCTGAAGCGTTCGCTATTGCGAGTGCTTTTAAATACACTTTTGCTTTTACCATGGCTTTTTATAATAAATTCGTTTGTAAAATAACCGGAGGCGAAAACCTCCGGTTTTTATTTGTTTCTTTTTGGGTTTTACATGTTAACACGGTCAACAACCTTTACACCGTACATAACAATCTCAACAAAGTGATTGTTTGTAGGAGCTGTTAAACCTGTATCAGGAAATTCAAACTCTGCATTAACGATCTTCTTAGGATCAATTAATTTTGGCTGAGGAAGAATAACTGCGTTTTCTTCGTTTGCTTCTCCGCCGTATTCTGAATACGCGTTAGCAAGGAATTTTTTTGTACGCGCTTCGATGATGGTACGGTCACCGTTTTTTAATCTGAAATCAGAGTTAATAAACTGTGTGGTGATGGTGTTAAGGTACTCAGAGTTTGAGTAACGAACCGCGCGCACATTTGTTAATGTTGCCGAATACGCGTAAGCAATACCCACACCAACAACAGCCATATAAACATCTTCAGGTAATTTACCTTTATCCATGTTTGTTACACCGGCTGTTTTGTCATCAGTTTCCTTAATGACCTGAACGATTCCGGATTGGCCTGATAATAACTTACGCATATAAAATTCAGCGTAAGCAAATTCTTTTTTTCCTGAACGGATATCTTCTTGTATCTGTTTAGGAAGGCGAGCTAAAACATCATCAGATGATAAGAATTTTGCGCCTGCTTCTAAGATTGCATTTTTTGATTGTTGCATGACTTTTTTAAAACTTTATTTTTTTTACAATTTTTAATTTGTGAGGTGTTACGGACACGCTGCCTAACCGTTTTTAAATCATTTTTGCTGATACATTTCCAACGCCTTCAAAGTCTTCTTCTCCAAGAAGATTTTCTTCGGCACCGTTTACGTTATCATCCAAATTAATCTCTCCAACATCTTCATAAGATCCTATGTTGTCATAGCTTGCTTCAACGTTTCCGAATGAAGGGAAGATTGCCTGGATTTTTGGTTTAATGCTTTCCGGTACTAATCCGCTTAGTCCGTTTGCACCTGTGTTACCTGGAGCGGTAACCTCTTTTGCTGCAAGAGCAATTGTTTTCAGACCTGTGAAAACAGTGATACCCAAAAGGCCTAACTTAGCCAACGGGTTTTTTACCATCATAGCGGCTCCAAAGCTGGCAACACACAAGGCACCATTCGCTAAAATGGAATCCTGCATTTTTACCAATTTGAGGGCGTTATGAGCGACAAGCATTCCGGCCGCTAAAAGGCCGGTAGCAGAAGCGTACGACTTAACGTTGTCGAACGACAAGCCGCTATTTTTAACTGTTTCTGCTGATATGATTTGTGTCATAATTTTTCTGTTTATTTTTTTTTAATTATTAAGGGAATAGAAGGTTGTTTGCTATTAAAGCATCATCTACTAATCCTCCTACCTGCTCGCTGGCGAAGAAAGGATCAGATGGAAGTCTAATGGCTGTAATATCAAGCGTGAAAGCTTCTTTCACACGGGTGTTGGCTGCTCTTTCGGCGGCAACAAAATCTTGACGTGAGTTGTATGCTGGCATCTTATTTTATTTTTATGGTTTTTACTGTTTTTCTTTTTTCTACCTGGTACCCGTGAGGCAGCTTAATACCTTTTCTTTTCAGGTTCTTTTTAAGCTTTGCGCTTTCCTTCTTTTTTGCAAATCCATCAACACCGGATAAAGCAGATTCTTTCTTTTTACCTGAAGCTGAAATAGAAACACCGGCTACTATTGCAATGCCTAAAGCCGCTAAACCGAGTTTTGCTCCTGTGGACATACCACCTGAATTATTATCACCATCTTCAGATGTTTCTTCTGTATCGGTTGGTGTAACTGTTTTCACTGTATCGTTACTGGTTGTTGGCGCACTTGATTCAGAAGGAGTGTTAGATTCACTTGAATTTGAACTACCGGAACCTGAAGAATTATAGTTTCTTTCTACTTCGCGCTGATAGGTTGAAGCTGAATTATCATTTGTGGTGAAGCCAGGATCTGTTTCGGTAAAAGCCCTTCTTGCATCATCACTGGTAGCTTCCATTTCTCCACCTGTTTCTGTTTCTTCTTTTCCGTTACCTTTCTTGAAAATTTTATTTACAAGCTGAAGTAATGGTGTTAAGAAACTTAATGCGGCTGTTATTGTTGCTGCTGAAACAGGTTCACCTAATCCGTTGAATCCAATTAAATGATCGATACCGTCAGAATATCCTAAACCTTTTAAGCCAGGTGCTTTTTTAGCGGCGCGACCAGTAATAATTGCTTTACGTAAAGCACTTTCTTCGCCTTTTAAAACGTTTATGTAAACCCGTTTTATTTGGTCGTAAGCTGTTTTAGCTTTTTTCCAATAAGAAGAGGTAATACCCGCTTTTTTAGCTTCTGCTTCGCTGAATAAACCCCAATACGCACGGCTACCAATACGGCCAAAGTTTGTTTTCATAGCTACAAGAAAACCGCCTCTTGCTGCAAGTGTTGCAGGATTGTTTTTAACTACCTGCTTACCTATTTTTTTAACGATAGATTTTGTTTTGGCTGAAGCTTTCTTAACGGTTGTTTTTGTTTTAGCAACTGTATTTTTAACAGTTGCTTTTGGGTTTTTTACAACTGCTTTTGTTTTTGTGATAACCTTTTTTACAGGCTTTGGAGTAACCGTGTTGGTTACTTTTTTTACCGTTTTTACAGCGTTTTTAATCTTGGTGAACGGTCCTGTTTTCTTTTTAGGTGTCGAACTTCCAGTTGATTTTTTACGTATCTGAATTTTCTTTCCTTCAAGACCTCCAAGGTTACCTGTAACATCAGCATTTAAAAGCCCAAAGAACTCATCATCCGTACCATGAATAATATCACCAAGGCCTCTTAGTTCAGGTCGTAAAATCTGTTCTTCATTTGCACAAAGCCTTTCAAGCGTTCTTTCACGCTTCATTTCATCATCCCATGCCCCAATAAGTTCATCAAGACTTGATGCTAAAGCAGGTACATTGTAAATACGGCTTATTCTTTTTGGTTGTACTCTTACAAGTTCGCGGGTGTTGATTAGATGGCGTTTCATGCTACGATTAAACGCGCGGCCAAGTTCCTCTTCAGAACCTTCAAAACCGTTTAATTCATCAAACTCTTTACCTAAACCGGCTAAGCGGGATGGTGAATTAGTTATTAGCATTGCACCTGTTGGTGAAGGTTTGCTAATTGATACAACCGCTGATTGTTCAACAGGAATATTAACGTTTCTTGTACGCTTTATGCGACCATGATAATCACGGCCTAAATCACCAACACCGTTAAGGAATTGGATTGGAATACCTAAATTTTTCATTGCTGTATCTTTTTTGAATGTGATTTTTGGTGCCTCCTGGTCGTACTTGTCAAGCACGGGATCAATCACATAATAATTTTTACGGTTGTTTAAATCGGCATTCTTTGTTTTAGGAACAATTACATATATATGCTGGTAGTAATTGCGGCCATACATTTTTACAATTCGAAAAAAATGTGGAATACCAAGGTTTGATAAAACACTGCTAACTGAAATTGAAAAACAATCACAGTCTATACCGGTTTTTCTGTCAGCCCATGCCCTTGCAGGTCTTCTAAGCTGCTCAACACCATCTTTATCAATTTTGTATTGATAATGCTTGTAGAAGAAATTAAAAATAGCTTCGCAGGTAGCATTTAATGTTGTTCTACGAAGTATTGGTGCAAGCAAAGCTGTATCTAAAATTGTTTTTGAAACAATGTCAATACAAAAATTTACTGTATCATGTACAGTACCATCCTTACTAATTATAGGATCGGTAGCCTTAGGTACAGGAAATAAATTGTTGTATGTTTTGCCATCAAGTATTTTTCTTTTACTCATGGCTACCAGCCCTAAACACCGTATGAATTTATTTTTACTCATAACATTCTACAGGATGGTGTTGAACAATGATTGTTTGGCGATGGATTCCCTTTAACCTCAGGTGTTGATTTCTCAACCCCTGTTAAACCAAACAGCTTACGGATAGATGATAACATCTTATCCCTTGAAGTTGTAAGGTTTATATCGGTGGCTATTTTCTGCTGGATATCATTAACATGATATGTTGTTGTTATCCTTAACAGAGGTTGTTTTGAATTTAAAACGTTGAGTATTGATGTTTTAAGGTCAAAGTCTATTATTCCGTTTACTGTTTTGCCATCAGGAATATCAATTTTTGAAACGCGCACAGGTGTTGAACCCTCAACGTTCCATGTTTTACCGCCATCAATACTGGATTCAGCTATTGCGAAAACATTTGTTGTTGAAAGGTTAAAACCGGATAAGTTTTGTATGGTGTACATAAACTTAACACGTATTTTTCCGTTGAATTTTCCATCAGGACCTTTAGCAAGGCCAAACACTGAATGAAAAGCAATCTCAAAGAGTAAATTGCTTAATAGGTTTTTTGCTTTTGTGATTGTTGGAAGTGCTTTATATCCAAAATAACCAAGCGCAGTTAAAACCGCCGCTGCTATTCCGAATTTTGAACCTTTTGATAAAGCCATCCGCTTGTTGTTGATTTAAACACCTGTGAGTGTTTTTACAAATATTACTACATGCGAGTGTGGGGTTTGGTGAGTGTTGTTGATTGTTGGAGTTTATTGGGTACACATGGAAACAGTTAGATGATAAACACAAAAAAAACCGGCAGTTGTTGCCGGTTTTTTTTTTTTTAATTAAACGTTTAATATGCCAAACCGTATGTTGAAGGATCAACATGCCAGCGTGAAAACATACTGTACATCCATGCTTTTGCTTTTTGAGCTATGGTGTTAACCTTTACAATCGTATGAGCAATTACGAACCTGGATAATCTTTTTTCCCTTGCGGGTGTATATATATCCATTACTAACGCTTTAAACCGAAGTATAAAGTTTAACAGTAACTCAAAAAGAAACAGGATGCTGAAGACTGGTATCTTTTTCATTGTTTATTTTTTGTTGGTTAGCTTACTTGCAGGCATTGGCATTCCTCCGGTTTTTAAGGTGAACAGCTTCGCCGTTATCTCGGAACCTTAAGCATGCAATTGAAAGTTTCTTTCAGCATCAACTTCCTGAGATATCCAATAAGAAGTGTTTTTACCTACAGCGTTATTTGCATTTTCAACACTTGTAAATGAATGTATTGTTCCATCATAAGCGAAAGCAACAAGGTTTATTTTGTTGCCGGTAAACTTTTGAATCACCATGGCTGGTAAATGTTTATCTCCATTCAATTTTATAAGGCCTCCCAACTTTTCAATATCCTGTTCGTTAGGATAAAAATGAACTATGGTACCAGTAAGTAAACGTTTACCTATTACCCGCGGATAAACATCATCTAAACCATAAATTTCACCTTCCATAGCATCTGCCATGTCATTAAACTTTTTCTTAGGTGAAAGCATTTCATTTATTTTTTCAACTAATATTGGAATAATAGGGCTTAATGCTTCAATGGCCTGCGACTGAAGTTTATTATATGCTTCCTTTGCTTCAAAATCGTTTAATGAAGCTTGAAGCTTTACAATATCAAGAGCCTGGGTAAATGTAATTTTGTTTGTTTTTGCAAGGCCTTTAATTCTTTGAGTTGCAAGATTTATCTTTTCATCCTGCGATAAACGCGACGTACGCGAGTTTGTTTTTTTTGTTGCCATTTTGTATTTATTGATTTATCAATTTATTGAAGGAAACACCAGCTACAAGTATGTGAAAAGGTTTCTTGCACTCGTAACAGTGAAAGTGATCGTACTGTTTACCGGCAGAATAATAATTACTGTGCTTTTCGCACTTCATTCCACAGTTAGGACAGTTGGCAGATGGTATTGTTTCTTTAGTCTTAGTCATGGTTAGCGTTATTTTATTTTAGCGTTTTCGATAATATTTTCAAGCATTTTAAGAGGACGTAAAATCAATTCCACAATATTCGAATCCATAAAATATATATTCGTGTTAAACGTCCAAACAAAAATGGAGATAACAGCTATTATTAATATTATAGGTAAATAAGCTAATGATGCTATAAGAAAAGACAATCTAATTATCACGATGAACGCTGTTATTTTTTTCATTTTGTTTTTCAGATTTTAAATACTTTATTTTATTCTTTATCATTCTTATGGCTTCTGCGTGAAATGGTAACCTTGCACGTTCTAAAAGCTGTAGACTCATTTTAAGTTGAAAGATCCTTTCAGTGATCTTCTGCTCTTCGTCGCTTACTTTTATCATTAATAGAAAACCGATGTGTAATTCAGTAATTCAATACAATCGTTAGTTGAATCGGTTGCCGTTTTTTTTACTACTGGTTGTACAGGCGTTGTTGAAGGTGATGTTTTTTGGTTTTCGCAGGAAAACAGAAATACTGCAAGAAATAATAATAGACGTTTCATTTTATTTGGTTTTAAAAGTTATTCTATATCATCTTCAGCATAAGAACCATCATTCTCGAACACATCTTTGTTGGTGTAATATTCCGGTTCTGACCATGTTTCAACTTCAAGCAACTCTTCAAGTGTTGAAATATCAATTTTTGAAACATCAATATTTTGAAATTGCTGGCCGGTAATTACATTATATGTTGAAAGGATCATTTATAATCAAATGTTTGAATGAGTGTATTACCATCAAAGTTGTACCCAAGGGGCATATCTTTTATTATTTCAGAAATGATGTACTGAAGCTGTTGGCTGTTATAGTCGCGCCTTACAACTACTTTTTGTTTTCGCTGGTCAAAATATTTGGTAGCCAATTCTTTCAGCTTATCACGGTGAGGCTGTAGAATTGAGTGGAGCGAGCTTTCACTCATTCCATATATTGTTGCGAGTTGTTTGGCGTTAAATTTTGTGAGCATGGCAAATAAATAAACCCGTGTTGTTAATTCAACACGGGTTAATAATTACAGTTTTTCAATAGCTTCTAACATTGCATTATCAATCAACTTACCCTGAGCCATACGTTTTACGCGGCTAACTACTTCAGCCGTTCTGTATTGCTCAAATTGATTGTTAATGTCGCGGGCTACCATAGTAAGGTCTTTACCTTTGGTAGCTTTTTTGAAGCGGTCATTGAAGGCTTTTTGCTCCTTAGCTGTAGCATTTTGCTTTTCTACAGGAACTTTTTGTGTTTTGGTTTCTTTTGCCATAAGTTATAATGTTTAACTATCAAATAGAGAATACAAAAGTATGTTGGAGTGTTTTGCAGTGTGTAAATAACACGTTCTGAAACTGGATGAATAAAGTTTTAGAAGCGATTAAGGAAACCGCACTGTAATTGGAAAAAAAAATGGATGAAAAACAGAATTTTTTCTGCTGAAATTTTAATCTGACCCCTATTAAAAACCCGACCTACAAACCTACAAACCTACAAGACTTTGTAAAGTATTGATTAATAATAATTTGTAAGCTATTTTTTTGTAGGTTGAATTGGCTTGTAGGTTCACATTTTTGGCGTTGTAAAATCAACCTACATTTAATAGGTGTAAACCTACAAGAACCTACATAATTAAACCGTAACCTACAACATAAAGTATTGATTATTATTATATTAAATGGTTAATGTAGGTTTGTAGGTCGTGTAGGTCGCAAAAACATGACTTTCTTTTAAGCCGAAGAAAAAAAATATTTCTATAAAATATGGCATGGTTATGATTGAAAGCGGTTTACTTTTACCGGATGGAAGTACTTGAATGCACAACAAGCTGGGAATTTTACTACTCCACAGAATTTACCAGGACACTTGACTTTGAAGATCATATTTGCGCGCTTGTGGTGCCTAAGATTGTTTCAATGCAACACCTGAAGCATTGGGCATTGTTAAGTTGCTCAGAAGGTTTAACTACAGTTTACAATGGTAAAATAAAGCCGCGTGAATTGGTGCGCGTTGTTGAGGATAAACAGGAAATGTTTATTACAATTGTGAATGCATTACGTGGAAATAAAAAAGCCCCTGAAGCGGGGCTTTATAAGAAAGTGATTTGTAAAGATTAATAACGATACTCTTCATCATCTTCATTAGACGAACCTCTTTTATTATTATCTGTTAAAGCTAAAAGTTTTTCCTGCATTCGTTTAATATCCCATGATTCAATTGGCTTATTTTGAAATTGCTGTGCCATGTGATTTACAACATCTTGTGTTGTTGGATTAATAGCATAGATGGCAGAAGGATTCAATAACCGTGTGAAAGATGGTTGCTGAGTTGTTTCAGGAACATCAACACGAATAAAAGTTGCAGGTCCCATAGAATGTTCAGTAACTTTACCGGCCATTTTTGTGTGTCCGAATAGTTCAACTATAGCGAACAGATCAAGTGGATTTGTTTTTTCCATTTTATTATTAATTATTGGTTTATAAAATATTATACTTGTCAATCAACATTTGCAGTGCTTCAGGATATTGTACTTTTTTGAAATCCATTAAGAAGCTTACAGCCTTACCGCCTTTACCGCATGCAAAGCATTTATAAATTTGTTTTGGAACAGAAACGCTGAAAGATTTACTATCACAAAACGGGCATTTGCCTGAATAATTAGCACCGCTTTTTTTAAGTGTAACGTGGTCGCCTATCACATCTTCAATTTTTGAAACTGCGAATACCTGATCTACTTTTTCCTGTGGGATATATGCCATGATTTAATATTTTAAATTAGTCCAGTGAATTAATTTACCAGTTATTACACCTGAGTGCATAGATCGTAACGCTGAGAAAAAATCATCAGTGTTGTTGAACCCATCATTAATAGCAAACCTCTGAATATTTGACCATCCTAGTGACTTATTAATAACACTACCAATTACTATTACCTTTTCCAAATTTGTATCAATATGCAAAATCTGAGTATGAATGCACTTAAATACAGGTGCAAACTGTAATTGATTTTTACTTCTGTTATTTATTACCGGGTGTATTTTATTACCGGATTTCCAGCGATTTTTATTATCAATCCTGAAAGTGTGCAGTTTTGGTTCAACTGTTTTTTCAATATCCCAATTAAATGAGTATTTACCATCATAATTACTTTCCGCTTGCTTTAATAGTTCAAAGCAATCTGTTTCAATTTCAGTGTACCCATCAAGTACACTTTTTACGATACGCTCAACAAAATGTGTTGGCTTTCCTTTTAGTTGTTGTGAGAATGGTAGAATCATAGTTTAATTATTTTTTGTTTGTTGTTTAACTTCCCGGTGTAACACTTCTTTATTGTCTTCTATATAAACCTTTAAATGACCTCTGCACCATTCCTGATCGTAACACCATAAAAGGTAAGATGCTGGCACGTTTGCTAATTTTTGCCCTTTATATCTTCCAAAAGGCATAATACTTTCATCATTCATTTTACTTAGATAATTTTAAATAAACGTTTCAGTTGATATTCAATGTTAACAAGCCGACTGAAATCTCTTTCTATTTTTAATGCGCTTTTTCGCTTCCTGGAATGGATAATTTCATTCCGTTGCCTTATCAATTTTTTTTTCAATTTGTGATTTTTCATACTATGCATAACTATCTATTAAAATATCGTTTTGCTTCTTTACCAATCCATTCACCAACGTGGCGCGCCACAGCGTTTCCTATTTGTTCAAATTGCTGTTTTTCTGAACCTGCAAATACGAAACTATCAGGAAACCCCTGAAGCCTTGCGTATTCTCTTACCGTGTACGGCCTAACATTCATTTTATAACGCTTATCAACAACCAGGCGAGTGCTACGATCTTTGCCATAATGAGCTACGCAAGTTGGCGCTAAATCACCTTTTCGCGGGTCGCTTATTATTGGCAAGTCGCGGTACTTTCCTTTCATCCGGTCATAAACATATTTCGGTACCTGCACATCAGCATTTTTTTCAATAATATCCTTCAATTTAATTGCAGCTTTACTTTTAGGTGCATTCACGTTAAAACGCTTACGAGTTCCGAATAGAATTAAACGTGCGCGTTTCTGAGGCAACCAAATATTGGCATCAATCGGGCAAAAAATATTAACGTAATAATCAGGTAGTTTAGACATTGCTTCCATAACAACAGGAAACTTTTTCATACCAGGTACATTTTCCAGTATATACATTTCAGGTTTCATTACTGCAATGTGCCGCAGCGCGTGCAAATACAATTCATCACCTGTTCGTGTTCCGTGTATGTCAGCAATGGCAGAATACTTTGTGCAAGGATATGTAAATGCCATTATATCAGGCCTGTCTTGCTTCAAAACTTCCATTGTTGTAATATCACTTGTAATTATTTTATGATTGAAGTTTAACCTTAATGTTTCTGCAAAGGTTGGTTCTATTTCAAGCGATTGTTGAATTTTCAAACCAGCCATGCTTAAACCAAGGTCTAAGCCGCCTGCTCCTGAAAAATAACTATTAACTGTTGGTTTATACATATTGATTGTTTTAATGAGTGATTAAATCAAACAAGGTTGGAACATTGTTTTTGTATTCTATTTCTTTACAGTACCCAACGCCAGTTTTAAAATATGATGGGTTTAATTCAACCGCCCTGGCTTTTCTGTTCAGCTTCAGAGAACAATATGGTACCGTAAAAATTCCAGCAAAAGGATCTGCTACAACTTCACCTTCGTTGCTCCAACGAATTATACAACGGTTTACTATATCAAATGGTAAAGGGCAAAGGTGTTGTTGCTCTCTGCGCTGGCCTTGCATTGTATTTAAACCGCGCATCCGTGTTACATCACACCAAACATCAGGGTGCATTGTTACCGGTTCAACTGCCATATATGAAGATGGTAACTTTTCAGCAGCTTCCATTGCTTCGGCAATTGCAACGTGCCGTTCGTAATTGTAAGTTGTTGTTGCTAATTCAACTTTTAGTTTATGCATTGCCTTATCAACCGGTAATGCCGCGTATTCTGAAGGTGTTAGTAATCGGTTTCCATCAGTTAGCCATAATGCATGGGCATCAATTTGCCAGCGGGCACGTGTGTACTCTTCTTTACTTTTTACTACAGGCACATCAGCATAAGCGTTACTTAAATCAGTTGGCAGCTTTCTAAAAAGCAAAATATATTCAGGCATACCGCATCCCATTTTTGTTCCATCCTTACATTGTTCAGTCCATCCAAGCCTGTAGGTTTGGTTATTTTCCCTTACTACATCAGTTGGCACCATTTGTCTTCCCATGTATGCAAAACCATGTTTTTTCATGGCGCGTACTATATCATCAGAAAATTCATAAACGGTTGGCATTCCAAGGCCGCTAAAGTTTCCGAAAACTATCCTGTCTTTAACATGCAGGCAAGCTAACCGGCCAGGCATTAAAGTGCGGTGCATTTCAGGTAAAAGGTAATCCAACTGCTCAAAAAACTTTTCGTTGGTTTCATTGTGTCCGAAATCGTAATAATTGGGCGAGTATTCGTATTGAATAGCGAACGGAAAAGATGAAACATATAAATGAACGCTGTTATCTTTCCATGTTGCCAGTTCCTTAACGCAATCGTTTTGAGCCGCAAAGAAATTTTGACCTTTAACATAATCAACCGGAACAACTATGCTTCTCTTTAACTCTTCGTGAGTACTATGCGTTAAGCCGTACATCTTAATAATACCACGCATTATTTTCATTTGCTCAATGTGTTGCTTCCATTTTTCCTGCAACACATCAACAATATGCTGTTCTGCTTCTGTAAACAGAATCCAAATTTCACACGCGAATTTTTGAAGGAAACGCTGGATACGGTGAACGGCCTGTATAAAGTCGTTAAACTTATAATTTACACCAACAAATATTGCAGAGTGGCAATGCTTTTGAAAATTGCAACCTTGTCCGGCAATTTCAGGTTTGGTTGCAAGTAACCTGTATTTACCGTTTGAAAATCCGCTTAATAAAGTTTCTTTAACATCATCCGGCTGTGAACCATAAACCGTTGTAACATCTTCAATATATTGTTCAATAGCTTCACGTTCAGCTTCTAGGTGGTGCCAAAGTATCCAGTGCCTTGAAGCTTCATGCTCTTCAATAATACCTTTTGCTGCACCAACACGATAATAAATACTATCACGTTTTACTTTAGATGCCGTTTGAAGATCAGCGGCCTGTTCTGTAAACGCGCGAACCTGGCCTGTTTCTGTTTTTACTTCAACATCTGCAGGTGTTGATATGCACTGCCAGTTAACCTTTAATTCAGGTAAATCATAACCCTCATCACTATACCCTAAATCAGAAGGTGAATTAAGAAATATTGCCCAGCTGCTAACCCATAACCAAAACTCACGCTCTTTATGTGGCAGTATGGTTAATTTATCGGCCTTTTCGCTGTTTCTTTTAAAGAAACGAGTTTTAGCCTGCCCAATATCCATAATACCAAGAAACGCGGCGTAATTCAGTAATTCAATATAATCGTTAGGTGAAGGGGTTGCGGTTGCAACATAGCGAAGCGGTGTAAACTGAAATAGTTTAATAAACTGCTGGTATGTTTTACTACCTAAAGAACGTATTACAGAAGCTTCGTCAAGCGATACAAAAAAGAATAGGTTAATATCAATGGCACCATCCCGAACGCGTTCGTAATTAGTCATAATAACATTGCAGTTGCTGGCAATAACCTCTTCGGTTGTTCTGCAATATTCTATATTCATTCCAAGTCGTTTCGCATCATTTTTAAATTCTTGCTTCACACCTAAAGGCATAAGAATAAGCGCGCGCCGTTGATTATGTTTAACCCTATGTAACCATTCGCACACGGTTGTTGCAAGCCTGGCAAGTTCTAATTGCATTTGACTTTTACCCATACCAAATGATGCAAATATTGCACGCCTGCCACCTTCAGCAGCCCATTGGATAACATCTGCCTGGTGAGGCATGTTGCTTTGATGCAGATTAACTTTGTTAACCTTGAATCCGTAATTAGGTGTTTGGATAATCTTTGTTTCTATAAATTTTTTGTACTCCATTTTGTTGTTTGTTAGTTGTGGTATTGAATTAGGCTTATTATTTTTTATTTCTTATTTCAACAGCTTCCTGGTTGACTTGAAATATCAAGTCGAACGCCGTCTTTATTTTATTAAGGTGTTTTTTCGGGATACCGTGAGCTGCTAAATCATTTTCGAAATCATTGTTAGCGTCCAGTATATAACATGTTCGCCTTGCTAAATAATCTGCTTGTTGTTTGTTCATAGTTTTGTTTGCCCGAATTGGTCTTGTTACTCTAAATTCTTAATTACCTTTTTGAACTGCTTTTTGTATTGCGCCTCAGTAATTTGCTCACAGTAACCAACTGCCAGGTAATTACACAAAAAGGTCATTTTGTGGATAAGGTAGACGCCGAATGTGTTGGATTTTCCTTTTTTCACATCACCAGTGAAAGTGCAAACCTGTACCACTTTTTCTGAATTATTATTGAAACGGAAGTACCGTTCGCCAATGTATTCGTGCCGGCTTGGTATTGTTTTATAAAACTGATCTTTTTCCATGTTTCCCCGTAATGGTCTTGTTACTTGTTAATTATTACAGGTTCAGGCATCCTGTCGAGAATTTCAAAATACTTTTTTACACAGTCAGGACATGGTCCGTTAGGTCTGTTTAAATCCATTTCATGCGCTTCTTTAAAAGAAATTTGACCGTCATTTTTATAGAAGTAGCTTTTTTGGTTTGCGTTACAAAGCCAACTTCCATCTCGTTTAATGTGATATTGTGTGCCCATAATGGTCTTATTTTATACTGTTTTTAATCCTTGTTTGTCCTACCGTTGCAATACAGTCAAAACATTGCTTTGTGCAATACCAGCCTTTTGCATTTTCAGGCGGGTGTTCGGCGTTGGAATATTTCCGGCAGTAGAACGAAGGAGGCATTTTGAGCCAGTTTACATAAGCCGCCTGTTCTGGTGTTAATTCTTTGTTGCCCATAGTGGTCTTATTTAGTTAACTGCTTTAGTTTGTATTCAAGGTCAATTAATCTGTTCCAGCATTTCACCTGCATTTTGGAGGATAGAAAAATGTAATCCTTCCGCAGAATGTTTGCCCGTTGCTTTTTCAGCTTGTTTATTTCACGTTGTTTGCCCATGATGGTCTTTATTTTTTAACTTCTATAAATTCATAATCATATAGATCGGTATCAGCATCTATACCGCGCGCGCCGTAGCCTTTTGGATTAATAAGATTGTCAGTTATTCCAACGTCCCCGAAGCGACTAACCATCCAAATACGAACGCGTGTACCTGCTTTACAGGTGTGGTAACTGCAATTTCCTTCAACTGGATGGTTACCGTTCCAAACAGTCATTTTAAAATCATTCTTTGTTTTGGCGTAAATCTCATAATCCCACCAAGATTTTACAGGTTCTGTTTCGCCTGAAAGAATTGCGTTGCCTCTTGCAGAACTTAATTTCCATAGCTTTGTAAACATTGGATATTCTCTGATATAATTATATTCTAATGGGGTTATTTCGCCGGCTTCATTTCGATATTCGAATTTTGTTCCTTCCATAATAGTATGGGTAAGAAGGTTATTTGAATACACACGACCAGCGTTAACACATTGTTTTATATCTTCCAGGCGGGCCGCGCCAAAGTCAAAAGATTTACCTTGCAGAATAAACTTGTTTGATTGCGAAACGTATATAAACCAGCCCCCGCCCTTTATATCAAGCGATCTATGTTTACCGTTTTCAACATCTGATTCAGTGAGGAATGCGATTTCACGGTGATACTCAACTTTCATTAAAATCAAATTGCCGTCTTTAATTATAAACTTTGGGTGTTTCATGATTATTTATTTTTGTTAGTTGCCCTTAACGGTCTTAAAAATTATATGGTATTGTGCGGTTGCAACTGATATACCTTTTTCCAATCGCGTTCAATAGTTGTGAATGGAAAACTTGCAATTCGGCACTAGTGAATAGTGAATTAAATATCAATACCTGGCCATTTACATCAGCATCGATTCGATTCTCTTGTAAACAACCACCCGCATTTATTCCATCTGAAACGTGGTTTTCTTCTGTAATATCTATTTTCACTTTTAGCATAATATTATTTTTATGATTTTAAGTTTTTAAAAAGGATCTTTGCTTTCGTTATTTGTTATAATAGGTGATGTTGCAGAAATTAAAGCCGGTGTTTGTTCTTCTTTTTCTTCGGCTTTTTTCCCTTCGTAAGATTCTATTCTAAGGCTTATTCCAAGTTCTTTGTATTTAAACAGCCATGCGGTTGTTGGTGAGCTATCAAAGCGTACGCCGTCTTTTATTTCAATAAATACAGGGCTGTTTTTCAGGTAATTTTGAAGCGTTAATTTATCAAGGCCTGTGCGCCCGTGCATTTTCCTATATTTTTCTGAATAAGCAGCATAAGCACGATTAAACCGGATGGCAAGGCTATCATTAATAAATTTAAAGTCGCGCCCAACAACCAGCATACCCTCATCAGAAAGTACTTCAAGTGTTTCCCAAAATACGCTCACCTCCTGGTTATCGTTCAATAATGATTTGTGCCGGTGAAGCATATCACAAAACATTTTATATAGTTCATTCAGGTTAAATGGAAGTGTGGCGTGTGGTCCCTTTTCGTGTAGCAAACCGGCAACTGCTAACAGCATTGCAGCGTTGTTTAATAGTCGTTCAAGTATATCAACGGTTTTAAAATCTTCCTTTAGTTTCTTGCTGTACTTTTTATATTCAGCTTCAAAATTATCTTCAACAAGCTGCCGGTTGCTTAGTAACTTAACTGTTATTGCTGTAAGTCCTTTCCGTTCATACGCTTTCAATTCATTAAACGCTTTAGTGTCATTATCATCAAATGAGTTGTTTGTAAACATTAACAGCGTTACGCGCGAAAACAAGGCAATGTCAATGGTTGGCATATCCTGGCCGCTTAGTATTGTTGAACTCAACACCGGTATTCCGGTTGTGCGGTTATCGTTTGAAGTTTGTGCCCGCTCGTAACCTATACCATCGTATAAGTTTTTAAGCAAACCAATAATATCAGGGTGAACGTTGTTTTTGTATTCATCCAACCAAATAAACGAGTTTCTGAACTGGCTGAACTTTCTGTAAATACCTTTTTTTGTACTGCTGGCATTTTCAAGCGAAATAGCGTTTTGCGGAATACCATATAGGTACATTAAGCTTTTGGCAACGGTAGATTTACCGGAACCTTTTTGCCCGAATAAATTAAGCAACGGAAATTCTTTGTTGGTGTGCTTAAAAACAACATCACGAAACAGAGCGGCCATGTAAAACGCTATAGCAATTGCACCGTTGGCTTTATAGGCCTTATAAAATAGGTTAGCCCAGGTGGTAAATGTTGCATCATTTTCAGTATGCCTAAAGTTTCTTTCGTTTTCAAAAACTTCGTCGCCATCAGTAAACAGGTTACTGAATGCCGGAATGTAAAACCGCGTATCGTGATAGTTTACAATACCATATTCGTTCACAGGAAACCATTTTCCTTCAGAAGTTATTCCGTTACTGAATGCAAAGAACCTATGATTTTTTTGCCAGCCCAGCGAGGTTAATTCAACCGCGTACTTTTCCTCTTTAAATAACCATTCCTGAAGGTGTAACAGTTCAAACATTTCGCCTTTGTAAATGAAACTGCCATCCGCAATCAGTTTTTTACGGAAAGAACTAACACTTACAAGATCATCCATTGTAAGTTCTTTTACAAAGCTTTGCCCCAGCACGTTTTTAAACTCCATAATACGCTTAGGCTGTGTTGAGCTTCTGAGCAGAAAAAGAACGTTCATTGTAAAATTGCTGATAATACGCGGGTTTCCTTTTTGGTCATAAGCGCGGTACATTCCTTTTTCTTCCCACACGGTTTCGCGGTCAGTTTTCTTCTGCAACTCTATTTTACCACCTTCAATTGTAAATACGCTATGGTAAAACATAAACTGTTTCAATCCTTCAAACTTTTGTTTATGGTAGTTAAAAAATTCTGTAGCATCGTTAAGGAGAAATATTTGTTTGAATGCTGAATTACTTACGCTTTCAAATTTTTTAGTACAGAAGTATGTAGTGAACTGGTTATTATCAATACTCTTATTAAAATCAAGTAACAGCTTTGGAAGGTTAGCCGCTGATACATTAACGGCTTCGCCTTTTTCGTTTTTCTCTTCCCAGGAATAAACCCCGCTGAAGTCTTCAAAGTTTTTTATAAGATCATCCAGCCCGTTTTTTTCTTCGCTAAGGTGCGGGTTAATGTAAGAGTAGTAGAATTGTACACCTTCCTGAAAGATAACTTCTGCAAAACGTTTTACCGACTGGCAAAAAAGATCAGGCCTATTGGTTGCCGGTTCGTTTTCACTTATTGTCGGGTCCATTGCATCACTATCATGTAGCAAGCATATACGCTTAACACCGCATCCTTTAATAAATTCTTTCAGTGAAGGTAAAAGCGGGTAGGTATCGTACTTGTTACGCTTATCTTTATCTGGCACCTCCAAAAAATTCCATATACCACTAATTCCAAGGCAATCAAACCCATTTTTACAAGCAACATACGCTTTCTTTTCACCTTCGGTAACAATAAGCGTTTCAATTGTTGTTTTGTTTTTGAAAGCTTCAAGCATTTCGGGCGCATAGTAAATAACATTCTTACCTTCCATCAGGTATTTTACCAGCTTACCTTCGTTATTGTAAAAAGGGTTTTTTAAGCGTTTGCGAAACGTAAGTGAGGTTACGCCTTTTTTTGAGTGAGTAACAAGCCTGCCATCCAACCCCAGGTAATATATTTCCATATCACCAGTTTTTGTATTGCAGATAAACAATGGTTGCTCTTTGTAAGTTTGAATTACTTCAGGCTGAAGAACATTGTACAGGATATCATTTGCCTTAACTCCATAATCAAACATGAAGTCGTACAACAAATCCTGATTTTTTGGAAAATCTTTTTTAGGAACAATATCTTCTTTCTGTTTAGACATACAGTACGTTTAATAATATTTTTGAGAATATGAAAAATCAAAGGCACGGTTGAATGCAATTATCAACCAATACTTACTAAGCCAGCGCATTTTTTTGCGATACACAAACGCTATAACTATAGTGTAAATCAATATCACCGGAAATAATATTGCTTTCACACTTCCGGTAAAAAAGTAGTCAAAATTTCCAGGTTCTTTTTTCTTACCTATTATCACATAGGCAAGTATTTGAACCATGCACCAAGCCGTTATATACTTATCCATTTTTCAAAAGCTTTTTAATTAGCACTATCAGAATGAAGTTTAATGCAATAAGGCAAAAGCAGAAAGCTGCACCGGCTTCAAAAGCCATTTGGTCAAACTCATATTCTGTTATCAGTACTTTGATTATGCATATCATGGCTACGTCTAACAAAATCAAAAAGGGCAGGCAAATAATAAAAAGTTTCTTCATAAATTATTTTTTAAAATGAGGACAATGCTTCCCGCGGTTGGTAATATGCCAGTGTAAATGGCTGTAATACTTATCTGTTAACTCTTTTAACCCATTGCAAAAGCAACGTTCAATGTTAAGCCAGTGAAGGGAATTGATTAAATGTTGTTTCATTTTAATACATGCTTAGTTGTTGGTATAACTTTCTTTTTAACCTGCTCTTATATTTCTTCACATAAAGGCGTTGATCTTTTGGCATGTTATCGAGGCGGTTCATATACCTATCTAACAACATTCCTACAGGTTCATTAAATGTTAACTGTTTCATATTCTTGTTAGTGTAAATTTTGCTTTTATGGCCGCTGTTTTTGTTCCTGAACTTGCAGTTGAGGCAATAATGGCTTGAACTTCATCCCACATTGTTGCTATATTTCTTACATAGCGTTCATTCAGAAATTCGCAAAATTCCTTAGCTAATTCAGAGTAACCATGATTAAACTTTACCACTTCATAGCCTCTTGAATCTAATACGGCTAACTCGTTTGTTTTTCCTAAACGGAACGGACCATTATCTAATATCATTGTAAAATTGTTTTTGTAAATGAATCACAGAACTTTTTTAATTCATTAAGAGTTGTAACACTGCTTTGATGGCTGGCGTTATTTTCATGCGGAAGTATTTTTTCAAAAAACGGAAAGCCTTTTTGAAACTGTGATATAATTTTTTCAAGGCTAAACTTTTCAAAATCAACCAGCGCGCCCCAGCACTTGTTTAAAGCTTCCATTTGCTCAGGGTGAGCCGCTGTAATAATTTGCCTTTTGTGGTTAATGTAATCTTCAAGTACCTGTAAAAACCATTGGCGGGCATCCTGGCTAATATCAGCTTTTGCAAACTCAACAGAAGGATAAAAATTGTTTAACGTTACCAGCTTATCCTTCATTATAAATGATATTTGAGCCATTACCTCGTTACTGAGCTTGCATACCCAGTAACGGTGAATTGTAAAGTGCTTTGCATTGTTTTCCATTTTGAGTTGTTTATTAAGGGTTATTTGTAGAACACATGTTTTAAATCATCAAAAAGAATATGGCCGTTGTGGTCTTGAAAGTAGGTTGAAGCCCCTGAAACATATTCAAAAGCACTTAAACCGTTTTTTGATATTTCCACAAATCTTAATTTGGTTTGGTAATTGCTTATGGTTGAAGTGTCAAATACAACATCACCTTTTTTTAGGTCAGTAATTTTTACTGGTTTCAATTTGTTATCTGTCTTCATGGTTTTGCAGTGTTGGTTACGCTACTCTTAATCTTATTTTTAAATTTTCAGCCTCCTTAATCTTTTGGTCTATCATATCGGCAAGCTGTGAGCCATCACCAACCGAAAGCATTTCTTTGGTTGTATTGGCTTTTCGTAAAAAATCACATAATGCTTCAACCATTACTTCACGCTGGAGGTTATTTGGCTTAAACCTGTGTACGGTTTGCATTACATTATTTAGCTCAGCTAATGGTGTGTTGTGCATTTCTCCCTGAATTATCTCAATAGGCTCGTAACTGGGACAAATGGTAGTTAATACTTCATGTATCTGCTCAAAGTTTTCACCCTTGATAAAAACCTCTCTGTTAGGCCTATTAAAGGCGTAAAAGCTTACAATTGTAATTTGCATGGTTAAATGATTAATAAGGTTATAAAAGCGGCTAACAGTACAAAAAACACAAGAACACTTGATGCCCTGTAGTATTCCTTTTCGCATGTTTTCATTTTATCGTACCGGCCAATACCTTCACGATATTCTTTTACTGAGGTTTGATAATCACTCAGTGATACTTTTAAATCTTTCAGGTTCATTACGCTTATGGCAATGCACACGAATACAAGTAGAGTGCCTACAATAGTCATTTTATGCTTATTTTTTAGTGAATAATTCTTTAACGTCTTTATTGAATACTGCGGATATCAGCAGCTTGTCGTTATGGCTTTTAACCAGGGTTGGATTTTTTAACCACTCGTAAAATGTGGTTGCACTTATACAGCAGGCGGCGCATATTACATTACGTACCCTTAACTGATCTCTATCGTTTAAAGTATTATACGCTTCTTTAAACGGGTTACTTGTTTCAGTAGTTTTATTTTCACTTAACATCATACCTTAAATAACTTTAAATGAATAATAGTTACCGTTGGTAAGGTCGCTGGCAAGCTGGGCAAAATCTTTTTTAAACGTTTCGTGTGTGTGTACTACGCGCACACTTTTTTTATCAGAACTCAGGTAAATAATAAGCGTTTTCATGGTTATTGGTTTTTATGTTAGTTGAAATATTTTAATATCAATTTTCGGGTGCATGATCTTCCACTCTTCAAGCATTCGTTTGGGTAATGATGAGCTTGTTATAATTGCTATTTTATCTTCGCTACCATTAATAATTATATTCTCAATTTCTTTTAAATGCAAAGCTTCCTCCTTTAAGTAACCGTGTTCAATAATTTCATCAAACATTACATCTGCAAGTTCCTTTGTTCCTGCGCTTTCATGCCCAAGTATTATTATTACTTTACTTACCATGCTTTTTATTTTTTAGGTTAGCTACCCATGTTTCAATGAGTAAAATTGTTTCTTCGTGTATGCTTCGGCTGGCCATTACATTACCTAGAAAAGCAGACTGGCCTTTGTATGTTGGATGATCGTGTATAAACAGAACACGCCAGTTTGTTGGAAGCTTCTTTTTTATTTTTTCAAGCTTTGCTTTTAACAGCTTGTTGGCTTCGCGCGGTTTTATAATTTTATTTTTCATATCAGTTTTAAATAAGGGGCAGTAACCTGGCAAGGAAGACTGCCCCTGTTATTACCCGCTACGAATCCCCCAAAACGTAAGCGGGTAAATGGTTTTTAAAGCAGGCGGTGAAATTGCACTAACACCACCTGCTTTTTGCTATATTTGTTTCACCACAAAAAAATAAAGCAATATGATTGATAAAGTTTATGATGATATAAAGAGGCTTCATGTCGGCTACCAGCTTGTTATAACCTTCGCAATTATTCAATTTCCACTTTGGTATATTGTTATTAATCGTGTGATGCATGGTATTTATGGTAGCGGGGACAAGTTTCTTATTTTTTCCTATTGTTTCTTGTTTTCCGCTTGCTGGACAATTCTTACCTATTTTATAGAAACAGTTTATTTGAGCACCCGCCACAGAAAAATTAATGATTATAAAGTTGAACCTAACGGTTTGCACATTAATGCTTATTTCAGTGGATTGGGAATTATTATTATAGGTTTGTTTTTTCATCATAATACTCCTATTACGCCTATTGGGTTTTTGATAATGCTTCTGTCTTATTGCGCGCTTCGCGTGGTAATGTCGTTTCGTCCTGTGAATGCCGAGAAATATCGGATGCGCGTGAAATTGCGAGAAGAAAGAATGAAAGAACAGCAAGCCAATAAAGAATAGAGAGTGTGATTATTCGATCTTTTTTATCATGTAAAGGAGAAATAATAAACTCTGTTATGGTAGCGCAAATAATTGCCACAGCAATTAGTCTTAAATAATCCATGCCTTTAATTTATTTAGGTAAGTATTGAAAGGTTTTTGTTCTACTATCTTTACGGATAAGCTTAACCGTTCCTTCGCGCATCATTTCGCGCAATAAAGGCCAGTCTTTAGAATATGAGCTTGTTTTTCTTCTGTAATTCCAAGTAAGAATATAAAACCCTGGTTTAGCATCCATCATAAACAACCGTATCAGGCGTTCTCTATGAGAATCTTTATCATAAGTAAGCAGATGCAGTTTTTTTTCAAATTCTGCGCTTATGCTTCTAAATTGTTCTCTGAATGTTTCAAGTTCTTTTTCGTTGGTTATTAAACCTTGAACCTGTAACACGTAGCTATTACCTTGTGGCAGGATTTGAATTGAAGGGATTTTTGTCATTTTAACAGATTTTGTTTTGTAATTACTTATGTAAACTGTATTTTTGTTTATGTAAACTTTACACAGTGCAAATGTATTACAAAAGTAATTACAAAAGAAAAATTAAATATTAACAATTATATTAATTGAACATGGGAAAGACCAGTAACCAAAGGGTTTCAGAGTTGTTGAAAACTTTGAAACTGAGCGAAAATGAAGCCGCTTCTAAAATTGGCAAGCAGGCAAATGCGATTTATAGAATCGTAAATAATGAAGTAACACCTACAAAGACTACTCTGAAAATAATTGCAGATAGCTTGGGCGCAAACTACGATTGGCTATTAACTGGGGAAGGGCAAATGATGAATGCTGCTTTTAAACAGGCAAATAGTAATCCTTGGGAGGTAGAAGCCTATCAAAGTGTAAAAGCTGAACGTGATGGATTAAAGATGGAGCTTGAGCGTGTGTGGGCTATGTTAAACCATTTAACTGGGGGTAAATTACCGGGTTTTCTCAAGGCAGCTAAAGGTACCGGCTCACTATGCTATCACTTACCAGGTGCGGCATTCGGTGAGTCTTTAACTGCCCAGGGAATTAATTAATTCCTACGGATAACCCACGACCCCAGCGGGATCACAACCCCGGAAACGAAAGTTTCCGGGGTTTTTTATTTTGAAAGGTTTTCTGTCCCGTGTTGTAACTTTTTCAATCTCTCTAACGTCTCATTGCTAAAAAAATCAACTACAAATGTCTGTAGTTAAACGTCAATTACAATGAGAACTATCTTTACAATAATTATTGCATCCTTTTATTGTGTTTCAATAGGTCAGCTACCAAACACGCTTACGCCTTCCGAAAAAATATATGGTCTTTCAAAGTTCTGGCAAGAGGTAAATTACAATTTCGTTTACCTTGATAAGGTTGGGAAAAATAAGTGGGATAGTGCCTATCAGCAATTTATTCCTACTGTGCTTAACACTACCAATGATTATGAATATTTCCGAGAGCTGCAACGTTTTTGCGCTTTATTAAAAGATGGACACACTAATATTTATCCGCCCAGGAAAAAGGAATTCGACAAAATGAACACCATGTTTGGCGATTACCGTTTGTTTCTGGCAAATATTAATGGCAAAGCAATTGTAGTACGAACCAACTTAAGCAAAAAAGATGAAGTTCCTGTTGGATCTGAAATCATAGAAATAAACGGAATGTCAACTGAAAGTTACATTAATAAATATCTTGCCCCATACATTTCATCATCTACCGATTATATTTTAAAAGATTGGTGCATTAACAGTTTGTTGTCGGGTTTTGAAGGAGATGTTTATCATGTAAAAATTAAAAAACCAAAAGGCGAAGTAATTTCTCTTAAACTTACACATACACTAACAAATGAAAAGGAAGTATTTCCTGAATTTGATTCAAATCCCGGTTTACTGGTTTTCAAGTGGCTTGACAACCAGATTGCCTATGTGGCTTTAAATTCCTTTGAGAATCCTCTAATTGATTCACTTTTTATATCCAAACTCCCCGAATTGTACAAAGCCAAAGGACTAGTTGTTGATTTAAGATATAATGGTGGGGGAAGCACCAATGTTGGAACCGATATTCTTAAATATCTGACTAACGATAATATCTTATATGGTTCAAGATCATTAACCCGAAATCACATTTCATCCTACAAGGCATGGGGCGCCGCAATTACCGTGCAGGATACAATTACCGGTAAACCTGACTGGGGTGTATCAAAGGAAGAAGCCAGGAAATGTTATCTTTCTTATTACGACAAATATTATTACAAGTTTGATTATACCCCTGACACTATAAAATTGAATGATAAACGAATAGTTATTCCAACTGCAATTTTAATCGGACATCAAACAGCTTCAGCAGCCGAAGATTTTTTGGTGTATGCTGATAATCAAAAACACATGATAAAAATTGGGGAACGTACATACGGCAGCACCGGCCAGCCCTATAGTTTTGATTTGCCCGGAGGCGCAACCGCACGTGTTTGTACAAAAAAAGATACCTATGCGGATGGTCGTGAATTTGTTGGGTATGGCATTAAGCCGGATATCGAAGTTAAACTTACCGTAGAAGATTACATGCTAAAAAGAGATCCTGTATTAACTAAAGCCTTACAACATCTGAAAACGCAGATGAAAAAATAAGTTAACCGAAGTTTATCTATAAGTGATAAATTTCATGTTAAATAATGACCGGATTTATTTTTAACCGCTATCAACAAGCGTAAATTAGGCGAAACTTCTGCCTGCATGTTCGCCAATAATAAAGCCCTTTCTCAAATATTCAGGGAAATGTCATACTTGTACCAATTGAGTGGCCGTAAAAACAGGTTCAGGGCCATAGCTTACCAGAATGTTTCGAAAGTTATCTCAGGCCTGGAAAGAGATATTGCGGATTGCGTGGCCGATGAAACACTTGAAGGAGTTGAGGGCGTTGGTAAAAGTATTGCTGCCAAGATTTGCGAGTATCTCCAAACAGGGAAAATAAAGAAGTATGAAAGCATGAAGGAAAAATATCCTCATGGTTTACTCGAATTAATGGAAATAAGAAGTGTTGGTCCGCAAACCATCAAAAAACTTCACCGGAAATTTCACATAACCGATAAGGGCGGACTGATAAGAGTATTAAGCGGTTCTAAGATAAAAAAAGTAAAAGGGTTTGGTGAAAAGAAAATATCGAAGATACTTAAGGAATTGAAAGTTCACGATCAGGCCCTCATAAGAATGTCGTTGTGGGAAGCTCTGCAAACGGGAGAAGACTGGGTTGAAATTATAAATCAAATTCCCGGTGTTGTGAAAGTGGAGCTCGCCGGGAGCCTAAGAAGACAAAAGCCTACGATTGGTGATATAGACCTTCTTATATCCGCAGAAAAAAAAGATCATAAATCTGTTATTAAACATTTAACCTCGTATAAACGCATAAAAGAAGTGCTCGGTAAAGGTTCAACCAAAGTAAGCGTTATCGATTCTCATAACGGTAAGCAGGTTGACATAAGAATAGTTGAACCCAAAGTTTGGGGTGCGGCACTACTATATTTTACCGGTTCCAAAGAGCACAATATAAGCTTAAGGGAAATTGTAAAAAGAAGAAAACTCAAAATCAGTGAGTATGGTTTGTTTAATGAAAAAGGTAAGCGCATAGCAGGTGAAACAGAAGAAGAGGTATATGAGAAACTTGGATTTAAATGGATTCCACCAGAAATGCGTGAGAATACCGGAGAGCTGGATCTTTCTCAAAAAAATAATTTACCCGTATTGCTTGAGCAGAATGATATTCTCGGTGACATGGAACTACATTCAAAATGGTCTGACGGACACAATTCGATTGAAGAGATTGTAGATTTTATCAGGGAACATTTCCACCAATACAATTACCTTGTAGTAACTGATCATTCAAAGGCGGTTAGAATTGCTGGTGGCTTAACGGCAGGCGAATTTAAAAAGCAAATAAAAGAAATTGACCGGATAAACGACAGGCTTGGAAAATCATTTGTAAAAAAAGGTGTTGAGGTTGACATATTAAAGAACGGTTCGCTTGATCTGAATGATGAAGTATTATCACTTTTTGACTGGGTAAATGCTTCAATTCATTCTTATTTTAATCAGGACAACACTGAAAGAATAATTAAAGCATGCCAGAATCCCTATGTAAATGCTATAGGACATCCCACCGGGCAATTAGCCGGTGTGAGGGAAGCCTACCCTCTTGATATGAAAAAAATAATCAGGGTAGCCGCAGAAACCGGAACAGCTCTTGAGATAAACGCGCAACCAGACAGAATGGATATGGATGAGATCTGGACAAGAAGCGCAAGGGAGCATGGGGTAAAAATGATTATAGGCACCGATAGCCATCGGCTAAGGGAATTTGGTTTTATGAAACTGGGAGTATCTATTGCAAGACGCGCCTGGTGCACAAGAAAAGATATAATAAACGCTATGAAATGGTCAGAAATTGAAATGCTTGTAAAAAAGAAGCGAAAAATACTAAAGGCTGTAATTCAATGAAATTAATTAATGTTCTCTGACTTATACCATAACAACTCTAATAAAAAAAGGCCGCATTATAGCGGCCTCTT